>WNGB01001965.1_pt1 | contig 37226 bp, 37 predicted proteins | sample 5400681 | NCBI WGS metagenome assembly WNGB01 (sample SAMN13153367, study PRJNA577476) | soil metagenome | isolation source: 115 cm soil or saprolite under grassland replicate 2 | place: USA:California | collected 2016-06-15 | reverse complement strand
TGAAGGACTATCCAGCGCGCCAGGAGCCAGGCATCTGGTCGGTCGCCGACGGCACGGAGATCTACGCGTTGCTGGCCAGGCAGCACACCACCACCGACCTGACTCCTGAAGAGCTGCACGCCATCGGCCGCGAGGAGCTCGAGCACATTCACCAGGAGATGCGCGCCATCATGGGCGAGCTCGGCGATGGCCAGAGCAGTGTCCGCGCATTCACCGAAGGCCTCACCCGCGATCCGCGGAATCTACCGACGTCGCGCGAGGAGATCGTCCAGGCCTCAGAGCAATTGCTCGAGCAGGCGCAGGCCGCTTTACCGAAGGCGTTCGGCAAGCTCCCGACGATTCCGTGCATCGTGAAGCCCATCGACGAGTTCCGCGAACGCGATGCGCCCGCGGCCTACTACTTCCAGCCAGCCGCCGATGGCTCACGCCCCGGAACCTTCTACGTCAATACGTTCGAGCCCAGCGCGCGACCCCGCCATACGCTGCCCGCGCTGGCCTTCCACGAGGGTGTACCAGGCCACCATTTGCAGATCGCGCTCGCGCAGGAAGCGCAGGACCTGCCCGCGTTCAGGCGCCTCAGCGCGGGCTGGCTGGCCAATGCATTCGTGGAGGGCTGGGCGCTGTATACGGAGCGGTTGGCCGACGAGCTGGGCCTGTACCCGGATCAGCGGTCGCGGTTCGGCATGCTCGGCTACCAGGCGTGGCGCGCCTGCCGCCTCGTGGTCGATACGGGCATCCATCACCAGCGCTGGTCGCGCCAGCGGGCGATCGACTTCTTCTTCGACAACGTTGGCCTCACCGAGCGCGAAACGGTGAACGAAGTAGACCGCTACATCGTGTGGCCGGGGCAGGCGCTGGCATACAAGATCGGCCAGCGCGAGATCGAGCGAGCACGACGCGAGCTGCAGCTACAACAGGGCGAGCGCTTCGATCTGCGCAAGTTCCACGACGCGCTGCTCGGCCACGCCGCGGTACCCCTGTCAACTCTGCGCCTCATCATCACTACGGGCTAGACTCTGCGGATGCAGCTGGTCCTGGGCGAGCCTCCGACCGGCCTCCGTCACCCGATTCTTCTGGCGGGCTTCGGCGGTTGGGGCGATGCCGGCAGCGCGGCGACGATCGCCCTTCGCCACGTGCTCGGAGAGGTGTCGCCGCCCGCTTCGGCCATGCTCGACCCGTCCGCCTGCTACGACTTCACCGTTGCGCGCCCGCTGTCCACGCGCGCGCTCGATGGCCGCGGCTGGTCGCTCGAATACCCGAAGGTGGCGTTCTACCCGATCCTGTTGCCCGAGGCGACGCGCGACGCGCTGGTGCTGCTGGGACCCGAGCCGCATTTCCGCTGGCCCGAGCTCGCGCCGGCGATCGTGCATTACGCGCGCGATGCAGGCGTGGAGTCGATGTTGACGCTCGGCGCCTACGTCGGCCCGGTGACGCATCGCTCGGCGCCGGTCGTGCGCCGCACTCTCGACCCGGGCCTGGCGCAACGGCTGTCCGAACTGGAGCTGCTGGACACCGACTACGAGGGCCCGACCGCCTTCGTCACCGCGCTGCTACACGCGGCGGCGGCGGGTGGCGTAGCCGCGGCAAGCCTGTGGGTCGCCACGCCGCCCTACCTGCAAGCCGGCAACCCCGTCGCCGCGCTGGCGCTGCTCGAGGCCGCTGGCAAGGTGACCCAGCTGCCGCTCGAGGTGGCGAAGCTGCGCGAAATTGCCGACGGCTTTCTACACGATGTCGATGCGGCGCTCGAGGAGCACCCGGAGCTGGCCGAGCAGCTCAACCAGATGCTCGAAGCCGAACAGGACGAGGACGACGACGAGCCGACGCTCGACGTGCAGGGTCGCGCGCGCTCGCGCGGCCCCGATCCAGATCGGCCACCGCCGGATGCGCCGCCGGGCTTGCCGACTGGCAAGGGCCTCGTCGAAGCGGTCGAGAAGTATCTGCGCCAGGCACGCGGCGACGAACCTCCGCCACCTGCTGGCCCGGCCGTTTGACGCCGCGCTCAACGTGGTCCTTCGACAAGCTCAGGACGACCCTTCGACAGGCTCAGGGCGAGCGGAGCCGTAGCAATTACGCTCATGGTGAGCCTGTCGAACCATCATGGTGAGCTTGTCGAATCCAGAGCGCTAGCAGCCGGCAAGTAGCCGCGGCATTTGATGCCGCGCTCAGGTTTCTAGCAGACGGCAAGCAGCAGCGGCATTTGATGCCGCGCTCAGGTTTCTAGCAGACGGCAAGCAGCAGCGGCACTAAGTACACTGGCGGCAATGCGCTGGCTTGCCCCCTTCACGAGTATCGCGCTGCTGGTGCTCACTGCCTGCATACCAGCCGCGGTGCCGCCAACACCGGTTCCACCGCAGCCGACAGTCGCCCCGCCGACAGTCGCCCCGCCAACGGTCGCGCCGACGGCGCCGCCGAAGCCAACAGCCGCACCGCCTACTGCCGTGCCCACCGTGGCTCCGACGGCTACCGCCGCGCCACAGGCGACCGGCAAGCTGACGATCGACGTGGAAGCGGACCTCGACAGCCTCGATCCCTATCTGTCCTACACGCCTACTGGCCTGTCGATCCACCACAACATCTACGACTACCTCCTCGAACGCGACGTCAACGGAGACCTCGTGCCAGGCCTCGCCGAGTCGTGGAAAGCCGTCAACGACACCACGTTGGAGTTCAAGCTCCGCCGCGGCGTCAAGTTCCATTCCGGCGACGAGGTCACGGCGGCTGCGGTCAAGTTCAGCGCCGACCGCATCCTGGACGAGAAGCTGAACTCGGGTGTTCGCTCGCGGTTCATGTCGATCAAGACCGTCACGGTCGTCGATCCAGCCACGGTACGGTTCGAGCTCAGTCGACCCGACGCGAGCCTGCTCGACACGCTGACGAACCAGATGGCCATCTTGCCGCCGAGCTTCAGCGACACGAAGCCAGTCGGGAGCGGGCCGTACCGCTTCACGGAGTGGGTTCGCGGCGATCACCTCACCCTCGAAGCAAATGACGGCTACTGGTCGGGCAGCGCCAAGGGGCGGCCGCTGGCGAAGACGGTGGCGTTCCGACCGGTGCCCTCCGCGGCGACCCGCGTGGCCGATCTGCAGAGTGGCCAGGCGGACATCGTGGCTGGTTTGAGCGCGACGCAGGCCAAAGCGCTGGAATCCAGCGGTGGCGGAGCGCGCGTCGAACGCGCTGATTTACCGGGCTACCAGTACGTGTTCTTCAACACCAAGCTGGCGGACACACCGCTCAAAGATGCGAAGGTGCGCCAGGCGCTGAACTACGCCATCGACCGCCGCTCAATCGTCGAGAACTTGATGGGCAACTACACGAAGGCGCTGACGCAAGCAGTCGGCCCACTGACCTCCGGTAGCGATCCGAGCCTCACTGGGTTTCCATACGACGTGGCGAAGGCCAAGCAGCTGCTCGGCGAGGCCGGCGTGGGGTCGGGTTTCGAGGTCTCACTCGACGTCTCGCAGCGCGATCTCGACGACGTGGTGCAAGCGGTAGCCGCGCAGCTTGGGCAGGTTGGCGTGAAGGTCAACATCCAGTCGCTCGAGCCGGGCGCCTTCAACGACAAGTGGCTGGCGAAGGGCATGGACGGGCTGTACTTCGTGCGCTGGAACAACTTCTCGGACCCCGGCACGCTTGGCCTGCTTGCCACCTGCCAGGGGTTCTTGTCGTTCTTCTGCTCGCCGTCCGCCGATACGTTCGTGAGCCAGGGCGAGGCGACACTCGACGACGCCGCGCGAGCGAAGGCGTATCAGCAAGCGCTGCGGGCGTGGAACGATGATCCGTTTGCGATCTACCTGACCACGCTGTCGGCCTTGTACGGCGTCTCGGATCGAGTCAGCAACTGGAAGCCAAGCGCCGCCGGGTACCTGTACGCGACGGAGGCGCGGCTGCGCTAACGTGCTCGCTTCGCTCGCGGGGTCGGGGGTCGGGGGTCAGGTTGTCAAGCTCGACGTGCTCTCCTGCTCCAGACGCCTCGCAATAAACACCCGACCGGTCTTCCGGTCTTCTACTTCCGACAGTTGACTTGAGAAGGACCGGTCCCCATCCCCATCCCCGACCCCCGACCCCCGATCCCTGACCCCTGACCCCCGACCCCCGACCCCCCGTCGTGGGATCGCCCTCGCGGCCGCGGTCGCGACCTGCCTGGCCGGGCTCGACCTGGCGGTGGTGTCGACGGCCATGCCCACCGTCGTGGGCCAGTTGGGTGGCGTCGACTTGTACGCGTGGGTCTTCAGTGCCTACCTGCTGAGCAGTACGGCGTCCGTGCTGGTGTACGGTCGCCTGGCCGACCTGTACGGCCGCAAGCGCATGTTCCTGGTTGCCACGGGCACGTTCCTGGTCGGCTCGGCGCTGTGCGGCATCGCCCAATCGATGCCGCAGCTGATCGCCTTCCGCTTCCTTCAGGGCCTGGGCGCCGGTGGCGTGTATCCGATCGTGCTGACCATCATCGGCGATGCATTTCCCCTCGATGCCCGGGCGCGGTTAATGGGTGTGCTCGCCGCGATCTGGGGCGTCTCGGCGCTCATCGGCCCCGCGATCGGCGGCTTCCTGACTGAGCAGATAAGTTGGCGCTGGGCGTTCTACGTCAATCTGCCGCTGTCGTTGCTGGCGATGGTGCTGGTTGCGCGCTCCGTCCAGGAGCACATCTCTCCGCGCAACGACCCGCTTGTCCCACTCGGCTTGCTCAAGGTACGTACGATCGCGGTCGGCACGCTCAACCGGCTGCTGGTCGGCGTGGTCCTTTTCGGCCAGACGTCCTTCGTCCCGCCATTGCTCCAGGGCGTTCTGGGCGGCTCGCCGACACAAGCCGGGCTGGCGCTTGCCGCGACCTCCCTCGGCTGGCCGCTGGCTTCGCACGTGAGTGGCCGCATGCTGCTGCGCTGGGGCTACCGCGGTGTCGGTGTTGTGGGCAGCGTGCTGCTGGTGCTCGGCTTTGGCGCGTTGCTGCTGGTGCGGTCGGAAACGAGCCTGATCGTGGCGGCTCTGATTATGGCCGTGATCGGCGCTGGCTTCGGGTTCGTCACGCCGGTCACCCTGCTGTCGATGCAGAACGCGGTGGCATGGCAACGGCGCGGCATCGTCACCGGCGTGAGCCAGTTCGCTTCGAACGTCGGGGGCACGCTCGGCATCGCGCTGGCCGGTGCGCTCTTCACCTCGGGCCTACACCTCGATGTCTCCGACTTGCTCGCTCCCGAACGGCGGGCCGCGCTCGCGCCCGACCAACTGGCGATGCTGCGCTCGACGCTCGCCCAGGCCCTGGAGCCGGTGTACTGGGTATTCCTGATCGCGGCCGTGCTCGCGCTGGTGGCGATGGCGCTGCAGCCGAGCGGTCCCTCGGCTAGCGAGGTGACGTAAGCGCCGCGCTCAGGTCGGACAGGTCGTAGGGTTTGCTGAGCACAACGTCGGCGCCCAAGTGCTGGGCTTCCTCGCGGCTGGCCCAGGCGCGCCCGGTTGTCACGACGACACGGCCGCGACTGGCCAGGTGTTGCACTGTGGCGCGGTATTCCGCGTCCGGGTGCTGGTAGGCGCCAAAGGCGTCCATGACGAACGCGTCCCACGAAGTGGTGTTGGCGAGGCGGCATGCCTCGGCGGGTTCGCGCACGTGGACGGCCATGTGGCCATCCTGCGTCAGTGCTTCCATAACCACACCGGCCAGATCGGCATCGTCCTCGACGACGAGCACTCGCACCTCCAGTTAACGCCCGGTGCGGGAATGAGGTTACGCCGCCACCCGTTGTGGTAGACCGAAACAGCCCGCAATGACGACTGTCCCGCGGCGCGAAGCGCGCCCTGAAGAGCCCGACCTCCGAGTGGTCGAAGACGCCGCGCCGAGCTTTAGCGACCTGCCCCGTCCGCAGGTCATCGCCACGCTCGCTGGGGTCATGTCGGCCATGTTGCTGGCTGCGCTCGACCAGACCATTGTCGGCACCGCGATGCCGCGCATCATCGCCGAGCTGAACGGCTTCGAACACTACGCCTGGGTCACCACGGCATACCTGCTGACCAGCACGGCTGTGGTCCCGATTTTCGGCAAGCTCAGCGATCTGTACGGCCGCAAAGTGTTCTTGCTCGGCGGCGTGGCCGTGTTCATCGCGGCGAGCGCGCTATGCGGAGCGGCCCAGTCGATGACCGACCTGGTGCTGTTCCGAGGCATCCAGGGGCTCGGCGCTGGCTGCACCTCGGCGATGGCCTTCACCACCATCGCCGACATGTTCCCGCCAGCGCAGCGCGGTCGGGTCGGTGGGCTGTTTGGGTCCGTCTTCGGGTTGGCCAGCATCATCGGCCCAACGGCCGGCGGCTTCTTGACTGACGGTCCTGGTTGGCGCTGGGTGTTCCTGGTGAACCTGCCACTGGGCGTTGCGGCGTTCGCCATTCTGTTGTTCCTGTTTCCGAACATCCGCCGCCGCCATACGCTGCGGCCGAAGATCGACTTCCTGGGCGCAATCACGCTGCTGGCCGGAGTCGTGCCGCTGCTGCTCGCGCTGAGCTGGGGCGGCCGCGACTATACCTGGGATTCGCCCGTGATTATCGGGCTCATGGTTTTCGGCGCAGCGATGACCGCCACATTCATCTGGATCGAGACGCGCGCCAGCGAGCCGATTATTCCGCTCGACCTGTTTCGTCAGCCAGGCGTTGCGACGTCCGTTATCGCGGTGGCGCTGACCGCGGTCGCGATGTTTGGCACGGTGCTGTTCATTCCGCTGTTCATCCAGGGTGTCATTGGCAGCAGCGCCACCCAGAGTGGCGCCGTGCTGACGCCGATGACGCTGTCGCTGGTCGTCGCCAGTACGCTGTCGGGTCAGCTCATCTCACGCCTGGGTCGGTACCGCTGGCTGTCGGTCGCGGGTGTGGCGCTGACCGCGCTGGGCATGCTGTTGCTGTCCGGGATGGGGGTGGCTACGGACTACCTCACCGTGGTGCGCAACATGATCGTGGTCGGACTCGGACTGGGCATCACGATGCCCGTGTTCACGCTCGCCGTGCAGAACTCGGTCGACCAGCGCATGGTCGGGACGGCGACGTCCACGGTGCAGTTTTTCCGCTCGATGGGTGGCGCGCTCGGCGCGGCCCTGTTCGGCGCCGTTCTCACCAATTCGTTCGGCGCGGCGCTGCGGGCGGTCTTGCCGCCGTTTGCTTTGGAATCCATGTCGGCGGAGCAGTTCGCGAAGGTGGCCAATCCGCAAGCGCTCATGGGCGCACAAGGCGGCGGCGGGCTGCCGGGCGTGCTCGATGCGAGTGGCACGACCGCCGTCCGGCTGGCGCTGGCGAGCTCCTTACACAACGTGTTCTGGCTCGGGGCCGCGCTGCTCGTGGCGGTGACGTTCATGCTGGTGCTGCTGTTGCGCGACATTCCCTTACGTGGCTCGCGCGACCCCGGCCACGTCGAGCTGACCGAGGGCTCCACCGAAGCTGCGATCGTCTAGAAGTTCGGCCGACAAGCCCGTTTGCGGCCTTAGTCGCAGTCGGCCGAACTTCTTCTGACAGATTGGCCTAGGAACGCGGCAATCGGCCACGAGGTCCCTTTCGGGGTTTTCGGCCGTGTTCCTAGGCCGCGGTCATGCGCATCCCGTACCGCGGGCGCAGCGTGATGAGCGCTTCCATCTCGATCCGCTGATCGGGTACGAGCTCGAGCCGTAGTCGCTGGGCCGTGCACGCGAGCACGAGCGTCGCCTCGAGCTGGGCGAAGGCGTAGCCAATGCACTGGCGTTGTCCGCCACCGAACGGAAAATACGCGAAGCGCGGCAACTGCTTGGCCAGGGTGCCATCTAGCCAGCGCTCTGGTTGGAATTCCCACGGCGCGTCGTAGAAGCGCGGATCGTGGTGGAGGAGCCACTGGCTCATGAGCAGCGTAGTGCCCTTCTGTATTGGCTGGCCGCCCACGGTCAGGTCGTGTAGCGCCTGGCGGCCTTGCAAGTACGCCGGCGGGTACATGCGCAGCGCCTCGTCGACCACCGCGCGGGTGTACGGCAACCGCTCCACATCGTCCACGGTGACCGCGCGCCCGGCCACCCCCGTCTGGACCTCCGCGCGCAGATGCTCGTGGGCCTCGGGGTGCACGGCCAACAGATACAGCGCCCACGTCAGTGCCAGCGCCGTCGTCTCGTGACCTGCCAGGAAGAACGTCATCACCTCGTCGCGGACCTCGGTGGGCGATAGCTCCGACTCGAGCAGCATCGACAGCAGGTCGCCGCGGCTAGTGCTCCCGAAGCGGGCTCTCGGGCCCGCTGAGTGGGTATCCTCTTTGCGCTCGCGGATGAACCGATAGATCAGCTCGTCGAGCTGCTTCACCGCGCGGAGAAAACGCAAGTTGCCCGGCGTGGGCACCCGGTCGGGCAAAAGGAACAGCAGGCTGCGCAAGCGGCTCATGAAGTGCGCGCCCACGACCGTGGTCGCCTCGCGCACCACTTGCAGGTCGGACGCGACCTCGGCGCCGAACAGCGTCTTGCAGGCGATCTGCAGCGTCAGCTCCATCATCTCCTTGTGGACGTCTCGAATCTCGCCGGGCTGCCAGGTAGCGAGCTGGCGCTGCGCGTATTCGACGATTGCCTCACCGGCGGCGTTGACCCGCGCGCGGTGAAACGCGGGCTGCGTGACGCGCCGCTGGCGACGCCACGCCTCGCCATCGCTGCTCAGCAGGCCGCGGCCAATCAGCGTGCCGAGGCGGCGAGTCGCCGGGTTCTTGCGGAACGATTGGTTTCGCGTCACCAGCACTTCCTCGACCAGCGCCGGGTGACTCAGGATCACAAGGCGGTTGAAGCCAAAACGGATGCGGGCGAGGTCGCCCTGCTCCTTGGCGCAGCGTTCGAGCATGCCCAGCGGATCGCGGCGGAACGCGCCCATCTCACCGGTCAGCTTCATGCCGTGACGTGCCCCCGCAGCCAGGCCGCCGCGTACTCGACGCCCTCGCGCTGGCGCGGCCCGAAATTGTGCCCCACGCCCTTGAGGACGTAGATCTCCACGTTGTGGTTCACGGCGGCGATGCCCCGCAGCACGTCCAGCGGGCCGAGGCGATCGCGGTCACCCTGCACCACCAGCGTCGGGCACGTCACCTTCGACAACGCCGCCTCATCCTCCGGCCTCGGGCGCCCTGATGGCGCGATCGGGTGACCCAGCAAGATGAGCGCTGCGGGCGGCTCGCTCGCCGCTACTCGCGCGCACACCCTCCCACCGAAAGAGCGCCCGACCAGCACCACCCGCTCGGCCCCGAGGCTATCCCGCGCGCGTCGAAGCTCCTCGATTTCCTGCGCGAATGGCTCCGTGGGGCTTTTACGCGAAAACCCGATCGGCAGGGCCTGGATCCCTACCGCGGTGAGCTGCGCCGCCATCGCTTGCACAATCGGCTGCTCAGGCGACGCGCCATAGCCAGGCACCACCACCGCGGCAATAGCAGGCAAGCTCAGCCCAGTAGACCTGCGAGGTCGTGCTTCGCATCGAGGATGCCCGACCACAGGTCGCCGACCCGCTGCAGGCGGTCGGGTGCGGTCAGGATGGTGAAGTCCGTGGGAAAGATCCGCCCGACTTCGTCCCAGCCGATCGGCATCGAGACAGCCGCCCACGCGAGCACGCGCGGCGAGTAGATCGAGGCCAGCGTCTTGCCACGCACGTTCTGGTTGTAATCGACGAAGACCTTGCCGCGGCGCCTGTCGACCGCCCACTCGGCGGTGACGTCCTTGGGATGCTGCTGCACCAGATGCCGCGCCAGCGTCTCGCTGATGCTGTGCGTGGCGCGGTAATCGAGCGTGCGGGCGATGGGCACGTAAATGTGCAGACCCGTCTTGCCCGTGGTCTTGGCGAAGGAGACCAGACCGAGGCCGTCGAGCTCCTGTTTGAGCCACAGCGCGACCTGGCAGGTCGCCTCGAAGCCTTTCGCGTGCAGCTCCGGCTCGGCTCCTCGCGCTTCCTGGCCCGAGTACAGGTACGGATCGAGGTCGAACACGACAAAGTCGGGGTAGTTGAGCGCCGAACGCTCCATGTTCTCCATCGAGCCGGCGAAGCTGGTCGGCAGGTGCGCGCCATCTCCGGTGGTGTTGACTCGCGAGTACCAGGTGTGCAGCTCGAGGTCGGCGATCTGGCCCAGCCACATCAGCGTGGCCAGGTTGTTGATGAGCAAGTACTGGCCGTCGCCCTTGTTGTGGTCTGAGTACAGCCAGACCGTCTCGACGAACGGCGGCAGCGGCTGCTCGTAGTGCTTCTGATAGAAGGACTGGCCGTGGATGCCATTCGGAAAGCGGACCAGCGTCAGTGGCCGGTCTCTTGTATGCGGCAGCAAGTACGCGGCGACTTTTCCGAGATACACCAGCAAATCCCGCTTGGTTAGCGCGCGCTGCTCGCCGTGCGCTGGCCAGAACACTTTGTTCAAGTTGGTGATGCCCATCTCGTGGCCCTCGACGACCAGTTTGAGGCTGTTGCCCGCGTGCTGCTCCAACTGGGCGACGACCTCGCTGCTCTCGGCGCTGTCCGTTCTTGGCGCCGCCACCGTCTCGACGGACTTCACTTCACGCGCGGCCTTATCGTCGCGCAGGCCCATGAACACCGGCGCCCGCAGAATGCCATCCGAGGTGCGTTCGGTGTACTTGACCTGCGCCACCAGCTCCGGTTTGACCCACGTGATCGGCCCGTCGACTTTGCCCGGCCGCACCCAGCGGCCCATCGTGGGCACTTCGCCCTTGAACGGGCATTCGTCTGTACGCAGCGGCTGCAATCGCGCGTAGATCGCGTCGAGCGTGCGATCGTCGAAACCTGAGCCTGCGTGCCCGACATACGTCAGCTTCTTGTCACCGTTTTCGTACAGGCCAACGATCAGCGAGCCGAACGTGCTCGCTCGGGAGCCAGAGCCGACCGTATAGCCGCCGACTACGAACTCGTCGCTGTGCGTGGCCTTGATCTTCAACCACGCGTCGGTGCGTTTGGCGGCTTCGTAGCGGCTGTCGCGGCGCTTGGCAACGATGCCTTCCATGCCGTTGGCTTTGGCGGCCTCGAACAGCGTGACGCCATCCTCAGCAAACGTCTCGACGATACGCAGCCGCTCCGAAGGGATCAAGCTCGTGCCAAGCAGCGCCTTGCGATGCTCGAGCGGCACGCCGCGCAAGTCGAAGCCGTCGCGGTACAGGACGTCGAACGCGTAGTACTGCAGGATGGGCTTCGGCTCGCCGCCGCGGTTCTGCAGGAGCTGAAACGATGGCCGACCGTTTTCGTCGAGCGCGACGATCTCGCCGTCGATCACGATGTCGCGGTACGGCTGAGACTTCAGCGCCTGGACCAGCCACGGATACTCCGTGGAGCAATCGAGTCCGCGCCTCGAATACAACGTCACTTCTCCACCCTGGACAAAGGCCAGGACGCGGTAGCCGTCGAGTTTGGGCTCGAACAGCCAGTTGGGATGTGAGAAGGGTCGTTCGGCGAGCGACGGCAGCATCGGCGACAGCGTCCTGGGCATCGGTCCCCGTTTGACCCCAGGCGTTGCCTCGACCTCAGGCAGAAGGCTCGCCTTGCGTTTCGGCACCTGGCCGCGCTTGAGATCGTCGATCGTCAGACCTGAAAGGACGGAGGCGTCCTCAGCGGTGACGTCTCGCCCCGCGTCGGCGAACGAGTCGTCCTTTTTCAGGAACAGCCAGTTCTTCTCCTGGGTATGGATCAGCGTCCACGCACCGCGCAGCTTCCCACCCTGCAGAAAGATGGTGAGCTTGCCCTGCGCGATGCCGCGCCGCACCAATTCCTCAGCCCGCTCTCGCGTACAGCACGGCTGATACTTGTCTTCGGGCGCATAGATCCCCGCGTCCCACACGATGACTTCACCGCCGCCGTACTCACCTTTGGGGATGATGCCCTCGAACGTGGCGTAGTCGAGCGGATGGTCCTCGGTCATCACCGCCAGCCGCCGCTCGTGCGGATCGTAGGACGGTCCCTTCGGGATCGGCCACGACTTGAGCACGCCGTCGACCTCGAGGCGGAAGTCGTAGTGCAGCGCACGTGCGGCGTGCTTCTGCACCACGAACTTGAGCGGCCCGCTGCCTGGCGTCAGCTCCGCGGGCGCCGGTTCTTCGGTGCGGGTGAAGTCGCGTTTGGCGCGATATTCGTCGAGCATTTTGGCTGCTTCATCCTGAGCGTAGCGAAGGATCTCGGTGCGCATTGTCATCCCGAGCTTGCGAGGGATCTCGGCTGCTCACGTGAGATCCCTCGGCTCGCAGGCTCGCCTCGGGATGACAAGCTAACCCAGAGTCCCCTTCGGCTTCCTTCGCTGCGCTCGAGGACAGGCTCCGGCTCGCCTCAGGATGAGGCTTGATCTTAGAACGCTACGGCGACCTGTTCGGTGTCTTCGGGCTTGGCGTCGTCAGCCGCAGCGGCGGGGGCGCTGCCCTTGCCCTTCTTGGCCGCCTCGAGGCTCGCCTTCAACGCCGCCATGAGGTCGACTGTCTTGGCCACAGGCGCCTCCGGCGTCGCCACGAGCTCCTGGCCGCTGCGCTTGGCCTCGATGACTTCGAGCAGCGCGCCGCGATAGTCATCGTTGTACTTGCGCGGATCGAACGGCTCCTCGAGCATCTCGACCAGGCTGAGCGCCATGTTCAGCTCGGGCTGCGACACGAGTACATCTGGCGATTCGGGCAGATCCTGGGTGCGGATCTCATCCGGGTAGAACAGCGTCTCCAGCATGAGCACGCCGTGCTCGCTCGGGCGCAGCACGCACAGGCTCTCCTTGTTGCGCAGCGCGATCTTGGCCATCGCCGAGACCTGTTTGGTCTTCAACGCGCGCATCAACAGGGCGTACGGCTTGAGGCCGACCTGCTCGGGCTCGAGGTAGTACGTGCGCTCGAAGTAGACGGGGTCGATCTCGGCCTGCTTCACGAACGAGTTCAGCTCGATGGTGTGCTTGCTCGGGATGGGCAGTTTTTCGAGATCGTCGTCTTCGATCTCAATGTACTGGTCCTTCACGTACTCGAAAGCGCGCACCACCTCGTCGGCGGACACTTCGCGGTCGTGTACGGGGCACCAGCGCTTCTGCTTGAGTCGGCTCTTGCATTCGCGGTGGAGCGTGTTGAACGCCAGATCTTTACTCTCGGTCGCCCCGTACAGCCTGACGGGGATGCTGATCATGCCGAAAGTGATGGCGCCTTTCCAGATAGGTCGCGGCATGAAGCTGGGGATTCCTTTGCAGCTTGCGAGGCGGGTCCGGCGCCAGGGCGGCCGGGCCCGCGAGTGTACCACGCCGGTTTCACGATCCGCCCGTGAGTGTGAACTGCTTCATAGCTCACGATCGAGTCTCAGGCCTAGTGTGGGCAGGTGCTCCGCGCCGCGCCGTCCGCTCGAGTCCTGTCGGCACTGAAGCCGCCAGACCTCGTCACCGCAGCCGAGATCTTGCTCGACGGCGGCGTGGTCGCGTTGCCCTTCAACGGCATGTTTGCGCTGTTCGGCGACCTCGAACAGCCGCACGTCCATCAGCGTTTGCTGGACGCCAAGAACCGCCCGGCTGATAAGCGCATCGCGCAGGTCACGCTGCCCGAGCACGCCCACGAGCTGGCCGATTTCTCGCGCATGGCGCACTCCGAGGAGGACGTCCTCGCGCTATGGCAAGAGCTGCACGGACTGGGCATCATCGTGCCCGCCACGCGGCGCTGCCACGCGCTGCAGGCTGCCGCCCAGGAGATCGACGGCACCACGCTACTGGTGTGGACCGAGTTCCAGCCGATGCGCGTCGTCCTCGAGCACTTCCGCGCGTTCGGCGGACTGGCGCTGTGCGGCACCTCAGCCAACAAGTCGGGCCTCCAGACGTACACGACCGTGCGCGACGTGTACCGCGACTTCTTCAATGAGGTCGACGCGATCGTCGCCGATGATTTCACGCACCTGCCCGAGCAACGGCGCCGGTCGACGACGATTGTCGATCTGAGTGGGACTTATCCACGGCTGCATCGCCCGGGCAGCGTGCGCGTGTCCGAGCTGCAAGCCGCGCTGTCGCGGCACGGCTTTGGACTCCTGCGCATCGGTCCTTCGCACGCACCCGCCGCTTAGGTTGAACCGCGATCCCCGCTCTGGATTCGACAGGCTCACCATGATGGTTCGACAAGCTCACCATGAGCGTAAATGGGTACGGCTCCGCTCACCCTGAGCCTGTCGAAGGGTCGTCCTGAGCTTGTCGAAGGACCTTGGCCCCTAAGCGCTGTCGTAGGTGGGATACGCTCCATCACCGGGTGCAGCTGCGCGGCAGCGCCATCATCATCACGGGTGGCTCGGGCGGCATCGGCTCCGCGACGGCGCGCGAGCTGGTTCGCCGCGGTGCGCGGGTGGTGCTTGCCGCACGCCGTCCCGAACCTCTGACTCGGCTGGCCACTGAGTTCGGGTCGTCAGCGCACGCGTGCCCCACGGACGTCCGTGATCGAGCGCAGATCGACCGCCTCGTCGACTTTAGCCTCGACCGGTTGGGCAGGCTCGATGGTCTCGTGAATGCTCACGGTGTCTCGCGCGGCGCGCGTGTGTTCAGCGACCCCGATGCGGACATGCAGGAGATTGTCGATACGAACCTGCTCGCGCTCGCGCGAACCGCCCGGGCGGTGGTGCCGACGTTTCGTGAGCGGGGCGCGGGCGTGATCGTCAACGTCGGCTCCGTGGCTGGCGAGTTCGGCGCGCTCGGTCTCTACTCAGCCACCAAGTTCGGCGTGCGCGGTCTGAGCGATGCGCTGCGCAGGGAGCTGCGGCGCGAGCATATCGCGGTGGTGCTCATCGAGCCTGGCTTCGTGCGCACGCCGATGACCGAGGGCATTCGCGTACCCATGCCTGGCCCGGAGGTGGTCGCCCGTGCCATCGCCAGCGCCATCGAGCGCCCGCGCGGGAAGATCATCGTGCCGTGGCCGTACGTGCCGCTGGTGTTCCTGTCGAAGGTGCCCGGGCTGGCCGACCTGACTATGGGTCGATTACGCGGCGGAAGCCGAGCACGAGCAGCAGCATCCCGCCAACAGCCGTAAGCGGCACCACGCAGCCCATCGCGTTCGGCAGCGGCACCTGCACCAGCACTCCCGGCGGTGGCGCGGGCGGCGCCAGGCCGGCGGGGATCACCCCCGTGGTGATCAAGTACGCCACCGTGAGTCCGACCAGGCCGAGCACGGCCACACCCAGGCCAGTGAGCCGCTCTTCGAGCTGCCAGCCGGGGCGGTAGCCGACCGGCCCCTGCTTGTCGAGCTTCGGTAGGTCAGAGCGAAAGCCCTGCGGATCGTTGGGCGGCAGCATCGCTTCAGCTCGGCGCCTTCTTCTTGATGAAACCTCGCTGACCGGGCCGCGCTCCCGCGCGCGGGTCCTGGTCCAGCTCGCGATCGAGGTTGCGCCACAGACGGAACAGCTCCACGAATGCGCGCACGATCACGTCCAGGCGGGCGCCCGTCGGGCTCCCGGCCGTGCGCGGGAAGTGCCCCACTGGCAGCTCTTTGATACTGAAGCCGAGGCGCCTAGCCTTGATCAGGAACTCCGCGCTGAACGTCGCGCCTCGCGCGTAGACGGTCATGCTCGTCCAGCTGGTGCGCCGAAACAGCTTGAAGGCGCAATCGACGTCGCGCGCGGTGTAGCCGAACAGCGTGTTGACCAGCAGCTTCCAACCAAGGGCGTTGAGTTTGCGCAGCGGCGGGTCGGCGCGATTTTTCCGCCAACCGATCACCAGGTCGGTCTGGCCGTCCATCTCCGGCAGGAAGCGGCGCAGCTCCGCGACATCGAACTGCTTGTCGCCGTCGGTCAGGAAAATGAGGTCCTTGAGCGCGGCGTCGAAGCCGCTGGCCAGCGCCGCGCCGTAGCCGCGGTTGCGGGCGTGGGTGACGACCTTCAGGTTGAGCGCAGGCTCGTGATGCTGCAGCTCGGCCAGGACCGCGCCCGTGCCGTCGCGCGACCCATCGTTGGTGACGATGACTTCGAAGTCGCGGGCTAACTCGCCCAGGACATCGGCGACGTGGCGCACGGTGCGCTCGATGATCGCCTCCTCGTTGTACGCGGGAAGAACCGCCGAGATGCTGAGCGAGGAGCGCTGCCCCGAAGGCATTCGCACGATTCTAACGCTCGGCTCCCGTAGCAGACCGCAGGGCTGCGCAGTGGCTACTATCAGCTAGTTGCCAGGCCGCGTGCTCGAATTGCCGGCGCTGGTCGAAGCCCTGGCGCCCGTGCGCATCGGCCACGCCCGGGTAGTGCTAACCAACGGCGTCTTCGACCTCCTGCACGTTGGCCACCTGCGTTTTCTCCGCGCCGCGCGTGCATTGGGTGACCTGCTCGTGGTTGGCATCAACGCGGACTCCTCCGTGGGCAAGCCTGGTCGGCCAATCGTGCCCGACGTCGAACGAGCGGAGCTCGTGGCTGCTCTGGAGCCCGTCGACTTTGTGGTGATCTTCAGCGAGCTGACCGCGGACGACCTGCTACGGGCGCTGCGGCCCAGCGTGTACGTCAAGGGCGCCGACTACACCATCGACACACTGCCTGAGGCCGCGACCGCGCGCATGCTGGGGGTCGAGATCCAGTTCGTGCCGCTGGTCGAGGGCCATTCGAGCTCGGCACTGATCGAGGCCTCGGGCGCGGGCCGGCGCGTCCTGACCGTGTACGCGCATCCCGACGACGAGAGCTTCGGTCCTGCGGCGGTGTGTGCGCGCCTGGTGAGTGAGGGAGCGCAGCTGCACGGCCTGTGGTTCACCAGCGGTGAGCACGGCGCGCCAGTGCAGGACCCGCCGCCGCCGAATCTCGGGCAGTTACGCGCCGCGGCGCTCGTGCACGAGGTGGCACGTGTGATCGGCTACCACGAATCGACCCTCCTGAGCTTCGAGGATGGCACGCTCGAGAACCATGTCGCCGACGCAGAACAGATCATTCTGTTCCACTTACGTCGGGTTCGGCCGAGCATCGTGTTCACCTTCGGTCCTGCCGGGATCACCCGTCATCCCGATCACGTGGCGGTCCACCGCGCCACCCTCGCGGCGTTTCACAGGGGCCGCGAAGAAGGCATCCCCTTGCGCGAGCTGTACTTCGACGCTGTCCCGCCCAAGGTCGCCCGCGACATGGACCTCGCCAATCAGCACGACGGCAACCCCAACACGTTCGTCGACGTGACCGACTTCCAGCACGTCAAGCGCGACGCGCTCGCCATTCACGCGCGGTATGTCGCCGACGCCGTCGAGCGCCTCGAACGACTGCAGCGCGAGCCGATGCCAGTCGAGCCGCTCTATCGCGCGTGGCCAGCCGTCCCGGAGGGGACTCAGCTGCGGACGATCGCCGTGTAGCCAGACGGAAGGAACTCGACGACCTGCGCGTCCATCTGGAGCTGCCCGACGGTCAGCGCCGCGGCCACCCGGTGGTGACCATCGACCACGTAGTACTCGTCGCCCAGTCGGTAGAGCTCGATCAGCGGCAGCTCGCGCCCTCGGTTCATCGCCCGCACGATCGACTGGTAGCGCTCGTTGTCGCTCCGCCGACGTTGTTGTCTGGGCGGCCGGAAGTCGCGCCGCAACTCGTGCGCGCGGCTCACGCTGCCGACGATCCGTGTCGTGTCCACGGTCTCCGTTCGTGGCAGGCGTCGGTGTACCGCGCCAGCGCGCCGCGCTTCATCGGTGAAGCTGCGGGTAGGCTGGCGCGAGCCGTCGCGTCGGCTGAGTGCATTGCGGACTGTGTGCAGGAGAGACATGGGACATCGGTGCTCGCCTCGCCCAGCATGCGCCGCGTGGTCCACGACGCAGCCAGGCACCTGACGGGAACCTGGCCTGGCCGACTGGCGGGCTGCTGCTGCACGAGTGCGCTCACCCAATAAACGCCGCGCACAAACCGTTTTGCGGGACTGCTCCCCTCGCCCTCAGGGAGAGGTCGGGCGTAAAGCCTGCTCCCCTCTCCTCTGGGAGAGGGGTTGGGGGTGAGGGCGAGCTAGCAAGCTAAACGCAGCCCTCACCCTGCCCTCTCCCAGAGGGCGAGGGTTTTACGTGGGCAAAGCGCTAGCTGCGCACGATCGCTGCGTAGAGCCCCTGCAGCTCCTCATCCGAGTAGAAGTGGATGACCAGTCGCCCCGATCCATCGCGACTGCGCATCAACCGCACACGTGTCCCCAATGCGTGCCGGAACTCGTCCTCGAGCCGCTCGGTCTCGGCATCCGCCGTATCAGTCGCCTGCGCTTCAGGCGGCGGCTTGTCCAGGTTCAGCTCACGCGCCAGCGCCTCAGTCGCCCGCACACTGAGCTGCTCGTTGACCACGCGCGCGAGCAATGCCAGCCGCTTGTCGTCATCCGCGGCGGTCAGGATCGCCCGCGCATGCCCCTCGGTGATCGAGCCATCGGCCAGCGCCTGGCGCACCGCGTCGGGCAGGTGCAGCAGCCGCAGCGTATTGGTGACCGCGACGCGGCTCTTGCCGATGCGGCTGGCCAGCGCCTCCTGGGTCATGCCGTGCTCGTCCAGCAGCTGCCGGAATGCGTGCGCCTCTTCCAGCGGGTTCAGATCGCGCCGCTGGATGTTCTCCACGAGCGCCATCTCCAGGCTCGCCTGTGGCGTGGCCTCCTTGACCAGCGCGGGCAGCGTGGCCATGCCTGTGAGCTGCACAGCCCGCCAACGCCGCTCGCCGGTGATCAACTGGAATGTGCCGTCGGCTTGCTGACTGACCAGCACTGGCTGCAGCACACCGTGCTCGCGGATCGACTGTGCGAGCTCCTCGAGCTCGGCCTGGTCGAAGTGCGTCCGCGGCTGCCACGGATTTGGTCGGATTGCGTCGACTGGCACTTCGCGCAGCCCGGTGCTGGGTGGTGGAATCAGTGCGCCCAGCCCGCGCCCGAGGCCGCGTGCCCGCTCATGGTGACCCTTCGACGAGCTCAGGGGGACCACGGGTGGACTGGTCTCGTCCTGGCTCGTCAACGCAGCACTCCGCGGATCCGCTGGTTTGGGCGCCTCACCGAAGGATGCCCCGCCGCAAAACCTCTTGGGCCAGGTCGGCGTACGCGCCCGCGCCGCGTGAGGTTGGCTCGTACTCGAGCACCGGCTTGCCGAAACTTGGCGCCTCGCTCAGGCGAACGCTGCGCGGAATGACCGTCTCGAACGTGCGGGTGGGGAAGTGGCTGCGTACCTCCTCGACTACCTGAGTCGACAGGCGCGTCCGCGCGTCGTACATCGTCATGAGCATCCCCAAGAGCTCGAGCCGCGGGTTCAGGGTAGCGCGTACGAGGTCCAGGGTCTCCATCAGCTGCCCGACGCCCTCCAGGGCCAGGTATTCGCACTGCACCGGCGCTAGCAGCAGGTCGGCCGCGACCAGCGCGTTCAGCGTCAGGATGCCGAGCGAGGGTGGGCAGTCGACCACGATGAGCGCGTACCGCTCGCGCACGTCGTCGAGCGCTCGCCGCAGCCGCTGCTCGCGGCCCTCCATGTCCACCAGCTCCACTTGCGCCCCCGCCAGCGCCCGGCTCGCGGGCGCCAGGTCCAGGTTGTCCCGCACGCCGTGGACGATGGCGTCGTCGAGCGCGGCCTCGCCGATGAGCACGTCATACGTCGATAGCTCCACCCCATTCGGATCCAAGCCGAACGACGACGTCGCATTGGCCTGCGGGTCCAGGTCGATCAGCAGCATAGGCACGCTGAGTGCCAGGTACGCGCACAGGTTCACCGCCGTGGTAGTCTTGCCAACGCCGCCCTTCTGGTTGGCGATAGCCACAGTTCTGGTCGGGCTCATCTAGGGTCGTTACCGCCTGGCCCGGAGCTCAGCTCCAGGTCGCCAAACGGTCCGAACGTCTGCCAGCCCGGTTCGGTGGTGCCGGTCAGTCCGTCGAACGCGACTGGCAGGCTACCAGGCGAGAGACGCAGCGCCGCTGAACGGACCTGCCGCGGCGGAACGCGCTTGAGCACGAAGTCGATCTGGGTATTCGAGCCCGCGACGATCGCGCCCGGATCCATCGCCCGATACTTGATGTCGGCGACGTAGCCAGGAGCGGTGGCCGCGTACAGCTGATACCAGCCGGCGTAGGCCTGCATCGAGTGCCGCCCGTCCTGACTGCGATACGCGACAGATTCCCCGTGCACGACGGTGGGGCGAAAGTCGATGTACGAGCCTGGGATCAGCTTGCCGTCCTCGTCACGAACGGTACCGAACACACGCGCTCGCGGGCTCAGCTCGAGCACGAGGTAGTAGAGGTTCGCCGCCTCGTCCTCGCCGTTGACGTAAAAGCGCAGAATATTCGGGTGATGCAGATGCGCCAGCACCCGTCCCTCGCGCCGAAAACGCGCGATGAAGTGACGGTCGCCGGCGAGATGCGCGGGCAGGATCTTGAGCGCGACGTCGAGGTCTAGTTGCACGTCGTGCGCGCGGTAGACCGCGGCCATCGCGCCGCTGCCCAGCACTGACCGCACGACATATCGACCAGCTATCGTTTCGCCGATCCACGAGCGCGCGGACACTTCAGCCGGGCGTCCTCCAGGGGCGCAGCATACGGGCTGCCCCGGCCGCCGGCAACTGCGCTGAGGTCCGTTCAGCTCGCGGGTGCGGTGCCTGTCTGCGGCTGGGTGCTGCGCAGGTGCTTCTTGACGTCGTCGGTCTGCTGGCGAAGCCGCTCGATCAGGAGCCCGGGCGTCAGCCCGAACACCCCGGCGGTGACCACGTTCATCGGGCTCTGCGCCAGGTCGAACGCGCTCTTCAGCGAGTCGGGTCCGCTGTGCTGGGTAAGTCCAACCACTGCCAGGACGCCCACGCCGAGCACGGCGGCGACGCCCGAGAGCTGTGGCGTCGAGACCAGTCGCACGCCCGAGAGTCCGAAATCGTCAACAGCGTTGTCGTTGCGGATCTCCGCGTTCAGCCGGCTGAACAGGCCAACCAGCGCTCCTACGACGTAGTAGGCCGCGGCGGTTTGGAGCTGCGGCACCAGCACGCCTGAGGCGAGCGCCAGCCACAGCGCGGCGTAGCCGATCAAGCCGCTGACGACGGTCGTGCACATCAGGTGGATGCGCGCGCGCACGAGGGCCGCACGGTTTTCGTCGCGGTAGTCGTTGAGGGTCTGGCGTACCGTGGCCACCACCAGTCGCGCCTCGTCCTCGCACATTGGGGCGGGCTCCGACTGGCAGTTCTCTGGCGTGTGGGTCAGGGTCTTGACCACGTCCTTGAGCTGCGCGACGAGCTGGTCTTTGTTCTCGATGTGCGCGCCCGTGAGCCGCAGCTGGTCATAGCGAGCCCGCAGCGCCACCTGGCGCACGTCTTCGATATAGATCAGCGCTTCCTGAGCGCGATGCAGAAGCTGCCACAGGCTCAGGTAGCCGACGCCCAGCACCCACATGGCGCGCTCCCACTCCATCTTCTCCAGGCCCCGCTCGGCTTGCTCGAGATAGCGCTGGAATTTATTCCGTGCGGCGACAACGGGCGTTTCAGAGGCTGCCGTGTGCTCGCTGCCCACGATGCACAGGGCGCAGTACGCGCCGCGCAGCTCGGTCAGCAGGTTCGACAGCTCGCAGTAGGTCGTCGCGTTGGCGCGCTTGACGTGGGTGTAGCCCAACGCTGCGTACACGAAGGCCAGGGCAAGCCAGGCGATGACCAGCGCCAGCAGCCCGACTGCGAGTGACGGCGACGGCATGCCCGCCCAGCCCCTGGCGAAATGCGCCGCCAACGCCAGGACCGCGGCTACCAGCGGCGCCACCGGCGCGGTGGCGATTAGGCCAGCGCGCGCCAGGTCGACCCACCAGCGCCAGCCAACGGCGCCCGCCGCCGCGACCCGCGGCAATAGTCGAATATTTGCTCGTGCCGAGCGTGCCTCGGCCTCATCTTCAGCAAGATGCACCGTGCTCCCCCGCGATGTATTGCGCTATGAATTTCTTGGCGGAGCGGAGCTGACCCCCCCGGTCGCTCCGCGGCCGCCGGCCACTCTAGCACTGAGCGCCGGCTTGTCAACTGCGCCCGCTCCGTTGGCGTCTGGCGCCTGCAATCAGGCGACGCGGGCGCCGATGCGCGTGCCGCTTTGCCAGCGCTTTTCGACGTCCACAAGCTTAGGAACGCCGCCGACCCCACGTTTTTCGACCACGAATGAGGCGACGCAGTTCGCCCAATCGGCGGCGGTGTGCCAATCGCCGCCGCTAGTGTGCAGGTGCCACAGGAACGCGGCCGCGAAGACATCGCCGGCGCCGGTCGGATCAACTTCCGTCCCCGACTTGAACGCCGGTGAGTGGTAGGTCTCTTCGCCGGCGCGGTAGATATCGCAGCCGCGATCGCCCAGCGTCACCACGAGCATGCGCGCGCGACTCGCCCAGTCCTCGATCACCGACCGATCAGCCACGTCGTCCTCGGAGATGACCACGGCATCTGCTCTGGCCAGGACGCGCTCCGCGTCAGCCCAGGGCACCTGGCGCACCAGTCCGTCGTCGTCCCAGCCGCGCATCCAGCCCTGTGGCGTGACCCCGATCAGCGAGCGCGGAAAGCGGCTCACCAGGCTCGCGTCGAATTCCTGGTTCAGTGGTCCCAGGTGCACAATCGGTGGATTGCGCCACTCGGGCAGGAGCTGCTCGTAGACGAGCTTCTCGGCTACCGACTCGATCGTTTGCCGCCGTTTGCCCTCGTGGTATTCGTTCACGAAGCAGGTCGTGAATTCGGCCGGGATGCGCGCGACCAGGATGCCGCGCAACGTCTCGATCAGTCCGGGCTCGTAAGCGGCGCTGGTGTGGATGCCCACCCGAGCGCCCATGTTGCGCGCGGTCAGCGACGCATAGGTGACCGTGCCACCCAGCACCACGCGCTTCTCGTCGAGCCGATCGACCGTGACGTGGCCGAGCAGCAGGTAATCGACCGTGCCCTTGTCGTCTGCGGACGCGGAAGTAATTCGTTACCTCCGGTCGCGCCAGCCGCCGCCCCCGCTGCCCCCGCCGCCACCGCCGCCGAAGCCGGGCCGGCCACGTCCGCCACGCGGACGCGAAAACCCGCCGCCACGGCCGGCTGGCCCGCCAGGACCGCCAGGTCGGGGCTCGGGTGGTCCGCCGTGCTGCGCTACGTAATCGGGAGTCGGCTCGACGATGACTCGGCGGCTATCGCCCTCGCCCTCGGAGTGCGTGGTCACGGACTCGTGCTCGGCCAGCGTGAGGTGCACGATGCGCCGCTCACTGGGGATCATCGGATCCAGTTCGATTGATTCGCGATAACGCATCGCCTTCTCAGCCGCGCGTAATGCTGTGTCTTTGAGATAGCGCTCGCGGCGCGATCGATAGCCCTCGATGTCGAGCAGGACGCGCGTCCAGTGTCCGACGCGGCGATTCACCAGGAGTTGGCTGATGAATTGGAACGCTTGCAGCGTCTCGCCGCGGCGACCGATCAACGCGCCCATCGACTCGCCGTCGACAACGGCCATCACCAGCGTCGGCGTGCCGTTTTCTTTGCCCGCGCGGAGCACGTCCACCTCGCCCGGGAACCCCATGTAGTCGAGCAAGTCCTCGACAATCTCGCGGCCGGCTGTCGCCAGGCCTTCGTCCCACTCCGCGTCGGCATCACGCTCGCCCTCGGTGATGCTCGGCTCGGCTACGACCTCGCTGCGCGGCGTTGCCCGCACGCGCGCTGGCTGACCGTCGTCCCCTTCGGACAGGATCTCGAGATCGACTTGATCTTCGTCGAGGTCCAGCTTTTCCAGGGCGGCGTCGATAGCGTCATCAACCGTCGGACCCGTCGTTTCAACGCTTGCCACGTTTCCTCCCCTTGCCTCCGCCCTGGCGCGCGGGCCGCGAACCGCTGGCCGTGCGCGAGCGGGAAGCAGGTGTAGTGCCGTCTGAGGGACCACCACGCGGGCCGCGGCCGTTGCCAGACGGCTCGCTTGGCTCGGGTGGTGGAGCGCTTGTCGGAATGTGTGCCCAGGCGGGCTGCAAATCGCGCCCGGTGAAGCGCACGATGTCGCCCGCCAACATTCCCAGGCCCACTGTGAAGTACTGCTGGAACATGCTGAACACGTTGCTCACAAGCCAGTACAGGACCAGCCCGGCTGGGGTCTGTAGGAAGAACACCAGGTACATCAGCGGCATGAACGCCATCGAGCGCATCATCGCCTGCTGCTGTGGGTCCTCGGTCGGCAGCGTCGTCATGCGCTGACTGAAGAACGAGGTGATGGTCATGATGATCAGCAACAGCCCAGGGATGCTGATACCGCCAAAGTGCGCCAGGACGTCAGGTTGGGCCAGGCTGGGCAGCCACAGGAAGTGGCTCTTGAATGCGACGTCCTCCAGCTGCGGCGTCTCGACCCGCTGTACGTCGAGCTGGCCCGGATCAAAGGTCACCGTCGCCGAAGCGATATCGGCGTTGGTGCCCGAGGCGTCGACCCAGATTTCGACCGTGTACTGCTGGCCCGTGACCAGCGCCGTGTTCCGATCGAACGTGCCATCCGGCAGGAGCTGCCCGGCACGCAGGAATACCGATGCGCGGCCGCTCGGCGTCGATGGCGGATTGGGGTTGCCCGGCCCGGCGCCGGGCATCAACGTCAGCGGCTGCGTCGCCGCCAGCAGCTGATTGCCCTTGAGCGAGACCTGCGCTTGCTCCAGTGGCACCTCGAGCGTGGCGGTGCCCTTGAGCACCACATCCACACGCGCCAGCACGAACTGGTTGAACGGATAGGGCTCCTGGTCGCGCGCGGCGGCATATTCGATGCGGCCGGGTTGAATCTGGTTGACAGAAACCTGGTCGAGAGTGAGGCCGGTCGTCGCCAGCTGCGACATCGCCGCGTACATGCCGAACAGAATCGGCATTTGGATCAGCAGTGGGATGCAGCCCGCGGCGGGGTTGACGCCGCGCTCCTTGTACAGCTGCATCTGCGCGCGGGCGAGGCCTTCGCGGTCGCCCTTGAATTTGCGCTGCAGCGCCTTGAGCTCGGGCTGGATGGCCATCTGGTGGCGCTGCGAACGGATCTGGATCAGCGACAGCGGCAGGAGCGCCACGCGCAGGATGATCGTGAACAGGATGATCGCCAGCCCGCCCGCGAGGCCCGGGCCAACGATTGGCTCAATCGGTGCCGCCAGGTTGCGCAGACCCCACTCCAGCGGATGGACAATCAGCGGGTTCCAGATCGGCAGCAGAAAATCCAAGTCTCAGAGCTCCAGATTGTTCAGGAGTATCGCGTATCTCATGGCACGGGGTCGTAGCCGCTACTGCCGAACGGTTGGCAGCGCGCCAGCCGCTTGATCGCCAGCCAGCCACCGCGCAGTAAGCCGTGGCGTTCGATCGCCTCGTACGCATAGTGCGAGCAGGTCGGCTCGAAGCGGCAGGCCGGTGGCAAAGCCGGCCCGATCGTCGACTGGTAGATCCGAATCAGGCCGAGCACGAGCATTAGACGTGCACCGGCCGTGCGTGGGTTGCGTGGCCGCGGGCCAGGAGGGTGTCGACCGCCTGACTGAGCTCGAGCCACGTCGCCTGGGCGCTGCTCGCGCGCGCGATGAGCAGCAGGTCCAGCCCGGGTTTTAGCCGCGGTAGCCGGGCACGCAGCGCCTCGCGCAATCGCCGTCGTACCCGATTGCGCACCACCGCCTTGCCGACTCGCCCGCTCACGGTGATGCCCACGCGTATGTGCTCCAGGTCATTGGGCGCGACGTACAGCACCAGCAGCCGGTGCGGCCAACTGCGTTCGGCTTTTTCTCGAACGTGCGCGAAGTCGGCGGGCGTGCGCAGACTGTGCAACCCTTGGGAAAGGTGTTTCACGGAGGTGCGGCACGCTGGCGCAGCCCACCAGGTGACGTCTTAACCGGCCTTATACGACGGTCAGGCGCTTGCGGCCGCGCAGCCGCCGGCGCTTCAGGACGGCGCGCCCGGCGGCGCTGAACATGCGCTTCAGGAAACCGTGCTCCCGTTTCCGCGGGATGCGCTTGGGCTGGTAGGTACGCTTGGGCACGGACGAGCAGTCCTTCGCAGACGATCGGCCGCGAACGGCCGGGTTGGGGAAAACCAGACGAGCAACCGCGAGCCGAGGCTCACGGCAGTACGGGCGAGTTTGGGGGCAAGTATACCAACGCTCGGTCAGGGGTGTCGACAACGCGCAGCGCCTTAATCACACACCCGTCACAAACGATCGTTTCCGACCTTCCGCGCCCTCGCCTCGGGCGGCTGCTGACCAGCTACGCCGGGGTGCTGGGGTGGCGGCCACTCAGCGTGGTGTGCGTGCGGATTGAGGTGGTGGGCAGTCGCCACAGCGGCACGATGAGCAGCACCAGCACCACGGCGAGTCCCGGTACGTCCGACCAGCCGCGGTCGGGCACGGTGCCCACGGCGGCGTCGTAGACGTGGTTCAGCAGGTGCAGCGTGCTGGCGCCGAGCGCGACGAGCACGGCGCCACGGGCGTACCGCGCATCGCGCGCCGACCACATCAGCGCCAGGCCAATCGGCAGGATGAACGAGCCCAGGTCGCCAACGTAGTGGCGGTTGAACGGTGGAAAGGTGCCGATGTGGTCGAAGAACCACATCGGCTGGGCCAGCATGGCGACGCCGCTGAGCACGTAGCTGAAGCCCACCACGAGCAGGATCAGGCGGCTCACGCGGCGCTCGTTAAGGGCGGCAGCGCGCAGAAGCCTTGCGACTCGACCTCGAGGGCGACATTGAAGCGATTGAAGAAGTTTTCCGCGCACAGCGCCGCCAGAAGCTCCACGATCTCGCGATCGCTGAAGTGGTGCTTGAGATCGGCGAACTCGGTGTCATCCACACCTCCGCCGACCTGTGTGACCGCCTCGGCGAAGGCGATGGCCGCGCGCTCGCGTGGCGTGAACGCGGTGCTGTTCTGGTAGTTGGCCAGGTCGCGTAGCTTCTCGGGTGGGATGTCCAGCTCCTGCGCGAGCGACGAGCCGTAGTCCAGGCACCACGAGCAGCCATTGAGCTCCGAAACGCGGTGCATCGCCAGCAGCCGCACGCGTGGGTCGAGCTTGCCGCCGCGGGTAAAGGCGGTCATGAACACGTACGGCAGCAGCAGGCCCGGGCTGTAGCCCATGATGTTGAAGGGCACGATTTCGCGGCCGGCCACTCGCCGAAGCAACACATTGAACAGCCGCAGCAACAGCGGCGCCCGCGCGCCAGAGAGCGGTTCGATTCGTGGCATGCCCCGCAGACGACTCACCGGTCCCAAACGTGACAGCGTTTTCGCGCGGCTCAGCAAGTTGCCGTGCGCTCACCAGCGTGCCCTCGCGCTCCCTATTCCGAAACCGGGAACCGGCCCGGCTCCTGGGTTTGTGTGGGTGAAACACTCGAAAACCGCCCGTTCACGTGAAACCTTTGCGCTGCCAGCGGTCGAAAACGGCCGCGTGTCGCTCGCGCCAGACGTCGTACTGCTCGCGTTTCCTGCTCGGCGGCAGCCAGCGGTCGAAGTATGGCAGCGCCTCCGCTAGCTGCCAGCCCCTCAGCACCCACACACGCTTCTCCCGTATGCCGTACACGTATGGGCCGTAAACCTTGCCGCCGAACATGCTGCGCAGATCATGGAGTGGCAGCGGATCGGAGGCGTGCAGCGCGACGATAAGTGCTGGTGACGACCCGCTGCCAGAGAAGCAGCCCTCGCCCACGATGAGGCCCATGCAGTACGCCAATGCGCAATGTGGTTGGAACGGGCGTTCGATGCTCGATTGTGCACCAGCGCCCGGTCCGGTCCGCCGAATTTCCTGAGAGCTACACGGTCGCGACGAAGAAGCCCTGCGTTTTGGGCACGCGGAACGCGCCGTCGGCTGCGATGCGTTCTTGAATCGCCGCACTGACCAGCGGCAGCAGCCGCGCGCGGTGGCTGCCGAAGCGAATGGCAGCGCCTGCGCATCGCCGCGCACCACCACGCCACCATGTCCGGCGGCTGCCTGCAGCATCCCCATGGACTGATCCACGCCAACCATGCGCGCGCCTGCCGCGACAAAGTGACGATGGAGGTTCCCGTCGCCGCAGCCGACGTCAAGCAGTAATTGGCCTGCCGAGAGCCGAAAGTGCTCCAGTAAGGCGCTCACGAACGGGTCGCCATCGCCACGCGGCTCTGTGAAGTCGCGATGCGTTGCTGCGCGAATCCGCAGCTTCTCGGGATCGCTGTACTGGTAGCGCAGGTAGGCCGGCTCGTAGCTCACGTCGGGCCCGCTGCTTCCAACGGCGCAGCGCGACAGCTGTTACCGGGCCAGCGCCTGGCCAGCCAGCTGGCGGCGGGCGAACGCGAGTTTGTCAGGGTTGACCACACTGCGAATCGCCGCCACCTGATCGTCGATCACCTCGAACGTGGTGACCTGGTACAGCTGGTCCTGGATGAACACAACCAGCGCCACGGCGCCATTCACCTCTGCCAGCTCGAAACGCGTGCCCGGCGGCGCGATCCGCAACAGGCCGGCGAAGAATCGCACCACAGCGTCGCGGCCGACGATCGGCACCCGCGCCGCGGCCACCTTGCCGCCGCCGTCGCCCCACACGGTCACGTCCGCGGCCAGCGCCGCGCTCAGCGGCCCGAGGTCACCGCCACGCACGGCCTGTAGAAACTGCTCCGCCAGCGCCCGCTGGGCATCCCGCGTCGCCTGGAATCGCGCGCGACCAGCCGCCAGGCGCCCTCGCGCCCGATGAAACAACTGCCGACACGCCGCCGCGCTCTTGCCGAGCATCTCGGCCAACTCGCCGAATGGGTAGTCGAAGACCTCGTGCAGCACGAACACCGCGCGCTCCTCGGCTGAGAGGCGCTCCAACAGCACCAGCATCGCCAGTGAGATCGACTCGCGCTGCTCTACGGTCTCCAGCGGGCCAAGCACCTCGCGATCGGTGAGCACCGGCTCGGGTAGCCACGGCCCGATGTACGCCTCGCGCTGCACACGCGCCGACTTCAAGTGGTCCAGGCACAAGCGCGTGACGATCGTGCTGAGGTACGCGCGCTCCGACTGCACCTCATCGTGCCCACCGCCCGCGACGTAGCGCACGAACGCGTCCTGCACGAGGTCCTCGGCCTCGCTCGCGCTGCCGACCAGGCGGTAGGCAATCGCGAACAGGTACGGCCGCAGGTCGGCAAGCGTCTCAAGCACGAGGAGAACCCAGTTGATTATCGAGTAGTCTGGGGGCGACATGTCGCTCGGGCCGAACCGCGACTGGGATGCGGGCACCTATCACCAGGTGGCCCAGCCGCACGCCGCCTGGGGCGCAAACGTGCTCGACCGCCTCGAGCTCGGCGGCGACGAGACCATCCTCGACGCCGGCTGCGGCTCGGGCCGAGTGACCGCCGGCTTGCTTGAGCGCCTCCCGCGTGGGCACGTGATCGCCGCCGACCTCTCGGCGACCATGCTGGCTGAGGCCCGCCAGACGCTCGCACCGTTCGGCGATCGTGTCACGTTCCTCGAAGTGGACCTGCAACACATCGACAACGCGATCGAGCAACCTGTCGACGGCATCTTTTCGACTGCGACCTTTCACTGGATCGCCGATCACGCCGCCCTGTTCCGCGTGCTGCACGCCATCCTCGTGCCCGGCGGGCAGCTGGTTGCGCAGTGCGGCGGAGGCGCCAACCTCGCTCGTCTTATGTCTACTGCAGACGATGTCGCCGAACGCAAACCGTTTTGCGACGTCTTGCACGGCCAGAAGTTATGGCGACACCAGTACGCCGCCGACGAGACCCGCGAGCGACTTCAGCACGCGGGCTTTCGGGACATACGTGTCTGGCTCGAGGAGTCGCCGCAGCACTTCGAGGATGCATCCGCCCTGGCCGCGTTCGCCCGCACGGTCGTGCTCAGCCGCCACGTGGCCGCTCTGCCCGAGGCACAGCGGGATGCGTTCGTGGACGCGGTGGTCGACGCCGTCAAGCAGCGCGAGGGCAGCTATTCGCTCGACTACGTGCGGCTGAACATGGACGCGCGCCGAAGTTTTAACCACGGCACTTGACGCCCTTCGGGTTCGGGGCGTTCCGCTGGCTATGGTCCTCCAGCGTGACCTCGGCCGTGGCGGGCGGCGTCGAACGCACGGCCACCGGCTGGCTCGTCCTGGAGGCCGGCGGCGACGCCCTGGCCATCGGCCTGGTGCTTGCCGCGCGCATGCTGCCATCACTCCTGCTGGGCCTGGCCGCGGGCACCATCGCCGATCGCGTCGATCGCTCGCGCCAACTGGCCACCGTCGCGGTCGCGGGCGTACCGCTGATGGTCGTGCTGGGATCGCTCGCCGCGGCGTCGAACGTTCAGGTGTGGCAGGTGGTGGTGATCTCGTTCGCGGCGGGCTGTATGCAAGTGTTCGACATCACTGCGCGACAAACGCTGGTGGTGGATGCGCTGCCGCGCGAGCTCGCGTCCAATGGCGTGGCGCTGAACGCGCTGGCCACCCGGCTGTCGACCGCGGTCGGTGCGCTGGGCGCGGGTGTGCTCATCACGGTCGCGGGGGTGCCCAGCTGTTACGGGTTCGCGGCTGTGCTGTACGGACTTGGCGCCATAGTGGTCTCGCGTGTGCGGCCGTTGGAACAGCGGCGCGCGCAACACGCCAACGTGTCGTTCGGTCGGGCCATGCGCGACGCCGCACGCTTGCTGGTCGACGTGCCCGAGCTGCGAACGCTGAGCATCGCGGCTGTCGCGTGCGAGATCTTCGCCTTCTCGCACCCGACAGCGCTGCCCGTCATCGCGCGCGACGTTCTCGAGTCCGGCGCCGAAGGACTGGGTGTGCTCAACGCGTCCATCTCCATCGGCGGCACCATCGGCGTGCTGCTGCTGTCGGTGCTGCCGCCGCGCATTCGACGCGAGCCCGTCATGGGCATGGTCTTCGTCCTGTATGGCGCGGCGCTGCTGTCGCTGGCTGAGGCGCGCACGTTGCCGCTGGCATCGGCGGCGTTGATCGTGATCGGTGCGTGCGCGGGCTCGTTCGATGCCTTGCAGCAGAGCCTGATGCAGCTGGCGGTGCCGGATGAGCAGCGCGGTCGAGCGATGGGCATCTGGGTGCTGGGCATCGGCTCCGCGCCGCTGGGACATCTCGAAACGGGTGCGCTGGTCACATCGTTTGGCGCGCCCAATGCACTGTTGCTCAACGGCTCGCTAGTACTGGTCGCCGCGGCGGCGCTGCTCGTGCGCGCGCCGGTCTATCGCGGCGCGCTCGGTCTCAGCGCCCCAAGCCCGAGCGGTACATACCCACCAGCCAGCCGCTGACCACCGGTACTTTTTACCCACCGAGGCAGGACCAAACTACTCTTGCTGGCGTTTGGGCCGATGATTAGACTCGCCTGCCCCATGAGCATGTTGCCTTCGCCAGCCGCCGCACGCCGAGCTCAGCCAGCGCAAAGTGTTGTCGAGCTCGCGCTGATCCTGCCCGTGTTTCTGATCATGCTTCTAGGCATGTTCGACATCGGCCGCGCCTTCGTGTTCGGCGTCGCGGTGCAGAACGGTGCCCGCGAAGCCGCGCGCCTCGGTTCGCAGGCGGCGCTGGTCGGAGCGAACAACGATGCAGCGGCTCAAGCGCAGTTCGAGACGCTGGTATTGCAGCGGCTTATCCATGCGTCCGCGCCCGCGCTATCGGGGTGTCAAGCGGTCAGCGGTACTCAGCCCAGCACCGGCTGTCCCGCGTGGGTGTTGACCGTTTCGCCAAGTGGAACCAAGGCGAGCGGTGCAGCCGTGACTGTTACCGCGGTAGGCCGGCCGTCGATTTTCGCCGGCTTCATGACCGGCGCCATGAGCTTGAGCCTGCCACAGGTCACGGTCCACGGCCAGGCCATTATGGAGATCCTATGAGACACAGCCGCGCACGCGGGCAGAGTCTGGTCGAGTTCGCCATCGTCGTGCCCATTTTCCTGCTGCTGCTGTTTGGTCTCATCGACTTCTCGCGGCTGCTGTTCACCTACATTTCGTTGGCCAACGGCACGCGCGAGCTCGCACGTGTCGCCGCCCTGCCAACGACGACCAGTGCGACACCATCGGCGCCGGTCAGCGCGTTCAACAACCTGACCATTTTTGGCGGGCCGGTAGCTAGCGGCGCAACGCAGATCACGTTCACCAATTCGCCCTACTCGATCAACTGCACGATCGGCGCGACCGGCTGCCAGCTCACACTGTCGACCATCAAAGGCACGCCCAACACCACATCGCTGACTTCCGCCCTCCCCGCGACCGTTTCATATACGTTCGCCGCGGCGCCCGACCCGAGTGCGTTCACGGCGACTGCCAACGGCGATTACGTGATGGTCACGAGCATCAGCTCGGAGGTGGGCGGCTGGAATGGCACCGTGCGTATCTGTCCATTGCCGCTCACGGCGAGCTGCACGCTTGGAGCGCCAGCGTCGGCAAGCGACGGCTTGATCGACGTGAGGGTTGTCTACAACTTCCGGTTCAACCCGCTGTTCGAGAACAAGCTTTCCGGGGTTATCGATGCCTCATTCATGCGGCCATTCTCGGTCCTGCAGACGTCAACACGGACCTATGTCGAATAACGGTGCTCTCGACGCGCGCATGCGTCGACAGTCTGGGCAGATCATGGTGATCTTCGCCCTGTCCATCGTCGGACTCGTAGCTTTGCTCGCCCTGGTCGTGGATGGTGGGAATATCTACGTCCAGCGGCGCACGGCCGTAACCGCCGCCGATGCCGGCGCGCTCGCGGGGACGCGCGCTCTAAAGAACGCAACTGCCAGCTCCGACGTCGCCGCCATCCGGACCGACCTCACCACGTTTGTGCAGGCGAATGGCTTCGGGACTCAGGCTGGCACGCCGTGCGCGTACTTCGTCGACACCGCTGGTAACCCGATCGCCGGTGGCGGCATTGTCAACGCTGGAACGGTCGCCGGTTGCCCCGCCCTGACCGGGTTGATCCCTAATGGCGCCAGCGGGGTGCACGTCGACTCGCATATCCGCTTCAACACGTTTCTGGCCGGGATGCTTCGAGTCTCGGTACTCGACGCGGATGCACATGCCACCGGGCAGGTCGGCGTGCTGACAACCTACAACGCGGGCAACGTGCCGCTGATTGCCTGCGGCGGCGGTAGCGGCGCAGCGCTGCGCGTCACGACTGCCCCGAACAATGGTGTCACCGCGAAATCTGGCAATCGCTATTACGCCACGCTCACAAACAGAACGCTCGATCCGGTAACACCCCCACTTCCGACCTTCACCATCTCAGGCAGTGGCAGCGGCGGCGCCGGCGACCAGATCCTGCTGGCCAATGGCGAGAAGGACCCTGCCAAGGAAGGCTATCTGTACTACCTGAAGGGGAGCGGTATCGGCGCGTTCGGGAGCAAGTGCGGCATCAACTCGAGCACGTTCGATGGCGGCGCCGAGCCTGGCCAGAGCCTGGTGACGGTGCCAAGCACGCTGGAAGGCTCCAACGGCAATGATGTAAGTGGCATCGGCGAGCAAGTTGCCATGCCCGGTGGTTGCCGCGCAGGTACGGACATCCTGACGTTCATCAAGGGTGACCCTGGCTGCGTGCTGGTCCTGCCGATCGCTGACGGCAGTACGTCGAGTAACCCGCCGATTCTCACGATTCGTACGTGGGGTGCGTTCTACGTCTGGTGCAATGCCGGCAGCAGCTCTGGCACAGGCTGCCAGGAGTTCGTTGGGACCGACCCAGAACTCGTGGACCTTCGGCAATCGGGTTGGCATTACCGTCGTCCACCTGACGCAGTAGAGCGCCGCGTGGCGCCCGTGCGTCAGCCGCGGTGGCCGGACTGATACAGACCAACCAGCCAGCCGCTGACCAGGCCCGCGGTCATCCACACGCTCAGCACTGACAGGAAGCTCGGCAGGTCGGGAGCCATCGTGGATTCCAGTCAACGCATGCGGCGTGCCATGACCTCGGTCAGAAGCCCTCGCAAAACGGTTTGAACAGCACAAAACGTTCGTCTAGCGAGGCGGTTTTCGAGTACAATTCTGCCCGTGCAACACCCCCTTACGGCCCGCCGACAGGCGAAGCCGAACGGGGTGATCGAGGCGCTTTCCGCGGGCTACGCGGCCGTTAATCGCCGTCTGTGGGTGCTCTTGCTGCCCATCGCCGTGGACCTGGTGCTGTGGTTCGGGCCACACGTCTCGTACTCACCTCTGGTGGATCCAACGGTCACGCGTGCAAGTGAAATGGTGCGCCAGGTTAGCACTGGACCGCGCCGCGCGCCGCGCGATCCCGACGTCGCCAGCGCCGTCGACAACACAGGCCAGTGGCTCATCGCGCGCACTGGCGAGGTCAACGTGCTCAGCCTGGTCGCCCGCGGCCCGATCGCCCTACCCAGCCTCGGGCTGGCCAGTGGCCAGGGCGATTTCACCTTCGTCAGCGATTGGGGGGCGGGGCTGGGTTTGCTCGCGGCCATCCTGTTCAGCGGACTGTTCGTCGGCGGCTGCTTCTACGGGGGCCTGGCGGACGCCAGCGCTGGCCGCTCGGCCAATCCGTTACGACTCGGTCGGCGGGCGCCGCGCTACGTCGCGCGGGTGCTAGGCCTGCTGTGTGCGCTTATCGGCGTTGGCCTGCTGCTGGGACTGCCCGTGCTGTTGCTGGTCGCGTTCACCTGGTTCGTCGCACGCGCGGTGGCCACGTTTGCGCTCGTGCTGGTCGGCGCGGCGCTGCTGCTGATCGCCTTGCACCTGTTCTTTGCGCTCGATGCCATCTTCGTCTCAGATGTCGGGCCGCTGGCCGCGATTCAACGCAGCGTCGGCGTCGTGCGCCGTCATCTCCTGCCGAGCATTTCCCTGGTCATGCTGACCTGGCTCATCCTGGCTGGGATGGACCGCGTCTGGGAGGTGCTGGCCAGCAATGTGCAGCCCCCGTTCGGCATCGCCTTGAGCATTCTCGGCAATGCCTACATCGCCAGCGGCCTGATCGCCGCGAGCATGGTCTTTTACACCGAACGCGTCGAGGCGCCGCCCAGCGCGGCCGTCGCGAGCGCGCTGAGCCCGAGCTAACTGCTCGGTCGAGCACGTAGCGGAGCAACGGAGCAACACAGTGGCACTACCACACGATCAAGATCCCGAGCCAGAGCGGTCCAACTTGAATGGTCGGGCCCAGCCGAACTCGGGCGCCTATACGGGCGCCAACATCGAGGTTCTGGAGGGTCTCAAGGCGGTCCGCAAGCGGCCAGGCATGTACATCGGCAACACCGATCTGTACGGCCTGCACCACATGATCTACGAGCTCGTCGACAACTCGGTCGACGAGGCGCTAGCGGGGTATTGCGATCGTATCGCTGTCACTATTCACGCCGATAGCTCCGTTACGGTGTCCGACAACGGTCGCGGCATCCCGGTCGACCTGCAGCCGCAGCTCAAGAAGTCCGCTCTGGAAGTTGTGCTCACCGTCTTGCACGCGGGCGGAAAATTCGGCGGCAGCGGCTACAAGGTGTCGTCGGGTCTGCACGGCGTCGGCGCCAGCGTGGTCAACGCACTGAGTACGTGGCTCAAAGTGCGCGTGTGCAAGGATGGCGGCATTTACGAGCAGGAGTACCGCGCCGGTGTGCCGCTGGTGCCGGTCGAGCGCGTCGGCGATACCACGGAGCCAAACGGCACCACGATCGGCTTCCTGGCTGATAACACGATCTTCACCACCCTCGACTACGGCTTCGAGACGCTCTCACAGCGCTTCCGTGAGATGGCCTATCTCACGAAGGGGCTGACCATCACGCTGGTCGATGAGCGGCCAGGTGTCGGCGACGAGCGGGAGTGGACGTTCTACTTCGAGGGCGGCATCGTGTCGTTTGTGCGGCATCTGAATCTGAGCCGCCAGCCGATGCATCCCAAGCCGTTCTACGTCGAGCGGCGGATGGGCGACACGACCATCGAAGTAGCGCTCCAGTACAACGACAGTTTTGCCGAAAGCGTATACACGTTTGCTAACAATATTAATACCGTCGACGGCGGGACACATTTGAGCGGTTTCCGCTCGGCGTTGACGCGCAGTTTGAACGACTACGCGCGCAAGGCGGGCCTGCTCAAGGACTCGGACGCCAACCTGAGCGGCGACGACGTGCGCGAAGGCTTGACCGCCGTGGTCAGCGTCAAGGTGCTCGATCCGCAGTTCGAGAGCCAGACCAAGAACAAGCTCAACAACGCCGAAGTCGGGCCGGCGGTGCAGACCGTCGTTAACTCGGGCTTGGATCGGTTTCTCTCGGAGAATCCGCTCGATGGCCGTCGCATCATCGAGAAATGCCTGACCGCCGCGCGGGCCCGTGAAGCGGCGCGCAAAGCGCGCGAGCTGGTCATTCGCAAGAGTGCCCTCGAGGGCTTGACGCTGCCTGGCAAACTCGCCGACTGCACCGAAAAGGACCCCAGCCGCAGCGAGCTGTATCTCGTGGAAGGTGACTCGGCGGGTGGCTCCGCGAAGCAAGGCCGGGATCGTTCCTTCCAGGCGATTCTGCCGCTGCGCGGCAAGATCCTGAACGTCGAACGTGCGCGCGAAGACAAGATCATCTCCTTTGAAGAAATTCGCGCGTTGATCACGGCCCTGGGTGCAGGCAACAGCGACACGTTCAACACCGCCAAGCTGCGTTACCACCGCATCATCATCATGACCGATGCCGACGTCGATGGTGCGCACATTCGCACGCTATTGCTGACGTTCTTCTTCCGCCAGATGCGGCAAGTGATCTCCGACGGCTATCTGTATATCGCGCAGCCGCCGCTGTACCGCGTGCAATACGGTAAGGAAAGCTACTATGCGTACACGGAAAGTGAGCGCGACGCGGCGTTGACGGAGATCCGCGAGAAGAACAAGAACGCGCGCGACATTCACGTCACCCGCTACAAGGGTCTGGGTGAGATGAACCCCGAGCAGCTGTGGGAGACGACGATGAACCCCGCCACCCGCACACTGCTGAGAGTGAACCTGGACGACGCCGCCGGCGCCGACGAAGTCTTCGACATGCTGATGGGCGACCAGGTCCCGCCGCGGAAGAAGTTCATCCAAACCCACGCCAAATACGTGCGCAACCTCGACGTCTAACGGACTCTCCGCGGGCCTGCTTTGCGGAACGCGGCGGAGTGGGCCCGTCACCACCGACGGTAGACTGCCGCGCGCCGAAAGGTGTCCACTGCTCCCGTGCAGCTCCTGACCAGCGATACCGCGCGCGATGAGCTGGTGCGCGCATGTCAGCGTTTTCTCTTCGGCCACGGTGTGCAGCGGCCGCGGGACGTGTTGGCGGAGCTGGCCGAGGAAGCCGGAGCCGACGAAGAGGCCGATCGGTATGGCGAAGGCAGCGTCATCACTGAGTTCGAGCGCCACGTCGCGAGTGTGCTGGAAAAAGACGCGGCGCTCTTCCTGCCCAGCGGGACCATGGCGCAGCAAATCGCGCTCCGCATCTGGGCCGATCGCGGCCACACGTCGGCCGTGGCGTTCCACCCGACCTGTCATCTCGAGATCCACGAACAGAAGGGCTATGCGCTGCTACA
>WNGB01001589.1_pt1 | contig 37259 bp, 32 predicted proteins | sample 5400681 | NCBI WGS metagenome assembly WNGB01 (sample SAMN13153367, study PRJNA577476) | soil metagenome | isolation source: 115 cm soil or saprolite under grassland replicate 2 | place: USA:California | collected 2016-06-15 | reverse complement strand
GCTCAACAATGAATGGGCAAGACAAAGGCCAAACTGTTCCCCGTGACACTCGCTTTACCAGGGTGTGGGTAAAGCAGCAAGGGCGCTGGCGGTTGGTTGCCAACCATTACTCGTCCCAGACTACGCGCCAATAAGCAGTTACACCAAATGCCTAACCAATCGCTGGAGCCAACCGCTGGCCGTTGTAATGTCCACGTTTGATTTTATGAAACAGTTCTCGATGTTTGCCACGCTCGCCGCCGCCAGCGGTGGCTCAGCTCCGTCTCGTTAGGCGTATGAAGCGCGCTCACCTGTTCGGTCTTTACGCTGGCTGCGCTTGGGGCGCCTACATTTTCGCTCGAAGTGCGATGATTCCCACCAGAGAGATTATGGGGGAAGGCGAGTATATCTTTCTCATTGCCGCAGCTCCGCTTGTCCTGATTGCGATTATTCACTCGACGTTCATCTCGATTCCGTCTCGGATTCCCGCCTATTACGCCGGAGCAGTCGCAGCGATGTTGGTTGCCCTTTTCTTGGTTTATCGCCTGCATTTCGGATTCACTCAGCACGATCTGCAATCCGGCCTGCTCACACCGGTAGTTGCCGTAGCTTTGTTTCTCGTTTCGAGCACCGTTTTTTATGCTGTTCCTGGTCTCAAGTGGATTTACCACCGCGCTACGTCCAATGCCAAAAACGCCTAACCAAGCGCTGCAGCCAACCGCTCTTTGGCGTTGCGCGTCGATGTCGATCTTGATTAGTGTATTCTGAACTGCTGCGCCGCTTCGCTCCCAGAGCGGTGGCTGAGCTCCGTCTCGTTAGACCTCATGTGCGCGCGCTCGTGATCCTGCTTGTAGTCGCAGGGAGCGACGCTGGCCGTCGCGATGCGCACCTTTGATTTCATAGAGCAGTTCCCGCTGTTAGCAGAGCTCGCTCTCGCCAGCGGTGGCTGACTTTGTTCTAAGTCTTATGCGTGACGCGCGCTTGCTAGGCGATGCAGTGTTGATGAAGATGTCTGATGCGACTGCGCATCGGCATTACGCTGGGAGACTGCGCCGGAATTGGCCCTGAGATTGTTCGAGCGGCGCTCAGCTCAAGATCGCTGCCAGGAGCCGTCGAATATGTGATCGTCGGGAAATATCCCGATTGTTCATCAGGTGAGCCGAGCCTTGAAACTGCGCGTGCTGCCGCAGCCGCGCTGGAAGAAGCAGTCACGTTAGCGCGACGCGGCGAGCTCGACGCGGTCGTGACCGGACCGGTCCACAAGGCGCGGATGTACGAAGCTGGATTTAAGTTTCCGGGACAGACTGAGTTTTTCGCCGATCGCTGCGGCGTGAAAAATTTCGCCATGTGTTTGGCGGGTGGCAAAATCACTGTCGCACTCGTCACCTCTCATATTCCGTTGCGCGAGGTTCCGAGCGCACTCAAGCAATCGGAGATCGTCCGCGTTGGTTTGTTGCTCGCTGATTTCTTGTCACGCCGTAGCTCGGCGAAGGCGGATCGAGCGAATCCCGCGCCGCGGATTGCTGTTGCCGGTTTGAATCCGCACGCCGGCGAATCCAGCAAACTCGGGCGCGAAGAAATCGAAATCATCGCGCCGGCCGTCGCTGAGCTAAACCGATCACCGATCACTGATCACCGATCACAAGCCATCTTCACGGGCCCTCTTTCTCCCGATACAGTTTTCCATCGCGCGATTGAAGGTGAATTCGATGCCGTTCTCTGCATGTATCACGATCAAGGATTGATCCCGCTGAAACTGCACGCATTTCACAATGGCGTGAACGTGACCCTCGGTCTGCCTTTTCCGCGCACAAGTCCCGATCACGGCACCGCGTTTGAGATTGCTGGCAAAGGAATCGCCCGCCCCGACAGCATGATCGCCGCAATCAATCTCGCGGTTGAACTCGCTGCCAGAACATAGGCATTCTCCTGCGCAAGTTTGGCCTGGAGAACCGTCGAAAAAATTGCGGCGGTCACGGACTGCCGCTACAGGTGCTCGATACCTTCGATTACGATGACGAGCATGAGCACGAGTAAGATCGAGAAGTACATTTCGGTCTTTAACATCGGGTTGCAGAACACGTTCGTTTATCGCTGGAATTACTTTCTGCGCGCCCTCTTCGGACTGATTCCTCTGGCAGGCACGGTGTTTCTCTGGCGCGCCATCTTCAAAGAACGCGGCGGCGAGCTGCACGGCTACGATTACAGCTCGATGATTTATTACTATTTGCTCACGCTCCTGGTGAGCAATCTGGTCACGCCAACGGAAGACGAATGGCAAATCGCCGCCGATATTCGCGAAGGCCAGATCAATGCGTTGCTGACCAAGCCAATGAGTTACCTTGCCTACCGGCTCAGCATTTTCTTGAGCGGCCGTCTCGTTTACACACTCGTCACGCTGCCGCCCATCGCGTTGATCTTCTTTTATTTTCGCGACTACATAGTGCTGCCGCAGGATCCGCTGACTTATCTCTTCGCGACGATGTCGATCGTAATGGCGGCATTCATTCAATTCTTCATCACTTATAGCCTGGCGATGATGGCGTTCTGGGTCCTGGAAATCTCGACGATCGTTTTCATTGTTTACTCGTTCGAATATTTCCTCGGCGGGCAAATGTTTCCCATCGACATCATGCCTGTGGGGATCCAGGCGGTAATGAAATGGCTGCCGTTTTACTACGAGTTGTTTTGTCCGGTCGCAATCTTTCTTGGCCGGTTGCAAGGTGCGGCACTGGCAGAAGCTCTGGCTATTCAGTGCGGATGGCTTCTGCTCGCCTGGGCCACCGCACGCGCTATGTGGAAACGCGGCCTCGGCCATTATCAGGCCGTTGGCGGATAAAGCGCAGCGGGCAAATCCCAAGCGTCATGGAATGGTTTTGCGAACATGTGAGACGATCAAGATAAGCCCGAAATAAACGTTTCAATTCCAATGTCCAAGAGGCGCCCGCGGTCATCAAATGCAAAGCGAACCTGCGCGATATTCTTCGTCGCAACCGGGATTACAAGCATGAAACTAAGACTGGGTGACTCGAAAGTGACCTCGATTCTTCTCGAGCCAACAGATGCGTAACGCCAGCCGCGCGTTTCGCAGCTCGGCGTTGGGATCAAGCCGGGGCCATTCCTAAGCTTCGTGGCATCAGCAATGACCCACTCTCTGGTCTCACCATGAGCCCGCATCTCGCGTGCGACGAAAGCGGCAACCTGCGCCACCTGAGTGTTTGGTGGCAAAGTACCAGAAGTCGCTGGCGAATGGCGGCGCAATGTTCTGATGGGTTAATGATCGGCTTGATCTCTGCAGCTTGACGACCAGGCAGAGGAATACCGATCGAATTACAGCCGGCCAAAGACATGGAAATGATCAAAAGGAAACGAACCGAGCCGTGCACAGTGGGACTCCTTTTGTGATTAGGCCCTCGTTGGCAATCCTGCGGCTTTCGAAGCTTTTAAGCCGCCGGCCATGGACCGGACGTTTTTGTAGCCCATTTTTTGCAGGCTTTCGGCCGCAAGCGCGGAGCGACCGCCGCCACCGCAATGGCAGATGATCATGGAGTTTCGGTCGGGAAATTTTTCTTCGACATCCAACTCGATCGTGCCACGACTCAGATGCGTTGCGTTGGGGATATGTTCCTCGTCCCATTCATCCTTCTCCCGTACATCGACAATTACTGCACCGCCACTTTTGGATTTAGCCGCTGCATCCGATGGTGAGATTTCGATGGCGTTCTTCCTTGCCTTTGTGACCAGTTTTTCGAAACCACTGTGCTCGGCCATAAACATCAATTATTCCAATTCACTCATAGTGCAAAGCTTCAATTGGGTCGCGCGCAGCCGCTTTTGTGAGGGATTAAACTCCGCGATGACGAGCGGCTGCGCACGATCTACCTTTGCCGACATGGATCGACTCGACGGACGAGGCGATGATGAATTGCGCCCGGTTGCGTTTGATTTGGGGATCGCGCCTTATGCGGGCGGCTCGGTGCTTGTTACCATGGGTAACACGCGCGTGATTTGCGGCGTGACCATTGAGGAAAACGTGCCCCGATGGATGAAAGAGCAAGGCGTGACGGGCGGCTGGCTTACCGCCGAATACTCGATGCTCCCATACTCGACGCAGACGCGAAAACCTCGCGACATTACAAAAGGCCGACTCGATGGCCGCAGCACGGAGATCCAACGTTTGATCGGGCGATCGCTGCGAGCGGTTGTCGATCTTGAAAAGCTGGGGCCACGCACGATCTGGGTGGATTGCGATGTTTTGCAAGCCGACGGCGGGACGCGCACCGCAGCGATTACCGGGGCCAGTTTGGCCGTCGCGATGGCCTGCCGGCGACTTGCGAGGGAAAAAAAGATCGATGTGCCGCCGGTGCGAAAATTGGTGGCCGCGGTGAGCGCCGGCGTTCTCGACGGGCGTGCCATCGTCGATCTTAACTACGAAGAGGACAAGCTTGTCACCGTCGATTTTAGTCTCGTGGCCACCGAGGACGGCGAGTTCGTGGAGGTGCAAGGCTCTGGTGAGGAAGCGACTTTTGCGCAAGCGCAACTGGACGAAATGCTCGCGCTGGGCCGCAAAGGCATCACGGAGCTGGTCGCCGCGCAGCGCGCCGTTCTGGCGCGAATCATGGTCTCGCCGCCGGAGTAGACGAGTGATGGAGTAATGGACGGTTGTAATTCGTTTGCTTGACGATAGCCCAGCGTTTTAACGCTGGGTCAATGGTTCGCAATTAGAATGAGTCCCTACTGGGACGAAAGAATCTGTCTGCCGCACCTGCGGGGCTCGGTTGGTATTCCAATCGTGAACCCAGCGTTAAAACGCTGGGCTATTGTCGGCGAAGAAAGTCCTTATTCTTATTTCCATCCGTGTGATCAGCGTCAGCCGCGGTCAAACTCTGGTGGCGGCTTTGCCGTGTCTGTGTTAAACGCCAGGTTCTCACGATGACGTTTCGCAGAAACGCCCTACAATTATTTGCCGCGACCCCCTCGATAAGCTAAAGCGCAAGATCGGTATGAAGAAAGCGCTAATCACCGGAATCACGGGGCAGGATGGGAGCTATCTGGCTGATTTCCTTCTGGAGAAAGGCTATGAGGTGCACGGGATCATTCGCCGCGCCAGCACATTTAACACCTCACGTATCGATCATCTTTACGCCGATCCCCACATCAACGGGGTCCGAATGTTCCTGCATTACGGGGACCTAAGCGACTCGGTGAATTTGGTGAAACTTCTTTACGAATTGAAGCCAGACGAGATTTATCATCTCGGAGCGCAAAGCCATGTGCGCGTGAGCTTCGACATTCCTGAGTACACTTCCGATGTCACGGGAGTTGGCACGATCCGCATTCTGGAAGCCATCCGCGAAACCGGTGTGCGCTCGCGTTTCTTTCAAGCATCGAGCAGCGAAATGTTTGGCAAGGCGCAACAAGTGCCCCAAACGGAGAAGACGCCATTCTGGCCGCGCAGTCCCTATGGTGTCGCCAAAGTTTTTTCATATTGGGCGACAGTCAACTACCGCGAGAGCTACGGCCTTTTCGCGACCAATGGCATTATGTTCAACCACGAAAGCCCGCGGCGCGGCGAAACTTTCGTCACGCGCAAAATCTCGCGCGCCGTCGCCGCGATTAAACATGGACTGCAAACGGAATTGTTCCTGGGGAACTTGGACGCGAAACGGGACTGGGGATATGCGCCTGAGTACGTCGAAGGCATGTGGCGAGCTCTTCAGCATGGGGAAGGGGACGATTTCGTGTTGGCTAGCGGTGAAACCCACAGCGTGCGTGAGTTTGCCGAAGCGGCCTTTTCACATGTCGATCTTGATTGGAAAGAATTCGTCAGACACGATCCGCGTTATGAGCGCCCGGCGGAAGTAGATCTCCTGATGGGCGACGCTTCGAAAGCTAGAAAGATTCTCAATTGGGAACCAAAAGTGCGCTTCCACGAGCTCGTCCGCATCATGGTCGACGCGGACATGGAATTGCTCTCGCATGAAACGCCCAGAAGACATCTCGGCAAATTGCCGTGATGTAGCCTAGCGGATCGCGCTTGCCGCGGACTGATTCGTTGCCGCCAGTTGCGTTGTGGGAGCCGGGGTCGGAATGGCCGACGCGAGCGGTGCATCGACAATCGTTACTTCTGCGCCGCGGCCGACGATTTCGTATAAATTAATGATGTCGCTGGAGCGCATCCGGATGCATCCGTAACTCGCGGGCAAACCAATGTTCCGTTCCTCCGGCGTGCCGTGGATGTAAATCGTCCGCGCATATGCGTTAGCATTATGAAACTCGCGGCCACGCAGCCAAAGGATTCGTGTCACAATTGGATCCCGACCTGGCGAGTCGATTGCAACGATCTCGCCGGTGCGGCGTCGATCTTTGAAGACAGTGCCAACCGGAGCATGGTCGCCAATTTTCTTCGCGACCTCCAGCTCGCCCAGTGGAGTAAAAGAGCTGCCAGGCCGGTCACCAAGGCCGAACTTGGATGTGGAGACCGGATAGATAGCCATCAGGTTACCGCGATCGAGAAGAGCTAATTTTTGCTCGCGCGCGCTAATAACGATCTGATGCCGTGTGTCAGGCGCGGCGCACGATGCGATAAAAAGAGCCAGCACGCAAAACGCGAGGTGGATCGAGCAGTCCCTTGCTCGATGCCAAAAAGAATGCGCCTCCGGCGCCTGAATTAACATCGCCCGCGGAGCGGTCGATTCACCTTTCGTTCTCATGAGCGATTGAACCGGAAGAACCCTTCTGCGGTTGCGGTTGTGGCTTCGGCGACTTCTTCGAACGAAACGCCCCGTGCACTCGCAATGGATTCCGCGACGAGTCGGGTATGCGCAGGCTCGCTTCGTTTCCCGCGAAACGGAACCGGCGCGAGATACGGACAATCCGTTTCGACCATGAATTTCCAGTGGGGAACTTTGGCGGCAACCTCGCGGACGTTCGCGCCGTTCTTAAACGTGACGATGCCGGTGAAGGAAACCAGATGATCGAGGTCGAGAACTTCATTCGCCTGTTCGAGCGTGCCGCCGAAGCAATGGAACACGCCACGTAACCTTCCTGAATACGGCCTCATGATTTCGAGCGTGTCATCCCACGCATCGCGCTCGTGGATGACCATATTGAGACGAAGCTCAACCGCCAAATCAAGTTGTTCCTCAAAAAGATCGGCCTGTTTCGATTTGTAGGCGCCATCTTCAATGCTGGCTTCCAGTTGTTCTTCAGTTCCGCTTTGCAGCGCGCTGAACACCTGCACATTTTTCTGTTTCGCTGCTCCGACGCTCGGCAAATGATGATAATCAAGACCGGTCTCGCCGATCGCCACGACGCGCGGGCTTTTCGCCAGCTCACGCAATGGCGTAATGACGTCCTCCCCGGCTTGTGCGGCGTTGGTCGGATGAACGCCGATTACGGCGTAGATGCTGGGATACTTCTCGGCAAGCTCTACCGCGCGCCGGCTGCTCTCGATTGAGGTGCCGATTGTGATGATGCGCGTCACCCCGGCTTCGTTCGCCCGACGAAGCACATCATCGAGGTCGGCCGCAAAATCTGGGTAATCGAGATGAGCGTGGGTTTCGATTAGCATCGGAGTTGTTAAAAGGGTTACAAAGGTTACATCGTTACATCATTCTGCACGGTGTTTGTAACCATGTAACCTTTGTAACATTTGTAACATTTGTAACTCGGCGAAGGTTACCATTCGAGTATTGTGCTTGCCCACGTAAGCCCTCCACCGAACACGACCATCAGAACGTAGTCGCCCGGCTTAATCCGCCCGGTCCGATTGGCTTCATCGAGTGCGATTGCGACTGCCGCTGCCGAAGTGTTGCCGTAACGATCCAAGTTCACAAACATCTTGTCGCGTGAAATGCCGAGCCGATCGGCGATTGCCTCAATGATACGCACATTCGCCTGGTGTGGAATAACGCAGGCAATGTCCTCGATAGAGAGGCCGGCCTGATCGAGCGCCTTCCTGGCCGCGTTTAGCATCGCGGTTACTGCCTGCTTGTAAACTTCTTTCCCCATCATGTGGATTGTTTGCAGGTTCAGATCGACATTTTCACGCGTGATCGGGCAGCGCGAACCGCCACCGGGCATGAACAAGATATCGGTGTACTGGCCGTCACTGCCAATGTGAGTGCTAATTACGCCGTGAGCGCTGCCGCGGTGGCGTAGGATCGCGGCGCCAGCACCGTCTCCGAAAAGGACGCAAGTGTTCCGATCGGTCCAATTTGTAATCGATGTCAGTTTCTCCGCTCCGATCACAAGGACAGTATCGTGTGTGTGTGACATGATAAATTGCTGCGCGATCTCCAGGCCGAAAAGGAATCCGGCACAGGCTGCGGAAATATCCAGACAAGCGGCGTTAGTTGCTCCGATCTTCTTCTGAACAAAACAGGCGGTCGCGGGAAAGAGCATATCGGGAGTGGCCGTTGCCACGAGAATGAGATTAATCTCTTTCGGCGAAATCTTTGCCTGCCCGATCGCCTTTAGTGCCGCTTTGGTGGCCATGTCGCTTGTGTTTTCGTCTTTAGCGGCAATACGGCGCTCCTTAATGCCCGTGCGAGTAGTGATCCAATCGTCGCTGGTATTGACGATGCGCGAAAGGTCTGCGTTGGTCAGAATTTTTTCCGGCACATAACTGCCCGTGCCGATGATTGAGACGGTGCGCAGCGGTTTAGCGGAGCGCGGGCTCGAGCGAGGCTGTCGTTTCATGGTAACGGCGAATCTCCTCGACGATATGCGGGTTTACCTGCTGTTCAATCGACTCTGCCGCCACCCGCAGCGCATTCTTGATCGCCAGCGGGCTGCTCGCGCCATGGGCAATAATGCAGATGCCGTTGACGCCGAGAAGGGGACTGCCGCCGTACTCTTCGTAATTCGTCTTGTTCTTGATGTCTTTAAATGCGTGCCGAGCGAGATACGCACCGGCCATTCGCCATTTGGAGCGTTCAAATTCGTGCCTCAGCCACTTAAAAATCGCCACCGCGATCGATTCGCAGGTTTTCAAGATCACGTTGCCGACAAATCCGTCGCATACGACAACTTCGACTGGGTCCTCGAACAGATGCCGGCCTTCGATGTTGCCGACGAAGTTGAGCGAACTCTTCTTCAGCATCTTGAAGACTTCCTTGGTCTTCTCAGTGCCCTTCACGTCTTCTTCGCCGAGCGATACCAAACCAACCGTCGGATTCTTGTAGCCGAGAACATGGCGCGAATAAACCGAGCCCATGAACGCGTATTGAAGAAGGTGTTCGGGCCGTGCGTCGATGTTTGCGCCTGCATCGATCAAAACAAATACATTCGTTTGTGTTGGAAGCACCGCCGCGATGCCGGGACGGTCGATGCCCGGTAATGTGCGGAGCTTGACCATGCTTGCAGCGACGGCTGCACCAGTATGACCCGCGGTCACGATCGCGTCTGCCTGACCCCGTTTCACAAGATCGACGGCGCGACTTACAGATGAATCTTTCTTGTGGCGAACAGCGGTCCAGGCGCGATCGCTCATGTCGACGACCTGGGTGGAATGCACGATGTCGATTCGGGAATCGTTGCACTGATGTTTGCGCAATTCGCCTTCAATTTTGTCGGAGTCGCCGACCAGAAACAGTTTGTTGATCTGCTGGTAGTCACGCAGCGCCATGACGGCGCCGGCGACGAGACTAGGCGGGCCAAAATCACCGCCCATGGCATCGAGGGCGATTTTCATCAGTGCGAAACTTTGCGAGTTTTAGCAGCTAATTGCAAAACCAAAAATGAGGGAGGCAAATCGAGATTCCAGACTAGTGAACCGGCACCGATGCAACGATTTGACGATTCACGATGTAGCGCTTTAAGCGAATCTACTTTCCTTCCATGGTCAGCACTTGTCGGCCTTTGTAGTAACCACAAGACGGGCACGCGGTGTGCGAGGCCACGGCGCTGCCACATTGCGGGCACTTGTTCAGATGTGGCGCATGCCAGCGGTTCGCCGCCCTGCGCGTGCGCAAGCGCATCTTCGATGTTTTGCGTTTTGGAACTCCCATGGCAGGCGGCTATAAAAGCACATTTGAAGAGGAAAACAACGTTGAAGCGTTGAAGGGTTAAAGCGTTTTAGTTTCCCGCTCCAACGCTTCAACGCTTCAACTTTAGCTTATCCAGCGCGCTCCAATCCGATTTGCGCCCCGTCTCTTGTTCGAGCGTTTCGATTTGCTTCGGCTTGCAAACCAGACCGGCGTCCCGGTCGCAATGCGGGTGGGCTGGCAGATTCAGCAAAAGGTCCTCGCGCATGAATGGTGTGAGATCGACCGTCTCCGGCCCGCGCAACTCGGTGTGCATTGCAAATGCCGGCACCTGAATCTCGTGCACAAATTTTTCCAGACACGCAACGCACCGCAGCTCCACCGGCTGCGACAGCGATCCACTCGCCCACAGCGCCCCGCTGCTAACACCCAGGTCGATACTGTAATGGAGCGGACCAGCACAACGAATTTCCTCCGTCTCCAATTCCAGAATCGGACATTGCTCATCCCCCTCGAGATGCAGACCCTCAGTTGGAATTTGTTTCAGATGAACTTTCACGCGCAAAACTTTTCGGAGTTCATCGATTAAATTTCCTGTTCAGCGCCTTGACCACACTAGCCGGAACAAGACTGGAAACATCGCCGCCGAGACTCGCGATTTCTTTCACGATGCGAGAGCTAAGATAGGTGTATTCCTCCTTCGGCATGAGGAAAATTGTTTCCACCACCGCATCTAGTTTCCGGTTCATCAGCGCCATTTGAAATTCGAATTCAAAATCGGAAACTGCTCGCAAACCACGGATGACCGCCCCGGCTTTTTCTGCTTTGGCGAACTCGACCAGCAATCCCTTGAATTGCGCAATCCGCACATTGTCGATTCTCCCGACTGTCTTGCCCAACAAATCGAGACGTTCCCTTAGCGAGAAAAGCGGTTGTTTCTCGTCATTGTGCGCCACAGCCACAATCACCTCATCGAACAGTTTCCGCGCACGTTCGACGATATCGAGGTGCCCGTTCGTCACCGGATCAAAACTGCCCGGATAAATTGCCCGTCTCATGCGCGGGAAAAGTCGCGCAGGAAATTGAAAATGAAAAGCCGAATGACGAGAATGACGAAGCACGAATCAAGAATGACGAATGAAGCACAAAGCGCGAATGACCAAGGAGCGAGGTCCGATCGTTCGTTATCTAGTCATTCGTTATTCCTTCGAGCTTCGTCATTCGGGTTTCGTCATTTTCGCTCCGGAGTTGCCCAGCGCTCGCGAAGCGCGACATTAATTTTCACCTCATGTTGAGTCCCTCGCCATACAAGACGATTGCCGTCGCCAGCACTTTTTCCCCGCGATTCAAGCAGGTGCTCGCGGAAGCGAAGCGAATCCGAGACCGATTTTCGTCCGACCTTCACATAATTTATGTCGGCGAGCGTGATGAGGAAACATCGAAGAAGTTTAACGATGCGCTCGCGCAACTGCAGCTTCCGGCCGCTTCCCCGATTCATTACGAAGCCGATGAAGCGGGGGATCCCGCGCAGGCCATTCTCCGCGTGCTCGACCGCCACAAGATCGACATGGTCGTTGCCGGCGCGCTCGAAAAGGAAGTCGTGTTGCACCCATTTCTCGGCAATGTCGCGCGCCGCCTTGTGCGAGAAGCTGCCTGCGGGGTCATGCTTTTTACTCATCCACATGCGAAACCTAAACCGCTGCGGCAGATCGTTTTCGTTGCCGATGATTCCGAGCACGCATTGGATGCGTTAAAAAAGACGCTGGCGTTCGCTTCGGCAGAATCGTGCGAGCGGCTTTACGTGATTCGCATTATCACTGCGTTTGACAAGGCGCGCGCATCGATCCGCGCGGATGCCGGCGAAGGTGAAAAATCCAAGACCAAGGATGAAGAAGAAGACGCGCTGGAAAGGTTCGTTTTGTCAGCTGGCGCCACCGACATTCCGATTGAGGCGCGATGCATTCGCGGCAACACCGGGTTGGCTGCTTCGGACTTTGTTCAATCTGTGAAAGCAGACTTGCTCGTCGTGCCGCTGCAGAGAAATGACGGTACGATCCCACAACTGCCGAGTAACATCGCCTGGATCACAAATGTGATTCCCTGTAATCTCTGGGTAATTCGCTGATTCTGGAGCAAGTTTGGAACTTGCTGCTATATAAAATCGCTCGCCGCGGCGGGCGCCACGAATTGTCAATCTTGCGATGAACCCGGAACACCCGTTTCAACCGTATGGCTTGCCGCACCTCACGGTCATTTTTCTCACAATCACCTTGCCCTTTGCGCTTGCCGCGATTGTGCATCGCACAAAATCACCGCGCCTTGAACGGACGATTATTGCCCTCATCTCGGCGATCCTCGTCCTGAACTACGTCGCCTTCTTAATTTTTGTTCGTAGTCACGGCATTGTGAACTGGCAGGAAATGTTGCCTTTACAACTCTGTGACTGGGGCATGGTCGTTGTAATCGTCGCGATGTGGACTGGCAGCCAGCGCTGGTTCGAGGTGGCGTATTTCTGGGGGATTGGCGGCACGCTCCAGGCGGTGCTTACTCCCAATTTGCGTTTTGGTTTTCCAGACTGGCGGTTCGTCAGTTTTTTTACTTCACATTGTGGGATCATCATTGGCGTAGTCTTCCTAATGCTGACCCGCCGCTACCGGCCTTACCTCATGTCGATCGTGCGCGTGTTTCTGTGGTCGGAGTTTTATTTTGTGGTTACGCTTATTGCCGACGAGCTGACCGGTTTTAACTACGGATTTCTGCTACACAAACCGGAAGCGTTTTCCATTTTGAGTTTTCTCTCCGATTCGCGCCCCCTTTATCTTTTGGAGATGCACGGAGTGGCATTGCTTTTCTTTCTAGGATTGTATGCGCCGTTCGCGATTGTCGATCTGGCGCGAAAGAGGACGCTCTCGCAAAAATAGTGCGACGATCATGGACCGCCGCTACAATCAATGACTGTGATAGCAAAGCCATTGCGCGTCGGCAAAGTAACCATTGGTGGGGCGCGTCCGGCGTTCATTCTCGGTCCATGCGTGATCGAATCGGAGAAGTTCGTCTGGCGCATGGCGAAAAAGATCGCGGAAATCTGCGCAGCGGAAGATGTCGATTTTGTTTTTAAAGCTTCCTACGATAAAGCGAACCGGACTTCGGTCCGCTCGTTTCGCGGAATTGGCGTGCGCGAAGGCTGCGAAATCCTTTCGGCGATCGGCCGCGACTTGAAAATACCGGTCACAACGGATGTTCATTCGCCGGCCGAAGCAGGGATCGCTGGCGAAAAAGTCGACATGTTGCAAATCCCGGCATTCCTCTGTCGGCAAACCGATCTGCTGCGCGCCGCCGCGGAAACGGGTCGCGTAGTCAATGTGAAAAAGGGTCAGTTCCTCGCGCCGTGGGATGTGCGAAACATTGCCGACAAGCTGATCGCCTTCGGTAACTCAAAATTTTGTTTCACCGAACGCGGCACGACGTTTGGCTACAACAATCTCGTGACCGACCTGCGATCGCTTTATTGGATTCGCGAGGCCGGATATCGCGTCATCTTTGATGCGACGCATTCAGTTCAACGGCCGGGCGGGGCGGGGGATTCCACTTCGGGCGATGGTATTCTTGCGCCGTCGCTGGCGCGGGCCGCGATGGCCATGGGCTGCGACGGTATCTTTATGGAGGTGCACGAAAATCCGGCGCGTGCGTTGTCGGATGGGCCGAATCAGATTTCGCTAAAGGATTTGCCGAAGCATTTGCGCATGTTAATGGCTATTCATGCTGCTGTTTCATAGCGGCCGTTCCGCACACTCGCCGCAGCGAGTCCGTCCTGTGGCGGACTGGAGCTGGTACGTTTGGCTGGTGCCCGTTCTGTTGTCGATTGCGGTCCCGGCGAGTCATCTATTTGCCGAGTCCAAAGGTCAGAAAAAGAAACCAGCTCGCGCCAGAGGCGGTTCTTCGGGCGAGCAAACTCTGACCAATATTCCCTTGCCCATCGGCCACGAAGCCAAGGGTCTTATCTTGCCTGATTTCGATGGCGAAGGTCATTTGCGCGGAAGATTTGAAGCGGGGACAGCGCGACGGATTGACCAGCGGCACATCGGCTTTCAGCACCTCAAAATTACGACCTACACCCCGGAGAGTCATCCCGACCTGCAAATCGACATGCAGACCTCGGTGCTTGACTTGAAAACCCGGGTCCTAAGCTCGCCGGAGCGGACAACGATCCAGCGCGCAGATTTCAACATCGCCGGTGATTCAGTGCAGTTCGACACCAATACGCGGACTGGACGATTGATCGGAAATGTAAAAATGGTAATCACTGACCGTTCGCATATGACAGGAAAACCAAGCGAATGAAAAGAGTCGCGGTGTCGATCGTCCTGATAACCGGCGTGATGACGGCCCAATTACATGGGCAGATTGCAGCTGCGCCGACAGACTCCAGCAAGCCGTCGAAGAAGGGGGAGAACACAGTAGCGAAAAAAGAGGACAAATCATCCGCGACCAAATCACCTGCTCCGGCCCCTGCGGGACTGCAGTCCAATGAACCGACCACAACGGAAATCTATGCGGATGAGGCGTTTTTTGATTCAACGAAGAATGTGGGCATCTTTACCGGTCGCGTGAAGGTAACCGACCCGCGCTTTAGCCTACAATCTAACAAACTGACAGTGTTTATTACGAAGGGGCAAAATCAGGGGCTGGAGAAAGCCGTCGCAGAGGGGGACGTGGGCCTGGTGCGCGACCGTCCCGATCCGAATGGCGGAGCGCCGACGCGCGCTGTTGGCCGAGCAGATAAAGCGGTCTATACCGCCGCAACCGGAGATGTTGAATTGACGGGAACACCGCGCGTGCAGGAAGGAATGAACCTGCACGTGGCGACGAGCCCGGATACGGTCATGATCATTAATCAGAACAGTCAATTGACCACGCACGGACCGAGCCGCACCGAGATTCGCCAGCAGCCGAAGGAAGAAACAAAGAGCGAAACGACTTCTTCTGCCGCTTCGACCCCGACACCTTCACCGAAACCATGATTAGCCAAACTGCGCCTGTCCCGGTCCCGAAAGTCGGCGTGCCGCCTGCGGCAAAGAAAGAAACTGTCCTCACCACTGAACAACTGGTGAAGATTTACGGTGGCCGGGCCGTGGTGGATGGGATCAATCTGCATGTTGGCGCAAGCGAGATCGTCGGACTGCTCGGCCCAAACGGCGCAGGTAAAACGACAAGCTTTTACATGATTGTCGGCCTCGTCAGACCCAACAGCGGGCGCGTCATTTTTTCGGATACCGACGTTACCAACTATCCGATGTATAAACGCGCGCGGCTTGGCATGGGGTATTTGCCGCAGGAAGAATCCATCTTTCGGAGGATGACGGTGGAGCAAAACATCATGGCGATTTTGGAAACGCTCCCCATGAGCAGAACGGAGCGCCGGAACCGGTGCGATCAACTGTTGCACCAGTTCGGAATCGAGCGAATCGCCAAAAATATCGCGCTTACCCTGAGCGGCGGTGAGAAACGGCGCCTCACCATTGCACGTTCGCTTGTGACACAACCGAAGTTGTTGATGCTCGATGAACCATTCAGCGGCGTCGATCCCATTGCCGTCTATGATGTGCAACAAATCATCGTCAACCTGCGCAAATTAGGTCTCGCCATCATGATCACCGACCACAATGTCCGCGAGACGTTATCGATCGTGGATCGCGCATATTTGATTTACGAAGGCCGCGTCGAAAGCGAGGGCACAAAAGATTTTCTGATCAACGATCCCATCAGCCGACAGCTTTACCTCGGCGAGCGCTTTAAGATGTGACGGGAATGTCGAAGCACGAATGACGAAGGACGAAGGAAGCACGAACGCCCAAATGACGAACTAGGCAGGGCTATCTTGCGTTTTATTCGTATTTCGTCATTCCTTCGTCGTTAGACAGTCGTCATTAGTCATTTTCTTAGATCGGCTTTTCCCAGCGCCAAACCGTCAGATTATTTTCCGGATCGACTGTCTCACCTGTTTTCTTGAAGCCGCATTTTTCCAAGATGTGGGTGGAAGCATTGGTCTGCGCGAGCGTGTGTGCGCGGACTCTCTTCACGTGTGCGTCTCGCGATGCGAAATCGATGAGGGCATTCGCGACTTCGGTTGCATAACCACGACCTTGATATGGGAGCGCAATGCCGTAAGCAATTTCGGCGACGCTGTCGGGATCGGGCGGACCGGGAAAGCCACCCATGCCGATAAGAACATTGTCGGTCTTGTCGATAACGCCGAAACCGAACCGCCAAGGATCTGCTTCTCTCGCATTCTCGACGCTTGCCTTGAACTCGGATGAAGCGCTCAGAAGTTGGTCGCAGATTCCGTCCGCAACACGAAGTCCAGCGATGTTTTCGAATTCTTTCGGCCCGCGCAGCAGGGCGCGCAGATGGCGAGGCAAATGCGGAACGAGTATCAGATCTTTTGTCTTTATTGTCATGAAAAGCGGCTTCTGTCATTCCGACCGAAGTGGAGGAATCTCTAACTATTTCTGCAGTCCTCGAAACGGAAATATTAAGAGATGTCTCGACTTCGCTCGACATGACATGGACGGCGAACGGTTCAAGATGTGACCGGAATGACGAATGACGAAGCCCAACGCAGGGTGTTGTTTCGTCATTTGTTTGATGTCTTGATTGAGCCGCTGACCTGCAATGAATTAATATAGATGATTTGGATTCGAGCTTGTTCTTGATTGGAAGCCAGGATGCAAATAGGTTCGGAACAAGGCAATGGAGTTTGCCTTCTCCCGCGCCGCGGGAGAAAACCGCGTGAGCTAATGACTCCTTCCAAGCGGAAGGAGTTTTTATGTTCCAAAACATTTGGTTTATCGCCTCGATCTGGATGGGCTTGGCGCTCATCGGCAGTTTGATCTCCATCCGACTCGGGATCTCGGTCGCGCTCGTTGAAATCCTGGTGGGCGTTATTGCCGGCAATTTCGCCGTCGGTTTGGAAGGCGGCACTTTGCATATCGGCATCGCAGGCGCGGGCGCCTCTACGGGGCATTTGCATCACGTATTGCAATCGACCGAGTGGACAAACTTTCTCGCGCTACTCGGCAGTGGCGTCCTCACGTTTCTCGCTGGAGCGGAAATCGATCCCGTTTCGCTCAAGGCCAATTGGCGCGCCAGTGTGCTGATTGGCGTTCTTTCATTTGCCATTCCGTTCGCTGTCGTCTGGGCCTTCGCCCAATTCGTTTTCGGTTGGCCTTTGCACCAGGCGCAAATCGCCGGCATAGCGCTTTCCACAACGTCGGTAGCGGTCGTTTACGCAGTCATGATCGAGGGTGGATTCAGCGATACGGCGATGGGCAAGATGATTCTGGCTGCGTGCTTCATTACAGACTTCGGCACGGTGCTCGCTCTGGGCACGCTTTTCGCCAATTACAATTTCTGGTTGCTGCTGTTTGTGATCGTGACGTTGATCGTGCTCTGGTTCATGCCGCGCTGGACGCAATCGATCATCAACCGGCTGGGCGCAACGCAGGTGAGCGAACCCGAAGTTAAGTTCATCTTCTTTGTCCTCTTCCTTCTCGGCGGCCTTGCCACGACGGCCAAAAGCGAAGCCGTGTTGCCCGCATATCTCCTTGGTCTTGTTGTTGCAGGCGTGTTTCTCCGCGACAAGACGCTGGTTCGTCGCATGCGCAGCATCGCTTTTGCAGTCTTTACGCCGTTCTATTTTATCAAAGCCGGACTATTCGTATCGCTGCCGGCGCTGTGGACTGGATTACTCGTGATCAGCGCGTTTCTCGCCCTGAAAATGGTGACCAAAATCGTCGGCGTCTTTCCGCTCGCTCGATTACACTGCATGAAGGTGAAGGAAGCGAGCTACACAACGCTTCTGATGGCTACCGGCCTCACCTTTGGAACGATTTCCTCTCTGTATGGCCTGCAAAACGGGATCATCGACCAAAATCAGTACACCATCCTGGTAAGTGTAGTTATCCTGAGCGCATTTGTACCCACGCTGATCGCACAAAAATTTTTCCAACCGACAGTCGAGATGATGCACGCATGGGGGCGTCTCTATCGCAAACGCATGCGGGTGTTAAGCGTGGAAGATGTTGGAGACAACGGGAATGCGAAAAATGAATGACAAGACGAAAGCAGACGGTTTTAGCGAACATCATCAGCGGCATGTGCGCACGACGCTTCAGTCAAGACTGCGACTGGTTCTCCTTTTGCTGACGTTAATTTGCGGTTGCTTTTTTCACGCATCTCTCGCCGGTGCTCCGCCCGTCTTGGGCCAGCAGCCGGATGGTAGCTTCCTCGTTCCCACCAACCAGAGTGTCACGCCCGTGGGCAAGCTCCATCAAATGCCGCATGAATGGCCAAAGGATCTTGCGCTCTCGCCGGACGGCAAGCTTCTTGCGGTGTTGGCGCAGAATTATGTCGTTTTGTTTTCGCGCGACGGGACGGAAGTAGCGCGGGTGTCGCTCACGGCTGGGCCGCTCGGTCTCGCCTGGATGCCGGACAGCTCTACACTGTTCGCCTCTGGGGACAATGGCGAGGTCTATCGCATAGCCGCTAAGGACAAGACCTGGGAAATCGTCAGTCCTTTCTTTATTACAGCCAGGCGCGAAAAGCGACCGGCGCCGCAGCGCGCGACCAGACGGCGACCTAAGCTATCAACAAAGCCCACACTCTCGTCAGAAGGACCACACATTGATAGCACCGACGAGCACTCGAAACATGAAGGCAACCCGCAGGTGACCGGCCTGGCAATTTCACCCGACGGGAGGCGCCTTTATGCAGCTCTGGGAATGGCAAACGCGGTTACGATTGTCGATACGGCGACAGAGAAATTGATCGCGACGGTACCTGTCGAGATCGCACCTTACCGTATTGCACTGAGCCCGGATGGAAAAACGCTCTTCGTCGCCAATCGTGGCGGCCGTGCGCCGCAGGAAAAAGAGGCCAGTGCTCGTACGGCCGGCTCTGCTGTGCGGATCGATCGGATGACTGGCGCGGCGTTGCGCGGCAGCATTTCCTTCATTGACACAGAAACTTTTACCGAAAAGGAGATGGAGGCAGGACGGCAGCCATCGGGCCTGGCGGTGTCGCGAGATGGTGCAAGCCTATACGTCGCCAACTCGGATGAGGATACGGTCTCGTTGGTGGACATTAAGACGCGCCAAGTGCGGCAAACCCTGTCTCTGGCGCCTCCGCGCGATCCGGGTTTCGGCCAGATGCCGACCGATCTGGCGCTATCGGAGGATGGAAAATTTCTCTACGTAGCGTACGGCGGCGGCAATTCGGTTGCGGTCGTCTCTTTGCCGAGTTTTTCGCTGGATGGTTACATTCCCAGTGGCTGGTTCCCCATAGCGCTCGCCGAGCGGGGCGGTGATTTGTTCGTTGCCAGCAGCAAAGGCATTGGCGCGCGAGCACCGGCGCACCGGGGGGCATTTAGTGCAGGAGGCGGTGTCGGGACAATTCAGTTCATCGCGGAGTCAGATCGGCGCGATTCGTCGGCGTTAACGACCCAGGTGGCTCGGAACAATCACTGGGACATGGAGGAATTGCCGGCCCGTGATGGAATCAAACCGGTGCCTGTTCCGCAACGCGTCGGTGAACCGTCGGTATTCAAGCACGTCGTTTACATCATCAAGGAGAACCATACCTACGACCTCGATCTGGGCGACATACCAGAAGGTAACGGGGACAAATCACTCTGCCTCTTCGGCGACAATGTCACTCCTAACGAACATGCGCTGGCGCAGCAGTTCGTGCTGCTGGACAACACCTATGCAAGCGGCACGACTTCAGCTGACGGCCATCAGTGGACGGACTCTGCCATCTCCAACGCCTACCTTGAGCAAAATTTTCATGCCTATTCGCGAAGCTATCCTTACAGGGGCAACGATCCGCTGGCGCGCTCGCCCGCAGGCTTCATCTGGAACGCCGCGCTGCGGGCCGGGCAAAGCGTCCGCGTTTACGGCGAATTTGCAAACCGACCGCGTATTATTGATCCCGTCACAGGCCAGACTCCCAACTGGCTCCAGCTTTGGAAGGATTACCAGACAGGCGGACACAAATATCATATTACAGCGGATACCGACGATGCGGTGCTCAACGCCCATTTACACCCGACCTACATCGGTTTTCCGCTTCTTGTTTCGGATCAATGGCGTGCCGATCAATTCCTGGCAGAGTTCAAAACCTTCGAGCAATTCAACGCTCTTCCAGCCCTCTCGATTCTGCTTCTGCCTTGCGATCACACCGCTGCGGCCAAGTCTGGAATGCCGACTCCGCGAGCGATGGTCGCCGATAACGATCTGGCTTTGGGACGCATTGTGGAAGGCATCTCTCATTCGCGTTTTTGGAAAGAGACGTTGATCCTGGTGATCGAGGACGATGCGGAGTTCGGTCTCGACCATGTCGACGGGCACCGGACAGTTGCATTCTGCATTTCGCCCTACACACGCCGGGGCGCAGTAGTAAGCGAGCCTTACAACCACACATCCGTGCTTCGCACGATTGGCCTTGTCCTGGGCCTGCCGGCAATGAATCGCTTTGATCGCACCGCAACGCCGATGGATGCTTGTTTTACCGACCAGCCCGATTTGCGCCCGTATGTCCATCTCCCCAAACGAACGCCGCTGGATGAAATGAATCCGCCACTACACGCGTTGCATGGCCAGCGCCTGAATTTGGGCAGAGCTTCGAGCCATCTCGATTTATCACAGCCCGATCGCGCCAATGTGGCAACTGTCGCGCGCGCGGCCTGGAGTGAGCAGCGGCTGCACGAGTCGTTCCCGTGGCGGCGCTTCAGGCCAGATCGCGACACCGGCGAGACGTCTGCCAACTAGGACCAGCCGGCGAGCGCGTGACCGATCCGTAGCGGACCGCGATAAGAGTAAGGTGCGATGCAGATTGGAAATTGCGAGCTATTGACGTTAGAAGTTAATCCTGATGCCGGAACAACGCGGGACCCAAACGATCACATCGACCAGCGATCAGCAGAAGAGCGTCCCGGTTGTCACGGTCGAGAGCTTTTACAATTGTCACGCTGAAAAGCTGCTAATGAAGCTGGAGGGGCCGCGCGTGGGATTCCATCGGAAAATTCGCGAGCCCACCATCAACCGTCCGGGTCTGGCGCTTTCTGGCTTCTACACCTATTTCGCCGAAAAACGGGTACAGGTGCTGGGTGCGGCCGAACATTCCTATTTGAAAAGTTTAACTCCAAGAGCGCGGGTAAAACGATTTCGGAGCTTATGTGAGCGCAAGATCCCCTGCCTGGTAATGTCGCGTGGATTTCATCTCGCGCCGGAGTTGGTGGCGGTCACGGGGGAAGCGCAGATTGCGGTGTTTCGCACGCCAATGATCACGATGAAGTTCATTAATGCCGCGACTATCGCGCTCGAAGTCGATTTCTCGCCCACAGTCACCGAGTTCGGGAGCATGGTGGATATCCTCGGGGTTGGCGTTTTGATTCGCGGCGCGAGCGGCATCGGCAAGAGCGAATGTGTCCTTGGGCTGATCGAGCGTGGCTATAGCCTGGTAGCTGACGACGTGACGCGGATCACTTCACTCGAAGGACGCGAGCTCATGGCGACAGCGCCGGAACTGACCCGCAATCACATGGAAGTGCGCGGCATCGGCATCATTAATGTGGCGTCTGTTTTCGGCATTGGCAGTATTCGAGTCGAGAAGCGCCTCGATTTGGTCGCTACGCTGAAAGATTGGAAGGAAATGGAGGCGGTCGATCGAATCGGCCTTGATCGGGAATTCTACGAAATTCTGGGGCTTCAGGTCCCGCACGTAACGATTCCCGTGAGACCGGGTCGCGACATGGCGCGTTTGATCGAAGTTGCCGCGATGGATCAGAAATTAAAGGATTTGGGCCAAAACAGCGCCGTCGATTTCAACACGAAGCTGCTCAATTTGATGGAGCAGAAGGAGGCGTAATGGGCTTGCTGTATCGAAGAGCGAATCGCGCGGCGTCCGACCAGAAGGTCGAGAAGGAGATTCCAATCGTGAATCGGCTGGGTCTCCATGCGCGGCCGGCGGCGATGTTTGTGCGCATTGCGAGCCGTTTTCGTTCGGAAATTTGGGTGTCGAAAGAAGGGGAAGAGGTAAATGGCAAAAGCATCATGGGCTTAATGATGCTGGCCGCGGGACAGGGATCAAAGCTGCTCATTCGCTGCGAAGGTCCGGATGCGCGGAAGGCCATGGAGGAACTCGAGGAGCTAATCAAGGCGCGTTTCAACGAAGATTGATTCGTCCCAGACGCCCCTGAGACTTATAGGGCGTATGCGGTGTTGCGTTGGAAAGAACTTTCCCGAGTTGACATCGCCATTACTCTGACAATTGGCATGAGTGACAAGACGCGGCGGGAAATCCGGTTTGAAGGAGCAGGTGTTTCTCCGGGAACTGCTCATGGCAAGGTCCATGTCGTTCGAGACGACATGGATGACGTGTCGCGTTATCGCATCGCGCCTTCCCAGATCGGGGACGAAATCGGGCGCTTCGAAGCAGCTCTCATCCAAACGCGAATGCAGATTCTGGAGATGCAGCAGCGCATCGCGGAATCGATCGGAGCAAAAGATGCCGCCATTTTCGACGCCCATCTGCTCGTGGTCGAGGATCGCACTCTGATCGACGAAGTGTTGCGCAAATTGGAGACCGACCTTTGCAATGTCGAGTGGGTTTTTCAGGAAGTCGCCACGCGTTACGCCGAAACGTTGAGTAAAATTGATGATCCGTACCTGCGTGAGCGCGCCCTCGATATCCAGGACGTGACAAAGCGAGTAATCCGCAATCTCCAGGGGAAAGCTCCCAAGAAATTTCTTGGTTTAAGTGAGCCACACATTCTCATCGCCCACAATCTGACTCCTTCCGACACTGCCAGCATGAAGCGGGAGCACGTCCTCGGGATCGCGACGGATCTGGGCAGCCGCACGTCGCATACGGCAATCATGGCGCGCTCGCTCAATATTCCCGCGATAGTCGGTTTGCACGACATCACCGCAAAACTCGAGACTGGTCAGTACGTGCTTCTGGATGGGACGGATGGCTTGCTCATTGTCGATCCGGCGCAGGAAACACTTGCGCACTACGCGGACATCGAATCAAAACGGGCCAGAGTCGTAGCGAAACTGAGAGAGTTGCGCGAGACAAGTTCGACCACGCGCGATGGCCGTCACATTGTCCTCTCTGCAAATATCGAGCTCCCGGAGGATGTTGATGCAGTCGCAGCCAACGGCGCTGAAGGAATCGGCCTTTATCGCACTGAGTTCCTTTATTTGAATCGCAACACTCTGCCAACCGAGGAGGAACAATATGAAGTTTATCGAAAAGTGGCGGAGCGCGTCCGACCCAATCCGCTGATCATTCGAACATTTGATCTTGGGGGCGACAAGCTGGCTCCCGGCACTGTTGATATCACCGATGAGCTAAACCCATTCCTTGGCTGGCGGGCGATCCGTTTTTGCCTCGAGAACATCGACATCTTCAAAACGCAGTTGCGCGCTATTCTGCGTGCCAGCGTTGTCGGTAATGTAAAAATCATGTTTCCGATGATTTCTGGCCTCGACGAATTGCGCGGCGCCATCGCTGTGCTCGCGGAGTGTAAAAAAGAGTTGTGCAGTTCGAAGATCGACATCGGCGAAGAAATCGAGGTCGGCGCGATGATCGAAATCCCCAGTGCTGCCATATCCGCCAATGTGCTTGCTCGCGAAGCCGATTTTTTCAGCGTCGGAACAAACGATCTGATTCAGTACGCGCTGGCAGTCGATCGCGTCAATGAGAAGATCGCGCATCTTTATGAGCCAACTCATCCGGCCGTCCTCCGTTTGCTCAAGATGATCGCCGATGCGGCGCATGCGAACAATATTTGGGTTGGCGTTTGCGGAGAAATGGCCGGGGATGTCGCGCTCATCCCGCTTTTGCTGGGGCTTGGCATGGACGAGTTGAGCGCGAGTGCGACGCTCGTGCCGCAAGTCAAGCGCGCGGTCCAAAGTCTTGCCATTCCCGAATGCCAGGAATTGGTCGAAGTGGCGCTCAATCTCGATACCGCGTCAGAGATTCTGGCGCGCTGTCTTGAATTAGCGGACAAGCGCTACGGCGACTTGCTCGGCTGAAGCCGGCTTATTCTTCCGATTCCGTTTCCGGATCGGGTTTTAGCCCTTCTTCTTCCATCTTGCGCAAGACATCGCTCATATCGTCCACTTCGTCCCAGACTTCTTGACTCACATAAATGGGAGCCTTTTGTTGCGTGGCCATCGCGATGCAGTCGCTCGGCCGGCCATCAAGCTCGATGATCTTTTTCTGCTGCAATTCGTTTTCGACGCGAAGGATGACCCGAGCGTAGTAGGTTGCATTTTTCAGATCGTTGATAATCACGCGGTCTACTTTTGCGCCGAGGGCCGTCATCAAGTGCCCCATCAGATCATGGGTGAGGGGACGTTCCTTGGTAATCTGACGCATGAACATGGTGATCGCGCTTCCCACCGTTTGATCGACATAAATGATGAACACTTTGTCGTTATTTCCGATAAACACCGCGCACCCGCCGCTCGTCGGCAATACTGCCCTCACTTGCACCTCGATCACCGTTTTGTTCATCACGCGAACGGTACCCGTGCGAGCATGAAAGACAAGCGTTACGCTGTAGCCGCTTCGCTCTGCGAGGCGCGACGCTAGCATGTTTTGAATGCGCGGGCTGCGCGTCTCGCAGAGACGCGGCTACAGTTGTCCCGCAGCGCGAAGGCGGGCGTTCGCGGTTGCGCGATTAGCCACAAAAATTTCGCGAAAATTTTGGTTCCGGAGGCTTGCATGTTCGACGCGCTGATTGAATATGCGCTTTGCGGTTCGCGGCCGCGTGATGAATCGAAATGAAAACCGAGTGGGACCTTGAGTCCGCCATCGCCACCTACAACGTGGAAGGATGGGGCAATGGTTACTTTACGGTAAATAGTTCGGGCAACGTCGAAGCAAAGCCGTTGCAGGAAAACGGCGGTTCCATCGACCTGCTCGAGGTTGTGAATGAAGCGCGCGCGCGCCACCTCGGTTTTCCGCTCGTAATCCGATTCCAGGATTTGCTACGGCACCGGGTCGAATCAATTAACCGTGTCTTTCAGACGGCGATTACGGAGTTCGGTTATCGCAACGAATATCGGGGCGTTTTTCCGATCAAGGTCAATCAGTTGCGAGAAGTGATTGAGGAAATCGTCGATGCAGGTCAGCCGTTTCATTTTGGTCTCGAAGCAGGCAGCAAACCGGAACTGGTCGCAGCACTGGCAATGCACCAGGACGCGGAGAGCTTGATCATCTGTAACGGCTACAAAGATCCTGCTTTTATTCGGATTGCTCTTCTCGGGCGTAAACTTGGCAAATCGGTCGTCATTGTTGCTGAAAAGCTGGAAGAGCTCGAGCAGACCATTCGCATTTCGAACGAAGTTGGTGTCGAGCCGTATATCGGCATTCGTGTGCGCTTGCATAGCAAAGGCTCTGGCAAATGGTCCCCTAGCGGCGGCGAGAACGCGAAATTCGGTCTCGACACAACCAACCTCGTTGCTGCCAGTCAGATGTTGAAAGAGGCCGGTCTGGCACACTGTTTCAAGCTCGTTCATTTCCACGTTGGATCGCAGGTGCCAGACATTTCGACGATCAAGCGCGCGGTGCGCGAAGCGGCACGATATTATGCCAAGCTGTGCAAGCTCGGGCACGAGATCGGCTATCTCGACGTGGGGGGCGGTCTTGGCGTTGATTATGACGGTTCGCGCAGCGACTTCGACAGCTCCACAAATTATTCGCTCCAGGAATACGCCAACGACGTCGTTTGGAACATTATGGACGTGTGCGATTCCGAGGGCGTCGCGCATCCTGCCATTGTTAGCGAGAGCGGACGCGCCATTGTCGCGCACCATTCCGTGCTCGTGATGGAAGCTTTCAGCTCCATCGAACGGACTGCGCCCAAGCTTAAAGTCGAGGCTACTGAGAAAGATCACAGGCTGGTTCATGATATTCTCGAGGTGAAACAGCGGCTTAAGCGTGGCAACCGCATCGAGAGCCTGCATGATAGCCAGCACATCAAGGAAGAGTCGCAGCAGATGTTCGATCTCGGGCTGCTCGATCTCGAATCCAAAGCGAAGATCGAGACCGTTTACTGGCAGCTCGCGCAGCAGATCGTCAATATGCATCGCGGTCTGCGCTTTGTGCCCGAGGAAGTAAAGCAACTTGAAACTTCTCTGGGCGATCAATACATCTGCAACTTCTCTGTTTTCCAATCGCTGCTTGATCACTGGGCGCTCGGTCAACTTTTTCCCATCATGCCGATCCATCGGCTTACCACTCCGCCCGATCGTAACGGCATGATCGTCGATATCACTTGCGATTCAGACGGCAAGATCTCGAAATTTATCGACCTCCAGGACGTGAGGGAAACATTACCGCTCCATCGCATCCCGCCCGGGGAAATGTATTACATCGGCGTTTTCATGGTGGGCGCTTATCAGGATATCATGGGCGACCTGCACAACTTGTTTGGCCGCGTCACGGAGGTGCATGTTTTCCTCGATCCCGACGAAGAGTCCGGCTGGTATATTGAGGAAGTCATCGAAGGCAGCACCATCGGCGAGGTGCTTGCCATGACCCAGTGGGACAAAGTTGAACTGATGCGGCTGCTCAAGTCGCAAGTAGATACCGCCATCAAGACCGATCGGCTCAAGCCAAACGACGCGATGAAACTTCTCTCCGACTACGAGCGTCTCCTGCAGGAATACACCTATCTCAGTTTCAATGGGGCCAAACCGCCACCCCAATCTGGCAACTGGCTGCCGCTGAGCTAATCCAAGCAGAAAGTCTCTTCAGTTCATTGCGGTTCCGTTCATTGCGGAGAAGGCAATTCTGAAAATCGATCTGGATCGTTAAAGAGGGTTAGTAACGATTCTGTTGATGCCTTTTCCGCCAAAATACGTCCCTTCGAATCAGATGCGCAGACGATCCAGCCATCGTGCTGGGCTCCCGACACGTAACGTTTTCCAGAAGCGGCCAGGTTCAGTACGTGGCTCTTTAGAACCGGTGCGGCTGCATAACATTCGACGAAGTATCTCGATGGCACGCTGACTATCTTTTCTCCCTGCCCGTAGAGGATCAGGTTGCTCATGTTAATCAGCGGCCGCCCGATCCAAAACCACTGAATCTTCATTGGCCCTCCGGTCGCTCCTACGGTCCCGAGGCGAATTTTGAGAATTAATCGCCCGAAATGGTCGCGATCATATGAGCCCCAACTTGTTTCCCAATGACTCTCGACCTCGAGGCCGCTCGAAACGTTTGTCACCTCCAGGTAGCAATTGGTCGGACCTTGGCCATGATCGGAGCCCCGATCATCCTGCTGACCTTTCACAAAATATGCTTCGAGATCGTGTTGACGTTTTTCGCGGGCTTCGGCCTCTTGCCTTAGCCTGGTAACATCGCCTTCGTATCGCTCGTGCTGAAATGCTTCCGCGGCTTTGAGGTCGTAGCCGTATTTCTTTTGAACATCAGACGGCAACTCAGTAAACGGGATCTTCACGATTCCGCCCGAGAAGCTGATGACGATACCGTCCGGTTCGACGCGCGAGACCTTGACGTTCTTGTAATCCTTGCCTTCGGTGGTTTTGAAACCATCTGCGCGTGTGAGAACGGCAAACACAAGCAAAGCGCTGATGCAGTAAATAAGTTTCATCGTACTGTGCGGCTGCCCAAACCATGGTTGCGACTTCGGCAACGGTGGCGGCGTTTGTTGATCCGCCAGGTCGCCAGATTGAACAACTGGGAACAATTACGCAATGAAACTGTGGTGCATGAAAGCCACATACCCCAGTGCCGGAGCGTCACCTTGCCGCATCACGGAATTCATCTAGCGTGGCCGAGCGTGAATCTTGTAGCTCGTCGCTTGTCACTTTTTCTCCTTTTTTATTCATCACTCGTCACCCTGTTCTCTGCCGAGCCGCTCGCGAAAGGAATTCAGGACAACTCTTTCTTCGTCGAGGAGGCCTACAACCAGGAACCCGGGATTGTTCAGCACATCATCAATGTCCCGGCGTTTTTCACATCGGGCGACAAAGAGGCCTCGTTTGTCTTCACACAGGAGTGGCCCGTCTTTAGTCAGACGCATCAGTTCTCTTACACAATTCCGTACACATTCATTGAAGATGAGAACGGTTTCGAAGACATTCGGCTCAATTATCGATTGCAAGCGCTGACGGAAGGCGAACGCACGCCCGCATTCACGCCACGTTTTTCTCTCGTCACGCCGACCGGCGACGCCAGCAAAGGTTTCGGACACGACCGGCTCGGCTACGAAATCAATTTACCGTTCAGCAAGATTGTTAGTGACCGTGTAACATTGAATTTCAACGCTGGAGGAGCGCTTTTCCCCGAGGTAAACGATCGCGATTTGTGGAACTACAATCTCGGCGGAAGCGCGATCTACGCGGTCACCAGGGATTTCAATCTGATGCTGGAAGCAGTCGCTTTCTGGGAAGCAGATGTCGCCGACTTCGCCGAAAGCTTGGCAGCTTCTGCAACGACAAACAAGGCGAGCGCAATCGATCGCACCGTGACAGCGCTTCTTTCTCCCGGGGCGCGTTACGCCTTCAATTGTCCGAATGACTCGCAAATCGTAGTCGGTGCAGCCGTGCCCATCGGTCTCACCTCCGATTCACCAGACTGGGGGCTATTCTTTTATCTCTCCTTCGAGCACCCGTTTGTGCGCGCTGCAACGGGCAAAACCAAATAGCGAAATATTCCGAACTGGCCCGGCCCGGAATGTTAGGCTCGGAAATTCCTTCAACTCGGCCACGCCGCTAGCTATTATCGCGCTCTTAGGAGGAAAGCCCATGCCTGATCTCCGTACCGAATCCTCACTCGCTACCGGATGCGAGGCCGGAAAGCTTGTTTCTGGTTTTCTGCGCAGCGTTTGCGTCATAATTTGTATGACGTTGGCTTTGGCGGCGTGTCGCAGACCGGCGGTAAGCCAGCCTCTCGCGCCACTTGGACCGGACGCTAAAAAATTCTACGGCTCGACTACACCGAAGAACCTGTTTGATCCGCTGTTTACCCCGTCCTGCAAGCCGAGTCCGCCTGGCACGGCCAAAAAGAGGGGCGATGACGAAAGAAGAGCCGAGTCTTATCAAGATGATCCGACGTTGCACGCCTTGACCATTCTGGCTGATGTCAACGATCACCGCTTCACCGGCACGGCCGCGGACCGCACAAATTATCGCAATGGCAAGCTCAACGACTATCAGAGTCACGCCAATGCGTATTGGAAAGAGGCGTCCTACAACCAGGTCGATATCGCCTTCACCATGCCCGATCGCATCGTGCAGATGTCCGGCGCCTTCGACGATTATTTCAATCGCACTTTCGTGGCGGCTTCTCTCACCACCAAAGGACTGACGGGAAAATATCCACTCGCGCTCGACGGCAGTGCTTCGGCCACTATCCACGTGCGCGACTCTCATGGGCGCAATAAGGACGTAGTCATCGCGCCGAGTGGACCGTTTCCCAATGCCGCTGCCCTCGCCCTTACTTTCGAAAACCTTTTCAAGGCGACGCCGGGCGTACCAAGTCCATGGGTCAAATGCCAGGCCAGCGGGGATGAGGTCGTTTGCAGGCTGGACGACTTGGAAACGCAGGAGGGTTCTTTCGTCCGGGTAAAGGACGGCGCAAATCTCGCCACGCTTGGGCTTGACGGCCCAATTGAAGATCCCGGGAATGCGGCAGCAGTCGCAAATCTCGCCGGCAAACCTGCTGCATATCCGATCAACGCCGCCGCTGGTGATTCGGTGATAATCGAGATACGCGACAAAGATTTTCGCACCCGCCACTACACGATCCCATTCGTTGCCGGGAACCTCGCCAACCCGGCGGCAGTGACTGCCGTGATCGTTCCCGCGCTCAACGCCGAATTTAATTGGGCGGAAAGTTACAATGCGGGAGCAAACCGGATCGGCCTGCGGTTGTTGCCCGCGTTTTCGGGAGAAAACGCTGCGATTCGAGTAGTCGGCGGATCGGGTTTATCGAAATTCGGTCTGGATGGTCCAACGCGGGTGGATGGAGTGATCCATCCCGGCGGGACCAACACTGTCCGCGGCGATCGCAGCAAGATTATTGGGGAAGCGCTCTCGCTTTACTTGAAGTCGCGCGCCGACGAAAGCGGCATTCCGATCGACTCGGCGCACTCGAACAATCTCGTCACGCTCGTTCAAAACGAACTGAAAAATTTCGAGTCCTACATGGTCCTGTGCGTCGATCAGATGGTAGGGGTAATTCCGGGAAAGCGGGCCGGCGCCGGTAGCGGTAACTTCGATATCGCTGTGCCGGGCGCGAACGGATACGTCTTCAGTTATCAGCTCAACGGGCGCCTCATGATCGGGACCGGCGCTCAAGGTTGGCAAACTTGGACGCACGAGCTCGGACACAACCTCGGTTTCTGGGATCTCTATCAACAGCCCAATTACGACACGCATTTTAATTCCACTTTCGACTATCTCCAGACCTGGAGCCTCATGAACTCCCACTGGCGTGCCAGCGACGTCGATGCCTGGCATAAGAACAACATTCAATGGATTCCGGCTGGCTTTATCGGAAAAGTTGATCCGCCACCAGGCGGTGCCACGGAGACGCACTCTTTCACTGTTCTTCCGCTTGAGTTTCCAGTGACGGATTATCCGGGCTTCGGAACGGCGCAGGCGCCGGCGGTTCATGTAGTGCGGATCAAACTGTCCGACTCGCACTGGATTCAGGTGGAAAATCACCAACCCGCTGCGGTTCATTCGTTGGAGCTCCCCGACGATGTCAAAGGTTGGGCGCCGCCGGATCCCAGCGGGCATCCCGGTGGCATTTTGGTGACGGACACCGTCGATCCTTTTAAGCCTGCACTTTATCGGTCAGCCGTCACCGTTTTGAATCCGGACGGCGTTTCTCCTCAGCCCGCAGGCAGCGATCTCCAGGCGCGCGGGCTGCATGCGGGAGATGTTCTTGATTTTAACACGACTTACCCTGCTTACGACGGCATCCAACTGCGTGTCCTCAACGAGGTTCCCGGTCCCGCCGGAAAACCGAAGGCATTCAAGGTCGAAGTCGAGCGCGGCCCGGGCGATTTCCTCGATTTGGAAATTCGTCCCTGGCACGCGCCAGAGGAATACGGCACGCCCGATATCTGGATCGATTGGCCTGGAAACGGTGCGGAAGACTATCCGAATAGCGATCCGCCAGTCGGCAATGGCGATCCCACGCATTGGGCGCCCGACCAGAGTGTCGTTAATTGGATCAAGGTACGCGTGCACAATAAAGGCACAGTTCTGGGGAAGGGCGTCGTCGTCCGCGCCTCTGTCAATGACCCCATGGGGATGGGGGACAAGGGAACATTCCAACCTTTGCCCAATTCCGCGCCGCAGGATATTCCAGCCGGCAGCTTCAAAGATTTCGCCTTCGAATGGCGTCCCAAGGAAAACGGACATACCTGCATCCGGGCCGAGATCTTCACGCACGAATCCGCTTTCGGTGAGCTCGACCCGAACAATAACGACGGCCAGGAAAACGTTACCAATTTCTCTCCATCTGCCGGCAGTCCCTACAAACCGGTCGAGTTCGCGTTCAAGGTGAACAATGATTTTAATTATCCGATCGAAGTGGAGCTAATTCCGGCCGGCCTTGCCGACGGCATGGATCTCGAACTCGAGTCGGCTTATTTCAAGCTGGGCCCGGATGAAGAACGCATTTTGCACGGCCGGCTCTTTGTCGACATTAGTAAGATTCCGCCTGCGCCGAGCGCTCGCCGTAAATGCAATTACCACTTCAACCTGCACGCTCTTTATCGTACGCCAGACGGGTTGCTACCCTTCGGCGGTATTTCCGTGGACGTGAATCCAAACGCGGAATCGAAATTGTCGTTTCGGGAAGTGCGCCGCGGGGACCAGAGGAAGACGATCATCTCCGGCTTGCTCACCGGTCCCTATCGGTCGGGACAGAAAGTCGACGGCGCCGTGCTGATAGAAGGAAAAGCGTATGGTGGCACCGCAATCACGAACAGCTCTGGTGTCTTCGAAATTCCAGTCGAAGTCCCGGCCAAGGGTCCGGCCCGATTGATGCTCTATTATTTCGGTCCCGACATGGCTTCATCCTCCGCGGGACCGATCAATCTTAAGATTCCCTGAACGACGTCATGCTGTCGTCACGTCGCTGTGTAAAGAGAGAGACATGGCTGGGGCGGAATCGAATCGCCGACACGTGGATTTTCAGTCCACTGCTCTGCCAACTGAGCTACCCAGCCGTCGCTAATGCCGATCTTGTGCGCGCCTCGCGCGACCTAGGTGAACTCGATCAAGGCTCTGCGGACGGAATAGCGCGGCGAATTCGCGCCGCTTCCCGCATAAAGTTCGGATTTCGGATTATCTCAGTGGGCTTTGTTTGTTGAAATCGGTCCCGCACGAAGAAGGAAAAGCAATCGATCAATCGACGCGCACGCCAGTTGATCAGCTCCTGCCTCACACAATGCAGCCCGTGTTGCTCGCACAAAGCACGAAACAAATCGGCAGTCATGGTCGGCGTTCGATGGTGTCGCAAGTCGAGAATCCTGGCCTTCTCCAACAACTTGACGACGCGCGTTGGGCGGCGCTCTGAATTTGCATATGCGCCAAGGTTCGAATGATGGAAGAAGCCCTTTCCGCCGACTTTCAATTTCGATCCCAGCTGGCGTAGATACGATTGGATGAAACCATGTCTGTCGTGGACGAGCGAGTCAAAACTAAAAACGAAGTCAACCGAGTTGTCCGGTAACATCGACAGCGAGTGCCCATCGTTGTGATAAATCTTGATGCGCGGCTCGTTACCGAAGCGGCGGCAGCACCCTTCGAAACATTGGTCGTTTTTCTCTACCAGCCATAAATTGTCGCAATGGTCCTTAAGGTAATGCGTCCACCGGCCAAAACCGGGGGCGATTTCGAGAATCGTGCCAGCAGGGAGCCAATCGCGAATCCGCGGGAAAATCACGCCGGCCCATTGCGCTGCGGAATTCCCCCATGGTTCCGACCATTCCTCCCCGCCGTCTGTCCAATCTTTCATGAAATTTGAACGTGTGTGAAAAATCTGGCTGGGGGCGGAATCGAACCGCCGACACGTGGATTTTCAGTCCACTGCTCTGCCAACTGAGCTACCCAGCCTTCGCTAATATCGATCTTGCGTCCGCGCCGCGCGGCTTGTCATTAAAGCAGAAAACCCTCAGCGCTCAACGTCCAACATCCCACGTCGAAGTCGAAACACATCAAAACTCAAACATCGAACATCAAACATCCTAAAATTTGCGCGGTAGTTCGACCGCAGCGCGCAAGAGCCGCAGATAATGATTACGCGAAATCTCGACGCCCCCGAACTGCTGCAGATGCGGCGTGAGCCACTGTGTATCGAGCAATGCGAATTTTCGGGCGCGCAAATGTTCGACCAGTGCCACTAACGCAATCTTTGACGCATCGGTCACGCGATGAAACATCGATTCGCCGAAGAACGCGCCGCCGATCGCGACACCGTAAAGTCCACCGGCGAGCTTGCCGTTGGCCCAGGCTTCCACCGAATGCGCATGCCCAAGCTCATGCATCCGCGTGTAGCTTTCAATGATCTCCCGATTGATCCAGGTATCTTCGCGCCTGGCGCAAGCTTCGATCACTTCCGAAAAACGACTGTTCATCTTAATTTCAAAAACTTTCTTGCGCAGGAGACGCCGCAAGGCGTGCGGCACATGAAAATCTCCCAGGGGCAGGATTGCGCGTGGGTCGGGCGAGAACCATTCGATCGTGCCGTCCTCCATCGCCATCGGGAAAACACCAAGCCGATATCCTTGGACCAAAAGTTCCGGCTCAATCATGATGCGCGTTAAACAGTTGAAACGTTAAAGAGTTAAAGTGGGCAACCATTAATTTACCGCTTCAACGCTTCATCGCTTCAACCTTCTTGCAATGCCACGCTCGCTTTCTAAAATAAGCAGATGAAACGCACGTCGATCCTGCTCATCATCGCATGGCTGGTCGCAGGCGGCTGCGCTGATCCGCTTGAACAGCGCAGCACGGAGGAAGTACAAGGGCAATTTGAGCGCGGCGTAACCGGGCAGGGAACGCTCGGCCCGATCGACCGGCCTCCCGAAGATCCAGCCGGCCAGCATAGCGTGCCGCAAACTCATCCGTAGCGCAGTGAAGACGGTGGCTCCATTAGCGCACTCGAAAATTCTCATTCTGGATTTCGGCTCGCAGTACACGCAGGTGATCGCGCGGCGCATTCGCGAGTGCCAGGTGTATTCGGAAATTGTCCCCTTCGACACGCTGGCGACTGAAATCGCAAAACTGCAACCGAAGGGACTTATTCTTTCGGGGGGACCGGCAAGCGTTTACGACAAGGGCGCGCCACATCTTGACCCCAAGATCTTTTCGCTTGGAATCCCCGTGCTCGGCATTTGCTACGGGATGCAACTAATGGCCCATCATCTTGGCGGCGAGGTGGAGTTCAGCCCGCGCCGCGAATACGGGCCAGGCATGCTGCACATCAGCGACAGCTCGCAATTATTCGATGGACTGGGCGAACAGATCGACGTCTGGAGCAGTCACGGCGATAAGGTGACGACACTGCCGGCCGGTTTTCGCGGAGCAGCTCGAACGGAAAATTCGAAATTCGCTGCAATCGAAGATCCCGGACGCAAGCTCTATGGACTGCAATTTCACCCCGAAGTCGCGCACACCCCCCGCGGGAAGGAGATCCTGCAAAATTTCGTTTATCACATTTGCCACTGCGCGATGGACTGGACGATGGGCTCCTTCATCGAAGAAGCTTGCGCGCGCGTCAGAAAACAGGTGGGCGATCAAAAAGTCGTGCTCGGTTTGAGCGGCGGCGTTGATTCTTCAGTGACCGCTGCGCTCCTGCACAAGGCGATCGGCGACCAACTCACCTGCATCTTTGTCAATAACGGACTGCTGCGCTCGCGCGAAGAAGAGATTGTGCAGCGCGTCTTCGGTGAAAATTTTCATGTCCGTCTGAAATATGTGGATGCGAGCGAACGTTTCCTCGCACTGCTGAAAGGCGTAACCGATCCGGAAACTAAGCGAAAGCGAATCGGCAACGAGTTCATCAAGGTGTTTCAGCACGCGACTGAAGAGTTGCTCGAGGAAGATCGAAGAAACGGCGCGCGCAAGCACGGCGGTTACAAATTTCTCGCGCAAGGCACGCTTTATCCGGACGTGATCGAGAGCGTGTCGATCGAGGGCAATCCGGCGCAGGTGATCAAGAGTCATCATAACGTCGGCGGGTTGCCCGATAAAATGCACTTCGAGCTGGTCGAACCAGTGCGCCAATTATTCAAAGACGAAGTGCGCCAGGCCGGTTTGCAGCTCGGTTTGCCGAAAGAGATTGTTTACCGCCAACCTTTCCCAGGACCCGGTCTCGCCGTTCGCATCCTGGGGGAAGTCACCCCGGAGCGATTGTCGATCTTGCGCGAAGCGGACACGATCGTGGTGAGCGAGATGGAATCTTCCGATTGGTATTACCGCGTCTGGCAATCGTTCGCCGTATTGTTGCCGGTCCGCTCGGTCGGCGTGATGGGCGATCAACGGACTTACGAAAACACGATCGTCCTCCGCATCGTCGAAAGTCAGGACGGCATGACCGCAGATTGGGTGCGGCTTCCCTATGAACTGCTCGCCCGCATCTCGAGTCGCATCAGCAACGAAGTCAAAGGCGTCAATCGCGTCTGCTACGATATTTCGAGCAAACCGCCGAGCACCATCGAGTGGGAGTGAGACATTTTCGATTTTCGATTGCGGAAGGTGTCTCGCCGCGTGGCAGTCTAATCTGGGTAGCGCACGCGTCTCGCGTGTTGGTTTCCGCGTCCCGCTGAAACAATCTTTCGTAAACGCTTCAACCTCCGAAATCTTCGCACAGGTCTAGGAAAGTTCGCGTTGGCGGGACGCCAACGCCAGCACGCGAGACGCGTGCGCTACCCAAACCTGCGTCATCCGACGAAGAACGACCGCGGCTCCTACTAATCGCTGATTTTAGCGATGGAGCTCATGAATTCGGCAAAGTCCTTGCCGTTGCGCGCGGCATGATTGAGCGCGTTGAGCCTGGCATCCGCAGACGCCTCGGGCAAAACAATCCGGCGTAGTTGCGATTGATTTTCAAAAACAATCTCATCCCACTGGATCGACGCGATCTCATTATTAAAACGCGCAACGGAACGGCCGCGAAAAAACGCGCGCGTGGTCTCGGGAGGATTAAAGATGGATGTCTTGATCTCGTCCTCCGACACCAAACGGCGGACTGCGCCTTGTCGCGCCAGCTCATAATACAAGCCGCGCTCAAAATCGAGATTGTGATATTCCAGATCGATTGATTGCAGCCACGGATCCCTCCACGAAAGCTTTTCTTCTTGCTGCAACGCATTAAGGAGGAATTTCTTTGCCGCCCAATCAACCCGGTCGCGCGTTAGCATCACGTCTCGTTCGAGATCGTTGAGAACATTTTCCCATTCGCGCAAGATCCACTGTCGATCTTCGTCCGTGTCATCATCGATCCCCGCCGCAGCTTTCAGATAAATCCGTTGCACATCAATCGCGGAAATCTTTCGGCCGTCTTTTAGTTCGATGATCCAATCGTAAGTTTGGTCGCGGCTGATCGATTTGTTCGCATTGATCGGTTGGGCGATCTCGAGTTGCGGAGCTTTTCCGCGTTCGATCAGATCGAGAACAAGCGAGGTTGCACCGATTTTCATAGCGGTTGCCCATTGGCTCATGTTCGAGTCGCCGAGGATGACGTGGAACCGGCGATAGCGGCTTGCGTCGGCATGGGGCTCGTCGCGCGTATTGACGAGCGGGCGGCGATTCATTGTATCAATGCTCACCAGGACGCTGAAAAAATCCGCGCGCTGTGAAATTTGAAAAACATCAGGCTCACCCGAGGCGCTTTCCGCTTCGACACCCATTTTTCCAGCGCCGGCGAAGATTTGGCGGGTGACGAGAAATGGCAGAACACCCGCAACGATGTGGTCCCATGCGATGTTGCGACGCATCAGGTAATTATCGTGGCAACCGTAACTGTGCCCGACAAAGTCGGTATTGTTCTTGTAAAGCCGAACTTCATAGCCGGGCGGCAACTTCTGATTTCGCCGGCGCGCGCATTCCGCGAGGATGCGTTCGCCGGCCTTATCCTGCGACACGATTTGCCGAAGCGTGGTGCATTCCGGAGTGGAATATTCCGGATGCGCGTGATCGTTGTAAAAACGGGCGCCGTTTGAAAGAACGAGGT
>WNGB01001587.1_pt1 | contig 37268 bp, 36 predicted proteins | sample 5400681 | NCBI WGS metagenome assembly WNGB01 (sample SAMN13153367, study PRJNA577476) | soil metagenome | isolation source: 115 cm soil or saprolite under grassland replicate 2 | place: USA:California | collected 2016-06-15 | reverse complement strand
CGGGCGCCGCAGATCAGCCCGGACCACAGCTTCTGCCCGGCGGACATCGTCAACGTCCACAACGTGCTGGCGCTGGTCTGCCCCGCCAGCTCGCTGGGAGGCATTCCGGCGATCTATGCCGACAAGCACGGCATCCCGATCGTCGCGGTGCACGAGAACCGCACGGTCATGGGCGTGCCCGGCAGCAAGCTCGGCTTCGACCAGGTGATCGAGGTGAGCAACTACTTCGAGGCGGCCGGCGTCGTGCTCGCCCTGCGCAACGGGATCAGCCTGGAGAGCGTGCGGCGTCCCCTGCCCACCCTGCGGCACGGTATGGGCCAGGGTGCGGCCAAGGTACGGGAGAGGGTCCAGCGTACACGATTCGGCTGAGGGCTGATCTCCCCTGGTAGCATCATTGCAAGGGGTCTCGGCGGGCTCCCTCGTGTCGAGTGGAGCCCGCAGGTTGCAAGGAGACCCCTACAATGAAGAGCTGGCAGACAACCATTCTCGGCCTCACCCTGATGCTCCTCGTCGCGGCTTCCGGCGCGGCGCAGACGATTGATCCGGTCCTCGGCGACTCCCAAGACCAGGTCGTCACCGGGAAGGCGACCGTGGCGCCAGCGGCGCCGAGCCGGCTGCAGGCGCTGGCGGTCCGGACCGATGCGATCTTCCTGGTGTGGCAGGACAACTCCAACAATGAGAGCGCCTTCCGGATCGAGATGAGCACCGGCGGCGGCGCCTTCGTGGAGATCGGCACGACGCCCGCCAACACCCTCGGAGTCTTCATCAACGGCCTCGCTCCCTCGACGACCTACACCTTCCGGGTGCGCGCGTCGAACGACGTCGGGAATTCCGCCTACTCCAACCAGGCGTCCGCCACCACCCGCACCAGCGACGCGCCGTGCGCCCCGAGCGCCACCGAGATGTGCCTGAACAACAACCGATTCCGAGTCCAGGCCCTCTTCCAGACCACCGGGACCTCGAGCGGGCAGGCGCATGCAGTGAAGCTCACCGTGGATTCCGGCTATCTGTGGTTCTTCAACGAGGCGAACATCGAGGCCGTGGTCAAGGTGCTCGACGGCTGCGGCGTCAATAGCCGCTACTGGTTCTTCGCCGGCGGCCTGACCAACGTCCGCGTGGTTCTCGCGGTGACCGATACCCAAACCCAGACGACCCGGGTGTACATGAACCCGATCAACACCGCCTTCCAGCCGATCCAGGACACGGGCGCTTTCAATACCTGCCCGTAGCCTGATCCGCCCGGCTTCCGCGGCTCGCCGCCTCGACCGGAGGAGGGCGGGCCGCGGCCCTCTTTCGAGGATCGGAGGACCGACCACCATCTTTCCCAAGGAGGTCCATCATGCGCAACGTCGCCCGTCTGTTGTTCGCCGTCCTGGTCGTGCTGGCCGTCCTGGTCTTCCCGGCGAAGCCCTCGGCGTCGGACCCCTGCACCGAGTCGTTCTACGACGGCACCTGCTGGTACTACCACGACCTCTGCTCCGGCTGGTGCACCTGGGCCTGTCCGTGGGGGGACAGCCAGGGGCCGTGCTGAGCGGGACGGGAACCAGCATCTCGAAGTCCGAGATCTTCGGCGCGCGGAGTCCTCACCCCCTGACCCCCTCTCCCACCCATTCCCCCGCCGGGAGAGGGGGAACATCTGATCCCATGCCCCTCGCCGGAAGTCCTCCCACAGGCCCGGATCAGCGGTACAGCCAGAGGAATCCGGCGACGAGGGTCGCTGCCGCGACCGCGTACTGAATCCAGCGGGAGTACGCGCGATGCGTGGCCCCGCTCTTGCCGGTCAGGCGCGACATCTCGACATAGGGAGTCAATCCGCGCCGGAACCAACCCTCGATTTCGACTTGCTGGCCGACATAGCCTTCGGCCTCGGTCAAGGCGAAGAGGAACCGCGCGAACGGTATCGATTGGCGATAGAGAATGAAGAGGATGCCGGTCGCGTCGCGCAGCACCAGGTCGGAGCTCCAGAAGGCGCCAGGCACTCCGCGCCCGAGGATCTCCCCCTTGAGACGCACCGCACGCGGCCGCATCTCCGAGACGACCAGGTCTTCGAGGAGCAGTCCGACGGAGGCGTCCTCGAACCTCCCGCGGTACCGGTAGGAGATCCGCAGGGTCCAGGTGACGCCGAGGACGATGAGCAGGAGCGGCTCGATCGTTCCCGCCGCCGACCCGAGGCCGAGAGCGGCGAGCCATTCCGGCCGCCACAGGACCGTCATCAACGCCGCTCCGCACACCCAGGGCATGCCCCAGAGCAGGACTTCGAGCGGGAATCGACCCCACTGGATGCGCCGGTCTTCGGGCAGCGGATATTGCACGGCCTGGTGCATCTCCGTCGCGTCCTGGTTCAGGGCGCGCACGCGAAGCGCGGTCAGCGGGTGGGTCGAGCTCAGCTCATAGAGCCGCGCCCATGGATTCACCAGATCCCAGCGCATGACCGCCGCCGCGGCCTTGGCGTCTGCGCCGCCGAGGACCAGAGCGGCGCCCGAGCGCAGGTTGGAAATTCCCATGACAGCCACGGCGCCGGCGATCCGTTGCTCCCGCCGCGCTGCGCCCCGGCTCTCCTTGCTTTGCAGAGCCACGTTGGTCGCCCCTTCGGCTCTCACCATGCCATAGGCGACCTTCACGAGAGCCGAGGCGAGCACGTCCGGCGCCCCGGTCACCTCGGCGCAGTAGTGATCCGCGAAGTACTCGCGGGTACGGTTCAACGTCAAGACGACGAACCGGCTCACCCAGTAGCAGAGATAGGCGGAGTACGCGACCGCCCGCGTCTTGTTGTTGCTCCGGGTGAAGATATAGATCTGGTACAGCAGGAGCGGCGCCAGGGCGGCGACCGTCATCACCACGAAGTCCCAGTGCTCGACGTGTCCGATCTCGTGAGCCAGAACCGAGTTCGTTTCCTCGGGAGTGAGCACCTCCAGCAGGCCGGTCGTGACCACGACGCGGGCATTGCCCGGCACATGGCCAAACGTGAACGCGTTGGGCGTACCGCTCTGGATCACGCCGATCCGCGGTACTTTGAGACCGCGCTCCCGGCAAAGCCGCTCGATGAACTCGCGGTTCCGCGCCGGCAGCTCCGCTCCCTGACCGTCCCAGCGGATGGACAGGAGCACTTCGATGAGCCAGGGTCCGATCAGGTACTGAAGCCCGACGAGGACCACGGGGAAGGCGAGCGCAATCCAAAGCGAAACATGCTCGCGCGCCAGAAATGCGTCACCGACCGCGAACACCAACCCATACAGCGCGAGAAGAATCAGGAGCGAGCGGCCAAGAAATCTCATCGCGATCTCCCAGGGTTAGATAGCAGGATCATCCTTGAGTCTATCACCGCAGCCTGGACACACGTGCTGCCGAACGCCTTCTGCCATGAGTGTCTTTGGAGGGAGAAACATTTCGAGCGGTCTCGATCCCCAGCCCGGTGACGGCGGCGGGGCCGTGGCGGACCAGGCGTCCAGGCGCCAGCTCTTCGGCCAAAACCTGGCAGTCGATGCGTCGGGCAGAGGTCAGGGGTCGGTCGACCGATTCCTGATCCTCTGGACCGACGGCGAGCTCGTTTGGGACATGGAGGCCAGCGACTTCGACTGGCAGTGGACGACCGCTCTGCCGGCGAGCCTGGACGACGGCCGCCAGAGCCTGCGTGGGAAGTTCCGGCAGGAGCCGTTCTTTCTGGACCTGCGCTGGGCCCCTGGTGCAGCTCGAGCCAGGTCGCGATCTCGCGCTGCACCCAGACCGAGCGGGCGGCTCCGGCGGAAGCGAGGAGGATCAGCCATTCAGACTCGCGCAGGGCCTTTTCGATCGAAGGCCAGAGCGCGGGATTGGCGGACAGCTCGGTCTTGTCCCGGAAGACGTGGATGGCCCGCGGCCGGTAGAACGGCTTGGCGAACCGGTGCAGAGCCGACTGGAGCGCCTGCGCAAACAGGGAGTCCGCGCCGTGGCTGTAGGAGATGAAGGCTTTGAAGGGCATCCGGGAGCTCCGCTCCAATCTTAGGCGTTCGAGCCCGCCCGGATGTAACCGGGGCCGGCGGCTCTGGGGCTCTGGAGGCTTCCTTCCCTTTTCCGCCCGAACGCGCTATCTTTCGCAGAGGAACGATCCGAAGGGGGATTTCCATGAGTCAGCCAGCCGCACAGGCCCTCGACGACCTCTCCTTCGATCTCGTCGAAAGCGACGGGGAGCCGTTGGACAGCAACTGGGAACGCATCCAGATGAACCTGCTCATCGACGTGATCCGCCAGGCGATGGCGGAGCGCGGGCGGACGGACTTCTTCACCGGCGGGAACATGTTCATCTACCACTCGCTCGAGCAGGCGCGGGACGTCGCCCGGGGCCGGCCGTATCTCCGGGGCCCGGACGTCTTCTTCGTCGGCGGGGTCGAGGACCACGACCGCAACGTCTGGACCTCCTGGCGGGAGGGGGGGCGTCTCCCGGAGGTCATCGTCGAGCTCCTCTCGCCGTCGACCGCCAAGATCGACCGTACGACCAAGAGGGACTTCTACGCCCGGATCTTCCGGACTCCGGAATACTTCCTCTATGAGCCGCGGACCGAGGAGCTCGACGGTCTCCGCCTGGCCGGCGACGTTTACGTCCCCCTCCTCCCCGATGCCGAGGGGCGGATCTGGAGCGAGAAGCTCGGCCTGAAGCTGGGCCTGTGGCGCGGGCTCCGGACTGGAGTGGAGACCACCTGGGTCCGGCTTTTCGAACCCTCTGGCCGCCTGATTCCAACCGCCGAAGAGGCCGAGCGTCAGCGGGCGGAAGCCGAACACCGGAGAGCCGAGGCCGCGGACGCGAGGGCCGAAGCTGCGGACGCGAGAGCCGAGGCTGAGCACCGGCGGGCCGAAGCCGAGCGCCAGCGGGCCGAAACTGCCGAGGCTGAGCTGGCACGGCTGCGGGCGCAGCTGGAAGGTACCGAGAGCTGAAGAGTTGACCTCCGGCCCTGAAGACGATCGAGGCCTGAGGCCGGTCCATATCGGCAACGTGGTCCGAAGCGCCCTCGTTTTCGGAAATCCCCGGGGAGCAACCTTGAGCGACAGCTCGATCCTGGAGCCGGTGGATCGTCTCTTCACACTGCTCGCCGAGCGGCGAATCGACTATCTGCTGGTGGAGGGGATCGCCCATCGGCCGGAGATCATGGTCACCGGTCGGGAGGAAGGCTTCCTCCGCGGGCTCTTCGAAGGGCTCCGGGTCGACCTCCTGCTGACCAGCAACCCCCTCTTCGAGATCGTTCAGCGGCGGTATGGGACGACTCAGCCCTTCGTGGAGCGCGAGATCCCTTGCGCCACGGTGGAGGGGATCATCCTGTTGAAGCTCTACGCCTTGCCCTCGCTCTACCGGCAGGGAGATCTGGTCCGCGCCGCGCTCTATGAGACGGACATCCTCACCCTGATCCACGGGTATCAGCCGAAGCTCGAGCCGTTGTTCCAGGAGCTCGCCCCACACGTGAGTGAGACGGATCTCGCCGCCCTGCGGAAGCTCGTCGCCGAGCTCGAGGCGCGGATCGCACGGTTCGGCGAGAGGTTCTAGTCCTCGGACGCGGGCATCGGAGTCCGGCTGTACAGGGTCTCGTGGAACGCCCTCCCCTTGCGGAGCGGATGGATCCTCCGGGCTCGCGCCATGCGGCGGAGCTTGGCGGCGACGGTGCGGACGTCGATCTTGCGTCCGAGCCGGGAGCCATAGCGCTCCTCGATCTCCCGGGTGACGGCGCTGGCGCCGAACGCCTCGATCGGACCCTTGGCGGCGACCACGCGCATCACCAGCTTGCTCAGCACAGCTCCCTTGCCGTCCGGGATCGAGTCGTCGATTGCCTTCTCCTCCCGGGGTCTTGCCACGAGCCGACTGGCGGCGTCCGCTGCGGCTTGAAAGCTCTCGAGGTGCTCGAGGGCAGTCTGCAGCTCCGTGGCATGACGCGCCTTCTCCTGCTGATGGAGAGCCTCCTGCTGCGCATGAAACGCCTCGCGGCTGCGGTGGTACCCGACCCGGCCCCTCAGCTCGGACAGGATACGGGCGACGGAAAGCTGCTGGCTCATCGGACCGACCTCCTTGCCTGCCGATGTCGTGACAATCTCGGCCAAGCGGTCTGCTGGATGATCCAATCTGTAACAACGACGGCGACGCTCGCGACAGTATAGCACCTCTTGCGCTCCTCTCTATTCCCCTTGCCCTCGGAGAAGGGGCAACTTGCGACAAGTGCAGGCTCTCCCAAGTGCTGAGAGCGCTCGCCCGGGAGATTTACGCAAATGGATGCGACAATGGCGGAGACGCCTGGCTGCTATTCCTGGAATGTTGCGACAAATTTGCCTTGACTTGCGCTAAAGTTTACGATGGATGCGACGATGTGAGGGTACCTCGCGACACCGAGTCCCTATCTTGCGATAACGAGAAAGGCCGCGATCAATGTGAGCCTTTTGAATGTCGCATCAGAGACCTTGATTGCACTGGTTCACGGAGATGCCGCGACAAAATAGATTTGCCTTATAGCAAGCAACCCGACACGGTTGACGAAGTACCTCTTATTTGCGACGTTCTCTGAAGTCTTATCGCGAGTAGGACATCCCCTGAGACGCGCTCTCCATTCCCTGCGACGGAGAGGCCGTGAGTTGCGACGAAATCTGCTGGAAAGGATGGGATCAGCCCGGGCCGCGCTCATCGAGCAGGGTCCTCAAGCGGGCGAGCTCCGCCTCGGCCGCCTCGATCCGCTCGTCCTTCATCGGCACCAAGCTGCCGTCGGGGCGGAAGAGCCGCACCCAGTCGCCTTCTCGTCCTTCGAAGACACCGTGCCAGAGGCCGAGGAAGACTCCGAGCTGGTGCTATCGAAGCGGCAAGCCCGAGTCATGGGTTCGAGCATGGTCTCTTCCTCGGCCCTCCCGACGGCTTCGTTCTGGTGGCTCGCATGGAGCGCATCGAGCGCGACGGCACACCGTTGCCCGAGCCGGCGCGCTGGATGAAGGAAGGCTCGCCCAAGCTCAGCCTGCTGGATTTCCTAGCCGATCTGTTCTTCGAAAATCCCGGATACTTCCGCGTCATCGTCTTCGCCGTCACCAGCGACCTGATGCCGAGAGAGGACCCGGACGCCAGCCTGCCCGAGCCCGAAAAGGGAGCACCCGGGATGCCGGACGAGCTTGCCGCGAAGCCGTTCGGAAACAAGGAAGTCCTGGCGCTCGTCTATTCCTTCGAACGCCGCCGCGACGCCAGGATCACACCCGAGCAGTGGGATGGCGCCCCCTCGGCAAGGCAACACCTGGAGAAGGCTGGAGTCTGGACGAGACTGGGGAATTGAGTGAATAAATCCGTGTGATCAGGCCTCTGGTACCTCGGCTGCGACCGCCCTGGAGCTGCGGATCGTCGGCAGGGTCTTCCTCGTCAGACCAAGTCTCGCTCTGCAAGAACGTGGCTCAGGCTCAATGCCTCTTCGAGCGATTTGGCGAATCGAGGTCCCTGGCCGACCTCGTCCAACCGGATGACCTGTCTGGAGCTCAGATTGGCTGGGAGCTCCGCGGAACCGACGACGATCGAGACGACGGGAACATGGAGCTTCTCGGCCATGTCGATCTCGCGCTGGACCCAGAGGCTCTCCTTGTCCGAGACGATGGCGATCAGCGCATCGCTGTCCTGAATGAGGTTCTCGACCGAGAGCGGCAGGCCGGGCTCGGCAGAGGTGGGCTCCACGAACTCGAGGTGGAGGTCGTTTTCCAGCGCTTGCCGGACGGCCTCGGCCGTTCCAGTATCCGCCAGGGAGTGCGAGATGAAGAACGTGGGCAACCGAGGAGGGTGGGGCTGCGCGCCGTCGAAGTGGAGCGGCAGCTTCAAGATCTCCTCCCGGCCATCCTTGAAGGCCACGCGAGCGCGGACGATGAACTCTCCCCAGCCGTTCCCCTGGATGAGAAACCCGTCTTCGCGGTTGGTTCGGGTCTGGACAGGAGAAGGGAATGTGGGATGAAGAAAATACGTCACAGCCTCCACTCCGTCGAGAGCGGCCGGGTCTCCTTCGAGCCAGACCGACCAGGCCCACCATCCTTCGGCTTTCGACTCCACGTGCTGAGCCAGTTTCATGGTCAGCCTCCTTCCGTAAGCACGACGTGCAGCGACTGGGGTGTCGCCTTGGAAGACCAGCGTCTGCCTCCAGCTTCAATCATGATCTCGATGAAGGCGTCCGTCCAGACGCCCGGCAGATGGGCGAAGGTGCCGCCGGGCTCGGACTGAAGCAGGGCTGGCTTCCACCTCCCGACCTCGCCTCTTTCCGCGCGACTGAGCCGGTACCTGGTTTGGGCATTTGTGCCGATGACGGACTCGATCTCGGCTGGAAAAATGCGGACCTTCACACGGCGTCCCACGGAGCGTTTCCAAGCGGCGATGGTGCTGTTGAGGCGCAACAGGGTGGGGCAGGAGCTCTGCGGATCCCAGCTGATGAATTCGTGCTCACCTGGTACGGCCTGGACCTGATGGTGCTTGATCGCGATGTTCGGCTTCCTGACCTGTCGAGCGTACTCCAACTCACGATACACCCAGAGGGTCGGCTGGTAGGTGCCGTCGGGAAGGGCTGCTTCGGGCGTCAGAATCGAGACGACAGCATCGGCCCCTTCGATCAGGCGTTTGATCTCAACGGCGTGCTCCTTTACCCATGACGAGAGTATATCCCCACCTCTCTTGTCCTGCCCAGGGTCGGGCCGTATCCGTCCGACTGGCTTCGGGCACTCGCGGCCTTCCCCTTCTTACCCTCCTTCCCTCCCGCCGCCGTCCCCTTTTTTCACTCGCCCATCCCGCAGGCCTTCCGCAAAGGCGCGGTCGCTTGGCGCGAGCGGATAGAGGGGCAGCTCCTCCGGCAGCACCCAGGCGAGGGCGTCGTGCTCCAGAGCGGCGGGCTCGCCGCGGATCTCCACGGCATAGAACTCGACGACGAACGGCGAGCCGGGGTCGGGTGCCTCCCAGAGCAGGGCGCCGGCGGTGGCCACCTCGACTCCGAGCTCCTCGGCCAGCTCCCGCCGCGCCGCTTCGAGCGGGCTCTCTCCGGGTAGAAATTTCCCTCCCGGCAGCTCCCACAGGCCGGCATGGCGCTTGCCCGCGGGCCTCCGGGCGAGGAGAACGCGGCCGCCGCGCTCCACCACGGCCGCGAGAACCCGCGTTCTTTCAGGGTAGCTCCGGCCGCTTTCTTCGAGCAGAGCCCGCAAGCGGGCGAGCTCCACCTCAGCCTCGTCGGCCCGTCGGCGTTCCACCTCGATCCGCTCGTCCTTCATCGGCACCAGGCTGGGACGGGAAGATGTAGAGGAGGGAGGGGCGCCACCCTTTCGAGCCCTACTTCGTTTGTCGGGACGTTTTCAGCCGGTCGACGAAGGCGGAATGTTCGGGAGTGGCGAGCCCCTGGCGCAGGGTGTCCAGGACGCCTGCCAGCTCGCCGCGCACCATCGCCGCAGGATCGAGCCACAGGCCGGGAAATACCGAGCTCTTGTACAGGCCGGAAGCATCGCGAGGCAGCTCCTCGTAGCGCTCGTCTCGGAGAGTGAACCAGTCGATCTCGCGGTCCAGCACGCGCCAGACGATGTACTCGCGCACGCCGTTGCGGCGGTAGACGTTGAGCTTGGCGTTGAGATCATAGCTCACGGAGGAGGAGGCGATCTCCGCCAACAGCTCGGGGGCACCCTCGACGTAGTCGTCCTCGCTGACGCGCGTCTGGCCTCCGGCAGCGGGATCGATGAGAAGCAGGAGGTCCGGCTGCGGCTCGTTGTCGAGATCGAGGCGGACGGTGCTGTTGTCGGCTGCCACAGCTCCCGGCGTCTCGGCCTCATAGGCTCCCAGCCAGGTGGCGAGCTGGAGATGCGGTCTGGAGTGGAGCCGCAGGCGTGCGGGGGATGGCATATAGACCACTCCTTCGATCAGCTCCGCCTTGTGCAACTGCGGCATCGCCGTATAGCGGCGCTCGAACTCGACCCGGGTGAGCCGATCGCCCGGCTCGAGCGGCGGTACCTCACGGAGGGCGACCGGTGGCTCGGCAACGGGAAGCAGGGATCGGTCAGGCATTCTGTTTTCTGATCTCATCCAGAAGTTGACGCAGGATCGGAAGCGCCCTTTGGTCTTTGGGCCGGTTTGCGGCCTCTTTGGAACGAATCACGTCTTCAAGGGTCGCTACGGCGACCTGGCAGCCGCGGATCTCCATCGTGAGCGAGCGGGGAGCGAGATCGCTGAAGAGGGGAGTCATCCTATTCGCGAATCAGCGGGCCCTCAGGGCGGACGCTCAGGTAGAAACGGATGAAGGCAGCGTTGGCTTCCAGGCGCTGGTCTGGTGTCCAGCCGAGGCGCTCTACGATCAAGCCGCGATCGTGGACTTCTCCGTCGGCCTGTTCTCGGAGCACTTTGGTGAGAATGTCGGTCTCGAGTGTGGCTCTTTCAGGCATGGTCGACTCCGCTGCATCCATCTGAAGTATATCCTCGTTCGTGAGTGGCGGCTTGCTCGTAAGTGGTCTCAACGAAGCTCACGCAGGTTGCGACAGGTGATCCGCGAGGAATCCCTCCCACTGCCTGGTGCCGACTGCACGCTCGGGAGCGAGATTCGCACCGGCCCGCAGCTCCTGGAGGACAGCCTGGGGAACGACAACCTGCTCGGCGAGCGCGGGGAGCAGATCGAGTCGCGAGATCCGTCCGAGCTCGTTGTCGAGATCGAGGCGGACGGTGCTGTTGTCGGCTGCCACAGCTCCCGGCGTCCTAGGCGACTCGATAGAGCTCGATGAACGACCGGGGCGAGAGCACTTTGGCTCCCTGCCGTGCCTCGGCGGGGTAGTGCTTGGAGTTTCCCGTGACGAGGCACTGGGCGCCACCTGCCAGGGCGACCTCCAGAAAGGGCTCGTCATCGGGGTCAGGCAGCCTGACCGCAAGAGGACGGGCTGCGACCGGGATGCCACCGGCTCTGATCTCCTCCAGCAGGGCATCGACGCGTTCGCGATCGAAGCTGAATTTCTCGCGGAACAGGACTTCCTGGTACTCGGCCAGGATCCTCGGGTCGTGGCACAACACCAGCTCGCCGGAAGCGACCAGGCGCACGATCTGGCCGGAGGGGCCGAAAGGTTGAAGCAAGCCGGACACGAGGACGTTCGTGTCCAGGACGATCTTCATTGCGAGGAGTCGGCCCGCTGCCGGCGGGCTTGCCGGACGGCTCTGACTTCGGCATCGATTTCCGCGTCGGTGATGGCGTCTGTGCCTCGCTCGACCGATCGCCGTTGGATTTCCGATACCGCTGCGACCGCCCGCGATCGGCGGATCGTGGTCAGGGTCTCCTCAAGCGTCTCCTCTGTCACCGCCGAGAGGATGGCGATGGGCCGGCCGTTGGACGTCACGACCATCTCACGCTCCGCCGCGAGGCCTTTCCAGACATCAGCTGACTTGCTTCTGAGATCTCGGACGGAAAGAAACTTCATCGTGTGCCCCCCTGTGCTCCTCAAAGTGTACACGATTGTCACCCGCTTGCCAGCTTCCCCGCTCGCGGTCCCGGCGGGCCTCGACGGCAACGGCCTGCCCATCGGCCTTCAGATCGTCGGACCCCGCTGGTCCGAGCTGCGTCTCCTGGAGATCGCCCACGAGCTGGAGCGGGCGGAGATTCTGCCTGGATTCCAGCCGCCTTCAGGGGAGTAGGTTCCCCCTCTCCCGTGAGGGTGTGAGTGCGTGTGGGAGAGGGGGTTAGGGGTGAGGGTTTTCCTTCTTACCCGCCCTCCACTCCGCCTTCATCCCGTTTTTGCACTCGCCCATTCTGCAGCCCCTCCGCGAAGGTGCGGTCGCTCGGCGCGAGCGGGTAGAGCGGCAGCTCTTCCGGGAGGACCCAGGCGAGGGCGTCGTGCTCCAGGGCGGCGGGCTCGCCGCGGCTCTCCACGGCATAGAACTCGACGACGAACGGCGATCCGGGGTCGGGTGCCTCCCAGAGCAGGGCGCCAGCGGTGACCACTTCGACTCCGAGCTCCTCGGCGAGCTCCCGCCTTGCCGCCTCGAACGGGGTCTCTCCGGGTAGAAATTTCCCTCCGGGCAGCTCCCACAGGCCGGCGTGGCGCTTGCCGGCAGGCCTCCGGGCGAGGAGGATGCGGCCGCCGCGTTCGACGACGGCCGCGAGAACTCGCGTCTTTTCAGGGTTTTCCCGAGTGTCGTCCATTTTGCATGAGCACGGAAATACGCTGGCATCGACCTCGCAAAGCGTGCAGCGCAGCGCATGGTCCAAGCGAGAAGTCTATTTCGTCTGAAGGACAGCCATGGAAGTCCAGGATCGAGGAGTGAGGGAAGAGGCCGCGCAGCGCCCGTGTCCGGTCGTCGGGATCGGCGCTTCCGCCGGCGGGCTCGAGGCGCTCCAGGCGTTTTTCGAGCGGATGCCGGTGGATACCGGGATGGCATTCGTGATCATCCAGCATCTCGACCCCGAGCACGAGACGCTGATGCCCGAGCTGCTCGCCCGCCATACGTCGATGCCGGTGAGCCTGGTGACGGAGGACACGCCGCTCGCGGCCAACTCGATCTTCGTCCTGCCGCCGAACGCCACGCTGACCATCGACGACTGCATGCTGCGGGTGTCGCGGCCGGAGCGGATGCGCGGCCGCCGCTCGCCGATCGACGGTTTCTTCCGGTCGCTCGCCGAGGACCAGGGGGACGACGCCGTCGGCATCATCCTCTCCGGGACCGGGACGGACGGCGCGCTGGGGCTCAAGATGATCAAGGAGCATGGCGGCCTGACCCTCGTCCAGGCGCCCGCGTCGGCCCGCTACGACAGCATGCCGCGGGCGGCGATCGTCACCGGCATGGCCGATCACGTCCTGCCGGTGGAGGAGATACCGGCGAAGCTGGTCGAGCATGTGCGGCGACTGACCACGCTGCGCGGCGGCGACGGCGCCGAAGGGCTGCGCGGCGAGGTGGAGAGCTTTCTCGGCCGCATCTCGACGCTCCTGCGCTCCAAGACCGGCCACGACTTCAGCCGCTACAAGCGGAGCACGCTGGTGCGCCGCATAAGGCGGCGGATCACCGAGAGCCAGGGCGGCTCGGTCGCCGAGTACGTGGACTCGCTGCAGCAGGATCCGCGCGAGATCGACCAGCTCTTCCGCGACCTGCTCATCGGCGTCACCGACTTCTTCCGCGACCCGGAGGCGTTCGTGGCGCTGGCGCGCAAGGTGGTGCCGAAGCTGTTCGACAACAAAGGGCCGGACGGCCAGGTGCGGGTCTGGGTCCCCGGCTGCGCCACCGGCGAGGAGGCCTATTCGCTCGCCATCCTCCTGCGCGAGCACGCCCTCACCCTCCCCGAGCCGCCGCACATCCTGATCTTTGCCACCGACATCGACGCCCAGGCCCTGGAGGCGGCGCGCCAGGGCTGGTACCCGGAGCGCATCGCCGAGCAGGTCTCGGCCGAGCGGCTGGCGCGCTTCTTCGTGCGCCACGGCAATCTCTACCAGGTCACCAAAGAGATCCGGGAGATGTGCCTGTTCTCGTCGCACAACTTCATCGCCGACCCGCCGTTCTCGCGCCTCGACCTGGTCTCCTGCCGCAACCTGCTCATCTACCTGGAGAGCGATTTCCAGAAGAAGCTGATCCCGCTGCTCCACTATGCGCTGCGCTCGGGCGGCTTCCTCTTCCTGGGGCCCTCGGAGAGTGTGGCGGGGTGGCCGGACCTGTTCCGGACGGTCGACAAGCGGTACCGGATCTACCAATGCAAGGACGTGGTGCTGCGGCCGCCGGTGAGCTTCCCGCTGGCCGACCGGTTCCGTTTCTCCGCGCCGCGCCCGCCGAGCGACAGGCCGCCGGCGGACTTCGGCGAGCAGGGAGTCGCCCGCGCCTTCGAGCGGGTCCTCCTGGAGAACTACTCGCCGGCCTGCGTCCTGGTCAATGAGCGGGGCGAGGTCCTCTATTTCTCGCCGCGCACGGGCAAGTACCTCGAGCCGCCGGGCGGCACTCCGACGCTGCGCATCCTGGAGCTGGCGCGGCAGGGGCTGCGGCTCGATCTGCGCACGGCTCTCCACAAGGCGATGACCAGCCGCACGGCGGTCACCCATGAGAACGTCGCCTTCGAGTCCGACAGCGCCGTCCACGCGATCGATCTCACGGTGCGGCCGATGTTCGAGCTGGGGGAGGACACCGGGCTCTACATGATCGTCTTTGAGGAGCGGGAACGGAGGGCGTCCGGCACGCTTCCGGCCGAGGCCGCCGACCGCGAGGTTCCGGCCGAGGCCGCCGGAGTCATCCACCGGCTGGAGAGCGAGCTGCGCATCACCAAGGACCACCTGCAGGCGACCCTGGAGGAGCTCGAGAGCTCGAACGAGGAGCTGATCTCTTCCAACGAGGAGCTCCTCTCGATCAACGAGGAGCTGCAGTCCGCCAACGAGGAGCTGCAGACCTCCAAGGAGGAGCTGCAGTCGGTCAACGAAGAGCTCGAGACGATCAACACCGAGCTCAAGAAGAAGATCGAAGAGCTCGACCGGATCAACAGCGATCTGGTCAACCTCGTCGAGAGTACCCGCAAGGCGCAGGAGCAGCGCGATCAGCTGGCGCGCATCGTCGAGTCGTCGCAGGACGCCATCCTGGGCAAGACGCTCGACGGGGTGGTGACCAGCTGGAACGCCGGGGCGGAGCAAATGTACGGCTATGCTGCGCGCGAGATGATCGGGCATCCGATAGACGTGCTGGTTCCGCCGGAGCGGCGGTCGGAGCTGGATCCTGTGTTTGCGGCGCTGCGCCGGGGCGAGCAGGCGGCGCCGTTCGAGACCGTGCGGGTGCGCAAGGACGGCCGTCGTCTCCGCGTTCTCGTCACCATGTCGCCGGTCTTCGGCAGCGACGGGCAGGTGGTAGGCGTCTCGGCCATCGCCCGCGACATCACGGACCGCGAGCAGGCCGAGAACGCGCTGCGCGAGGCGGCGCGCCACAAGGACGAGTTCCTGGCCATGCTCGGCCATGAGCTGCGCAATCCGCTGGCGCCGATCCGCAACTGCCTGTTCGTGCTCAACATGCCCAACGTCAACGAGGCGCAGACCCAGCGCGCCCTCGCCACGCTCGACCGCCAGGTCGTCCACCTCACCCGCCTGGTGGACGACCTGCTCGACGTGTCGCGGATCTCGCAGGGGAAGATCCTGCTGCGCAAGGAGCGCCTCGACCTGGTCGAGCTGGTGCGCTCGACGGTCGAGGACCACCGCGGCGCGCTGACCGCGGCCGGCCTGGGCCTGGAGGTCGAGCTCCCTGCCGAAGCCCTGTGGGTGAGCGGCGATCCCACCCGCCTCTCGCAGTCGGTGGGGAACATCCTGCACAATGCCTTGAAGTTCACCGACCGCGGCGGCCGGGTCCGGGTGACCGTGAAAGCCGAGCCTGCGGGTACCGCGGTGATCGTCGTGGAGGACACCGGCATCGGCATCGAGCTGGACGTTCTGGGGCGGCTGTTCGAGCCGTTCAGCCAGGCGCCGCCGGGGATCGACCGCAGCCGGGGCGGACTCGGGCTCGGCCTGGCCCTGGTTCGCCGCCTCATCGAGCTCCACGGCGGCGTCGTCGAGGCGATGAGCGGCGGCAGCGGCCAGGGGACCGAGATCCGCCTGCGGCTGCCGACGGTGGAGCCGCCCGCCGCGTCGCCCGCGGGCGACGAGGAGCCGGCGGCGGGGGAGCCGCGCCGCTGTCTGATCATCGAGGACAGCGTCGATGCCGCCGAGAGCATGGCTCTCCTGCTGCAGCTCCACGGCCACGAGGTGGCCGTGGCGCACACCGGACAGGAGGGGCTGGACAAGGCGCGGCAGCTGCGGCCGCACGTGGTCCTCTGCGACATCGGTCTGCCGGGGGCCCTCGACGGCTATGCTGTGGCGCGCGCCTTCCGCGAGGATCCGCACCTGCGCTCCGCCCGCCTGATCGCCTTGACCGGCTACGGCCAGGAGGAGGATCAGCGGCGCGCCCGCGACGCCGGCTTCGACCTCCACCTGACGAAGCCGGCCGATCTCGAAACCCTGCAACGCCTGCTGGCGGGGTGACCCGATGCGCACGACAAGGAAAAAGGACCCAAGGGACCCAAAGGACCAAAAGGACAGGGAAAAACAGATCCTCTTTAGATCCTCTAGGTCCTTTTTGTCCTTCTTCGTCTTCGCCGTGCTCGCCTTCTGCATCGCGCCACTCCAGGCGCAGCAGACCGTCCTCGCCAGTAACGAGCTGACGAAGCTCAGCATCGAGGAGCTGATGCAGATCGACGTCACCTCGGTGTCGCGGCGGGTCGAGCCCTTCTTCACCGCCGCCTCGGCGGTTGCGGTGATCACCGGCGAGGAGCTCCGCCGGTCGGGGGTCACCAGCCTCCCCGAGGCCCTGCGGCTGGTCAACGCCATCCACGTCGCGCGCCAGAGCCAGAGCCTCTGGGCGATCAGCGCCCGCGGTTTCAACTCGGGGACCGCCGACAAGCTGCTGGTGCTGATCGACGGCCGCAGCGTCTACACCCCTCTGTTCTCGGGCGTGTTCTGGGACGTGCAGGACGTGCTCCTGGAGGACGTGGACCGCATCGAGGTCATCCGCGGCCCCGGCGCCACCATCTGGGGAGCCAACGCGGTGAACGGCGTGATCAACATCATCACCAAACCGGCCTCGGCCACCCAGGGCGGGCTGGTGACGGCGGGTGGGGGTAACGAGGAGAGGGCTTTCGGTGCGGTGCGCTGGGGAGGCGCCGTGGGCGAGAGCGGCCACTACCGGTTGTACGGCAAGTACACCAACCGCGACGGTCTGGATGCGCTCGACGGCCGCGACCTGGGCAACGACATGTGGCTGGGGCAGGGTGGCTTCCGTTCCGATTGGAAGACCGCTGGGGACGATGCCGTCACAGTTCAGGGCGACGTCTACTCGGGGCGGATCGGCGAGCCCGGAATCGACGATTCGGACCGCGACGGCGGCAACCTGCTCGGCCGCTGGTCCCATCACCCGTCTCCGAGCAAGGGATACGAGCTCCAGGTCTATTGGGACCGTACGCACCGGTCGGTCCCCACCGCCTACGAGGAGCACCGCGACACCTGGGACGTGGACTTCCAGAGGAACCGCCGCCTGGGGGAACGGCAGGCCGTGATGTGGGGTCTGGGATATCGCTACACCAGTGATCGGACGGGCATCGGCGGCCAGGTCGAGTTCGTGCCGGCCCGGCGGTCGCAGAGTCTGTTCAGCGGCTTCCTGCAGGACGAGATCTCGCTGCGGGACGGGCGGCTGCGCGTGACGCTGGGAAGCAAGCTGGAGCACAACCAATGGACCGGCCTGGAGGTGCAGCCGAATGTCCGCTTCTCCCTTTTGCTCAGCGAGCGGCGCATGCTCTGGGGCGCCGTCTCGCGGGCGGTGCGCACCCCCAACCGGCTCGACGAGGACGTGGTCCTCTTCTTCCGGCAGCTCCCCGGGGTGGTGGCGTTCGTGGGGAATCCCGATTTCGAATCCGAGAAGCTGCTGGCCTACGAGCTCGGCCACCGCATCCAGCTGAGCCCTCAGCTCATCCTCGACAACGCGGTCTTCTACAACGTCTACGACGACCTGCGCAGCCTGGAGCCTTCGCCGCCGGCCGGTCTCCCGGTCACCTTCAGGAACCTGGCGAACGCCGAGACCTGGGGGATCGAGAGCCGGGTCACCTGGGAGCCCGTGCCCTGGTGGAGCTGGCACCTGGCCTATGCCTGGCTGGATGGACATTTCTCGGTCGACCCGGCGAGCCGCTCCAAACCCCAGCCGCAGGGGAACGATCCGGAGAACCGCGCCCTCCTGCGCTCCTTGATCGACCTGCCGGGCAACGTCGAGCTCGACGGCTGGCTCCGCTGGGTCGACCGGCTCCCGGCGCCGGAGGTGCCGAGCTACTTCGATCTCGATCTCCACCTGGGCTGGCACCCCCGCCCGCCGCTGGAGCTGGCTCTCATCGGCCGCAACCTGCTGCACGGCGCGCACGAGGAGTTCGGGCCGCCCGGTCCCGGCCGGGAGGTGGTGGAGCGCAGCGTGTATGGGAGAATGACGTGGTCGTTCTGAGGGCGTATCTCGTCCTGCTCATGGTCGCCGCGGCAGGCGTCCGGGCGGATGCCCAGGACGACCTGGAGTACCAGGTCAAGGCGGCCTTCCTCTTCAACTTCGCCAAGTTCGTCGAGTGGCCGGCCGATGCCTTCAAGGGACCCGAGGACCCGATCAGGATCTGCGTGGCGGGGGAGGACCCTTTCGGAGCCAGCCTCGACGACGCCGTGCACGGCGAGACCGTGAGCGGCCGGCGGCTGACCGTACAGCGGACGCGGAGCCTCTCGAAGCTCCGCGAGTGCCACCTGGTCTTCGTGCCGCGCTCCGAAGGAAGGCGCCAATCCGACATCCTTTCCTCCCTGCAGGGGTCAGGGGTCCTGACCATCGGCGAGGACGACGGCTTCCTCACCGGCGGCGGGATCATCCGCTTCGTCCTCGACCACCACCGGGTCCGCTTCGAGATCAACCTCGGTGCGGCGCAGGACAACCGGCTGAAGCTGAGCTCCAAGCTGCTCAGCCTGGCGCGCACGGTCTATTCGCAGCTGCCGGGCCAGGGGGGGTGAGGCTTGCCCGACCGGCTCGTCCGCGATCTCCCGATCCGCCAGAAGGTGATCCTGATCATCATGCTGACCACGGCCGGAGCTCTGGGCCTGGCCGGTGCGATCCTGATCGCTCTCGACCTGCTGAGCTTCCGCCGCGAGATGAAGGCCGACCTCGCGACGCTGGCGGAGATCGTGGCGCGCAACAGCACCGCGGCCGTGACCTTCGGCGACGCCGAGGCGGCCGGGGAGACCTTGGATACGCTCGCCGCCCAGCGCCCGGTCGTCGTCGCCGCCATCTACCGGCAGACGGGAGAGGTCCTGGCCACCTACCGGCGCGACGAGGCTGCCTGGAAGGTCCGGATCCCGCAGCGTCCGGGGGAGAGCGGCGCGGCCTTCAGGGAAGGCTTCCTCGAGATCTTCCATCCGATCCGCTTCAACGGAGGGCGGATCGGCACGGTGTACCTGCGCAGCGACCTGAGCGAGCTGTTCGGGCGCCTGCGGCTCCAGGTCCTGACCGTCGGTGTGGTCCTCCTGCTGGCCAGCCTCGCGGCCCTGCTGTTCTCCTCGGCGCTCCAGCGGGTGATCTCCCGGCCGATTCTGCGCCTGGCGGAGACCGCGCGCGCGGTCTCCGAGCGCAAGGACTACGAGATCCGGGCGGTCCGCCAGGGCTCCGACGAGCTGGGAGAGCTGGTCGAAGCGTTCAACGAGATGCTCGGCCAGATCCAGCGCCGCGATTCCGACCTGCTCGAGATCAAGGCGCAACTGGAGCGCCGGGTGGAGGACCGCACCGAGGCCCTGCGCCAGGAGCTCGGCGAGCGGCTGCGCGCCGAACGCGAGCTGGAGGAGCGCAACACCGAGCTCCAGCGCAGCAACCAGGAGCTCGACGACTTCGCCTACATCGCCTCCCACGACTTGAAAGAGCCGCTGCGCGGCATCCACAACTTCGCCTCGTTCCTCCTGGAGGATTACGCCGACAAGCTCGATGCGGAGGGTCGCGCCAAGCTCGAGACCCTCACCCGGCTCAGCCGGCGCATGGAGATCCTGATCGACTCCCTCCTCCAGTACTCCCGCCTCGGCCGGGTCGACCTGGCGATCGAGAACGTCGATTTGAACGAGACGGTGAGCGAGGTGCTGGACTCCATCGACATCGGTCTGCGCGAGAACCGGGTGGAGGTGCGGATTCCGCGCCCGCTGCCGGTGGTGCGCTGCGACCGGGTGCGGGTGCGCGAGCTGTACCACAACCTGGTCGTCAACGGGATGAAGTACAACGACAAGCCGGAGAAGTGGATCGAGATCGGCTGGGAGGGCAACGGCGCCGGCCCCCGGGCCTTCTACGTCCGCGACAACGGCATCGGCATCCAGGAAAAACACCGCGACGCGATTTTCCGTATCTTCAAACGGCTGCACGGGCGGGACAAGTTCGGCGGTGGCACCGGCGCCGGGCTGACCATCGTGAAGAAGATCGTCGAGCGCCACAACGGACGGATCTGGGTGGACTCGGCGGTCGGCGAAGGCACGACGATCCATTTCACCCTGGAGAAGGAGGAATGAGCTTGCGCACACCCAACCAGCCGATCCTGCTCGTCGAGGACAGCCCGGAGGACTACGAGGCCACGGTGCGCGCCTTCGACCGCTCCGGTCTCAAGAACCCGATCGTCCGCTGCGAGGACGGCGACTCGGCCCTCGACTACCTCCACCGCCGCGGCAGCTACGCCGCTCCGGACGCGGCGCCGCGGCCGGGGGTGATCCTGCTCGACCTGAACCTTCCCGGCACCGACGGCCGGGAGGTCCTGCAGGAGATCAAGCGCGACGAGCAGCTGCGGCAGATCCCGGTCATCGTCCTCACCACCTCGACCGACGAGCGGGACGTGGAAGCCTGCTACCAGGCGGGAGCCAACAGCTACATCCAGAAGCCGGTCGACATGGACGGATTCATCCGCGCGATCGAGCGGCTCAACGGCTATTGGTTCGAGGTGGTCGTGCTGCCGCGGGGGGATTGAGCATGGCCGCGCTGCGCATCCTGATCATCGAAGACAGCCCGGAGGACCGCGAGCTCTACCGCCGGCTGCTGTCGCAGGACCCCGAGCACGAGTACCAGTTCGTCGAGGCGGAGCTGGGCGACGAGGGTCTGGCGATGGCGTTCGCCGAGCCTCCGGACTGCCTCCTCCTCGACTACCGCCTGCCGGACGTGGACGGGCTCGAGTTCCTGACCCGGCTGCGCGAGCGCGAGCGCGTGCCGGTGATCGTCTTGACCGGGCAGGGGAACGAGGAGGTGGCGGTCGAAGCCATGAAGGGAGGGGCGCAGGACTATCTCCTCAAGGGAGCGGTGACCCGCCAGGGACTGCAGAGCGCCGTGCGCAATGCGATCGAAAAGGTCTCCTTGCAGCGCGAGGTCGAAGCGCGCACAGCCGAGCTGGCCCGCGCCAACGCCGAGCTGCAGACGATGTACAGCGAGTTGGAGACGCTGGTGCGCCAGCGCACGGCCGAGCTGTCGCGCGCCAACGAGGAGCTCAAGAGCGAGGTCGTGGTGCGGCAGGAGCTGCGCCGGCAGGCCGAAGAGGCCAACCGGATGAAGGACGAGTTCCTCGCCACCCTCTCCCACGAGCTGCGCACACCGCTCAACGCCATGCTCGGCTGGGCCCAGGTGCTGCGCCTGGGCAAGCTGGACAGCGAGGCCGCGGCCCGCGCCCTGGAGACCATCGAGAGGAACGCCCGCGCCCAGGCCCAGCTGATCGCCGACCTCCTGGACGTGTCGCGGATCATCACCGGAAAGCTCCGCCTCGATCTCCAGCCCGTGGAGCTGCCGCGGATCATCGAGGCGACGCTGGACAGCGCGCGGCCGGGAGCGGATGCCAAGGGGATCCGGCTGGACGTCTCGCTCGACCGCCTGACCAGCCCGGTGCTCGGCGATGCCGACCGCCTGCAGCAGGTGATCTGGAACCTCCTGTCGAACGCCATCAAGTTCACGCCTCCGGGAGGGATCGTGATGGTCCGCCTGCAGGAGAGCGGCGGCAACGCCGAGATCCGGGTGGTGGACACCGGGGCCGGGATCCGGCCGGACTTCCTTCCCTATGTGTTCGACCGGTTCCGCCAGGCCGAGAGCACGATCACCCGCTCGCACGGCGGGCTGGGCCTGGGCCTGTCGATCGTCCGCCACCTGGTCGAGCTGCACGGCGGCTCGGTCGCCGTGCACAGCGAAGGGGAAGGGAAGGGGGCGGCGTTCACGGTGCGGCTGCCGGTGCGGCAGACGATCGTCGACGATACCTCGGCCCTGGAGGACACCATCGATTTCACCGCGCGGGTGTGGGATTCGAAGAGTATGCTCGCGGGCGTGCGGGTCCTGGTGGTCGAGGACGAGGACGACACGCGCGAGCTGCTGACCATCGCGCTCGAGCAGTGCGGTGCCCAGGTCACCGCCGTCGCTTCGGTGGCGGACGCCCTGGCGAGCCTCGACCGCGCGCCTCCGGACGTGCTGGTCTCCGACCTGGCCATGCCGGACGAGGACGGCTTCTCGCTGATCCGCAAGATCCGCTCCCGCGACGCCGGCCGGGGAGGTATGGTCCCGGCCGCCGCCCTGACCGCCTATGCGCGGACGGAGGACCGGGTCCGCGCCCTCGCCGCCGGGTTCCAGAAGCATCTGCCGAAGCCGATCGATCCCTCCGAGGTGATCGCCGCCGTGGCTTCGCTGGCCGGACGGGGATGACGCCCCCCGTCCTTGCCATCGTGGGCGCCACGGCCACGGGCAAGAGCGCCCTGGGGCTGGCTCTCGCCGAGCACCTGGACGGCGAGATCGTCAACGCCGACGCCCTCCAGGTCTACCGCGGCTTCGACATCGGCACGGCCAAGCCGAGCCCGGAGGAGAGGGCGCGCATCCCGCACCACCTGGTCGACATCCTGGAGCCGCACGAGCGCTACTCGGCGGGAGACTTCGCCCGGCGGGCCGCGGAGGCGGTGGAGGAGATCCGGCGGCGCGGCCGGCGGCCCATCGTGGTGGGAGGCAGCGGGCTCTACCTGCGTGCGCTGTTCGCAGGGTTGAGCCCGGTTCCGCCGGGCGACCCGGAGGTCCGGCAACGGTTGCGCGAGCGCCTGGAAACGGAAGGGCTGGCGGCTCTGGCGGCCGAGCTCCGCATGCGCGATCCGCAGACCGCGGCCCGGTTGAGCCCCGGGGACACCCAGCGGATCCTGCGCGCTCTGGAGGTGGCGCTGGTCGCCGGAGAGCCGCTCTCCGCCTATATTTCCCGGCAACCCTTTGGCGCAGAGCGCATTGCAGCGATCCGTGTCGGATTGACGCTTCCCCGCAGCATCCTATACGATCAAATCGCGGGCCGCGTTGCCCAGATGGTCGAGAAGGGCTGGGTCGAGGAGGTCTCCCTCCTGCTGTCGAGGGGGTTGAGCCCGGACCTTCCCGCCTTCCAGGCTATCGGCTATCGTCAGCTCGTACAGTACCTGGAGGGGACATGGTCTCTCGATCGCGCCATCGCCGAGACGATCCGATCGACTCGTCGTTTTGCCAAACGGCAGGAGACCTGGTTTCGCAAAGAGCCCCATATCGCCTGGTTCTCGGCCCAGGAAAACAACCGTCTTCTTTTTAATAGAGTACTTGATTATGCCAAGCCCAGTGCCGGGAGGGCGTCCGATGCCTAAGCACAACATCAACATTCAAGACGGTTATCTCTTCCAGAGCTTGAAGGAAGGGCAGACGATGTACGTCGAGCTCATCACGAGCAAGTCTCTCTTGGGGCGTCTGAAGCGCTTCGACCGTTTCGCCGTCGTGATCGAGAGCGAAGGGAAAGAGATCCTCATCTACAAGCATGCCATTGCGACGATTGCCGCAGCGCCTCATCCTGCGGCGTAGAGGCGGGGGAGGACGCGGTCGGGCCGTCGCGGCGGCGTTGCTCGTCGGCGGCCTCTGGCTGGGAGCCTGCGCGTCCGGCCGCCCGGCCACGCCCGTGCGGGAGCCTGGCCCCGCGCGAGAGCCCGAGCTCGCCCTCTCGCGGGAGGCGCGCGCCTACCTGCTCGATCCCCTGGAGGGATACGGCCAGGAGGTCGACCCGGCCCGGGCCGAACGGATCCGCCGTGCGCACCGCGACCTCCTGGAGCGCGGTGACGTGGCGGGAGCCCGCGCGGCCGCGGCTGAGCTGCTGGAGGTCGACACCGCGCTCGCTCCGGCGCAGGTGCTGGCCGCGCAGGCCGACTTCGCCGAGGGACGCTTCCGGGAGATCGTGAGCCGTCTGGTGCCGCTCGGCGATCAGGCGCCCGGCTACGTGGCGAGCCAGCTCCTGCTCGGCCGTGCCGCGGAGGGCCTGGGGGACATCCCCCTCGCCTATGCCGCCTACCGGGCCGTCGCGACGCGCAGCCCGCTCGCGCTGCAGCGTCTGGGCGAGATGCACCCGCGCGCCGTCGAGATCCTCTCCCACCGGCTGCAGGAGGCGTTGCGCACCAGCAACCTGGAGGAGGCGCAGAAGAACCTCTCTCTCCTCCAGAGCTGGGCGCCTTCCGAGGTCCTGACGCTGGAAGGCGCTCGTGCCGTGGCGGTCGCGCGAGGCGACCAGCATGCCGAGCTGGCCGCCGTGCAGGCGCTGGCGGCCCGCCAGCCCGCGGACCGGAAGCTCCTCGAGCGCCGGGTGGAGCTCGAGCTGGCGGTAGGGGATCCCAGCGCGGCCCTGCAGATCGCGCAGGACCTGGCGGCGCGGCAGCCGGACGATCCGGACGCGGCCCGCCTCCTCGAGGCGGCCCGTTTCCGCTGGCGTCTCTCCATGCTTCCGCAGGCCGTGCAGGACGTGGCCGCCAAACCGGACCTCGACAAGGCCGACTTCGCCGTGCTGCTCTACTGGCTGGTGCCCAACGTGCGGTACGCGCGGCCGTCCGCGGGGCGCATCGCCACCGACGTGATCGACCATCCGCACCAGGAGGAGATCGTGCGGGTGGTCAATCTCGGCCTGATGGACGTGGATTCGACCCTCCACCGCTTTTCGCCGTCCGCCACCCTGCGCCGGGGAGCCGCGCTGCGCGTCCTGGTCCGCACCTTGTCGGGCTTCGGGCAGAACCTGACCTGCCTCGGGGACGCCAGGGCGCAGGCGTGCTCCACCGCGGCGGGCTGCGGCCTCCTGGTGGACGGGGAAGAGTGCCGGCCGGGCGACCCCCTGTCGGGCGCTGACGCGGTGGAGCTGATCCGCCGGGCCTTGAAGCTCCTGGGCGCGTCGTGAAATTCACCATCCCCAACTTCCTGTCGCTGCTCCGCATGGGGCTCATCCCCCTGTTCATCATCGCGGTGATCGACGGCGAGTCGCGCCGGGCCCTCCTCATCTTCGCGATCGCCGGGCTGACCGATGCCATGGACGGGGCGATCGCCCGCTTCTGGAACCAGCAGTCGCCGCTCGGCGCCTATCTCGATCCGATCGCGGACAAGCTCCTCCTGACCTCGGCCTACGTCATGCTGTCGTTCCCGCATCTGAACCATGGCGCCGAGATCCCGATCTGGGTGACCGTCCTGGTCATCGCCCGCGACGTGTTGCTGGTGGTGGTGGGCCTGATCCTCTACCTGGCGGCGGGGGTCCGGCGGTTTCCGGTCACCGTCCTGAGCAAGATCACCACGGTGCTCCAGGTGACGGCGGTGGCGCTGGTCCTGGTCTCGGCCATCCTCCCGCGGCTCGAGCTGGTGGCGGAGTGGTGCCTGATCGCCGTCGGAGGCCTCACCCTGGCCTCGGGCCTCGACTACGTGCGACGGGTCAACCGGCTGCCTCAGGCCCCGCCGGAAAGGACGTAAAGGACGTCAGAAACACCAGGGATAACCAGGGACACCGACGAGATCGGGGCTTCGTCGTCCTTGAAGTCCCTGCTGTCCCGGATCAGCTCTGATGAAGGTCTTCCGCATCTTTCTCTCGTCGACGGCCGAGGACCTGCGGTCTTACAGACAGGTCGTCGCCGACACGGTGGAGAGGCTGAATTCCTATCCGGTTCGGATGGAGACCATGGGGGCCGGTCCCCATACTCCGCTCGAAGAATGTCGCCGGCAGGCCGCGGAGGCCGACGCGCTGATCGTCATTGTCGCCCATCGCTATGGCTGGGTACCCCCTGGTCAGGAAAAATCCATCACCTGGCTCGAGGTCGATGCAGCAGAGTCGGCCGGCCGGCCGATTTTTGCTTATCTGGTTGACCCGGCATTTCCCTGGCCTCACAACAAGGAGCAGGACGCCCTGCTTGACGCCTCGGCCGAGGCGCTGAACGTCATTCATCTCCGGGTCCAAGGCCTCAAGCTCTTCAAGGAGACGCTGAGCCGCTGGCTGTGCGCCACCTTCACCACGGCGGACGACCTCGGGCGGAAGGTTGCGACGAATCTTGGAAACTGGCTGCGGGAGCAGGAGAGCACCGCCGAGCCCGTCCCGCGAGCCCTTTTGACATGGCACCCACCCGAGGTCGGCCCTCCCCCCTTCCCTGCGTTCAAGGCCACGATCGGACAGCGCTTTTTCGGGCGCACACGAATCCTCAGGGATGTGGAGGATGCGCTTCACGCCCTCACGGCCAAAGATGACGTCCGGGTGCACCTGATCTGGCTCCACGGCTTCGGCGGGATGGGGAAGAGCTGGCTCGCTGCGCCAGACCTCCTCCGCCATCCTCTCCAGGATGTGGACGACGGGCGACGTTCGCGGGCGCCTTCAGCGCCTCGGCCGGCGCTATTCTTTGATCGGCGACGGTGATCTCCACGCCACGGTGCGAGGTGCTGCTGCGCCAGCCGGATCGCCTGCCGGAAGCGGTCGCAGCATTCCGGGAGGGGACGCAGAGAGATCCCGACAACGTCAATTGCTGGCTCCGCTACGGTGACGCCCTGTCGCGTTCGGGATTTCCCGGCGAGGCCGAGCATTCCTACCGCCGGGCCCTGAACCTTCGTGGGCTCTGGCCGGGCCTGTGGGTTCGCTTGGCCGATCTGCTGCAATTCCATCTGGGGCGACCAGGGGAAGCTGAGGAGGCTTACTCCGACGCCCTGGATCTGCAGCCGGCGGACCCTACGGCTCACCGGGGGCTCGCGAACCTGCATGTCGGGCTGGGCCGTCTTGAGCAAGCCGAGCGCGAGCACAGAGAGATGTTGCCTCTCGACTCCCACGATCCCTTTCCCGCTATCGGTCTGGGCAACCTCCTGCTCCTGCAGGACAGGTTGGCCGAAGCCGAAGAGGCCTACCGGACCGCGATCAGCCGCCGGTCCGCCTCTGCGCCTGCGTGGTTCGGCCTGGCCGTGTGCATGCACCGGGGAGAGCGCGGCCCCGAGGAGGTCGGGCTAGCCTACGAGCAGGCTGCCGACCTGGCGCCTGCTTCTGCGGACATCTGGACCGGTCTCGGCCATTTCCTGGCCGAGCAAGGGGACTTTGACAAAGCGGAGGCCAGCTTCCGGCGCGCGGTCGCCGCGAGCCCGGCTTCTGCACATCTGTGGTGGGGGCTCGCACGCCTGTACCGTGCCAGGCCGGGGCGAGCCGAGGACGTGGAGGAGGCTCTGCGACGGGCGGTGGACGTTGAGCCCGACTCAGCTTGGTACCAGGCGGAGTTGGCTGATGTCCTGCGCGCGTCGGGCAAGCTCGCAGAAGCCGAATCGACCTACCGTATCGCCATCGAGCTGGAGCCCGGAGAGATGGTTCACCGCCTCCACCTGGCGGAGCTCCTGCGCAAGGAAATCAGCTTTCAACGTCTCCGTGACCGGATCAAGGACGAGCTCAAGACGGAGCTGGAGGAGAGGCAAAAAGAACTTTACCTGAGGGAACAGCTCAAGATCATTCAGAGCCTGCTCTCCGACTCGCAAGCACAGACCGACTGGGGAGTGGAGGCGGCCGAGCGCGGATCGCGAAGGAGCTTTCTCCGCAAGCAGGCGAAGACCATCGTCGATGAGCTCAGAGCGATGGGTTCGGGCGACGTACCGGAGGAGGAGGCACGCTGGGTAGCAGCGGTAGCAGCGGAAGGGGAAGAGTGGCAGAGCGAGGTGATCGAGCGCGACCAGATGAGAGTGATCGGCTCTGCGGTGACCCGCGAGATGGAGCGAGTCCGGGAGATCTGGGGCCTGGAGAAGGAGAGGGAGCTTCTCGAGCGGTGGCTGACCCGCCTGGAAAAGAACCCCGATGCCGTGGCCGGGCTGGACCTCGATCCGTCCTTCCTCGAAGCGAGGCTCCGCCACCAGAGATCCAGCACCGTCCAGCGGATCTCCGGATTGGAGAGGTCAAGAAGGCGGAGCGATTCCGGATGAATGGCGGGGGCTGGGGATATACCGTGGACAGTTCTGCAGCCCGCAATTGCGAGAAGGCTCTCAGAACACGTCAGAGGTCAGGGAATCCTCGGGGCGCGCGAAGGCCCTCTCGATCATGGCGCGGGCGTTCCTCAGGGCCGCCGGATCCGCCTCCACCGTGTCCAGACGACGAAGGAGGGTCTCGGCCTCCACCATGCGGTGCCTCGCAGCGTCCTCCAGGAAGAGGAGATCCTTCTCTCGTCCGGCGATCGCCTTGGCCACGATCAGGTCGTGGGCCTCGAGGCACAAGCCTTTGACTCCACGCGTGTTCTCGTTCCGGACGACGACGAGGCGCTGCCTCCAGCCATGCGGAAGGCAAGCCGTTTCCTCACCCACTCCGTGGGCGTAGTAGCCGAAGGTCTCGTGGAACGGAGAGAGCTCGCCGATGGAGCCGTCAATGACATCCGTGCGCTCCGGATGGTTCAGCGGGAAAAGATCCGCTTCCATCGAGACGCGCATGGACGCCGGGGCGTCGGGGAACTGTCCGAGGATCGCCTGGCTGCCGATGACGACGATCTCATCGTCATTGGCGATATCCGCGGCGGCGCGGATGAGGTGCTCGAGCTGCTCGCGGGTCACGGCCGTTGGGAGAAGCGGTCTCGGGTCTCGCGCCAGATCCTCCAGCGCTCCTGGGGCTGCAGGGCTCCGGCGAATGGGCTCGACTGGCGGAGCTCGTCGGCGAGCTCGCTGCGTTCCACCAGGAAGGCTGCGATCGAGGAGATGTCGCCCGCGAGGATCTCCGCCCACTTCCGCGCATAGAACGGCGCGCCGGATATCAGCCACTCCTGGACGCGACGGCGTGCCCGCTCGAGAACCTCCGGCTGGTGCCGCAGGCGCTCGGCGATGACGGTGTGGTAGGCGACGCTCCTCTCCTCCGCCAGCCGGTGCAGGTCCATGTCCAAGACGCTAACACACCTGGGACCCCCGTCTCCGTTTCTGGTAACATCCTCCCCAGGATGTCCGACTTCGTCCACCTCCATCTGCACAGCCAGTTCAGCCTGCTCGACGGGGCCAACCGCCTCCCGGACGTGATCAGCACGGTCAAGGAAGCCGGGATGCCGGCGGTGGCGCTGACCGACCATGGCAACATGTTCGGCGCCATCGAGCTCTACAACACCGCCCGGACCGCGGGCATCAAGCCCATCGTCGGCATGGAAGCCTACGTGGCGCAGGGAGACCTGCGCGACCGCACTCCCGGCAGGGGAAGCAGCAACCATCTCGTGCTCCTCGCCAGGGACGAGACCGGCTACCGGAACCTCCTCAAGCTCACCTCGACGGCCTATCTCGAAGGGTTCTACTACAAGCCGCGGATCGACAAGGCGCTGCTGCGCAAGCACAGCGAAGGGCTCATCTGCCTCTCCGCCTGCTTGAAGGGGGAGATCAACGAGAACATCGTCCACAACCGCGAGCGCGAGGCCGAAGCCGCCGCGCGCGATTTTCTGGAGATCTTCGGCGAGGGGAACTTCTACCTCGAAATGCAGGACCACGGAATTCCCGAGCAGCGGCTGGCCAACGACGTCGTGCGCCGCCTCTCCCGGAAGCTCGGCATCCCTCTCGTGGCCTCCAACGACGCCCACTATCTCCGCAAGGACGACGCCTTCGCGCATGACATCCTGCTCTGCATCGGCACCCAGAAGAACCACTCGGATCCCGACCGGCTGCGCTACTACTCCGACAACTTCTACGTGAAGAGCGCGGACGAGATGCACGCGCTCTTCCCCGACGACCACCAGGCGCTGGAGAACACGCTCGCCATCGCCGAGCGGTGCGACCTGGTCATCCCCACCGGCACGTTCCACCTCCCCGAGTTCCCGGTGCCGGAGGGGTACACGCTCCAGTCCTACTTCGAGAAGGTCGTCCGCGACGGGTTGGAGGAGCGGCTCGCGGAGCTCCGCCGGCGGCAGGCGCAGGGCCTGGTCCGTCATGGCGAGGAGGTCTACCGCCAGCGCCTGGAGCACGAGATCCAGGTCATCGAGAAGATGGGCTTCCCGGGCTACTTCCTGGTCGTCTGGGACTTCATCCGCTACTCCCGGGAAAACGACGTCCCGGTCGGTCCGGGCCGCGGCTCGGCCGCCGGCTCTCTGGTGGCCTATTCGCTGCGCATCACCAACATCGATCCGCTCCAGTACGACCTGCTGTTCGAGCGCTTCCTGAACCCCGACCGCATCAGCATGCCCGACATCGACATCGACTTCTGCATGCGCGGGCGGGGCAAGGTCATCAACTACGTCGGCGAGAAGTACGGCCGCGACCGCGTGGCCCAGATCATCACCTTCGGAACCCTCGCCGCCAAGGCGGTCATCCGCGACGTCGGCCGCGTCATGGGGCTCCCGTATTCCAAGGTGGACCGCGTCGCCAAGCTGATCCCCGACATGACCAAGTCGCTCAAGGACGCGGTCAAGGACAACGACGCCCTCGCCGCCGAGATGAAGGACCCCGAGGTCAAGCAGGTCATCGAGGTCGGCCAGCGGCTCGAAGGGCTGACCCGCCACGCCTCGGTCCACGCCGCCGGCGTCGTCATCACGCCGCGCCCGCTCGACGACCTGGTCCCCCTCTACAAGGTCACCAAGGGGGACGAAGAGCAGGTCATGACCCAGTGGGACATGAACATCATCGAGAGCCTCGGGCTCTTGAAGATGGACTTCCTGGGTCTGCGCACCCTGACCGTCCTCGACGACGCGGTCAAGATCGTGCGCCGGCAGGGGATCGATCTCGACCTCGACGACGTGCCGCTGGACGACCCCGAGACCTTCAAGGTCTTCTGCGACGGACGTACGAGCGGCATCTTCCAGTTCGAGTCGCGCGGCATGACCGACCTGCTGCGGCGGGTCAGGCCCTCGCGCTTCGACGAGCTCGCGGCATTGAACGCCCTCTACCGGCCGGGCGCCATGACGCTGATCGACGAGTACGTCCAGCGCAAGCAGGGCAAGAAGTTTGCCTTTCTCGCTCCCGAGATGCAGCCGATCCTCGAAGAGACCTACGGCATCATCGTCTACCAGGAGCAGGTGATGCTGATCGCCGTTGCGGTGGCGGGCTTCTCGATGGCCGAGGCGGACACGCTGCGCAAGGCCATGGGGAAGAAGAAGAAGGACGTCATGGCCAAGATGAAGGCGCAGTTCGTCGACGGCGCCGCCGGTCGCGGCATGCCGCGGGAGAAGGCGTCGGACCTCTGGGACAAGATCGAGCCCTTCGCCGGCTACGGCTTCAACAAGAGCCACAGCGTCGCCTACGCGAACCTCGCCTACAAGACCGCCTACCTGAAGGCTCACTATCCGGTGGCCTTCATGGCGGCCATGCTCAACTCCGAGCTCTCGTCCTCCGACGCGATCGCCAAATACATCGGCGAAACCAGGAACATGGGGATCGGCCTGCTGCCGGTCGACATCAACGAGAGCAGCTACTTCTTCACCGTGGTGGACAACCAGATCCGCTTCGGCCTCGGCGCGGTCAAGGGGGTCGGCGAGTCGGCGATCGAGTCGATCCTGGAGGCGCGGCGCCGCCTGGGCCGGTTCCGCAGCCTCGCCCAGGTCGCGACCGAGGTGGACCTGCGGGTGGCCAACCGGAAGGTCTTCGAGTGCCTGACCAAGGCCGGAGCGTTCGACGGCTTCGGCATCCACCGGGCGGCGCTCTGCGCCTCGCTCGACGCGGTCCTGGAGTTCGGCCAGAAACGCCGGAAGGATCGGGACGAAGGGCAGGGGAGCCTCCTCGCCCTCCTCGGTGGCGGCACCGCCGCCGGGGACTCCGCCATGGAGCCGGCGCCCGACCGCTCGACGCCTCCCTGGCCGGAGAAGGAGCGGCTGCGCTTCGAGAAGGAGGCGCTGGGTTTCTTCCTCACCGGCAATCCGCTCGCCGAGCACCAGGCCGAGATCGAGCGGCTGATCTCCCACACCACGGCCGACCTCAAGGAGGGCGTCGAGGGATCGGCCACACTGGGCGGCGTCGTCAACGGCTTCAACCGGGTGAAGATCAAGACCGGAGCGAACGCCGGCCGTTTCATGGGCCGCTTCGTGCTGGAGGACCTGACCGGCAGCATCCCGGTCACCCTCTTCGCCAACCAGCTCCAGCAGTACAGCCACCTGATCGCCGACGACGCGGTGGTCCTCGTCAAGGGGCAGGTGCGCGAGCGGGGCGGCGAGATGGAGATGACGGTGGAGGAGGTTTCACTCCTCGACAAGTTGGGCATGCGACCGCTCGCCGGGATCGATGTCCTCCTCAAGGCCTCCGCGATCTCGACGAACAGCATGCTGCGGCTTCGCGACCTGCTGGTCGAGCACCCGGGAGAGGTGCCGGTCACTCTGCAGGTCCAGCTGCCGGACCGGGTGGTCCACATCACCGCCCAGGAGACCTACAAGATCGAGCACAGCCCCGCCCTCGCCTCCTCGATCGAGCAACTGTTCGGCCAGGGCAGCGTGAAGGAGCGGTACCAGGCGATCCCTGCATGAGCTTTGAGCGTCGCCTTGACGAGGGGAAGCCTTCGCCGGTAGCGTTATGACATGCGGGCAGTAGAGCTCGATTACGCCAAGACACACCTGAGTCAACTGGTCGACGAGGCCCTGACCGGGGAGGACATCGTCATCTCTGAAGCGGGAGCTCCGCTCGTCCGGCTTGCGCCGGTCCCTGTGTTACGGCAAAGGAAGTTCGGGCTGGATCAAGGGAAGATCGTCATCCGGGACGACTTCGACGAGCCTCTCCAGGATCTGGAGCAGAGCCTCTACGGCAGCCCGGATGATGCTGCTTGACACGCACGTCTGGCTCTGGCTCAACGGGGCCGTGGAGCGTCTTTCTCCAGAAGTCCTGGACCTTTTGTCTGTGCCCTCGGCGGACATCTACCTGTCTGCCGCAAGCGCCTGGGAAATCGGGATCAAGGTCTCGACGGGCAAGCTCACCCTCCCCGTGGCTCCGGAAGAATACATCCCGCTCCGAATGGTCGACAACGGGGTGAGACCGCTTCCGATCCTGCACCAACACGCCTTGCGAGCCGCGGCGCTTCCGCTCTTTCACAAGGATCCCTTCGATCGATTGCTGGTCGCTCAAGCCCAGGTCGAGAAGCTGAAGCTGGTCACGGTTGATCGCCACCTGGCTGATTACGACGTGGAGATTCTCTGGGCTGACTAGCTATCCTGCGCCCATGCGGGCACGCAGGGCCTCGACTTCGGCCGCAGCCTCTTCGGCGTCCGGGTGGCCGATCTCCCGCAGATAGTCGACGCGAACCTGCATCAGCGCGACGGCCCGGCCCAGCTCTCCCAGTTCTTCGAGCGCCAGCCCGAGATTCCAGCAAGCCCTTGTCTCTCCGAGCCGGTCGCCGATCTCTCGGGCGATGGCGAGGTGTTGCTCGTAGAGCTCGATAGCGCGGCGGGTCTCGCCGAGGTCCGCGTAGGCGAGGCCGAGGTTGCAGAAAGCGATCCCTTCCCAATCTCGCCGGCCGAGCTGCCGCGCCGCCTGGAGAGCGGGTTCGAGCCAACCGATAAACTCCGGGGGCCGGAGCCGGAGGAAGAGGCAGTCGAACCCAGTATGAGGGTACCTCCAGGCCAACTCGGCACTGGCCTGATCGCCGGCAGCGTGGCCCGCCGCCCAGGCTTGGCCCGCACGGATGTTGGCCCACTCCAGATCGACAAGCTGCAAGCCGCGGAGCAACTCCGGGACGCCTTGGAGATAGAGGTTGTCAGCCTGCGCCAGAACACCCCGGTAGTGGTCGGCATGCCGGTGCTGCGCTCCGGTGCGTTCCTCCTCGCTGCAATGGCTGTCCGCGAAGTCCCGCGCGAGGTCATGGAGGCGATACCGGCCGTCGTCTCCGTCCACAAGGCTCCTCCGGACCAGCTCGCCGAGCGCCGTGTCCGCCGGCTCCGGCTCCAGCTCCCAGACCGCGGCCGCCGCGGGAGCGTCGAAGCTCGAGGGAAAGAAGGACAGGGTCCGCCAGCGGCCCGCCAGCTCTCCCGATAGGAGATCGTAGGAGAGGCGGAGCGAGGCCTCGATCAGCCCTAGCTTCGCTGTTCCGCTCTCCAGACGGGAGGCATACGAGGCCGGGGAGAGATCGGGCCGCTCGGCGAGGGTGCCTGCCGCTTGGCGGAGGGCGCGAGCGGCACGCCGGCGCAGACCGCGGGGGCGGTTCTGAGGCATGGCCTCCTATTTTCGCACGGCCTCGGGAAGGGGCGGCGCCGGCCAGCGGAACAGGTGTTGTCGTCATCCCTCCCGGGGGAGACATTCCCCCTCGAGGGATGACGTCCGTCACCAAATGAGGAGAGGCCCTCCCCGACGGGGACGAGCCCATTCCTCGTGGGGATGACCTCATCCCTCTTGGGGACGAGCCCATCCCTGCGAGAGGAACGGCTCCCCCAGCAGGGATGACGGCCGCCCCTTGTGGGGAGGAGGCCTTCCCTTCTGGGGACGAGCCCCTCCCCGATGGGGATGAGGTCATCCCTCGAGGGGGAGCCGTTCCCCTCGCAGGGATGAGCTTCGCCCTTTCATTCCTGACGTTCGCCCCGACAGCCCCGGCGTTTGCCCTGTCCGTTCCTGCCTTCGCCTGATGAGGAGGACCTTCGCCCGTGCAGTGACGGCCTTCGCCCCGAGAGGGACCGGCGTTCGTCCTGTCGGTACCGGCCTCCGCCCCAGGAGTAGCTGAGCAATTATCCAGGCTAATCGTCAGGCTGCCTGACAGTTAGTAAGGATAACGGGCAGTCATCCTGACGTTTGGTAGAGATCCCGCCCCTGGGCCTCAGTCCAACCACCACTCGAAGCGCTTGCCTGGATCGTAGGAGAAGACCAGCCAGGTGAGCACGAAGAGGGCGACCAGCCAGAGCACCTTCCGGGTGGTCAGGCTCTTGCGCAGGTGAAGCATGAGGCCGCCCCAGGTATAGAGGCACCAGCCGGTGAAGCAGAAGGCGTAGATGACGACGATGCTCAGCCTTTGGTAGGTCGGATCGTCGAGCCCGATGTACTTGGGGTCATCCCTCATCGGCCGCGGCCAGTGGCCGAGGAGCTCCTGTCCGCGGCGGGACAGCAGGTGTAACGCCGCCATGGGGACGAAGGGAGACACGAGCGCAAGGACCAGGGCGGCGATGGAGGCTGCCGTGATCCAATCCGCTGGGTAGGGCGTCGTCCGGTGCCGCACGAGCAGAGCCGCGAGAGTGAACACGATCAGCCCGGCGAAGACGAAGTCGGGGAGATCCGTGAAGGTGAAGTCGACGAACGGGGACGCCAGGAAGTAGGCCCAGACGATCACCAGGGGCAGGAGCACCCAGCAGGCCCCGAGCCCGAGCACGACGATTCCGAGAATCAGCCCGAGACGGCGCCAGCCGGATCGACCCATGATCTCAGAGGCCATGGGAGCGTCCGGTTCTGATCCGTTCGACGAGCATCGCGACCAGGGCGCCCGCGATCGCGAGCGAAAGGATGGCCCCCCCGTGGGCAAGGAGGACGTGTGAGGGGGTGGAGACCCGGCAGAAGAGGCGGATTCCGGCGTCCGCCATGAGCCCTGCCCCGAGGCCGTACAGGAATCCGGCGACCGCCGGCCGGTTCGGCAGGGCCCGGGAGGCGAGCCAGGCGATCGCCGCCAGGGGCGGCAGACCGGACAGTGCAGCGATCCAGTAGCACTCCCAGATCCAGCGCCGGAACACGTGGGGCGGGATGACGAACGGGACGGCGTGCTCCGTCACCAGGGTCAGGCCGACAAAGAGGGCGAGCGCCGCTCCCACGGTGCCGAGAACGAAGCGGGCCGACAGCTCCCGACCCGGGATCGCCTCGCGGAGGGCCGCTCCGACGACCAGCAGCCCGGCGAGCGTCTGCAGGGCCGACAGGCCCCAGGCGCCGAGCGCCCCCAGGCTGGAGAGATTGTTGCGCCAGCCCCAGACGGCCGGAACGGCGAGGAGGAGCGCCAGGCCGAGGGGCAGGAGCGCGAGCGCCCTCCGGCTGGGGGAGGCGAACGGCCGCACCGGCCGCAGGTCGCGCCGGACCGTGGCGAGGATCTCCTCGGGGACTTGCACGTTACTCATCCCGACCTCCCGGCTCGATGCCCAGGGTTGCGCGGAGCGTCTTCATCGCCCGGCTCGACCGCAGCTTCGCGGCGCCGACGCCGATCCGGAACCGTTGGGCGATCTGCTCGAAGCTGAATCCGTGTACGTGGTGAAGCAGCCAGGCGTCGCGCCGCCCGGCCGGAAGGCGCCGCAGGGCGTCCTCGATGTCCAGCGGCTCGACGGCCGGCGATCGCGCCGGCGCCGTGGACCACGTCTGCTCATCGGACGGCTCGATCGTCCGGTCCTCGTGGCGCGCCCTCCGCCATGCCTTCCGGCGATGCCGTCCGAGCACGTTCCGGGCGATGCCGAACAGCCAGGGGCGCACCGGGAGGGGCGGCAGGTAGGTGCGGCGCGAGCGGTGGACCTCCAGGAAGGTCTCCTGGACGAGATCCTGGACGGCGCTGCTGTCCTCCCGGATGGCTGCCGCGAGATAGCGCCGCAGATCGGCCTGCAACAGCGCGTACAGGCGTTCGAAGGCCGCCAGCTCGCCGCTCTGGTACGCGATCATGAGGCGGACCAGCTCCTCCTCGTCTCGCGGCTCTCCTGATCCGGGCGCCATCGTTTTCGATGCTAACACCGGTGACACCTTTCGCCCCCCGGCGGCGAAGCCTGGAACGAGGGGGAGAGAACGATGATCACGATTCGAGGAGGGGCCGCGAGCCTCATCGCTGGAGGACTGTTGCTGGCTCCGGTTCCGTCCCTGGCGCAATGCCCGACCGCCGACTGCGACCCCGCGCTCCTGGCACGCCGGATCCTCGATGCGCCGCGCCTTCTGGGGAGCCCGCCGGTGATCGACGGCCGGCTGGACGAGCCGGTGTGGGAGACGGCCTCCCGGGCCACGGGCTTCGTCCAGAGCCGGCCGCGTCCGGCCGCACCGGCCACGCTGCCCTCGGAGGCGCGCGTGATGGTCGACGAGGAGGCCTTGTACGTGGGGCTGCGGTACTTCGATCCCGATCCCGCGAAGATCCAGGCGCCGCTCGCCCGGCGCGACGACGAGACGACCTCGGACTGGGCGTTCGTCGAGATCGACAGCCGGCACGACCGCCGGACGGGCTTCTCCTTCGGGATCAACCCGCGCGGCCTGCAGGTCGACGGCCTGTGGCTGAGCGACACGGTGTACGACCCATCGTGGAACGCGGTCTGGGAGGGCGCGGCGCACACGGACGAGCGCGGCTGGACGGCGGAATTCCGCATTCCCTTCTCGCAGCTCGCCTTCAGCCTGCCTCCCGGCGCCGAGGAGCTCACCTGGGGGATCAACTTCTACCGCTACAACCCGTCGCGCGGCGAGTCGTCGAACTGGTCTCCCCGCTACAGCAGCCTGGGCGGCATCGTCTCGAACTTCAACGACCTGCGCGTGCCGGCGCCGGCCCGCGTGCGGCGCTTCGAGGTGACGCCCTACTTCTACTTTGTCAGATTGACTTCCGGCCCAGGCACCAGCGTCTGGACGAAGGCGCGATCTGGGCGTAACGAGAAGGGCGGACGCCTTTTTCCCGTCATTGCCCGTCCCCCTTCGACCGCCAAAGCCATCCGCT
>WNGB01006016.1_pt1 | contig 37313 bp, 32 predicted proteins | sample 5400681 | NCBI WGS metagenome assembly WNGB01 (sample SAMN13153367, study PRJNA577476) | soil metagenome | isolation source: 115 cm soil or saprolite under grassland replicate 2 | place: USA:California | collected 2016-06-15 | reverse complement strand
AACCCGTCGCCGTCGCCGCCGAACAGGAAGACGTGCAGATCGGGCCGGGCGAGGCTGATGCCTGACGCGAGTGGGACGGCGCGCCCGTGAATGTAATGCGCGCCGTGGCCGTTGACGAAATACGGAAAGCGCGATGAACAACCGATCCCGGCGAGGGTGACGATCTTTTCGTGCTCGAGATTGCGTTTCTCGAGCACTTTGTAGAACGCGGCCAGCACGGCGAAATCGCCGCAGCCGGGACACCACGTCGGGTGATCGGCTGTGATAGCCTTTTTAGTTAACTTCTCGCGCGGTGGCTCCGCGAGCGCAGGCGACACGCCTGCCGCTACAGCTGCGCTTCCGTCGCCGTTCCCTGTTGTTGTTTCACTCATAAATCACTTCGGCGTCTGATACAGACGCCCTACAATTCACATCAAACATCAAACCTCATATATCAAACATGCGTCGGCTCACCCGACGCCTTGCGGGACGACTTCCTTCAAGTGTTTCACATTTTCGGGCGCAGTATCATGATGCTGCACTTCGGCGCCTTCGCGCGGGATGTGTCGCGCAAGGAAGGACTTGCCCTTGAACACGCCGTCTAAAATTTCTTTTACCCGGAACGTGAGCCCGTCGGTCTTGGTGAAGCTCGTAATTTTCGGTTCGCAATAGCGCGCACGCAAAATAGTGGCCAACTGGCCGAAGCCGTAAACTCCCTGGTCGTTCATCTCGACGGTGACGATGCGCTTGAATTCCTCGAAAATTTTCTCGAGTCCGCTCGGCAACGGATGCAAATGCCGCAAGTGCAGCGCGCCGACTTTTTCGCCATGATCGCGCGCTTGTTTCACGGCGTCGTGAATCGGACCATAAGTTGATCCCCAGCCGACGAGCAGCGTGTCTCCTTCCTGATCCCCATAAATTTCCGGCACGGGAATTTCCTCGGCGAGCTTGCGCAACTTGTTGCGGCGTTTGGCGGTCATGGCCATGTGCAGCTTCGGGCTGCCAGTCGGGTGACCCATCTCGTCGTGCTCGAGTCCGGCGAGAAGCGGGTATTTTCCATCGAGAATCCTCGTGCCCGGCGGGACGTGCTGCGTGATTTGATCGATGGGATACGGCTTGTGTGTCTGGCGCGGCGTCAGGTCGGGCTTGGGATCTCGCATTAGCTTCGGCAGATCCGGTTCGTCGAATGCTTCGATGCGCGTTGCCAGAGATGTGTCGCTCAAAATGAAGACGGGTGTGCTGTATTTGCGCGCGATGCGAGCCGCTTCAATTGCGATGTAAAAACAATCTTCCACACTCGCCGGGGCGAGCACGACCCGCGGGCTGTCGCCGTGACTGCCAAAGATCGCCTGATGCAGATCGCTTTGCTCGACATTGGTGGGCAAGCCTGTGCTGGGACCGCCGCGTTGAATATTGCAAATGATGATCGGGATCTCGGCCATCGACGCCCAGCCGATTGCTTCGGCTTTGAGGGAAATACCCGGTCCTGCGCTGCCGGTCACCGCCAAGTATCCCGAATACGAACAACCGAGCGCAATCGAGACCGATGCCAGCTCGTCCTCGGCTTGGACGAAAATGCCGCCATACTTCGGCAGCTCGCGTCGCAAAACTTCCATCACGGACGACCACGGCGTGATCGGGTAACCCGCGCCGTAACGCACACCGCCGGCGATCAAGCCATAGGCGAGCGCCTGGTTGCCGTCCATCGTGATCTGGGCGCGGCCGCTCTCTCTCGGGATGTGCTCGAATCGATAATGTTTCGTGAGCACATTGCCAACCGGATACGCGTAACCAGCCTGGAATGCCATTAAGGCCGTGTTGACCACGCTCTGGTCTTTCCCGGAGAATTTCTCGGTGATCACTCTTTTCAGCTTCTCGGCGTCGAGATTAAAAATTTTCGCGATGAGACCGAGGACGAAAATGTTTTTGCCCTTGTCCTTGGCCGTGCCACCGAGCGCTTCGACGGTCAGGCCGGTAATCGGCACGCCGACGTAAAAGAAACGTTTATCATCAAGATTCGGCTCGACGTTGTCGGAATCGTAAAGGAGGACGCCGCCTTCGCGCAGAAACCCGATGTGGTCCTGGTAACTGTGCTGGTAAAACGCGACCAGAAAATCGGCTTCATCACCCGCCGATAACACCTCGCCTGAGCCGATGCGCACCTGGAAAATGGAAGGCCCACCCGAGATCGTGGCCGGGATGGTCATGTAGGTCATGACGTCGTGCTCGCTGCGTCCAGCCAGACGCGCGAGGAACGCGCCCGCAGTTTGAATTCCGTCCTGCGAATTTCCGGCGAGGCGGATCACTGCGTCCTGAATATTTTCGGGGCCCAGATCAGCTCTTTCGCCGTTTGGCGCAGCTGTTTGCGCGGCAGTGTCAGGTCGTTCGCTCACAAGCTATAACACTACAAAATTGCGGCAGCATTTCCACCGACAATTCGTTAGAAGTCCGATGCCGGGTTACCCTATCCGCTGACGCTTCGCCTCTCCTTTTTGTAAAGAGGAGAGGATTGAGGTGAGGAGATCCTGGCGCGCCACGATACGATAAACCCTCACTCCAACCCTCTCCCTTGGAAAGGGAGAGGCGGGATTCAGAACGGCTAATGAGGTGCTCAGGTGTAACGCATTGTCTTCAACGCGTTGTTAAAAAGTTTGGCCGACTCGCGATTTGATTGCCTCACGCGCGAGGGCGTCATCTTGCGCCTTGGGCGATTGTTTCTGGCATTGTCTCGGACAAGCCGATCCACATGCGGCGCGCCCGGCGGTCGCGCCCTACCGCCGCGGCTGTAATTCGACCTTTGTGTCGTCAGCTCCAGGTGCGCGATCGAGTCCGCGCCGCTTTAGCAACGGCTCGATGTAGGGATCGCGGCCGACGAAATTCTTAAATAACCCGAGAGCGTCAGCCGATCCGCCGCGCGAGAGCAATATAGCCCGAAAGCCGTCGCCGTTTTCGCGCTTCAATCCGCCATGTTCCTTGAACCATTCGACCGTATCGGCATCGAGCACTTCGCTCCAAAGGTAGGAGTAATAACCGGCCGAGTAACCGCCGGCGAAGGCGTGCGAAAAATAAAAACTGCGGTAACGCGGCGGGACAGGCGGAAAATCGACGCGAGCCTTGTGCAACGCTTCCGCTTCAAAAGCGACTGCATCTTTTGGAACATCGGATGGATTGAGTTGATGCCACGCCTGATCGAGAAGTGACGCCGACAAGTATTCGGTTGTTTTGAAGCCTTGATTGAATTTTTGCGCGGCGATCACTTTGTCGAGCAACGCCTGCGGGATCGGTTCGCCTGTCTTGTAATGTTTCGCGTAATTCTTGAGTACTTCCGGCCACGTCGCCCACATCTCGTTCACCTGCGACGGATACTCGACGAAGTCGCGCGGCACGCTCGTCCCGCTGAAACGCGGAAACTTTACTTTCGAAAACATCCCGTGCAGCGCATGGCCGAACTCATGGAATGCAGTGCGCACCTCGTCGTGCGTGAGCAAAGTGGGTTCGCCCGGCGGTGGCTTCGGAATGTTGAGATGATTGGCAACGACCGGCTTGGTCGCGAACAGATCGTTTTGCTGCACGTATGCGTTCATCCACGCGCCGCCGCGTTTTGACGGGCGGGCATAGTAATCGCCGAGGAACAACGCCAGCGGTTTGCCATCGCGATCGTAAACTTCGAATACGCGCACGTCCGGCTGATAAACGGGAATGTCATGACGTTCCTTGAAGGTAAGACCGTAAAGCTTCCCGGCGGCAAAAAAGACGCCATCGATGATCACATGGTTCAGCTCGTAATACGGACGCAGCTCCGATTCGTCGAAGGCGTAGCGCGCCTTGCGAACTTTTTCGGAATAAAAATCCCAGTCCCACGAAGCGACTTGGAACCCGCCTTTCTCTTCATCGACGATCTTCTGCATGTCGGCCGCTTCGCGTTTTGCGTTGGCGACCGCGGGTGGTGCAAGATCGGCCAGAAGTTTGTTTACGGTCGGAACGTTATGCGCGGTTTGGTCTTCGAGCTGGTACGCGGCCCAATTTGAATACCCAAGCAACTTCGCCTTTTCTGCCCGGAGCTGAGCGGTGCGAATCACGATGTTGCGCGTGTCGAATGCACCGCCTTTGCTGTTGCGCCCGAGCGAAGTCTGCATGATCCGCTCGTGCAACGGTCGGTCTTGCAATGACCCGAGCAGCGGTTGTCCTGTCGTGTTCTGAAGTTGAATCACGAACTTGCCCTCCTTGTGTTCGGCTTTGGCGGCATTGATAAGGCTCGCCATTTGGTTGTCGGAGAGACCTGCGAGGGCTTCTTTGCGATCGACTACGATTGAGGATGCGTTCTTCTCCTTCAAGACATTCTGTTCGAACTGCGTCTGCAGCGTCGCGAGCTCGGAGTTGATCTTCTTCAGTTTCTCCTTGTCGGGATCAGATAGTTTCGCCCCCGCACGCACGAAATCCTTGTAATAACGCTCCAGCAAATAAGCCGATTCCGGATCGAGCCCGAGTTTGTCGCGATTGTCGTAAAGCTCCTGGACGCGCGCGAACAATTTGCTGTTGAGATGAATCGCGTCCCGATGCGCGGCGAGCTTCGGCGCCATTTCAGTCTCGATCTTTTGCAAAGTCGGATTGGTGTTACACGCGTTCAGATTGTCGAAAGTGCGCTCGGCGCGATCGAGCAAACGGCCAGTGCGCTCCAGCGCAACGATGGTGTTCTCGAATGTCGGCTTTTCGGAATTGTTCGCGACCACTTCAACTTCTTTGAGTTCTTCGCGCATGCCCGCCTCCATTGCCGGCGCGAAGTGTTCGTCCTTGATCCTGTCGAACGGCGGAACGTGATATGGCAGCGAGCTTTCGGTGAGCAGTGGGTTGCCTTCGACGTTGGAATTTTGCACGGGTGATGTTTGGCCGATGACTGAGATAGCGGCGATGTGCGTCATTGCCAAAACTGCACAGAGTGCTGACTGAGTAGATGTTGATTTTACCAGCGAATGAACGTGAACGCGCATGGTTCGGATTGTCCGCGCGCTCGCGCTATGAGGCAACTGCGGTTACGATCGGGCACCAGCATGAAGCGTTTCCTCGCAGTTTTGCTGCTGACGCCATCAATTGCAGTAGCAGCGACGGACGCGGCCCCGACCTTCGACCTGAAAGCGGCGGAGCGGTTCGCAAAATTGGCGCTCGCCTGTGTCGGAAAGGAGTACCCGAATAAAATCAGTCATGTCTTGAACAGCGACACAGACGTGGCACCACCGCGCAAGCTTACGCCCGCGTTTTACGGCTGCTACGACTGGCATTCGTCGGTACACGGACATTGGCTCCTGGTGAGACTGCTGCGCACATTTCCAGATGCATCATTTGCGGGCGCAGCGCGCGATGCGCTCGGGAAAAGTCTGACCGCTGAAAATTTGAAGCAGGAAGCTGCATACATTCGAGGGGAAGGTCGCGCCAGCTTCGAACGGCCGTACGGACTCGCATGGTTGTTGCAGCTATGCGCTGAGCTGTGCGAATGGGATGACGATCAGGCGCGCGAGATGTCAGCCAATCTGCGTCCACTCGAAGATGCAGCGGTGGAGCGATTGAAAACCTGGCTCCCGAAACTTTCACACCCGGTGCGCATCGGCGAACACGATCAAACAGCATTCGGACTTGGCCTGATACTCGATTATGCGCGCTCAACAAAAAATGACGCTCTCGCCAAACTGGCCGCTGGTTCAGCGAAAAAGTTCTTCCTTTCCGATAAGAATTGTCCGCTCGATTATGAACCGTCCGGTGAAGATTTTCTTTCGCCGTGTTTAGCCGAAGCGGATGTGATGCGCCGTGTGCTTCCGCCTTATGAGTTCGGCAGATGGTTAAAATTTTTCCTGCCGCAAATTCCCACGAGGGTGGACTCGACATGGCTCCCGGTGGTCATGTCACCCGATCCGAGCGATCCGAAGCTCGCGCATCTCGACGGGCTGAACTTGAGCCGTGCGTGGATGCTGGAGGGAATCGCCTCAGTACTTCTTCCGAGCGACTCGCGGCGCAACGCGCTCTCCGCGGCGGCTGACGAGCACCGGCGGGCCGGACTCGCAGCAGTCACCGGCGCGCACTACGAAGGCGGACACTGGCTTGGAAGCTTTGCGGTTTACCTCACGACGCGACGCGGTATCTCGAAAATAGCTGGCACTCGGAACCGTGAACCGAATGGTGCGTTTCCAAATGCCAACCGTAAAGGCGCGCTGCCCTTAACGCGGCTGTTATAACTCGGCTGTAAGAGTTCGCTTCGATTCCCGGCGAGGTTTACCTCCTGCGGGATCCCATCCGCGTCGCTGCCAGAAATCTTGAAGAGAATTTCGGTCACCGCGGAAAATATTAAGTTCCGCCTTCGCAATATTGGCGATCCTCGTCGGGAAAGCAGCGCGTGGAAGACCGCATTTACCATCGCCGCAGTATTGCCACATAGCCCAATAGTTCCACGGCGCGGTCGCGCGCGGCTCCTTATGATAATTTGCGATCCACAACCAACAGTTCGTCAGCGTTCTTTTCTGGGCAGGAGTCACTCTCGGGCTGTTCAGAACCTGGCCAAGATGGTATTCGCCGGAATACACGCCGGGATAGACCCCGGTGCGCTCGTGGATTCGTTCAATGAAAGCAACTGCCTGGTCAGGCCGCATCGTGCCGCCCGGATAATGACCGTTCTTTTCAAAATCGAGCACCAGCAACACGCCGGCGCTCGGCCGCGTTGACGGGTTGGCTTGAGCCCAGGCATTTGATACGACGCTTAGAAAATGATCAGCCTGTCGAACCGGATCACTTGCATTGGCATAATGGTACGCCCCCCAGAGCAACCCCGCCTGGAGCGCTCCCATTTGCCGGTCCAGATACTTCGGGTCGCGTACGAAAGGCGGGTACGTGGCTTCATGAATCACACCCACGATGCCCTGGCTTTTCATCACGGAGAAGTCCGGACGCATCATGTCGTAATGGGACATGTTCACTACGTTCGTGGCGCAGAAAGCGCCCACTGGAAGAAGAAAAAATAAAGCAATGCTACGCAAGACGGACGATCTCATAGAGAAGTGCAAATCGCAGCGGAGAACTTGAGCCGTCGTGACGGATTTGCAAGAGCAGTTTTTATTGGCGCGGAGATTTCAGTTGTAGCCGCGGGCGCTGACCTCGGCATTGCACTTGTAGCCGCGGGCGTCGACGGCGGTAGCATCTAAATGACAAACTTTCCCGCGGCCGAGGTCAGCGACCTCGGCTACAGCGTTGCAAGGTCGGAAAGCTGATTCACGTTGAGAAACAATTTCCTCTCCTGCTCCTTAACAACTATCTCGCGCAATTTTCCAGCCGCGACCAGACGGCGGACGAGCGTTTGCAAGGAAAAATCGTCTCCGGCTAGCGCCTCGCGAACATCGATTTTTGCTTCTCGGGGATAAATCGCCGCCAGCGGTTCAGCACGATTGTCGATTTTCGGAACGACGCCGACCTGCGGCTCAATCTGGTCGCAAAGATGCCGCACATAACTTTCGGTCATGAACGGCATGTCGATCGCGAGCGCCAGCAGGTGTGCGCTGCGCATCCGCGCCAGCGACGCAGCAAGACCGCTGAGCGGTCCGCGTGACGGCGGATCGTCCGCAAGAAACTGTACATCTGCAGGACGCCAGATCGGATCAGTTCTCGTCGAAACAAAAATTTCCTCCGGTTCCAATTTGCGCAGCAGTTCGAGTTGAATCTGCCAGAGCGGTTTTCCGCGGAAGAGGACGGTCGCTTTATCTTTGCCCATCCGGCGAGATTCGCCGCCGGCGAGCAACGCTGAACTGATGTTTAGCCGCGAGGTGCGCAAAGTCCGCCTCTCTTCTTCGTGAAGAGGAGAGGATTGAGGTGAGGAGTTGCCCACCGGATGCGACGTGCGATAAAGCCCTCACCCTACCCTCTCCCTTGCAAAGGGAGAGGCGATTGAATGCTGGTCTGCTGTCATTCTAGGCAGTTGTGCATTCGAGCGCAGTTGGCCGTCGCACAGAATTTTCGCGCGCAGACCGCCGCGACCTTTCAAGAATTCGTGGGCGCCGGGCGCGATGGCCTGATCCATCCAATAGCATGGCCGGCATTCCTCCGTGCCGTGGAAACGAACGCCTTGCACTTCAAAGTCTTGGTCGATCAATTCGTTTAGATCGAGGCTGCTGGTGATCACGTTCCGCCGCACAAGAGCAGGCGAGCAGCTCTGGATTTGCAGTGCGCCGCAAAGTTCATCGAAAATTTCGAGCGAAAAAAATGTGATCTGGCCTTTGTAGTCATCTTTGAAATCAAAATAACGGTCGCCGCGGATTCCGCGTCCTGCAGCGCATTCAATCATCGGCACCTCAATCATCGGGTGTGTGTCCGGCTCCCGCCCGTGGCGGCCCACAAAATTGTGTCCCGCCGAAATGTACAAGTGACAGATTTCCACCGGCGGCAACAATATCTGAAAAGCTTGCAGATGAAAGACGCGCACAGCATCGGCCCGGAGAAAATCATCCGCCGAAAGGACGACGGCTCACTCGAGTATCTGGGCGACGAACTGACAATCGAAGAGCCGCTCGAAATTCGAATCGGCAGCAAAACTCTGGCCACCACAATGCGCACACCGGGACACGACGATGAGCTCGCCGTTGGGTTTCTGATTTCCGAAGCAATTGTTCGCGAGCGTCAGGAACTTTCGAAGATCTCGACCCGTCGCGAGAATATTGTAACGGTCAATCTGCGTCCCGGCGCAAAATTCAAGCTGAACACAGCGCAACGTTTCGGGACGATCTCGAGCAGTTGCGGGCTTTGCGGAAAGACGAGCATCGACGCAATCCGGCAAAATTTTCCCGCGATCAAATCTACAAATGTTCGAATCGACATCGATACATTGCTTTCGCTTCCCGAAAAACTGCGAAAGGCGCAGAGCGATTTCGCGCGGACCGGCGGAATTCACGCCGCGGGGATTTTTGATGCGAATGGTGAATTGAAAATTGTTCGCGAAGACATCGGCCGCCACAACGCGGTCGATAAAGCGATTGGCCACGCATTTCTCGATGAATTGTTGCCGCTGGATCGCCATCTCCTTCTGGTGAGCGGCCGAGCTTCGTTTGAAATTGTGCAAAAAGCCCTCGCTGCCGGTCTTCCTCTCGTGGCGGCAGTCTCAGCGCCTTCCACTCTCGCAGTCGATTTCGCTCGCGAAAACAATCAGACGCTCATCGGATTTCTGCGTCCGCCGTCGTTCAACATTTACTCGCACATCGAGCGCGTGGTTTTGGATCGAAAATCGACTTAGCGCTGGGAGGCGAACACAGCTTCAGGATCGCGACCGGAAACTTTTCCAGCCTCAATCCAGCCGAAGCGACTGATTAGTGCGCCGAGCAAAAACACAATTGCGGCGAGTGGAACCAAATTCGCAAGGCGCAGAATAAGAGCGAGCGGGCCGCTAAGAAATTCGCCGCCGCGAATGAGCCACCCGGCGCTGCCTTCGTGCAAGGCGCGATCGGCGGCGCCGTGCTTATCAATCTCAAGCCAAATCCAAAGCGCTGTCTCGATCGCCGCTACCAGAAATCCAACGGCGTTGATCGGCGCGATTCGGTGACCGAGCAACTCGAGCAGGGCGGCAGCCGATCCCAATCCCGCACTGCCGAAATGAATTGGCAAAAGCACGCGATGCAAAAACCATGCGGGAATCGCAGTGACGCCGAGCAAAACTCCTGTGTAAGTGGCGAGCAAAACTCCCCAGAACGCCGAACCGATGACGAGGAGATGCGCGAAAATCTTTAGAAACTGATCGATCCCGCCGCCGAAAATGTGCGCATGAAGTTCGAACGCGATCACTCCCGGAATTACGCAGGCCCCGAAAGCAAAAACAATCCACGCGCCAACAGACATGGGGGATTTGTATTTGAACACGCGCAGCATGTTGAGAAAGAGACGCGGACGACCGAGGTCGATTGTAAGGAGAATCGGTGAGAGAACTGCGCCTATTGTTGCGAGCCACATTGCCGTGCGCGCAAGATCGATTTCGTGAAAAACTAGTCCAGCGAACGCGATGACCGCTGCCATTCCCGCGAATCCGCCAATGAAAAAATAAATCGGAATTTCCCAGGTCCAGACTGGTGGTTTGACGATAGGCTGGCCGTAGTAACCAGATCGGCGTGGGATCGGGCCGCCAGTTACATCCACACCGCGGCCGGCGACAATTCCTTTGTCCCACGCCTGCTCGCGCAATTCTTGGAGGCGTTGTTCGGTTGTCATGCTCGTCAGCCGAAAAAGAGAAACGCACCCAAAACCGCTATCAGCGCAGCAATCGAGGTCAGGAGTGCAGACGTCCAGGCGGACTTGAGATAAATCGTGGGTACCTGCGGTTTCGGCGGAAGCCCATACGCTTCCGGCTCGCCGAGGATCAAGAAGAATGCGTGAATACCGCGCACACTTGTCTCTTGTGGATCGTAAAGTTGCGCGTCCTCATAGCCGCTTTGTTTAAGCTGTTCCACGCGTTGTGATGCGCGCGCACGCAAATCGTCGAGACGGCCGAAGACAATCGACTCGGTCGGACAAACCTTCGCGCAGGCGGGAACGAGCCCACTCTTTTGCCTGTCGTAACAGAACGTGCATTTGAACGCGCCTCCGGCATCCGGCAGCGGCTGAGGCCGACGATCGATCACGCCGAATGGGCAGGAAACGACGCAGTAGCCGCAGCCGTTGCAAACGTCGTTTTGTACAAGAACTGAGCCGACTTCGGTCCGGACGATCGAACCGGTGGGACATGCTTCGAGGCAACCTGCTTCCTCGCAGTGTTTGCAAACGTCCGACAGAAAAATCCAGCGAAATGGGTCTTCCGATTGCGCATCGGAGAGGCCCATCAAACCTGTAATCTGATTTCCCTTTTGACAATCTTGCTCAAGGAACAAGACGTGACGCCATGTCGACGCGCCTAGCCTTCCCGTGTTGTCGTACGAATTTCCGATCCACGTGAATCCGTCATCTGGCACCTCGTTCCATTCCTTGCACGCGACTTCGCACGCTTTGCAGCCGATGCACACGGTCGGATCGGTAAAGAATCCGACCTCAACATTTTCCTGCACATAATTGTGCCGGCGCTGGTTCGTGCTTTGTGTTCCCTCGCCGATCATTGTCTCACGGCGTCTTGCCCTCCTTGCCCTGACTGCGTGAAAATCTTCCGCCATGCGGCGCGCCGGGAGGTGGCTGTTCGGGGTGTAAATTCGGCGGCAGACCAGATTGGGACGCCTGTTGCTCAATCCAATCAAGAAAAGCAGGACCGCGCGGCAAACGCCCGGGGACGATGTTGCAGGTGAGCGCCTTACTTTCCATGATCGTGACATTCGGCTCACCGGAGATGGCTACCAGATTATTGGCAGCATTGCCGCGTAACGGCCCCGCTGCGCCAAAATGAAACGGAACCGCGATTTGATGGATGGTTTTGCCATTCAGGTTCATCGGCCTGATGCGGCGGCTCACGAGCGCGCGCGCTTCAATCGCCCCACGCAAACTCACAATGCAAACGTAATCGCTATTTTTGATCTTGAGCTTACTCGCAAGCTCCGGCGAGACTTCGACAAACATCTCCGGCTGCAACTCGGAAAGATGACTGAGGAAACGCGACATCCCGCCGCCGGTGTGGTGTTCGGTGAGCCGATAAGTAGTAAGAACAAATGGAAAACGCGGATCGCCCGGCGGCGCGAAACGGTTTTCAGCGCGCGTGAACCAATTCACCACCGGATTCGTATCGCGCGAATAGAGCGCGTTGTGTACAGGCGACTCGAGCGGTTCGTAATGAGTCGGCATCGGTCCGTCCTGCAAACCTTTCGGCACGTAAAGCCAGCCGAGTCCGTCTTCGTGCAAAATGAACGGCGCATCACCGCGCTGACCGTCGAGCCCACGCTCTTGACTTTGCGGTTCGTAATCGGGCGGCTTGTCTTTTTTAAAATCGGGAACGTCGATCCCAGTCCAATTTCCCGAGTCCCACCAGACGAGTTTCTTGCGCTCGCTCCACGGTTCACCGTCCGGCCTCGCGCTGGCGCGATTGTAAATGATGCGTCGGTCACTCGGCCAGCTGAAGCCCCATCCATGACCAAGGTAATCTCTGGATTTCCGTGAGTTCGCCTTGTTCACGCCGTCGCGGCTGAAAACACCGGAATAAATCCAGCAACCGCACGCGGTAGATCCGTCATTCTTTAATTCTTCGTAGCCATCGATTTGAGCTTCGTGATGATGATTACCTTCGCGATCGACACCACCAAATAGCACGCCCTCAATGCTGCCGCGGTCAGTGGCCGCGGCTACAGGCGTCTTCCAGCCATTGATCTCTGCGAGCACGGCTTCCATTTTCGGCTCGCCGAATTGGTCCTCTGGATACCACCAATCGAGTGCGCGCAACGGCTCATCGATCGGATCATCGGATGCCCTCGCTTTGGCGACCAATCTCAACGCCAGTTGATGAATGAACCATGCGTCGGAGCGACAATCGCCCGGTGGATCGACTGCTTTTTCGCGCCATTGCAAGAGACGCTGCGTGTTCGTGAAGGCTCCTTCTTTTTCCGCGTGTCCGGCCGCGGGAAAGAAAAACACTTCCGTTTCAATCTCTTCCGTTTTTAGTTCGCCGCGCTCGATTTCAGCTGAATCGCGCCAAAATCTTGCCGGCTCGGTTTCGACCATATCGCGAATGACAAACCATTTTAGTTTCGCCATCGATTTTCTTTGCAAGCGCGAGTTCGGCGCGCCGACAGCCGAGTTTTGGCCGATCAAGAACATCCCCTCCATTTTCCCGTCCGCCATGTCGTAGAGGTATTCGAAGAACGAATGGTCAGCGGTAAGTTTCGGTAGCCAGTTGTAACCGAAATTATTTTCCGCAGTCGCGTGTTTGCCGTAATAGGCCTTTAACAAGCTGATGAAATAGGAGGGTGTATTCGACCAGAGGCCGGTCTTCGGCGTATGCGCATCCAAATATTGCTGTAGCGTTTCTTCCTCTCCGCTGCGTGGCATCGGCAGGTAACCCGGCAAAATGTCATAGAGCGTCGGAATATCGGTGGAGCCTTGAATCGAAGCATGACCTCGCAAGGCGAGAATACCGCCGCCGGGCCGGCCGATGTTGCCTAATAACAATTGCAGGATCGACGCAGTGCGAATGATCTGCACGCCCTTCGAGTGTTGCGTCCAGCCGACGGCATAACAAATCGCTGCCGTTTTGTCTGGGCCTGAAGCTTTAACGAGCGTGTCTGCGATTTTATGAAATAGCGTAGGCGAAATGCCGCAGACTTTCTCCACCATTTCCGGTGTGTAGCGCGCGAAATGACGTTTCAATTTTTGGAAAACACATTGTGAATCTTGCAATGTGAGATCGCGCTCGGGAAAGCTGAGGCCTTCGCCTTTGTACTGCCAGCTTTGCATCGAGTAATCGCGCGCGTCCTCGTTCCAGCCAGAGAAGTAACCATCAGCGTTGTCTTCTGGGTCGCCGTAGTCGTCACGCAAAATGCAGGATGCATTTGTGTAGTGCACGACGTAATCGCGGAAGAACAATTCGTTCTCGATAATATGGCGGACGAGTGCGCCGAGAAATGCGATATCACTGCCGGCGCGAATCGGTACCCAGATGTCCGCCAGCGCGCTCGTGCGCGAAAATCTTGGATCGACATGAATGACGGTCGCGCCGCGTTCCTTCGCTCTCATCACCCAGCGAAAACCGACCGGATGCGCCTCCGCCATCGACGAGCCTTCGATTAAGATGCAATCCGCGTTGGCCAGATCTTGTTGCGCGGTCGTAGCTCCGCCCCGGCCAAAGGAGGTGCCCAGACCGGGCACCGTGCTGCTATGTCATATCCGAGCCTGGTTGGACACACAGACCATGCCCAGGCCTCCGGTAAAAAGTTTTTTGATCAGATAGTTTTCTTCGTTGTCGAGAGTGGCGCCGCCCAGGTGGCAAATGGCTGTGGTGTGATTGATTGTCGATCCATTTTCCTGGGTGATGAATGTGCGTTTGCGCGATTCCCACAGGCGCTCGGCCACCATGTCCATCGCCCTATCAAGGGACATTTCTGTCCACTGTTTGGCGCGCGGCGCGCGATACTTCACTTTCAATTCGCGTCGCGAATGTGTGAGCAGCTGATACGATGCGGCGCCTTTCGGGCAAAGATTCCCCTGGCTGATGGGCGACTCCGGATCGCCCTCGATGGAAATCAGTTTTCCGGCCTTGTGATAAATCAGTTGCCCGCACCCGACTCCGCAGTAAGGACAAATCGAGCGCGCGACCTGCGCATCATCAATCCTGGCATGCATCGCACGCGTCTTGTCAGACATCGACTCAAGACCGGTGCCGTCCTTGTGTTCGCGGATTTGCCGTACTAGCGGCCATTTTGAAAAGAGTGAAAACATCAAGAAGTCATCGCAAAAATAAATCGCGCATGCAAGCAGGCTGGGACGCCTTCAATGGCCTGTCGGACCTCATACATCGCGCGGTTCCCGTGCGAATTTGAAGCCTGCCAATGGCGGCGCCCCGGGATCTATTTTTTTTTCAAGCGCCAGGACCTGAAATGCACGACCGAGCATTTCCGGGTGGAGTAGCGTGTGAAGAGCGCGCTTGCTCCTGTAATCGGGATCGGCAACTTGAACTCGACTGCTTAAAGCAGTCGAGTTAGACAAGCGGGTTTGGAGCACGTCTGGCCAGGTAGAGATGATTCCAGTGAAGAAATGATGTTGATCGGTAAATCCGGCGACACGCAGCCCGCTTGTCTGCGCGCGCTCGATAATGCTCGACCAACCCACTTGCATCGTGATGTCTGCATGCCCGATTTGCTCGAATGGTGAATCAAGGTTTCGATGTTGCGCGCGCACCTGAACGCTTCCCTGAAATTCTTCACCCAAGCGCCCGTAATCGATCGCGATGACATAGCCGCGCTGCAAGTTCGTTGCGACACCGTCGATCCAGTCGAGAGCTGGTTGATTGAAAGCACCCGTTTGCTCCGAAGGCTGGCACGCACTCGCTGGTTGTGAAAGTGAGCGCTCGACCAAGACAAACTTGTCGCCCTGCAGATCGACAAATTTTTCCATGCTGCCGTTGATCAAACGTACTGGCATCGCATCGAGCAGTTCGTTGGAAAAATGAATACCCACGAATGATCGCAGCGATTCGCACCATTCGACTTTCTTACGAAATGGCTCCAGCGTCCGCGATTGTCGCTCTTGCAAAACGGGAAATGGCTCAACGATTCGGTAGCACAACGCTTCGAAAAATTCCTGCGCGCGGTCTTGCGCATATTCGAGAACGTCGCACGCGAACTGCCCATCGTGCGCGCCTTGTTCGACAATCACGAAATTGTTGATTTTGCCGAAGCGCTCCCAGATTTCGACAAACTGCGCGCCTAACAACTGCCCAAAAAGCGGGCCTACGCTGACGTTGGTGAAATAGTCGCCTTTTCGTCCAATCGCACAGCGTCCAGAGGAATAGTATCCGTGCTCGGGATGATAGAGCGCCTGTTGCATGAACCAGGCAAACGAAACCGGACCGCGTCTTTCGATTTCGGCGCGAATCAACCGGACCAGCGGAGAATTTTCGGCCTGATTGTTCAACACCCAATGCTCAACGTTCAACGCTCAGCGTTCAAATTCTGCCCTTAATAAGGCGTTCGACGTTGAGCGTTGGGCGTTTGCTGCCTACCTTCAGCAGAGAGTCGTTCTCCTGCTTGAAAACAACCACGACATATTTACGGCCTCCGCCGGGCCTCCGTTTTCGGCCGCCCTGGTATTTGAGGCCGTGGTTTTATGTTCCCGTCGGCATCGTTGCGGTGCTGATCGTTGCTTTAGCTGTTTTCGTTTCCAGTCTCATCGCCGATCTCAAAGCGCAGGCCAGAACGTTCGATCTAAACAAGCTCGAACAGATGGAATCGGCCAGCGTCATTTTGGATCGGAACGGCAAGATCTTTGGCCAAATTTACGTGGAGAACCGCGAGACGGTTCCTTACGAGCAGTTGTCTCCTGATCTCATCAACGCAGTCGTTGCGGTCGAAGACGCGAAATTTTATCAGCATCACGGGTATGATTTGCTCGGCATCATTCGCGCAGCGTTGAAAAACGTGACGGCCGGCCACGTGCGCCAGGGTGCAAGCACGATCACGCAACAATTGGCGCGCAACAGTTTCTCGCTCAAGGAAAGAACCTTCCGCCGAAAGCTGCTGGAGATTTTTCTGGCGCAACGAATCGAAGAGCAGTTCGGGAAACAAAAAATCATGGAGCTGTATCTTAACCGGATCTATTTCGGTGGCGGGCTATACGGGGCGGAAGCGGCGGCGCGAGGGTACTTTGGCAAGTCGGCGCGTGATATGTCGCTGGCGGAATGCGCCACGCTCGCCGGTCTGATCAAGAGCCCGAATAGATTGTCGCCATGGAGCGATCGCGCTAATTCGCGTGAGGTGCGCGACTACGCGCTCGATCGGATGCGCGATCTCGGCTTTATCAGCCGCGAACGATGCGCCGCTGCGCGAGCGGAACAGATTGTCATCGGCAGTCGGCAAAACGCGCAGGGACAAACCTACGCAGTCGATTATATCCGTCAGCAGGTCATCGCAGCGGTGGGATGGGACCGCGCAATGAACGAAGGCTTTCGCATTCACACGACCATCGATGTCGATTTACAGAAGGTCGCGGAGGATTCTCTCCGGGCCCATCTCGAAACGGTCGAGCAGCGTCCCGATTACAATCATCAGACTTACTCCACGTACGCTGCCTCATTCCGGAAGGCCAAAACAAACGGCACAATGTCTGATCAGCCTGCGCCCGAGTATCTGCAGGGCGCAGTCATTGGCCTCGACAATGCAACCGGAGACATTTTGGTGCTCGTCGGCGGACGGGATTTCGAGCACAACCAGTACAACCGCGCGCTGCAATCCCGGCGGCCCGCTGGGACTGCAATGTTGCCGCTTGTTTATGCAGGAGCTTTCGAGAAAGGAATGTATCCCGGGTCATTGGTGGAGGATTCGCCGCTGGATAATCGCGCAGTCATGATCGGCGGGACAACGGGAATTCTCGGCGAGTGGGGCCCGGAAAGCGCTCAGAACCGTTACGAAGGCACAATGACGGCGAGGCAGGCGCTGGCCAAATCAAAAAACGGCGCAACCGTCCGCATCGGAATGAACGCAGGAGTCGATGCAGTGTTGCAGCTTTGCTCCGCGGCGGGCGTTCATTCCACGCTTCGTCCTTATCCGGCGACATTTCTGGGAAGCAGCGAGGTGACCCTGGCTGAGCTCGCACTCGCATACACGATCTTTCCAAATGGCGGATGGCGGCCAAATACACCGCACATTTTAGGGCGGATTGAAGAAAAGGATGGAACGCTGGTTTGGGATGGAAAGCAGGAGAGCATCCGGAAATTAGTCATCAAGCCCGAGACCGCGGCACCGCTTACGATTTCACTGACGCGTTGTTTGCCGGATACGATTCCAATTTCACTTGCGCCGTCTGGGCAGGCTTTGACAAGCCGCAAAAGATTTATCGCGGTGCGTTCGGGTGCGAGCTCGCGCTGCCGATTTGGTCCGATGTTATGAATAGCGCCGCCAAGAGTTATCCACCGCGAGAAATTAAAGAGCCAAGCGGACTCAAGCAGATTGAGATTTGTTCGAGGTCCGGCTTGCTGGCGACCGACAAATGTTATGACGCTGTAAACACGGTGAACGGCGACGCGGTTCAACGGCGCACCACTTACCCGGAGATTGCGACACCATCGCAAGCGCCCACTGAACCTTGTAATGTGCATGGTGAACCGCGCGCACGTCTCGCTCGCGAATTTTCTTCCAGTGATTTGCCGCGTGCTGCCCTCGCTGTGGACCTGAGCGAAGTCGCTCCAATCGAAATCAGGAGTCCGACTCTTGTAGCCGACAAAGATCCGTACAACTCTCTCAAACCAAAGCTCAAACCCGAGCCGACGCCGCAAGCACCAGCAGAGACGGCGGACAACCAGAAGAGCGAGGATGCAAGCGGCGCGAGTGAAGTAAAGGCGGCAAGCAACGCTGCGGACCGAAGCGCGTCCATTACCCAGACACAACAACCCAGTTCAGAGATTCGAAAAGCGATCCCGGTTGAATCCATCAGGAAGGCCATCCCGGTATCACCGCAGGAAAAGAAACCTGTCGAAATCCGGCGCGCGAAACCAGTCAAACCGCTCGACCAGGAGGACGAGGAGGAGACGCTCTTGAGATCTAGAATCCGCTAACTGATGACATCGCAAGGCGGGGAGCATTTTCGACTAACGGTCCTCAATCCAGGCGGTCGCGATCCCGAACAGCGATTTCAAAATGTTCCTGTTCCAGGCGAGGGCGCACATCCGCCGATCAATTTTCACGCTTTTGCTGCGTGCACGTCGGGAGCTTTTCATTTCAATCCGCGTCGCGCTATCGCAGAGAACACACTGATTCTTCTGCTTTTGCGCAGCGATTTTCGCGCTTCAGAGCGGGCTCTGAGCGACCTAAAGAAACAAAATCGCACGATCGCAGTTTCGCTGAAGGAGACTGGTCTCCATCAGATCGCGCAACAGTTATGCGACCGCGGGAAGTTAACGCGCTTCATGAAAATTGTAGCAGAAGCAGATGGATGTATCGCTACAACCCCGGAAGCCGCGGAAATTTATCAGCGTGTCCGCTCAAAACGCGACCCTGCGACAGTTGCCTTTATTCCAACTCCCTATCCCGTCGACGATCAACAATGGAACTTTTCTCTGCCGCCAGCCGAACAATCGGGAATTTTCCTCGGCACACGCGAATGGGACGTGCCATCGCGCAATCATTTCGCGGCACTGTTGGTCGCGCGGCAACTCTGTGAAGCCACAGGTCAACCGGTCACAGCCGTTAATTTGGATGGATATAAGGCGCACCGATTGCTCGACGAGCTCAGATTTCCCGAAGGGAGACTTCGTCTAATTGAAAGACGGAAGCCCTACCCAGATTATCTGCGTGATGTGGCGCGGCATAAGATCGTTTTGCAACTCGACCGCAGCCATGTGCCAGGGCAGGTGGCCGGCGACGCTCTTCTCTGTCGGATCCCTTGCATCGGCGGCGATGGCGCCATTGAACGAATTGCGTTCTCAAAAACGTGCGGCGAAGGCCGGACCATTGATGAGATCGCTTCAATGGCGCTCGATTTATTAAAAAATTCCGATTTACGTGCCGCGATTGTCGCCGAATCGCAGGAACGGGCACTAGAGCGGCTTTCGTTTCAAGCGGTATGTTCGCAACTCGCAAAATTCTTTTCCCAGTTCCCGCAAGACTAAACCTCGAGACCGGCTAAGCGACCGCTCCGGTATGACAGGTTACACGCCACCAGGAAACGATCGCGAATCCGACTGCCAAGCTGTTCTCCAATATCAAAAGATAATTCGAACGACGTGCTGTCCACCCAGGTGCCGTATCGCGCCGGCGCCCACGGATTGAGCATCTGAAATGGGTTGCGGCCGGGACCAAATGCTCGCGGAACCACTCCTTCAACGGCGCGCCGTTCCGATATTGGCGGCGGGGTGGGCATTGCGCGCACCGGTTTTTGCGGCCCGATCGGCGCTCTGTATTCTTGCCCCGAAGCGGTAGTAATCAGCGCGGCGAGGATTGCGATCATTAAAGTTTTCATGTTTTTTTCCTTTCACTCGAAGGCGTGCAAATTCTTGCCCGCACCACGCCTTACTCACATTATATACTTCGATGGACTACCTTGAAAAGGCCGGACGCGTTCTCGATATAGAAATTTTTGAGCTCAAGCGACTCCGGGCGCGCCTGGACGAAAACTTCTCCCGCGCCGTCGAGCTGATCAGGGAGACGTTGGATGCGCGCGGGAAAGTCGTTGTTGTAGGCGTCGGAAAATCCGGGCACATCGGCGCAAAGATCGCGGCCACTCTTACCAGCACCGGTTCGCCTGCCGTGGTGCTCGATTCTTCAAACGCGTTGCACGGCGATCTCGGCATGATCGCCGACGGCGACGTGGTGCTCGCCCTGAGCGCGAGCGGCGAGACGGAAGAAATTGTCCGGATTCTGCCGGCCATTGCCCGGTTCCAGGTGAAGATCATCGCCATGTGCGGCGATCCGAAATCAGTCCTGGCGCAAAACGCTCATCTCTGTCTCGACGTGAACATCGAACAGGAAGCTTGCCCGCTGAATCTGGCGCCGACTTCGAGCACAACGGTGATGCTCGCGCTGGGCGACGCGCTGGCAATGGTGTTGCTCGAGGCTCGTGGCTTTAACAAGGAGGACTTCGCCAAGTTTCATCCCGGTGGAATGATTGGCCGCAGCATGCTCATGCGCGTGCATCAGATCATGCGGCCGCGCGAAGCGATGGCAATTGTTTCCACCAATGTTCCGATCCGCGATGTACTTAAAGCAATGACGAGCGTGCGCGCCGGCGCTGCGGTGGTCACTGATCAAGATAAGCAATTGCTGGGAATCTTTACCCATGGCGATTTCGTGCGGCATTTTCAATCCGATTCACGGATCGGCGAACGACTGGTCGCAGACCTGATGACGCTAAATCCAGTGACGGTGCACAAAGATAAACTCGCCGTCGAAGTGCTTAATCTGCTGGAACGTCATCGCATCGACGACCTCGTCGTCATCGATGACGATAACGTGCCAGTAGGCATTGTTGACTCTCAGGATTTGACGCGGTTGAAATTGCTGTAGCGCAACCGCCTAATTGCCAACCGCGGCAGGCGGTGCGCCTGCCCTACAATTGCAAAATTGCTGGTCGCATGTAACGTCCGCGCTCCGCTTCAACGCTTAACGACTATGCCAGCAGCCAATGATCTTCGCCGAGGAATGGCGATCAAATACAATGGCAACGCTGCCATTATACTCGAGGTGCACCATCGCACGCCGGGAAATTTGCGCGCCTTCGTCCAAGCGATTATTCGATACATCAACACCGGCAAAAGCGCTGATGTTCGGTTCGGCTCGACTGACAAGGTCGAGCTGGTCGAGATCGAGCGAAAACAGCTCGAGTTCAGTTACCAAGACCGCAACGGGTATCATTTCATGGATCCCGAGACATACGACACTATCACGCTGCAGGAAAACCTGATCGGCGACGCAAAAGATTATCTGGTCGAAAACCTGTCGGTGCAGGTCCTCTACGCGGAAGGCAAGCCGGTGCAGATTGAGTTGCCTGCTTCGGTGAGTCTGAAGGTGGTCGAATCAGCAGAAGGCGTACGAGGCGATACCGCCAGCAACGTCACCAAACCTGCAAAACTGGAGACCGGAAAGACGATCAACGTCCCGCTTTTCATCAAGGAAGGCGAAGCGATCAAGATCGATACGCGCACCGGCGCGTACATGGGACGCGCATGAGCGAGGGCTTGCTGTAGGACAACCGCCTCGGGCGCCCGGGGCGCAGGCGAAGCGCACCCCCCCAATCATCGCGGCTATTCGCACAATCCGCGGTTCAGTCTTGCTTTTGTTTGCGTAACTCCGCCTAATCTGCGGGCAACTTTGGCTGCAACGAAGCGAAGATCCACAAGCAATCGCGGAGGGCGCAATTCCAAGCGCGGCCGGAAGGTTGTCCGAAGTGTTGCGGGTGCGAGCGCGAAAAACTTCGTCGCGCCGCAGCCGCTTACGGTGCCGACGCGTTGGGTGAAACTTGTTTTTGCAATTTTCCTGCTGCCGATCTGCGCAATTCTTAGTCAGACGTTTTTTACCGCGTTCGCGCGGGCGACCGTGACGCAACGGCTCTGGGCAGGCGAAGAATTTTGGTTTTTTTCGTTGGGCGTAACTCTTTGGCTGATCACGTTCTTTGGTCTTCCGCGCCCAATCGTGATCTACGTTTTCGGACACGAACTAACTCACGCTCTCTGGGTTTGGTTGATGGGCGGACGTGTCAGCCGGCTTCGCGTGACTCGCGAGGGCGGACACGTGGTCACAAGCAAGGCGAACTTCTGGATCGCACTGGCGCCATATTTTTTCCCGATCTACAGCATTCTGGCGATCGGCATTTACGGCGTCCTCAGCCTATTTCTAAATGTGCAGCCGTATGGCCGATTGCTTTATGCCGTGATCGGCGCCACATGGGCGTTTCATTTTACGTTCACCTGCTGGATGATCCCGAAAAACCAGACGGATCTCAGCGATCAGGGCACATTTTTTTCGCTCGTGATGATCTATTTGATGAATCTGCTGCTGCTAAGCGTGATGCTTGTTCTGGCTTCGCCGCAGATTACGTTTGCAAGTGTCAGCACGGATTTGCTGGCAAATCTCGGCAATTTTGCGCGATGGATCCTCAATCTTTTCGAGGGGTGAGCCAGCATTCGCAGTCGCTCTAGGCAGCCCCCTGTGTGCTCATGCTCGGAGCAGCAAAGACGACGACGCACAGCGCCATCCCTATAGATTCGTGATCACTGCGAACGGAAGGATGGACAGCGCGTCGGCGACTTTAACTTCTCGATGCCGGAGAGGAATCGGGCGGCATGTGAATAGATCGTGTCCCCCCTTAAGCGAAAGCGTTTCAAGAAATTCGATTGCTGTATCTTTCCATAGCTCACCAATGGGCGGAAAACCTACGCGCGAAGACAGCCGCGGCGCAATCACAACAATCCATTTGTTCACCAGTCGCCGCGCGAAACTCACGCAGCAATCAGCAAACGTTCCGCTCGCGCGCAGCGGTAGATAATCGCCGCTCTGGAAAAGATCGGCTTGCTCGCGACGAAATCTCAGCACTCGTTGAGTCAGAAACAGTTTGATTCGCCCGTCAGGCCAGGCCTGCATCAGCTCGTCGGGCGTGGCGGTCGGCAACATGTCTAACATTTGGCGACGCAAGTTGTAATCGACTGGACACCGGTTGTCGGGATCGACCAGGCTGTAGTCCCAAATCTCATTGCCTTGATAGATGTCGGGGACGCCGGGGGATGTCAGCTTCAGCAATATTTGTGTCAGCGAATTGATGGCGCCGAGCCGCGTAATCTCCTGCGCGACGGGCAGAAAAATTGGCAGGAACTTGTTTCGCGGCGATGGAGCTAGAATTCTGGCGACGAACTCCCGCATTGCTCCATCCCATTCTTCGTTTGGTTGGATCCAGCTCGTGTTGATCTTCGCTTCATGCAACGCTTTTGCCATGTACGCCTGAATCCGCTCGACATATTCCGGTGACGGCAACGGTTCCGGTTCGCCGTTTGCCCGCATGGACCAAGTCCCTAACAAAGTCTGGTACAGCAAATATTCTTCATTCGTGTCCGGCGCTTCCAATTCATTAATCCTTGTTCTCCAACGGCGATTCGCCACGTGCCAGCGTTGCAGCGAACGTCGCCAAAGCTCAGGGATTTCGGAAATCGCCACGATTCTCGCGCGCACATCTTCGCTGCGTTTGGTGTCGTGCGTCGAGGTCGCCAGCAAACTGGTCGGCCAATTTCGTTGCCGATCCAGATTGCGCTCGTGAAACGTGTCGATGCAGAGGCCAAACAGTTGCGGCTCGCCGCCTACTTCGTTTAGCGCTGTCAGCCGGTTGTAAATGTAAAACACCGTGTCCTCCAGTCCCTTCGCCATGACCGGTGCCGTCGTTTGCTGAAACTTCAAAACGAAATGCGTGTGCGCTGCGCGCCCGGCGGCATCGAGATTTGGTGGAAAACGAAAAAGCAACACATCACGCAGATAATTGAAGATCGATTCGTCGATCGCCGGGTTTCGGCGTTTGGCTGCGCTGACCGCGCGCTCGATAATTTGACGATCTTCTTCGCTCACCGGCTGATCCGGTGCCAGATAGGTCCGGTAAACAGGGAAGCAGGCGATAGTCTCGCGCACCGCACGCGAAAGCGCTTCCAGCGTGAAATCGCGATACCAGCGGTTTCGCTCTGAAAGCCGATCGAGCATGTTGCCCAGCACATCGACGTCGTTCGCCAGCGCCAGTTTCATCACCTGCAGTTTTTTGGCATACAGCAGATGGCCAAACGGTACCGAGTGATCCATGAAACGATGGAACGTCTTTGTGATCGCTGCCTCCGCCGACGAATCGACCAGCAACTGCGTCGCTTGATTCGCAAAATCATATCCAGTGGTTCCGTGTACGCGCCAGTCCTTGCGCAGTGTTTCGGAGCCGGTGAGGATTTTTTCCGCGACGATGTAGATGGCGCGACCGTCTTTAGGCAATGCTATTCCAAGCGCCTTCGCGGAACGCTGCTGGAGTTTTTCGAAATAATCACCGGGCAAGTAGAGACCATCGGGATGGTCGATGCGAAGGCCTGTCACTGCGCCAGTGCTCACCAAATCCAGAAGAAGGCGGTGAATGGCATCAAATACCTTTGGTAATTCGAGTCGAATCGCCGCCAACTCATTCACGTCGAAAAAACGCCGGTAATTGATTTCTTCAGCGGCGACGCGCCAAAAAGCAAGGCGGTAGGATTGCGCGTTAAGCAATTCATCCAGAGTGTCGAAGCTGCGTGCATCGCCCGGTTTTCCATTGGTCTGCGCCAACGCCTTTTCGATGGCCTGATGCACTTGCGGCGCTTCGGCACAAAGCCGCTCCAAGCGTCTTTTGATAATTTCTTTTTCGCGAATGCGCTCTGTAATTCTCTTGGGATCGCTTTCGGTTCGTTTCGGCAAATATTCGAGCGCAGTCAGAATGCTTTGTAATTGCGCGTAACAATCTTCCTCCTTGTGATCGGCGAGATTTTGTAAACCGATGTCCAGAATGTAACGGTACGTTCCCGGCGCGATCGGGAGTCTGCGCTCGCCATAGAGTAGATAAAACGTTCCTTCTTCAAAACGCACTTGGAATTCGCCGCGCTCAAGGACAAGCCCGTATTGGTCGCTCAGGATTGGGAGAAGGACCTTGTCCCGCAGATCGAATTTCCGCGGTTGCCAGTCGATGTCGAAATAGGGCGCATATCTGGAGCTGGGACCGTTCTCCAGTACGTCCATCCACCACTGGTTCCGCGAATCGGCAATGCCGACGTGGTTCGGGACAAAATCGAGGATTTGCCCCATGGAGTGCGCATGCAGTTCCGCGGCCCACGCGTCGTAGTCCGCCCGCGAGCCGATTGCCTCGTTTAGCTTGTTATGATCCGTGATGTCGTAGCCGTGCAGACTACACGGACTCGCCTGAAAATACGGCGATGCGTACGCATCAGTCACGCCCAGCGCGTCCAAATAGGGCACGATGGCGCGTGCCTGCGAAAAAGTGAACCAGCGATTGAACTGCAACCGGTAGGTGGAGATTGGAATACGAGGCCGCTGCTCTTTGGTCATATCATGTCGTCCAAGTCGAGACTCCCATTTCAAACGACGAAATCCGAATGACAAAATCCGAAACGGTGCCTGATCTCAGCCGCAGCTTTCGTCATTCGCTCGTCCTTCGGCATTCGAGCTTCTTCATTTGATTCACATCTTCTCAGGCACTTGTATCCCGAGAAGGCCCAAACCGTGCTTCAAGACTCGCGCGGTCAGGTCGCATAAAGCCAGGCGTGAGCTGCGCGTGGGTTCCTCTGACTTCAGCACCGGGCAGGCCTCGTAAAATGTGTGGAAGCTGTTCGCCGCCTCGCACAGATAATTTGCCAAGATATTTGGCCGAAAATCGTTCAGCACTTGCGGAACGGTCTCGGCGAACTGACAGAGACGTTTGGCGAGATTAATCTCAGCGGAATCAGCGAGAACCAGCTCGTCGATTCTTGGCGCGGATTCGCCTGCTTTGCGAAAAATAGAACGAATCCGCACATAGGCGTTCTGCAAGTAGGGCGCGGTATTTCCCTGCAAGGACAGCATTTTGTCCCATGAGAAAACGTAATCGGTCATCCGGTACTGTGAGAGATCAGCATATTTCACTGCCCCAATTCCGATCTTCTGGACAATATCGCTCTTTTCGTCATCGCTCAGCTGCGGGTTCTTTTCCTCGATGATTTTGCGTGCCCGCTTGCACGCTTCCTCGAGAAGCTCACGCAACGGGACGTTCTCGCCGAATCGTGTCTTCATCAGTTTGCGATCCTCACCGAGGATGCTGCCGAACGTGATGTGGCGCAGATCAGCCGTGTAACCTTCGCGTCGCGCGATCTCGAAAATTTGTTTGAAATGCAAGGTCTGCGGCGCGCCCACTACGTACCAAACCGTGTCGGCTTTCAAATCGTTCATCCGGTAATCGATTGTTGCGAGATCCGTCGTGGCATAATTAAAGCCGCCGTCCCGTTTCCGGATGATCAACGGTTTATCGGCCAATTCGGAATTTTCTCGAAAGAAAACAACAACGGCGCCCTCGCTGATCTCAGCAATGCCCGATTTAAGCAGGCGTTCGACCACGCCGGACAGGCGATCGTGGTAAAAACTTTCGCCGCATTGGACGTCGTAATGGATATCCAGCAGCTTGTAAACGCGCTCGAAATCTTGCATAGAGAAGGCGACGCATTCGTTCCAGATGTCGAGATTTTCCTTGTCGCCCGCCTGGAGTTTTATCAACTCCTGGCGGCAGGCCTCGCGAACTTCCGGGTCCTTGGCTGCTCGCTCGTTCGTTTCCTTGTAAATGCGCACAATTTCTGCGAGCGGATTGCGCTGCAGCGCTTGTCGATCGAGCAGATTCTTCCAGCCGTAAATCACCATCCCGAACTGCGTGCCCCAGTCGCCGATGTGATTGTCGCGAATCACTTCGTGTCCGAGAAACTGCGCGACGTGCGCAAGAGCATCGCCAAGCACCGTGCTGCGGATGTGCCCGACATGCATTGGTTTGGCGACATTGGGCGATCCAAAATCGATCAAGATACGCTGTGTCGATTTTGCCTCAGCGACACCGAGCCGGTCGTCCCGCAGCACTTCCATTGTCTTTTCAGCGACGGCGGCGGGCCGCAGCGTAAAGTTGATGAAGCCCGCGCCCGCCACTGCCGGTGGCTCGCACAGATCGTCAGTAACAAAATGCGCGACGATTTTCTCCGCGAGAACTCGTGGATTTTCACTGCGCTGCTTCCCGAGAATGAGAGCAGCGTTGGTCTGGTAATCGCCGAAGCGCGGATCGCTTGCCAGCGTTAATTCGCCGGCGTCCGGCAATCCGGTGGCAGCCAGCGCGTCGGAAAGTTTTTTTGCCAGAACTGATTGGAACGTTTCCATTCGGTGAAATTCGCTGCACTGTAGCGGCGCTCGGTAAGCGCCGCATCGACATTCGCTTGGCGGTCCCAGACCGCCGCTACAGCTACGAACGATCGCGAAAGATCGATAAAATTTCGTCGGCCGACGTGGCGCCGGCCAGACTCTCACGCACGGAGCGGTCGTTCAGAAATTTTGCAATGGAGGCTAATGTGCGCAGGTGCGTCTGAAATTGATTTTTCGGCACGATGAAAAGGACAATGAACTTCACCGGAGCATTGTCTAGCGCATCAAACTCAATGCCTGCGCTGGATCTTCCGAATGCGGCGACGACTTCATCGAGCCGATCTGAAGAACAATGTGGAATGGCGATCCCAAAACCGATGCCTGTGCTCATGGTCTCCTCCCGCTGTCTAAGCGCTGTAAGAATGGGGTCGCGATCTGCGGCTTTGATTTTGCCAAGACGAACGAGCAGATCGATCAGCTCAACGATCGCCGCCCAGCGCTCCGTTGCTTTCATCTCTGGGATGATTTGCTCGGCAGAAAGTAAATTGGCCAAGGACATGCGGATTCCCGGTGCGGGAGGGCAAGCTTAGCGGGAGCGCCTGGGTTGACAAGCGCGTTTTGATACCAAGTAGCCGCTTACGACTCGCGAATCTTGTAGTTCAATCTCCGGGAAAGCAGCCAGCGCACACCGAACATATCGATGGTCGCGCGCAACGCCCGATTACCCAACCCGTACTTACTTCGGCCGAACCGACGTAGCCGATGATTCACTGGGATCTCCACAAGTCCGAACCCTGCGCCTTTGACTAGCGCAGGAATGAAGCGGTGCATTCCTTTGAACGGGACGAGCGCGCTGACGCATTCGTGCCGCATTGCTTTCAGCGTGCAACCGGTATCGCGCACGCCATCTTTTGTGAAACGGCTGCGAACGGCATTGGCGATCCGACTGGTCAACCGTTTCACGCGCGTGTCTCTGCGCTGCGCACGATAACCGCAGACAAGATCCGCTCCGCGAGCAATTTCAGCAAGAAGTCTTGGAATATCGGCAGGATCATTTTGCAAATCGCCGTCAATAAGAACTACAGTTGCGCCGCCCGCCGCCGTGAGACCGGCATAGATCGCCGCGCTTTGGCCGGCATTCTTTTCAAACCGGATCACTCGAACATTCAGCGCAGCTTTGATTCGATCGACTGTGCGATCGCTCGATCCGTCGTCGACAAAAATGATTTCGTGATAGAGATCTTTTAGCGCCGCGTTCAGCTCTGATTGCAAGATGCCGATACTCTCTTCTTCGTTAAAAAGAGGCACGACCACGGAAACATCTGGAGAGTTCATCGTCTGCGTCATGGGAATCTTGTGAATGGTGCACGACGTCGTGTTGAACATGGGTCATCCCGAACGAAGTGAGGGACCTCACTCGCGGAGTGTGTGTCACGCTGTTTTCTTAGCGTGATCAACGGAGTCTGTGTGAGGTCCTTCGCTCTGCTCAGGATGACCCGCATAGAGAGCTTCCTGGGACGACTTCTCATAGCGGGAGCGTGCGGTAATTTCGACAGAGAAACACCTGCCATGTGCGTATTACGTTCTCGTAGCGTAAGACTTTGATCGTTCCTACCGGCTCTGTTGATTGAAATGCAGCTCGAATACTATGCGGCACGTGTTCCTTCTCGCCGCTCCGAATAAAGAGAGCATCACGGCCGACGAACGGGTTGATGCCGTTCTCTTCCGTGTACGTTTCACCCTCCGGTCGCGGCGTGCCCGGTTTTAGTTCGACGAATTCATCGTAGCGAGGCCAAAACGAGAACTGGTTTACCATGTCCTGCGATTCGGGGATATAAACCGGCGGATGACCGGGGCCTTCCACCCGTCTGTCGCGTAAATAAAACGAAATTTCTGATGCGCGGTCGCGCGCGTCGGCAATCAGAAAAAGCTTTTCGCCCAATTTAGTTTCCAGATCGTTGCGAATTTTTTCCAGCGCGTTCGTAGCGCTGTTCCATCCGCGCATCCGGTCGCTTGGATCGCTTCGCTTAAACTGGTACCCAGCCGCGCGCAGCAAATCCGTGTTCAGGGCGACGATACTCATCGAGAGCCCAACCAGCATCGCCGCGACAGCGGCGATCCGTAACGTAACGCTGCGTTCGAGTTTTTCCCACCAGAAATGAATTGCCAAAAGACCGAAACCCAGAAATGCAAGTCCGTCCCAATTTGGCGCGGCAGCTTTGTTTACTGACAGAAGCAAATAAAAGAGAAATACCGGTAACCCAAACCACATCAGGAACAGCACTTTGAATTGCTGATTGACCCTTCGCCAACTTGCGATGACACCCCAAGCCAGGGCCAGGAAGAGAAATGGCGAGTACACCAGAAAGTGCTGACCGAGAAACGAAAATACCTCGACTGGACGAAAACCAAAGCCGTGGTCGAGACTTCCCCGCGAACGCAGATGCTCCAGTGTGACCCACGCATGTTGCTGATTCCAGATTATCGGCGGAACGGTGCAAAGGGCGAACACGCCGAGTAATGAGTACAAACCCGGGCGTGCAAACTCCCTTCTGAGCCGTGGAGCCAGGGCTAGCACTAACACAATCGAGACAAGCTCTAGTGCGTTTGTGTATTTGGAAAGAAAACCAAGCCCAATCAGCAATCCAGTAAGCGGCCAGTACCAGGAGATATGCGGGCTTTTTTCTACGGCCAACCAAAATGTGAACATCGCAGCGAGCCAGAAGAAAACCGACAACGCATCAATCGTCATCAGGAACGCACCGACATTGAAGATCGGGGTGACATTTACCGCGATGACTGCCCATAACCCGGCGGTCGGGTTGAACAAACGTCGCGCGAAGTAGAACAAGAGCACACTTGTTCCTGCTGAGAGCAGCGGACTGAAGAAGCGCACACCGAACTCGTTCGCGCCGAAAACCGAGGTGCTTGCGCGGATAACAAAAGCAATGGCCGGTCCTTTGCTGAAATATGCCGGCGCGAGGTGCTCCGACCACATCCAGTAATGGGCTTCGTCGAATTCCAGATCAGTAGTGGTCAGCATTGACAATCGAACCGCCGTCAGCGCAATGATGAAAAGCCAGACCGCGCGCGTGGTGCTCATGTCGATGGTTGCCGCGTGCCCGGCGGTCGCGCCTTACCACTGAAATCAGAAATCAGACTCGGATGGCGCGCAAAGAGTTGCGGCATCCATTTGGTTCCGGCGATCCTCCAGGCCGACTCAAATAGGACGAGCAACAACAGTGATTCGCCGGTGCCGAGAAAGACCGTCGCGATCACATCGCTGGGCCAATGCGAGCCGAGGTAAATTCGAGAATAACCCACCCCTGCGGTGACGAACCAGTAGAGCCATCCCCGCCGCCGGTAAAAGACAGTGCAAAAAACGGCAATTATTGTGTTGGTGGCCACATGTCCGGAGGGAAACGACGGTCCCGAGCGGGTCCGATCGGAGGGATCGGAAAAGCGAATAGTCGGTTTCTTAAACAGGGCGAGAAGTTTCGGACGCGCCTTTTGCAACTGCACCATCCGCACACTCTCCACCTGTTTGGGTCGACGACGATCCACCGTCGACTTTACCGCACTCGTTACTAAGCCTCCGACCATCAAAGACAGGATCAGGCAGATGACGAATGCCCGCGCTTTAAACCCGCCAAACAAAAGCGCACTAACTCCAACTCCGACAAACAGCGGCCTCCAAATCTCAGCGTCGCTCAAGGCCGCCATGAACAAGTCCAGGACGGGGCTCGTCCATCGTTGATTGATGAGATGAAAAAGAGATTGATCCATACGACGCAAGTGGGGCGAGGCTTAAGCTTTAATCGCTACGTGCTTATAAACAAATGGAGTGCAATGATGAACTACGAATCACAAATGAGAATCAACCTCGAATGTCCAAATGAGTAATACGCGATCCTGGGTCTTCCTTTGGTCACCCGGGCTTTGTCATTCCTCCGGCATTCGGCATTCGGCATTCGTCATTTGTTTCATTCGTCAGTCCGCAGTGGCCATTTCTTTGTCGCTCCTCTTGTCACTGCATGGCGAGCCGCCGCCTTCTGCCAAAGACATTCTTGCCTCCGTACGAATGATCGAGTCGCAACAGCACATCGATCTGCAGGGACAGCTTCGGCAAAATGACATCGTCGTCGCCTTTGGGCTTATCCAAAACGGTCCGCTGATTCGTTATTCATTCACGAATCCGAATGAGGTGTTGCAGCTGCGCCTCGGGGAAAACAGTTCGCGCCTTGATGTTGTGAGCGATGCCGGACCCGAAAAAGTAACCGGCTCGAAGCTTAATCAAAGAATTCGGGGCACGAGCGTTACGTATGAAGATCTGGCGTTTAAATTTCTCTACTGGCCGACCGCCCGCGTGTTGGGGGAGGAAAACGTTCGCACACGCAAGTGCTGGAAACTCCAACTGCGCGCACCCTCGCGCGAGTCGCAGTATTCAAACCTATTGCTGTGGATCGATAAGGCGAGCGGGGCGCTGATGCGAATGGAAGGGTACGACTGGAACGCCCAACTGGCGAAGCGCTTCGAAGTCGTCTCCGCGCAAAAGATCGAGGGGCGCTGGTTCTTAAAACAGATGCGAGTCGAGGAACTCCAGCCAGGCACGAACCATGTGCAAGCGCGTACGTATCTGGAGATAAAACGGTAGAGGCCGCGCTGCAGCGACCTTACCAGGCAACGCCTCCCTTGGAGGAATCTCGAATGCTTGCGCGAAAACGTTGCGCCTAGTGCTGGTCGGATTTTGCCCCGCTCACCACCAGCCTGCGGCCGAGGAATTCCTTGTCGTGCAATTCCTCCACGGCGCGTTTCGCTTCCTCGATGGTTTGCATCTGCACAAAGGCAAAACCCTTCGAGCGCTGGTTGTGCCGGTAACTTACGACCTCGGCATTTTGCACGTGCCCCACGCCGTTGAACAATTCAAACAGATCGCTCTCGGTGGCGTCGAACGACAAGTTGCCTACGTATAGACGGGGCGAAGTGACTTCAATCCGCTCGGGTTTGCGCGCCGGTCGCGACGGCTGCGCGCCATTGCGCGGCTGTGCTGCGGTTTTCCTTTTCTCCCCGCCGTTTCCGAAGAATTCGGCAACCCGTTGCCAGAATGTCTTTTTCTGCGTCTTCGCTGCTCCCTGTCGGTCTCGAAATCGTTCGTGATTTCCTCTGCGTCGGCCCCCACCGCGCGAGCGGCGTGAGCGTCTTCCGGATGAATAAGAGTTCATGTTGGTCCTTAATCTTTGTCCAATTGTTAAAAGGGCGGAGCGCCCCGAAAAGGTTCGGGACACCGTCCGCGGCGCGCGAATCATCTAGAGTCCAGTCAAACTTTTTGGAAACACTCTGCGACGCCAATGGAAACTCCGCCTGGTCGTGTCGGAAATGGACTTGTCTCAAAGCGCGAGCCGGCGCACTCAAGCAACGAAACAGCGATGCCGCAACCGTTTGCAGCATCAATTCAAGAAATCTGAATCGTCGTAGAAACCGGACGCTCGGAAGATCGAAGAAGATTCCCGACATCTCGCGGAGATTATGACCTGCCTGCAGTGTGTTTGCAAGCGCGACGATAGTAGGAACAGAGCTTTGCCGGATGCGCAGCCCAGGGTCCCTATCGGCTAACGCCGAATCAAGTCATCGCGGAGTGAATACGCGCGCGACTTAATGTATTCTCGCGGGCGTTCGCCGCGAATCGGCTGCATAAAATAGCGTAATTCGCGCCGAGTCAGCCTCGGCTCGTACCCAAATTCCGGCATAAGGTCGCGGCAGTGCCATTCTACCCAACCGATCTCGTCCTTCGAGAGTTCACCTTGCCACCGTGTCGCAGGTTCTGAGCTGATTTGCGAAAAGTTGATCCGCGCGGCGGAGTTACCCCTCCAGAACTGGCCCACTTTCGTCGGCGTCAACACGATGTCTGGGTCGAAGTCGATCTCCAGATATGCGCAAACTTCTTCCATTATCCTGGCTGGTTCGCACACGAGTTTTTCATAAGCCACCACAAGACCGGGAACTTCACCGTCGCGCACGCGCCTGGCGAGCCGGGCAGCTACCCGCCAATGAGCAATTACGTAATACGTCGAGAACCGCCCTGTTTGTCTCGTCTTCTCCAGCGCGATTTGCGCGGCGAGAATGGCACGTGGGTCGCGTATCGTGACCAGAATTTTTGCTTGCGGAAAGCGTCTGAAGATCTCTGGAATGTGATTACGATTAGCCGGAGTCTTTTCCACCCAGCGTCCTACTGTTTCCAACGGCCGTTCCAGCGTCGCCGCGTATGCTTTCACCATTAGCACCAGCAAATCCTCCTGTGCATTCCGGGAATCAAATGCCGCACGCTCGAACGCCTTCAGAAATTCCTCCCGCGGAAACGTCGAGTAATTCCGCTTACCCCACTTGCACGGGCCGCCGAACAGCACGTTGGCAAGCGATTGTTTGGTCAGGTAATCAAACTGCGCACGGCGGCCGCGTGGTGCATATTTGGTCAGGACCGTAGGAAAATAAGCGGTTTCTTCCGGCAACACGAGCAGCTCGGGATGGTTATCGAGCAACGCCACCAATAGCGTGGTGCCGGATTTCGCCTGACCAGCGATGAAACAGGCGCGTTGCTCGAATGGCAAATGCTGGATCGACGTGTTCATTTCGCGCTGCGTAAAAACCACTCGATAAAACGAGGCAGCCCGTCGTTCAATCTTGTGGTTGGCTTGTAGCAGAGTAATTTTCGCGCTTTGGAGATATCTGCACACGTCAGCGGCATATCACCAGGTTGCTCCGGCAGTTGATTAATTTTTGCCTTTTTCCCAAGCGCATTTTCGATCGCCGCGATCAAGTCTTTGAGTTGAATCGTGTCGTTCTCACCAAGATTGAAGATATCGAAAAGCGAGCCTTCGTACTGGAGTGCAGCCATCGTCCCCTGAATCACGTCGTCAATGTAAGTGTAATCGCGGCGCGTGCTCCCGTCCCCAAATTGATCGATGGGTTGCCCGGCATAAATGCGCCGCGTGAATTGATGAACGGCCAGATCCGGCCGTTGGCGCGGCCCGTAAACAGTGAAATAGCGAAGCGCGACTACGCGCAGGTTGTAGAGATGCGAGTAGGTCGAGCAAAGAAATTCGCCTGCGATTTTCGTCGCGGCATACGGGCTGAGTGTTTGGGTGAGATGTTCATCTTCAGAAAACGGGATCCTCTTCGAAGCCCCATACACCGATGAGCTTGATGCGAAGACGAATCGCTCAACTCCGGTTACGCGCGCTGCCTCGAGCAGATGCAATGTTCCAGTGACATTGGTGTCGTAATAAAGTCGCGGCTGTTGAATGGAAGGTCGAACACCTGCGCGCGCAGCCAGATGCGCGATCGCGTCAACTTTCTCCCGATGAAACAAATTGCGCACCGATTCGCCGTCACGAAGATCGACGTGGTAGACGGTTACGTCGCGGGCTAAACCGGCAATGTTGGCGTGCTTAGTTTGTGGATCATAAAAATCATTGAAGTCGTCGAGGATGACGACCGTGTGTCCGGCCGCGAGCAAGCATTCAACGAGATGGGAGCCGATGAAACCAGCCCCGCCTGTGACCAGAATTCGCACGGTGCGAGGGTAGAGTTTTAATTAGCCGTTGCCAAATACCGATTGGCTCGATTACGAGCACGGGGAGCCTAGCTGTAGCCGCGGGCGGTGACCGCGGTCGTGGGTTGTGGGCGTTAATGTCTCCAGCCGAGGTCGCCGCCCTCGGCTACAACGCGCGAGCTAAAAATTGCGCCAGTGCATCAGCAGATAAATCCAATTTAGCACGAACGCAGAGATGACTGAGCCACGGCCAAATGTTTTCGCTCCTGACCGGTGAAAACAAATTCGTAAACGCGGCGCGCGTGTAACAAGCACGAGGAAGGCATAGAGATCGAATGCCGTCACCCCGCACAAGAACGCGAATACAAGAGGATTCCATTTTAATGCAGCGAGGAAGTGAGCGTGAAAGAATTGAATCCCGCATCGCGTCATGCCGCATGTGACGCATGGCAAACCAGTAATCTCATGGAACGCGCAGCGCGGCCATGGCAAACCAACTATTAGCCAGGCCGCCGCCATGCCCAGCGATACAAGCGAGACGCTCAGCCAGATTAACTCGTGATCGATTTCACCTGGACCGAGGCGCCGGACGCGAAGTCGCATTTTGCGGGGAAACCTAATGTTGTGCCGCACTCCATGCGCCGAACGCACCGAATATCAGCAGTAGAAATCCCCCGCAGCAAACAATCAAAGGCAAAAGCACGGCGATCACGACGCGGCCGGTATCGGTTTCATGAGCATGCGTTAGTCCAATGCAATAAAGGACAATTTTCCAAATTCCAACGATGAATCCGCCACAGAACGGGATGACAAGAAGCGGGCTGGCCGATCCTTCCGCGAAGCAAACTACCCGGAACGTAGTCTCAAATGACTGCTTTGCGCCATTAACAATCATCAGGCAGACGTGAAGAATTGCCGAGACAACAAACATTCCAATCGCCACAAAGAGCGGTGTCAGGACCAAGAGGAAAATCCAGCCGATGCCGCCGAAAAGATGTTCCATGGCGCCGTGTCTGTCCCCAAATGATCCGAATGATCGAAGAGCAAAATTGTAAGTGACTGCAAATACCCCGCCGGAAGTTCCACCAATGATTGCGTAGAGAAGCGGCTCGCCCAAACCTCCCTGGCGTTTCATCGCGGTGAACGCGGCAACCGGTTTGCTCAATACCATCTGCAACGTTGCAATAAACGCGTTCAACAATCCTTTGGTTTGTCGCTCGTCCCATGGCAATCCGCTGCGTGGCGCCAGAGGTTCCAGCCTTGCAGTTGCGCCAGTCTGCGGAGGCGGCGCGCTGGATGCAGCAGTCGCGGCACTAAGCTCGGGAAACTGCGAGAGAGGCTGCCAGCTCGCCATTCCTTCGCGCCATCCGATATCGGTGGCAGCGAAGCGGCCAGTGCGCAGACCTTCGCGAACTTCTTCTTCTGAGAATACGCCCAAACTCGTTGCGCCCCGATTAACGTGAATCATGGCCATAATGTGAGCGTTCTAATGAGGCGCAGTGGGAAGCGCAAGTTAAATGGGTACAAGAGTTGCAAAAGGTTCAAAGGGGTAGTGCTTTTAACACGTGTAACTCTTTTACGTTCGCAACTTTTCTGGCGCATCCAGCGCTCGCCAGAAAAACCAAGCCGCAACCGAACGATAGGGACGCCATTTTTCTCCGCTCTTAATCAGCTGCTTCGGCGTGGGAAGTTTTCGTCGGCCAAAAGTTTTGGCGAAACCTTTTCGCACTCCGTAATCGTCGACCGGCCAGACATCCGGCCGACCGAGATCGAAAAGAAGGAGCATCTCAACCGTCCAGCGGCCGATCCCGCGCACCTGTGTAAGGCGCGCGATGATCTCGTCATCGCTCATCCGAAGAAGCGCGTGCCCGGACGGGACCGTGCCGTCAATCGTTTTCGCCGCAAGGTCTTTAATCGCTGCCGTCTTTGCGCGCGACAGGCCGGCGCTACGAAGAGCGTCGTCGGGTGTCGCGAGAATTTTTGCGGGATCAAGCCACTTTGTTTTGGGGTAAAGAGCGCGGACACGGCTGAAAATGGTGGCTGCAGCTTTGCCGCTTAATTGTTGGTAAGCAATCGATTCGGCCAGCGCGTCAAATGGGCGAATTGAAACTGCGGGCGCGATGTTGTAACGGCGCGAGCGCGCGATCAAGTCAGCCATGCGCGGATGACTCGCGCTAAGAAGCTGATGGGCTTGTTCATGGTTCACGCCGCTCAATTAAAATGACGAATCTCGAATGTCGAATGACGAACTAATGACAAAGCTCGAAGTCAGCGTTCTCACGTTTGTCTTTTCGCCAATCTGATTTCGACATTTCTTCGTCATTCGTCATTCGGGTCTTCGATACTGGAGCCGGGTCATTGCCCTTGCTTGACCACGTCTTTTGGCTTTTCTGATTCGCATGGAAACGCAACTCACTTGGTATGGCCAGTCGGCTTTCAGAATCGTGACCCCCGCTGGAAAAGTTCTGCTCATCGATCCGTGGCTGACGAATCCTGTTTTCGAACGAGGTAAGGAAGAGATCGCCACGCTTAAAGCTGTCGATCTTATCCTGGTTACGCATGGACATTCCGATCACGTAGGGGATGCGGTGGAGATCGGGAAAAGAACACGAGCAAAACTCGTAGCGACATTCGACCTATCAGCCGCGATTGTTAGCGTGCTCGGTTATCCGAGCGAGCTTGCTGACATGGAAACGACCGGCCACATGGGCGGAACGCTGACTCTGCTTGGAGGCGAAGTCGCAGTCACATTTGTGCGCGCGTGGCATGGCTCCGCAGTTTCCAAG
>WNGB01001583.1_pt1 | contig 37336 bp, 37 predicted proteins | sample 5400681 | NCBI WGS metagenome assembly WNGB01 (sample SAMN13153367, study PRJNA577476) | soil metagenome | isolation source: 115 cm soil or saprolite under grassland replicate 2 | place: USA:California | collected 2016-06-15 | reverse complement strand
GGGCAGCGCACCCAGACCTCGGCGAAGCGCGGGCCGAGCTGGGCGCGGGCCGCTGCACGGTAGTACCGCCGGTTGCCCGTCGCGGCGATGATCACGTGCTCGCCTTTGTGCGCCAGCAGGACTGCTCGTTCGACCAGCCGATGGTAGAACCAGTCGCGCTCGGCTGGCGCGTAACTGCTGTTCGGGAGCAGCATATGCCGGAGCGCATCCGAGTCGAGCACGATTGCCGAGATGCCGCGTGCGTTCAGCGTGCGCCGGAGCGCGCACGCCAGCGTGGTCTTGCCCGACGCCGGCAGCCCGGTCAGCCACACCACCCATCCGGTTGGTTGATCCATCGACGACTCCTTCTCCCGCAGTCGCGGCTCAGATACACACGGTGCCAACCATGCTGTTTCGGCTATCGCCGCAGATAGGTGTTCACCTGCGCCGGATCGAACACTGGCGTGGCGAGCACGTTGTCGATGAAGCGGAACAACGCCAGCCGCACCGTATCAGCCACGTTATACCAGGCCGGGCTGGCAACCACCAGCGCGCGCCAGGCGAAGAACGGTGCTACCAGACCGAGCAGCTCGCGATCGTTCGACTGCACCAGGTAGGTGTTCCAGAAGACATTCCAGAGTTGCTCGAACGGCGGTGCCAGCTCACCGGAACGCTGCAGCGAGAAGAACAGATAGTTGATCGCCATACACGTGACGTCGTCGGCCGGCTCGCCCCACCCGCCGCGGCTGCGGTCGAGGAGCCAGAAGTCACCATCAGCACCAAACAGCACATTGAACGGGTGAAAGTCGCCGTGGGTCTGCGCCAGGCGCTGCGGGTGCGCGTTGAGCCGCCAACGCCAGTGGACGCAGGCCTGCTCAACACGCTCTAACCAGGCGGCATCGATGAGCGAAAAGTCCGATGGGTAGCTATCGGTCAGCCCAAAGATCCCTTCGCCGCTGCCCACCAGATCGCGCACGGCACGGCGGTAAAGGGTGGGATCGGCACGCTTGACCGCGTGGATCTCGGCCAGGTAGCGCGCCAGGCGCTCGGCGCGCTGGAGATCACGCGCGGTGAGGCGCCCGGTGTCGCGCAACCGCTGGAGATCGTCGGCGTAGAGCGCGCCTTCGACATAGTCGGTCAGCAAGAAGAACTCACCACCCTGCTGGAGCGATGCCAACTGGCCGTCCGGCAGCAGCACGCCGACATCGCGCGCGCGGACGTGCCGCGGCAGATCGTTGAAGGTATCATAGCTGAGTAGCAGACCAGCCGCGCGGTCGGCGCGCCGTTCGTGTCCGAACGGGCTGGCCGCGATCGTCCGCAGCACGGCGCGCTGCTCGACACCGTCGATCCGATAGTGCACCAGCACTGGCTGGCCGTAGCCGTAGACTTTCAGATCGGCCTGCTTGTCGCTCGCCGCGCTGGCAGCTGGGTCGAGCGCCTGGAGCGCCAGAACCTGCACGGCCCGGCCCAGCTGGTGTGCTAAGTAGACTGCGATATGTGCTTTGTCCAGGGTCATGGCATTGGCTCCCCAGTGTCCGTGGGTCTCACCTGACCCGCGCGATCACGTCCGCGATCACGTCCTCCCAGGCGTCCACACCGCCCATGTCGGTGCCGAAGCGCACCACGACCACCCCTGTGCTCGGCGACACGACGATGCGCTGCCCCCGTTTGCCGTGGGCCTCGTAGGTGTAGCTACCGTCCGGGTTGCGTTTGCCCCACCATAGGTACTTGTAGTAGCCGTTCCGCTCCGGCCAGACATTCTCGGAGCGCTCGGAGCGCCATGGGCGCTGGTCGTTCGGATCGGGCGCGGTCGACTCTGCGACCCAGGCCGCGGGCACGATCTGCGTGCCGTTCCATGCGCCGTTGTTGAGGAACAGGCGCCCGAACTTGGCGAAGTCGATCGCGCGGCCGTTGATGCCGGCCGTCATCAGCTCGAACCCGCTCGCCTCACTGTCGAGGCTCCACGAGGCCGGGTACTCCATGCCAAGCGGCTTCCAGATCTTCTCCTGCAGATACTCAGCCGGTGGCCGGTGCGTCGTCCGCTCCAGGATCATGCCCAGCAGCTGCGGGTAGTAGTTGTTGTAGTTGAAATATGAGCCCACCGGCGCGTCGTCGGGCTGGAGCTGCAGCGCCTGGCTGCGCAGGTTGGGATAGGAATAGCTCATCCCGTCGTCGGTGAACTGTGTGAGATCGCGCAGCGGCGACACCGCGTCGTCGTGGACATAGCGGATGCCGGACGACATCGTGAGCAGGTGCCGGATGGTCAGGGCGTCGAGCCCGCGGCCACGCAGCTCGGGCAGATAGGTGATGACTGGGTCGTTCACGCTCCCGATGGAGCCCTCGTCGATCGCGATGCCGACCAGGGCCGATGTGAACGACTTTGCCATCGAGAACGAGGTGACGATCGAGTCGCGGCTGTAGCCGTTGAAGTAGCCCTCGTACAGGATCGTATCATCTTTGATCACGATGAACGAGGTCGTGTTAGTGGCCTTGAGGAATTCCTCGAAGCCGAGCTGCCTGGTCTGGCCCGCGGATTGGTAGGTGATCGGCTGCAGCAGCTCGGGCGCGGGTCGCGACTGGAAGTGGAAGAAGGGCGGCGCGTTGGCGATGGCCCGCGCGGGGAAGAGCTGGTAGTCCGTCACGCGCGAATCGCCCCAGGCGACCTGCCGGGCGACGTACAACGCCTGATCGGGCGAGGTGACGGCCCAGGTCGTCTCGGCCACGGCGACGGCGGCCAGGATCCCGGCGACGATCAGGGCCACGGTGCGGGGCCGGGCAACAGCGCGACCGAGGAGCCAGATCAGGCCGCCGTTCAGCGCCAGCAGCAGGAACAAGACGATCGCCCCCGCGTCGAGAACCGTACGCTGGCCGAGCAGCACGGCCGCGAGGACGACCAACCCGATGAGGTATGCGATGAGCAGCAGCATCGGCACGAGCAGCGTCCAGCCGATGGCTCCCAGCAGGATTCGCAGCGCGCGTCGCGTCTGGGCCGGGCGCCAGTCGATATGCCACCGCGCAGTGGGTGGCGGTGATGGTGTCGTCAAGGGTTTCATGACTGCCCCCTTGTCTTGAGTATGCCGCCGCAGGCCGGTGGCCGCTGGTTCCGCATTGGCACGGGCAGCGCCCCACACCGGGTTGAAAAGCAGGAACGGTGCATGCGGATGCGTCCACGCGGCCGTGCCGACGATCAGGCTGTAGCAGCCTACGCCACCAGGGTCGCTCCATCGCCACCTCAGTGCGTTGGCGACGACGAGAATGTGCGGGCTGAACGAGACCATAGCGGCCCCCTTACGAACGACGGCCAGCGCCGGCTGGTTCTCTCGAACGCCAGGGCAACGACAGCACCCGGCATGATCCTGTATGACCACAGCGGGTCGTACGGCTGACGGTCGAGCGGCGCGGTGCTGCATCTTGCCACCGCCCAGCTGACCGGTTGACCAATCTTCATGTGCGTTGGCCGTGTTTGTCGTTATTTCCGAACCCGCGTCGTGGTCGTGCTCTGCGCTCGCGCATCGGCCCATCCGAGCAACTGGTAGATCAAGATAAACGGACTTGCCGCGATCATGGCAGCGCCAATATCCTGGAGGATGCGCTGCAACAAGGCATTGCCAACGGAGCCTGATAGGAGCACCAACGCCACACCACCATCCACCAGAACGATACAGAGCGCCACGATACCAGCGAAGATGATGTCCATCATGCACCATCGCATACGCACCTCCCCGACCGTCGGCCTGGCGGTATATCGAATCCTGCTTCTACGGTGGCCTGGCTCCCTTGCCACATAGGTACCAAGACGTAGGTCGTTTTCCGTCAGATAGAAACGTGCTGGCGGTGCGGCCGTTCGCACACCGGCCGCACCGCCAGCTGCGCCAGTTACCGAACGCGGCCCTGGCGCATCAGGTTCACGATCGCGAGCAGGATCAGGGCGCCGACAAATGACACGAGCAGCGCCGGCAGGCTGAAGACCCCACTGTTGATCGTGTTCGCGCCGAACAGGAACCCGCCGATTGCTGCGCCCACGATTCCGACAACGACGTTGAGCAGGGCGCCCTGTTGGGCATCGGTTCGCATCACCATGCTCGCGATCCAGCCGATCAGTGCGCCAAGCACCAGCCACAGAATCAGGTTAATCATGGTCGTACTCCCTTTCTACTTCTACATGTGCGACAACAGGTATCGGTGTTCAGCGATCCGGCCGCGTTGCGGTCGCTTTTGTGCGCTCCTGCTGGCGCCTGACGAAGCGACTGGCACGTCGCGCTCGTCTGGCAGGCGATAGGCGCGCGTTCAGGGCTATCAATCTCGCGCGGCATGAAGGGGTATCGCTGGAGTGCAGCGTCGGTGGGTGTGGCAAAGGTAGGAGGATGGCCCCCTCTGTCTTTCATGATAGTGTCTATCTTCCGAATCGAGCGAAAAGAGATCGCTACCCTATGGTAAAGAAGCCTTCACACACCGACAATGGCTTCTTTTCGCGCACGCCCCTTTACCGCGGTACGCAGTTCCTGCCTGGGAATGATCCGATCGTGAGCGCGCAGGAAGTGCGGTGGAAGACACAGGTGCGAACGATCAACCGAGTTGTGGATTGTTCACGTCGCGGGATAGAAACAGTAACGCCCCATCCGGCAGGAGTGTGCTATGATCATGGTGACGCCAAGGAAGTGAGCCATTGGGTTCACGAGCAGATCTTGCGATCTGCGTCCTTGGCGCCAATTGTTCGTGGACGCTTCGTGATGGCTTCCGCCTGCGGCGTTGCCTCACGTGCGCCGCTCCGGTAGTCGCCGGAATACGCCGATCACTATCAGGAGCATCGGGTATTAACCAAGGAGGTGCAGTATGACGTGTCAAGAACGTTTGGAAGCATACCTGCATGAGCAGCAGGTGTCCTTCGCGGTGCAGCATCACCGCTCGGCATACACCGCCCAAGAGGTCGCCGCGAGCGAGCATATCCCCGGCAAGCTGGTAGCCAAGGTGGTGGTCGTCTTTGCCGATGACACACCGGTGATGCTGGTGTTGCCCGCTTCACACCGCGTCGATCTGACGCGCGTGGGTGCCGCGATCGGGGCGCGCAGCATCTCCTTCGCCGGCGAGGGTGAGCTGGCGGCGACCTTCCCGGATTGTGCGGTCGGGGCGATGCCGCCCTTCGGCAATCTGTACAACCTGCCGGTCTACGTTGATCGCATGCTCGCCGAGGATGCGACGATCGTGTTCCAGGCCGGCACACACACCGACACGATCCGAATGGCGTACGCCGATTTCGCGCGGCTGGTCAAGCCCACGGTGGTCGCGTTCGCGTATCACCTGCAGGATATTCCGGCCTACGTCTGATGCGAGCGACGGCGGCGACGGCGTACGAACATGGTGGGTGCCTGGTGGTTCGGCACGCGCGAGTCAATCGGGTGATCTGCCTGGGCGCGTGCCGCGACGAGCGCCACCTCTAGAGGCGCTATGGCGTTACCGGTACCCGGAGCAGCGCACCGACTGCATAGCCAACCAGCGCACTCAGCGTACCGATGATCGCCAGCTCCAGACCGCTCCTCCCCGGACGACCAACTGTCAGGCGCGCCTTGTAGGCACCCACCGCAAACAACACCAGCGCGGCGACGACAATCGAAACGCCCATGCTCGTTCCCACCGGCAGCATAACGAAGGGTATCAGCGGGATGAGCGAGCCGACTACCGCCGAGACGCCGACAACGAATGCTGCGCGCAAGGCGTGCGCACGGCTGATGGGCGTGAGATGGTGCTCCTCGGCCAGCATCACTGCTACCCACACATCGGGGTTCGCGGTTATCGTCTCCACGATCCGGTCGAGCAGATCTCCCGCGAAGCCTTTGCACGCGTACAGCTCACGGATCTCCTGCCGTTCCAGCTCGGGGACGCGCCGCACGTGGCGGTACTCGCGTGCCTGCTCGCTTGCATAGACGTCCGCCGCAGCCATGGTTGAGGTGTAGGCCACCGCGCCCATCGAGACCGACTCAGCAAAGGTCGCGGCCAGACCAGCAACGAGCACGATATGCGCGTCCGCCGTTGCGGCGGCAACGCCAAGAATGACGCCCAGCACATTGACCAGGCCATCTTGCCCGCCGAGGATGATATCTGAGAGGGCTGACGCGCGCTGGTGTGGATCGCCGTGCAGATGATAGGTCAACTGGTCGGCGGTTGCCTCGCGCGGCCTGGTCGTGACTCTGGATTTCATGGTGCTTCTCCGTTCGACTCTGCCGGGCGTACCCGGCCCCTGGCAGCGCCACCACCATGCCACCAGCGATAGTCTTAACCCGGCGTGCGTGACATTCGCTCGTAGCGTGCATGTCTCACTCCAGCCATGCGATCAGTAACATCAATCCAACGCCCATCCCCATTGCGATCAGCTGGGCGAGTGATTTCGCAGGCGTCAGCTCTTTATGGAGCTCGGGCAGCAGATCCGCGCCAGCCATGGAGATGAAGCTCCCGGCGGTGAGCGGCAGCAGCACCGCCACGAACGGTGCGGCGGTGCTGCTGGCGATCAGTGTGATCAGCGCCCCGACGATCGCCAGCGAGGCCGAGAGCACGTTGAACACCAGCGCCTTCGTGGGGCTCAGCCCGGCCTGGAGTAAGACACCGAAGTCGCCGATCTCCTGTGGTATCTCGTGCAGGATGACGGCCAGGGTGGTGGCGATCCCGACCGGCACGCTCGCGACATAGGCGGCGCCGATCAGCATGCCGTCGATCAGATTATGCACGCCGTCGGCCACCAGGTTCAGGTAGCCGACCGGCTGGATGTGTACGTGGTCATCGAGCACATGCTCGTGGCGCCAGCGCAGAAATTTTTCGAGGCTGAAGAAGCCGAAGATCCCCGCGAGTACGGTGAGCGCGGTCGCCACATGCGCCTCAGACTGAGCGTAACTCTCCGGCAGCAGATGAATGAAGACATCGCCAAACATGCTGCCGGCGGTTGTAGGACTTCGCCCGCCGCCAGCGCCGCACGGTCAAAGTCCACGCCATGGTTCCCCACGCCCACGTGGTCACGCTCTTTCCCGAGGAGGGCTACGGCTTTCTCGAAACAGCGGACGGGATTGCGATCTCCTTGCATCATAACAGCGTCGTGCATGACGCCTTCGACCGTCTCGCGATTGGAACGGAGGTGAGCTTCGTCGCCGAGGAAGGCGACAATGGGCTCCAGGCCAGCACCGTCCGAGTGGTTGGCGGGCAGCACATCGCGCCCGCGATGACGTGAGTCGTTCGCCGAGCTGATTGCGCTGGATGAGGCATTCGCCTCAGCGGAGGGATGGGCCGAGGAGGGCAGCACCCAATGCTCGCTGCCGAACCCCGACTGATAACACCCAACCACAGCTTGTCCTTGCGCTCAGCTCCTCTGCTCTATCCCTGATTAGGACGCCGAGAAATTCCGCCGCAGACCAGCGCTTTCTCGGTGTTCAACTTACCATTCTTGGTGGTGGTATTGTAGCTCGCGGAGGGGAGCGTCGTGCTATACTATGGGTGTTCACATTGAGACATTCGGCGGGCTGAGTGGTAGCCCGTACTGCCGCCAGTGCGCCAGAGGAGGAACGATGATGATCGAACTGTATCTGTATCTGCTGGTGGTGCTAGTGGCGCTGGCTTTGTGCTGGCGGACGGTGGCTGCACTGTCCCTGGTCGCGGTTGCCGCGCATGTCACGCCGCATCCCAAAACCAGAAAGCGATGAACGTCCACGAGCAACGCGACGCGAGTGTGAAATCCGGACTGCACACCCAGGGATGGGGAGGCAGGTTCAAGTCCTGGCGTCGCGACCAATGCCCCGCCCGATTTCTTCCAGCTGCTCGGCTCCGCGCAGCGGCTGCACGAGGTTGACCTGGCGGCCTGTACCGCCGCCGGTGTCCCGGTTCACCGCCGGCGCAGCGGCGGGGGCGTCGTGTTGAGCGATTCGCTGCTGCTGCTCGACCTGGCGCTGCCACCCGAAGATCCGCTCTCTACCAACGATGTCACCGAGTCGTACCGCTGGCTCGGCGCGGTGTGGGCGGCTGTGCTCGGCGCCCTTGGCATGACAACACATGTCATCGACATCACCACCGCTCGGTCTGACGCACAGATACTGGATCCGCTGCTCCGACGGGTCTGCTTTGGTGGCCTGTCGCCCAATGAAATAGAAGCACAAAGCCACAATCACAGGCGGGTTTATGAAACGAACCATCGCTCTTGCACTGCTCGCGACAGTGAGCGTGGCGCTGGCCATGCTTGTGCCAGCGGGCGCAGCACCGCGAACCCACTGCTTTGAGCAGACCAGCTATTGCATCGCTAGTCCAATCCTTGACTATTGGGAGCGCAACGGCCACCGAGGGTTGCGCTCCCTTCACGCTGGCGCCTGCGCATGAGCGATATAATCGTTCGGGGTCAGGTGCGATGGCGACCCGACAACCCTGCACGACAGGAGGCGCAACGGAACGCTATGAGCGGTCAACACGCTCGTATTTTGCTCGTAGACGATGAGGCCGGTATTCGTGTCACGCTCGGCGCGCTGCTCGAGCGGCGTGGCTATGACGTGACGTTTGCCGAAAGCGGGAAGCAGGCGGTGCATTTGCTCGAGCAGCAAGCGTTTGATCTGCTGCTCACCGACCTGAAGATGCCCGACATTGATGGCATGCAGGTGGTGGCAGCCGCGAAGCAGCGCCAGCCGGATCTGCCGGTCATTGTGCTCACGGGCCATGGGTCGCTGGAGACTGCGATCGACGGGCTGCATCAGCGCGTCTTCGACTACGTGCTCAAGACCACTCACCCGAACCAGGTGCTCGCGCGTGTCGAAGCCGGGCTGGCAGCGCACACCCAGGAGCAGCGGGAGTTGCTGCTGCTCGACGTCGTCGGGTCGGCGCTCCACGAGCTACGCGGCGATCAGTTCGCTCATGAGTCTGGTCACCTGGCCACACCCAGCGAGCGGATATTCACTGTTGGCATGCTCCAACTGGACACATGGCATCAGAAGGCCACGCTAGCCGGGCGCACGGTCACGCTCACCCCTACCGAATTTCGGGCGCTCCTGTGCCTGGCGGAGCACGCAAACACGATGATCTCGTACTCGCAGCTGGTCCGCTCTGCCCAGGGCTACGATACCGGCGAGATCGAGGCCAGCGAGCTGGTCAAGCCGCATATCCACCATCTACGCCAGAAGCTCGAAACGAATCCGAACGCCCCACGCTATCTCCTGAACGTGCGCGGCAAAGGCTATCTGCTCTCGCCCTTTGGTGAATAAGCGGTCTCGAGCAAAGGTCGGCCGATCGACATGAGCGCCGCGAGCAGGCGTTCGTGACAGAGTGTGCTGAGTAGATCGGAGACGCGCGGCAAGGCATATTTCAGCCACAGTGATGCTCCGTGGCGCTGCTATGAGGGTGAGCCGTGTGATCATCGGCGCAGGTGAGAGCGACCCTTCACCCTCGACAACGTGCGCCGCATGCGTATCTTGTGACCGTGGCGGCATTAGTGACCGATCGGCCCCTATTCCTCTTGCATAGCAGTCGCGAATATCCGTATCGGATCGAGCATGAACCCATCAAGCTCCATCGTCGATGGATGTTCGGCATACTCATCCGGGCGATCTTCAAACTCGCGCTTGCAGAGCTCAGAGCAGAAATAATACGATTTGCCATGATACTCTCGCCGCAGCGCATCCGCTGGATCGATGAGTAATCCACAGACTGGATCGCGTTTCATCACGCACCTCCGTGCCACATGCTGGTCACAGCATGGATACCTTGAACTGAGTATACACGAGGTATGTACGTCGCAGAGAAAAGAATCGACAATCGTCAGTGGCGATCGCGTAGCATGCTGAACAACCCGTCAGGCTGTTCAGGCTGCTCACCCCTCTCCGGACAGCCGCGCTTAACCATCGGTGCGGCCGGCGGTGATGACATCGTTGAGCAGCGGCAGCTCAGCCGCGAGCGCAAAGCGCGTGGCGATCCGCTGCGCCAATGCGATGCGGGCGCGTTCCTCGCCGTGGGTGAGAACGACCTGCGGCTGCCTGGGCGCCAGCCAGTCGACTAACTCCGACTGCCCGGCATGCGCGCTGAACCCACCCAGCGTATGGATCTGAGCCCGCACGGTGATCGCTTCGTCGAAGATGCGGACGCGCCACGCGCCATCGACCAGCAGCCGCCCAGTGTGCCTGCGGCCTGGTAGCCGACGATCAGCACCATCGCCTCCGGTCGCCGGAGGTTGTGCTTGAGGTGATGTAGGATGCGCCCACCAGTACACATCCCCGCGCCGGCGATGATGATGCAGGGGCCACCCACGTAGCCGAGGGACAATCGCCGCCACACGAGCGCGCCAGCGAGCAGTAGGGCGGCGTGCCGAGCGGCGCAGTCAACGGCCCACTGCCCACGCATCCCGGCCGCGCTCGCAGGGCTTGTGAGCGCGCTGAGCGCGGCAGCTGTCAGGCCCGGCATAGGCCAGGATCGCGATGACGATCAGGGCGTCACCGACGCTGCGTACCGGCGTCCCGGCTAGGTGGTGACGCACCTCCGCACTGTCGATGCTCGCCACGATGCCAATCAGCGTGGACGCGCTGAGAATCACCAGGGCGACGTAGGCGAAGACCAGCACGGTGAACGGCGCACCGACCAGATAGACCGCGTAGGCGTAGAGCGCGTAAAAGAGCGCGCCGGCCACAGGAGCAGGCCGATCAGCACCTCGGCGTAAAGAACTCTTCACCGTGCGTCGCGTGGTAATGGTATGACTGGATCCGGGTGTACTTCAACTCGTGGCGGTAGCTACATCCTCTCGTGAAGTGAAGATTTCATTTCGCCATTGGCCGTCCGACCGTTCTATCATGAACAGCGACGGGATGTACCCCGTGGATGCGCCCTGCCCAGTCCCACGCCGTTTTCGCTTCCCACAAACGCGAGCAAGGCCCAGGAACTGTGCCGTGCGCGGCGTAGCCTCTATCTGAAGCTACGGAGTATGCGAAGGAGCACGAATATGAAACGGATACGCGGAACAATTCTGGCCATGGTGGTTCTGATCGGGCTGACGATCACGCCAGTTCTGGCAGCGCCTGTGATCGGGAATGCCGCATTTCAGCGCGTCTGGGAGCGCCAGGATCGTGCGGTGACCGAACACATCAGCGACCGCTCGTGGACATGGGGGCCAGCCCCGATTAGCGAGGCGCTGCGCGAGCAATTGGTCGAGGGCGTGGATGGCAAGCGCACGGTGCAGTACTTCGACAAGAGCCGCATGGAGATCAATGATCCGACCGCCGACCCGAACGCGACCTGGTACGTGACCAACGGCCTGCTGCCGATCGAGCTGATGACTGGGCGGTTGCAGGTCGGCTTCAATCAGTTCGAGCTGCGCGCGCCGGCCAGGATCGCGGCGATTGGCGACCCAGATCAATTTCCGACCTACGCCGACCTGCTGCACCTGTACCAGAGCCCCGGCGCGGTTAACCCTGGCGACCTTGGCAAGCCGGCGACGGGCTTCCTCAACGCGGATGGGTCGATTAGCGGCTTCAATGACTACGCCAGTGACCCGGCGACGCTGCTGGTGCGCGGCGAGAACAACCACGGCGTGGCGAAGGCATTCCTCGATTTTGTGAATGGGCAGGGGCTGGTCTACGAGAATGGCCGCTACATCCGCAGCCAGGTCTACGATCCACTGTTCGTGTTCGGCCTGCCCGTGACGGGCGCATACTGGGTGAAGGCCAACGTTGGCGTGGTCGAGCGCCCGATCCTGTTCCAGGTATTCGAGCGGCGGGTGCTTACCTATAACCCGGCCAACGACCCGGCCTTCCGCGTCGAGATGGGCAACGTCGGCCAACACTACTACCAGTGGCGCTACCCGAAATAGGCCGCAGTGCCGCCTGGAAACGCGGCATGTGGACTGTGCGAAGGCTCGGCTGGTTATATGCATCAAGCGGGCGATGGTGGAAGCTCCCACCATCGCCCGCTCCCCACACATAGCACACAGAAAGGAGAGACTGCCATGACAGTGCTCACCCAACCGCTCCGCGAGGAGCACCAGGAGCTGCTCCCGCACATCGAGCAGCTGCGCATAGCGGCCGAATCGGTTGGTGATGTGCCGGTCGAGACGCTCAGACAGAATATTGGTGCGGTATATACGTTTCTGATCGAGCATCTGATCCCGCACGCACAGGCAGAGGATCAGGCGCTGTACCCCGTGGTTGCAAAGGTGATGGGCGCGCCGCTATCTACGGCAACAATGCGTCGCGATCATGTCGAGGTCGGCCGGCTCACCGAGGAGCTGGGGGTGCTCCGGGCGCAACTCGCCGGCGCGACGCTCAGCGACGCGCATGCGAAGGCGCTGCGGCGGGTGCTGTACGGCCTCTACGCCCTGGTCATGGTGCATTTTGCCAAGGAGGAGGAGATCTACCTGCCGCTGCTCGACGCGCAGTTGACTGCTGACGAAGCGCAGCGCATGTTCGCGGCAATGGATGTGGCTGCGCACGCGGCGATGCACCACGCAGCGGGATAGCACACGCTGTTTCAAGGAGGACGCTAGGAAATGAGCTTAGCGTATAGCCCATTCTGGTGCGGTAAGGTTCCTTGATTATGCACTAGGAGGGCAACGCGCTGGCGGTGTGCAGCCGGCTGGCGCTGGCCGGCGATGCATGTGTTCGGCTCCTGGTACAGTCGCTCTGTGCATGGTAGTGGTCGGACGGCGGCTGGAACTGCGACAAAGATCAGCACACCCAACATAGCTCGTTTTACGAGAGTCTGGTGCCCCACGGGGGTTGATCGAGTATGCTGGTACAACTGACCGACGCGCGGCTTCAGGAACCCCTGGATATGCTGAAAGCGAAACGGCTGCCGTCGATCATGCCAGGGTTACGTACCTTCGCTGGCTGTTTCGTCCAGATCAATCGTCACGGTGACGAGGGCTGGATCGTCGATCGAGCGATGGATGCGAAAGCCGAGCTTGGCGCAGATCTGCCGCATCGCGTGGTTGTCGGCCAGGATCAGGCCAGTGACATGACGAATCTGCTCCATCCGCGCGACCTCTAGGAGCCTCCGCAGCAGCTCGGTGCCCAGCCCACGGCCCTGGAATGGGTCACCGACCACCACAGCCGCCTCGGCTGTCTGCCGGTCGCGCTCCCGGCAGAGTCGCCCGATCGCCAGGACGGCCCGTTCGCCGGTCTGCGGGTCGGTCTGTTCGGCGATGAGCGCCAGCTCGCGGTCGTAGTCGATGAAACAGATGCGGGTCAGCCGCTCGTGCGTGGTGCGCTGGCTGAAGCTCATCGGCGAGAAGTAGCGCCCATAGACGCTTTGATCCGACAGCGTGGCGTGGAAGCGCACCAGGAGCGGTTCGTCCTCCGGCCGGATCGGGCGAATCGTGACGGTGGTGCTGTCTGCCAGCGTCCATGGCCCGACGTACTGAGTCGGGTATGGGCGAATGGCGAGGGGCGGCAGCTGCTCCTCGGCAACCTCGAGCCCATGCACAACCACCCGCGCATCAAGCGCCAGCATGCCCTCGGCTGAGACGAGCAGCGGGTTGATGTCGATCTCCTTGATGGCACGCTGCTCGACGACCAGCTGGCTGAAGCGAACCAGCAGCTGTTCAAGGGCAGCGAGGTCAACCGGGTTCCGCCCACGCACACCTTTGAGCGCCGCGTAAATGTGGGTCTGCTCGATCAGCCGTCGCGCCAGGGTCGAGTTCAGCGGCGGCAAACCCAGCGCGCGATCCTGGAAGACCTCCACCAATTGTCCGCCCGCGCCGAACAGCAGCACCGGGCCAAATTGCGGATCGACGCTGCTGCCGAGGATGAGCTCATAGCCATCAGCCTTGACCATGGGCTGCACGGTCACCCCGCCGAAATGCCCCTCGCCAGCGCGTTCGCGCACCGACGTCTCGATCGCGCGGTAGGCCTTCCGCACCGCCTGCGCACTCGCCAGGTTCAACCGCACGCCTCCGACATCGGTCTTGTGGGTGATCGTCTCCGACAGCAGCTTGACGACGACCGGGTAGCCGAGCGCCTCGGCCGCAGCAGCAGCCGAAGCCGGATTGGTGGCGACCTCCGTTGCAACAGTCGGAATGCCGTAGGCGACCAGCACCTGCTTGGCCTCCACCTCGGTGAGGACGGTTCGCCCGGTTGCCTGCACACGCTGGAGGATCGTTGTGGCCTGGGCGCGGTCGGGCTGCGAAGCGTTGTCGCGCAGTACTGGCGTCTCATACAGGTTGCGCAGATTCGCACTATAGCGCCACATGAGCTGGAACGTGCGGGCGGCGGCGTCAGGCTGGCGGTAGGTCGGGATGCCAGCGGCGTTGAGCAGCGCTTCGCCGTCTGCCACCCGCGCGCCCCCCATCCAGCTGGCCAGCAGCGGTTTACCATCGGTGCGCACGTAGGGTCGCACGCGCTCGGCGGTCGCCGTTGGATCGGACATCGCCGTCGGCGTTAGCATGACCAGCAAGCCATCGGTGCCCGGGTCGCGCGCGGCAATCGCGAGTGCTTGCTCGTAGCGCTGGGGGTTGGCATCGCCGAGGATGTCGATCGGGTTGCCGTGGCTCCAATGGGCGGGCAACACCCCATTGAGCGTCTCGACGGTCTCGGGCGCAAGTGTGGTGAGCTCACCGCCCGCGGCGACCAGCGCGTCGGTCGCAAGCACGCCGGAACCGCCAGCGTTGGTGACAATTGTGAGGTGCGGCCCGTGCGGACGCGGCTGCTTGCCGAGCACCTCGGCCATATTGAACAGCTCGTCGACCGTATTGACCTGCAACACGCCGCAGCGGCGAAACGCGGCCGCAAGCACCTCGTCGCTACCCGTGAGCGCGCCAGTATGTGAGGCGGCAGCCTTGGCCGCCGCGTCGGTCCGGCCGGCCTTAATGATAATGATCGGCTTGGCGAGCGCCACCTCGCGGGCAGCCGAGAGAAACGCCCGCGCATCGCCGATGGTCTCCATATAGATCAGAATACTGTGCGTGTGCGGGTCGTCGCCAAGGTAGTCGATCAGGTCGCCCCAGCCGACGTCGAGCATCGAGCCGACCGAGATAAAGGTGCTGAACCCAACGTTCTCCTGCAAGCTCCAATCGAGGATGGAGGCGCAGAGCGCGCCGCTCTGAGAGATGAAGCCTACCGTGCCAGGCCGCGCCATATCACTGGCGAAGGTCGCGTTGAGGCCAGTAATCGGGCGCATGACGCCGAGGCAGTTCGGGCCGATCACGCGCATGTGCCCGCGACGTGCCTGTTCCATGATCTGCCGCTCCAGCGCGGCGCCTGCCGGGCCAGTCTCCTTAAAGCCTGCGGAAATCACGACAGCCCCGCGCACCCCACAATCGGCGCACTCCCCAATCACATCCGGCACGGACGGCGCCGGTGTGATGACAACCGCGAGATCGATCGGGGCGGGAACATCTGCCACGCACGGGTAGGTCTTGATGCCCAGCACGTGGGTGCGCTTGGGGTTGACCGGGAAGATGGTGCCGCCGAAGGGCGTGCGAATGAGGTTGGTCAGGACGGTGCGTCCGACGCTGCCGGATTGCTCACTGGCCCCAATGACCGCCACGGTCTCTGGCGTAAAGATCGCGTCGAGGGGGTGAGCTGCGATCCGTGCGACGTCAATGCGGTAGTCAGCTTGACTGACAGTGGACACGCTCATGGTGGTGTCTCCAGCTGGGTGGATGATCGACCGGCGCTTCGTCGGTCAGAGTCGCTGCCGCGATGCCTTCTGGTCGCGGTTTCTCCTCTCTATTCTAGTGAAATATACGGGCGGTGAGTGGGAAGATTTCGCCATGCCCAGTGAAGGTTCCTGCATATTGCTGGTTCCCAAATGCACGCGGTTGTTCCTCCTACCGTCTCTCGCTGGTACGCTGAAACTGGTTGGCTGCCATTGGACATATCTCTTGAGCATGTCCTGACCCTATACTGGGGCGATCGGCGGATTGTGCTCCGCGAGCATATGCTCCATTTGGCTACACACCCACGCTTTCGTTTCGGGATGCGTGAAAATATAGAGCTGCTCGTTCCTGATCGCTTGGAACACACTGTCGGCAACTTGATCAGGCGACATCCCCTGTTGCGCGGCTTGGCGACTTGCCTGCAGCACCGCGAATCATTGCGGAGCTCGATTGGGCGATTGCGCTCAGCGTCGCAGATCCGGGTGTTCACCCAACTGGGGCAGAGGATCGACACCTTCACTTTTGCGCCGCGCTGCGCCAATTCATAGTAGAGCGTTTCGGATAGGGCGACCACGCCGTGCTTGCTGACATTGTAGGTGCTGGACGACCCAGGGCCGACGACCAGCCCGGCAATCGAGGCGGTATTCACAATGTGGCACCCGGTTATGAAACACTTGCATATGCTCCTCCTTGGCGGCGTTAAGCGCTAAAGATCGGCCAGCTCACACTGTAAAAGGCTCCGGGTTGCCGGCAAAAATCTGATCCAAGATGCGTCGCTCGCGCTCGCCGATCGTTCCCACGAAGCTTGGCAGGTCGCGCAGCTGCTTGAAGGCGGCGTAGCCCCGCGCCAGGAAATCATACAGTTCAACCCAACCGGCGCGCAGTGCAGAACCTCGCGCGAGCTTCATGGCCAGCCCCACCACGGCCAGGCGCGACCCGGCACCCACCTGCCTGAGCACCTGCGTGATCAGCTCGATTTGCCGCACTCGCTCGTCATAGTTGTCACACAGCCGGTAGCCTGCGGCGTACTGTTCAGGAGTGATGCTATCGGTCACCTGTAGTTGGTTCACCAGCACGCGGCACAGGGCATTGTCGAGCGCGTTTGTCAGGCGATTGAGCTCGATCACTTCGCTGAGAAGTCGCAGTGTGTGGGGAGGCAGCACACGCACCAAAAACGCATAGATCCGCTCGATGTCATGATCGCGCTGGCTAAAATCGCGCGGGGCATAGATATCGCTCAGGAAAAAGCGGCAGGCCGGGCCGGCGTGGGGGTCGACCAGCAGGTCGGCGTAGGTTCGTGCTAGCCGCTGGGATTGCCAGGTGCGCAACAAGGCGAGCTGTGGATCGAGCGCGACCCCGGCCACGGGCTGTTGCTGCAACTCGGCGCGATGCTGCAGATCGTAGAGTAAGCGGGCTGCATCCGCGCGTTTGGGTTGGTCGGACATCAGCTGGCCTTCGCGTCTTCATCGTGCTCGCGCGAGCGCTGGATGAGCACGGGCACGCCCGCGCCGCGCACGACCTTATCGGCCACACTGCCGAGCAGCAGCCGCACGGCGCCACCGCGGCCATGGGTGGTCAGCGCGATCAGATCGGCGGCATGCTCGCGGGCGTACTCGATGATTGTGACGGCCGGCTGGCCGTAGGCTACGTGAGTGTGTACGACCACGCCGCGCTCGCGCATCTGTGCGGCAACCCGCTCGAGCCTGGCCAGCGCCTCGGCGCGCCACTGCTCCAGCACGCGATCGTCGAGCCCGGCCACCTGCGCGGCCGGCGCGTAGCCCAGCATTGGTACCTCGATCGCCTCCAGCAGCGTGTACTCCGCCTCCATGAGCTGGCCGAGCGCCAGCGCCGGCGCGATCGCCTCCTCGGCCAGCGCCGATCCGTCCAGCGGGATCAACACATGCGCGAAGGCGCGCTCGTGGACGGCCTCCAGCACATCGAGCGCCTCCGCGTGCGGCCGCGCCAGCAGGAGCGGCATCGGCAGGCGGCGCACCAGCGTATCGGCGACGCTGCCCATCCACGCACGGCCCAGCGGGCCGTACCCGTGCGTCGTCATGACTACCAGGTCGGCGCCGGAGGCACAGGCGTGGTCGTACAGGGTGTCGGCGGCATCGCCATCCAGCACCGCCGTCGTCATCGCGATCTCCCAGCGCTCGGAAAGGCAGGTTGCCAGGTGATCGATGTAGGTGCGCGCCCGCTCGCGCATCTGGGAAAGCCGCGCCTCGCCTAGAACCGGCGCGTCCAGGGCGGCGCCGAACACATTTGGCCCCAGCGGCGCGCAGACATGCACCAGTTCGACCTGCGCGCCAGCACGCCGCGCGATGCCAAGCGCCAGCGGCAGCGCGTATTCTCCGAACGACGACCCGTCGAGGGGCACCATGATCGTGCGGTACATCGTTGTCTCCTTTCAGGCGCGTCAGCGCGCCTCCTGTCGCATCTCACTATAGCGCGACGCGCCCGGCATGCGCGGGAAGGAACGATCCCCGGGCGTGAATAAACGTTTACGAGGTGGGAAGGGCGATTGGCTATCATAGCAGCAGCGACCGTTTCGCCGCCGCGCTGGACGAATTGGGCGTCAGAAAGGGCGATCGCGTTGCGCTGATGCTGCCGAACTCGCCGCAGTTCGTGATCGCCTTTTTCGCCGCGCTGCGCCTGGGCGCGATCGCGGTCAACACCAACCCGACCTACACCGCGCCCGAGCTTCAGCACCAGCTGGCCGATAGCGGCGCCGAGACGATCGTGCTGCTGAACCTGTTCCTGCCGCGCCTGCGCAAGGCCCAGGCCGCGCTGCCCGCGCTCAAGCGCGTGATCGTGACGACGATCGACGACCCGCTGCCATTCCCGATCGACACGCTGGTGCGCCGCGCCCAGCGCAAGGAGCCAGATTGGGTCGAGGCTGTGCCGGCCCACAACACGTTTCTCTTCGCCGACCTGCTGGCCCACGGCACGCCCGCGTCGCCCAGAGTCGTGCGCTCGCCCGATGACGTGGCGTTGTTCCAGTACACCGGCGGCACCACCGGCGTGCCGAAGGCGGCGATGCTGACCCACCGTAACCTGGTGTCGAATACGCTCCAGGCCGCCGCCTGGCTGCCCGATAAGCAGCACGGCGGCGAGCGGATCATGTGCGCGCTGCCGTTCTTCCACATCTACGGCATGACCATCGGCATGCTTCTGTCGGTCGCGCTCGCTTCCAACATGATCGTCGTGCCGAACCCGCGGCCGATCGAACAGGTGATGCGCGTGCTCCAGCGCGAACGTGCGACGATCTTCCCCGGCGTGCCGGCCATGTACATTGGGATCATCAACCATCCCGATGTCGCCGCCTACGATCTCAAGTCGGTGCGCTGCTGCCTGAGCGCCGCCGCACCGCTGCCGATGGAGGTTCAGGAGCAGTTCGGGCGCCTTACGGGCGGCCGGCTGGTCGAAGGCTACGGGCTGACCGAGACCTCGCCGCTGACGCACGCCAACCCGATCTACGGGGTGCGCAAGCCCGGCTCGATCGGCATCCCCGTACCGGACACCGAGGCCCGACTGGTGGATCCGGAAACCGGCATGCCGCTTCCGAGCGGCGCGGCCGAGGCCGGCGAGCTGGCGATCCGTGGGCCACAGGTGATGCGCGGGTATTGGAACCGCGCGGAGGACACCGCCGATTGCCTAAGCGCGGACGGCTGGCTGTGCACCGGCGACATCTGCACGGTCGACGATGACGGCTACTTTTCCATCGTGGATCGGAAGAAGGACATGATCATCGCCAGCGGCTACAAGATCCTGCCGCGCGAGGTCGAGGAGGTGCTGTTCGCGCACCCGGCCGTGCAGGAGGCCGCGGTCGTCGGCGTGCCCGACCCGTACCGGTGCGAGACGGTCAAGGCGTTCATCGTACCGAAGGCCAGTATGCACCCCACTGTGGAGGAGCTGATCACGCACTGCCGCGCCAGCCTGGCCCCCTACAAGGTGCCGCGGCTGATCGAGTTCCGCGCCGAGCTGCCCAAGACTGCGATCGGCAAGGTGCTGCGGCGCGTGCTGGCCGCCGAGGAGCAGCAGAAGTCGCCGGCGCAGGCGACCGGCGCCCCGTCCGTTTGATCGCATGAAGTGGGCTGGCTAGGTCTGGCCGCGGGTTTCTTTTCCTACGCGGCGCTATCGGGAAGCCGATACGCGCCGCAAAAGAGGCTGGTCGTGCAATCACTCCCCTGCGTTACCACTCCTTCTCGCTGAACCAGCTTCGTCCCTTGTATACTAGAGTCAATACCTTATCAGACTTCGGAAGTCTTGAATCTCAGCCAAGACTTCCGAAGTCTGAGCAGGTGCGTATTTGACAGGACTTACGCAGTACCGCGCATAAACGCCTCTTAGCCTGCCCTTTGACAGGCTCAGGACGAACGGCAGCATGGTACTTTCTGTTTTATCTGTGTTTCGTTTTTGCGCTCTGCGAGCGCAAAAACGAAACACAAAAAGAAGATGAAGTACCGCTGCGAATGATCACTTCTGGGCCACCGCGTAAGTCCTGTATTTGACAGGTATTGATACGAGAGCGCATCGAGATCCGCAGGAGGCGACACGCCATGAAACGACAGACGATACCACTGGGGCGTCTTCTTGGCATTTCGATTGGGCTAGATTATTCCTGGTTCTTGGTCTTTGTGCTGATGACTTGGGCGCTGGCCGCGAGCTACTACCCCGCCGAATTCACCAGCTGGCCGGTAGCCCTGTATTGGGTCATGGGCGCAGTGACGACGATCATGCTGTTTGTGAGCGTCGTGCTCCATGAGCTCGGGCACGCGGTCATCGCACGGCGTTATCACATTCCGGTGCGGAGTATCACGCTGTTTCTCTTCGGCGGCGTGGCCGAGCTCGGCGCCGAGCCGCCCAGCGCCAGCGCGGAGTTCTGGATCGCGGTCGCCGGCCCGGTCGTCAGCTTTGCGCTGGCGGTGCTGTTCGGCTTGTTGCAGCCGCTCGTGGTTGGTATCGCGCCGCTGCTGGCACTGGCTACCTACCTGGCCTCGATCAACGGGGCGCTGGCGCTGTTCAACCTGATCCCTGGCTTCCCACTGGATGGTGGGCGCGTCTTTCGCGCAATCGTCTGGGGGATCACGCATAACCTGCGCCGGGCGACGCTGATCGCCGCCAACCTCGGGCGGGTGATCGCTTACATCTTCATCGTTGTGGGAGTATGGCAGATCCTGAACGGGAACCTCGGCGGGCTGTGGATCGCCTTCATCGGCTGGTATCTGGAGGGCGCAGCCGCGACCCAGGTTGTGCAGCAGCAGATCCATGACCTGCTGGCCGGCCACATCGTGGCCGAGGCCATGAATCGCGACTACACCGCTATCTCGGCCGGCATGACGTTGCAGCAGGTGGTTGATCAGTATGTCCTGGGGCGCGGGCAGCGCTGCTTCGTGGTCGAGCAAGCTGGCACGGCTACCGGCCTGCTGACGGTGCATCACATCAAGGCCGTGCCACGATCCGCCTGGCCGACGACCACCGCCGCGCAGGCCATGCTCCCGGTGGAGCAGTTCAAGTCGACCAGCCCAGACACCGAGCTGTGGGCGGCACTTGAGGAAATGGATCAGGATGGCGTCAACCAGCTGCCGGTGCTGGCGAACCACCAGGTGCTGGGCATGCTCAGCCGCGACAGTGTGATTGGTTTTCTGCGCACTGCGCGCGAGCTCGGTGCCTGAATGCTGACATTCTGTGCGTTGGGAGGACGCTATGAACGACCAGCAGAGCGACATGCTGCGACGCGGGGAACCTGGTCTTCAACCCATATGCTGATATGGAGGTACGCCGGTGAAACGAATTTCCATGCTGCTGGTCGGGATGGCGCTACTTCTGGCCCCCACCACGCTCGCCGCGCAGCCGCCGCTTCCGTTGACTTGGCATGACATCGGTATCACCGCCACTGGCAGCTCCATGTGTTTCGACAACAGCCATCCTGGTGTCGTCTTCGTGGCTGCGCCCGATGGGACGGTGGCCTACAATTGGCAAACCGGCGCGCGCATGGTGCTGAGCCAGCACGCCTTTGACCGCTGTGGTCCCGGCGGTCTGCTCTTCGATGTTCCCGATCAGCAAGGCGCTCCGTTCGATGGGCCGACCTGGCGGTTCAACACCGCCGACCGCACCAGCACCATGCTCGCGCATGCGCACACGCATGTCGCCGCCGATGGCTCGCTCCAGCTCTATGCGCTGCACGACGATGGACACCTGTGGGCCAGCGCTGATGGCGGCACAACCTGGCAGCGGCGCGGCCAGCAGCTCGCCGGCAAGCTCACCAGCCTGGCCGTCGGCGCTGTGGATGCGCGGGCGATCTACGCCCTGGCGATCCAAAGCACGCGCCAGGCGGCACCCGAGCATAACATCACGGCCTACACGATCTCCTTCTCACCAGACGCCGGCCGCACCTGGGCGTTGCGCGCGACGCGCCAACTGGATAGCCCGGTTCCGGCAAACGAGCGCTATCTGGGCATTGCGACGCTGCCAGGCAATAGCGCGCCAGCAGATACGCTCCAGCTCGTGATCCGGGAAGGCATCACTCCCAGTACGCCTAGCCAGTATCTGGCCTCGGTGGACGGTGCGCGCACGTTCCGCGCTGTCGGCAGCGGATCGGGCTACAACCCGCTCACGCTGGTGCATACTGGTGAATCCATCCTGCGCATCACTGGGGGCGGATATGGAGGGCGCACGCAGCTGGCGCGCTCGCGCGACGGCGGGCTAACATGGGCGGATCTGCCGGCCCCATCACGCCTGAATGATCTGCCGGGCGGGCCGTGCTTCTACCCACAGCCGCAGGTCGTCGGCTATGCGCCGGCCAATCTGCTGCTCTGCGACAACGGCGTGTCCTGGTACTCGCCTGACGGCGGCCAGAGCTGGCAATCGCTGGGCACGGGCGTCGAACGGCTCTTCATCACACCCTATCTGCCGCTCACCGTGCTGGACTGGCACGCAAATGGCCAACTCTTTGCCCTTGATCTCCCCGACGCCGGCAATCACATTACGGCGCCGGTGTCGGCCAGCGGCGCGGCTGGGAGCATGTTCTTCCCGGCGACCGGTCATAATCTGGCGGGCAGCTTTCGGCGTTACTGGGAGGCGCACGGTGGGCTGGCGCAGTTTGGCTACCCACAGACCGAGGCGTTTCCCGAAATCAACCCGGCCGATGGAAGTGTGTACCTGGCGCAGTATTTCGAGCGCGCGCGGTTCGAGGCGCACCCGGAGCTGGCCGGCAGCCAGTACGAGGTGCTGCTGGGCTTGCTCGGCAACCAGTTGCTGCACGCACGCGGCTGGCGATAGCGGCGCATGGTCGGCGATGATCACAGGAGGAACGATGAAACGACCTATCATTCTGGCACTGCTTGCGGCCGTGAGCCTGGCGCTGGCGATGCTTGCGCCTGCTGATGCAGCACCGCGCACCCGCTGCTTTGCGCAGACTGGCTTTTGCATCGCCAGCCCGATCCTGGACTATTGGGAGCGCAACGGTGGGCTGCAACGCTTTGGCTACCCACTCAGCGCCGTGCGCACCGAGTCGGCCGAGGGCTGGACGGGGCCGATCCAATGGTTCGAGCGCACCCGGCTGGAAGACCACGGCGTGAACGGCGTGATGGCCGGGCGCGTGGGGGTGCTGTTTCTCCTGACCCAGGGCCGGCTGTGGGAAAGTTTCCCGCGCGTCAGCCAAGCGGCGGCGGGCTGCCGGTTCTTTCCAGAAACCGGCCATAGCCTGTGTGGCGCATTTCTAACCTATTGGGAGCGGAATGGCGGGCTGGCGCGTTTCGGCTTCCCAATCACCGAGCCGGCCGTCGATGCGGTGTTCGGGTACGATGGCGTCGCGCAGCTGTTTGAGCGCGCACGCATGGAGTGGCACCCGGAGCTGGCTGGGACGCGCTATGCAGTGTTGCTTGGGCTGCTCGGGCGCAATCTCGCAGACGCCGGCTGTGCGGTGATCGCGGCCCCGTTACACGCAGTGGCGGCGGCCTTCCCTGATGTCCTGAGCTGCCCAGCGCCCTACCCACTGGAGGACGTGCCGATCGCCACAGAGTCATTCGAGCGCGGCTCGATGATCTGGGTGTATAGCCCCGTGAGTGGTCACGGCTGGATCAGGGCGTTCTTTTACGACCTGGCGCGCAGCGCGATGGTGTGGGAGCTATACGAGGATACGTGGCGCGATGGCGAGCAGATCAGCGCCGGTATGACCCCGCCACCCGGTCTTTACGAGCCAATTCGCGGGTTTGGCAAGCTCTGGCGCACAAACGCGCACGTCCACGATACGCTGGGCTGGGCCACGGCGCCAGAGCAGGGCGATCGCGGGACAGAGCAGTATTTCCGCGGCGGCGCCTGGGCGATAGATCGCGCCGGAAGCAACCGCGTCTTCGTGCTCTTCCCCGATAATCGCGTGTTTGATGTGCCGGTTGGGCCGTAGCGCGAGGAGGGCGGGGTTCGGAGATGTACGATATATTCTGCGCGTATGAACACTTCTTTCTGGCATAGTCTATGGCAGACGTTACTCGTCCAAGGCGCCGCGCTGACCATCGTGCTGGCCGGCCTCTCCGATGGGCTGGGGACGCAGAGCATCGTCCTGCTGGTGAACCGGATCAGGCCGCTGCGCTTCGCGATCAATCTTGGGCTGTCGATTGCGCTGTATGTGCTTGGCGCGCTGGCCTGGATGGCCGCGATCTGGCTGGCGACCCGTGTTTTCCTGCGCGATGATGTGCCGCTCGCACAGGTAATTGGCGCGGTCAGCCTGGCCTATATTCCGCTGTGGTTCAGCGTGCTGGCGCTCATTCCATACCTCGGCCAGGCGATTAGCCCGATTCTGAACGGCTGGAGCCTGGTGATTGCGCTGTTTGCAGTAAGCCAGGTCTTTCAGTTTGGGCTGATTCAGGCGCTGACCGGCACGGTGCTCGGCTGGCTGTCGATGCTGCTGGTACGCACGGTCGTGAGTAGGCCGGCGGCCAGGCTCGATCATTGGCTGTGGGCGATCACCACCGGGCGCGATACGCGCATCGATGTCGATCACTTGCCCCTGGCATTGAGCGCAGCTGCCGATGATCCGGCGCGGCCGAAGAAGGGATCGCCATGATCGAGCTGCTACGCATGCTGGCCGGCTGGCTCACGGCGAGTGCTCCCTATGTACTCGGCATCCTGGCTGGGCTGATCATCCTCTTCCTGCTGGCATCGATCATGGTGGCGATTGCGGTGCTGTTCTGGTGGGCCGGCTGGACGGATCGGCGTGGCGCCCTGCGCGTAACCCCGACGCCAGATGCGCACCCAACCGCCGTGCAGCAGCGTGTCTATATGATCTACCTTTCGGGGATCGGCCGTATTTCGAGCACCTCCGCCACCCGTTACGAGGATGCCTTTTTGGCGGCGATTGCCGCGCAGGTGCCGGATCTGTCGATCATCGCCGATGTATTCCCCTTTTCAGTGCAGAACGAGAGCATGATCAATGAACGCCGGCTGGGTTGGTTCTGGGGCTGGATCAACGCACAGCGGCTGCGGAAGGGCCGGCTCAGGTTCACCGGCGATCTGATCTTGATCCGCAACATCCTGTATACCGCAGTCTCAGCCGATCAGCGCTATGGGCCGGTCTATAACTACAGTGTGGCGACGTTGCTGCTCCAAAGTCTGTTGCGCCAGGGCTATCGGCTGGGCAGCGGTGCGCCGGTGACGCTGCTGGGCTACAGCGGTGGTGGGCAGATCGCGCTGGCGACTGCCGGGTATCTGAAAACGACGCTGCGGGCGCCAGTGCAGGTGATCTCCTTAGGCGGCGTGGTCGACGCCCATCCAGCGATTGATCGGATCGATGCGCTCTATCACCTGTACGGGTCAAAGGACGCCTGGCAACGCTTTGGCCAGGCCATCTTTCCCGCGCGCTGGCCTGTAGCAACGTGGTCGCGCTGGAATCGGGCGGTCGCCAGCGGCAAGATCACGATTGTTTGCGCTGGCCCGATGATCCATGCAGGCCGCCACAGCTATCTGGACGATACTGCTATGCTGGATAGCGGGCAGAGCTATATGGCGCATAGCACAGGGATCATTGCCGAGCTGGTGTGCCAGTTCGCAGCAGCGCATGCACCGCCGAATGATCGTTACTGGCGCGCCCGATCTTAGCGGGGTAGCACGGCAAAGTGCGCGCGCAGATCGTCGAGGAGGCGCTGGGGAAGGTAGGCGCGCATCGGCCCGACCGCGTGACCAATGCCTGCATAGATGCACAGGCGCGCCTGGGGCGCCTGGCGGTGCAGCGCGTAGGCGTTCGCCACCGGCACCGTGCGGTCGGTATCGCCGTGAATCAGCAGCAGCGGCGCCTCGATGCTACCGACGACATCGAGCGGCTGGGGCAGCGCGAGCGCGCCGAGCCGGAAGCCCAGCAGCCGCGCGACCGGCCGCAGCGTTTCGCGCGGGGCCACATGCCGTACCAGCTGCGGCCGCGGCCAGCCAGCCAGCGCATAGTCCGCCAGCGCGCTAATCGTCGCGATTGCATCGGCCAGTCCCGGTGTTAGCCCCTGCGCCGCCAGCAGGATCAGCCCGCCCATGCTTTCGCCCACTGCGCCGACTTGGGCGTAGCCCTGGGCGCGGGCGAAGCTGACCACCGCCTGGAGATCCCGCGCCTCGGCGCCGCCCATGCTGGAGAGTCCCCCGCTGCGGCCGTAGCCGCGCCAGTCGAAGGCCAGCACATCCCAGTGTTCGTAGAGCGCTTCCGCCAACCAGACCATTGGCGCGCTCCGGTGGGTCGAGCCGAAGCCGTGGCAGACAACCACGGCCGATCGCCGGCCGCGCCGCAGCAGCGTCCCTTTGATCGTAATCGCATCGCTGGTTGTGACGCGAAAGGGCGTCGCGGGCACGCTGTAGGGCACCTGCTGCAAATGCGAGACCGGGGTCAGCGCCGCAACCAGTCGCCGCCTGGCATAGCTGCCTGAAGAAAGCTGGTTGTCTTCCTGCTGATCTTCTTGATCGGTCATAGGTCGCGAAAGCCCCATGCTACGTCGGATGGGCAGCTCTGCCGCTCACGCGGTTGATTGTAACACGATCGTTCAGTAGCGGCAGCGTGGCAGTGATCGCGAAACGTTCGGCAATCTGCCGCGCGAGCGCGCTGCGGGCATGCTCTTCGCCATGGGTCAGCATAACGTGCGGCTGACGCGGCGCCATCGGCGCTAGCCAGTCCAGCAGCTCCGACTGGCCAGCGTGCGCGCTGAAGCCGCCCAGCGTGTGAATCTGCGCCCGCACCGCGATCGGCTCACCAAAGATCTGGACGCGCCGCGCGCCCTCCACCAGCAGCCGGCCGAGCGTCCCTTCGGCCTGGTAGCCGACGATCAACACCACCGCCTCGGGCCGCCAGAGGTTGTGCTTCAGGTGATGCAGGATGCGCCCGCCCGTACACATCCCCGATCCCGCAATGATCATGCGCGGGCCATCCGCGCCATTCAGCGCGCGCGACTCGGCGCTGGTGACACAGCGATGCAGCGTATCTAAGCCGCGCCAGAGCTGGCCTGGGCGGCTGACGGTGTGCGCCTCGGCATCGGCCAGCTGTGGGTACTTCAGGTAGAGCTGGGTCGCTGCGATCGCCAGTGGGCTATCCAGGTAGATCGGAATCTGCGGTACGGCGCCGGCGCGAAACAGCGCTGCCAGGTGATACAGGATATCCTGCGTGCGGCCAACAGCGAAGGCCGGAACCAGAATGGTGCTGCGGTTCAGCGCCGCCTGTGTGACGATCCCGGCAAACTCGGCGATCGTCTCGGCCAGCGGCCGATGGTCACGATCGCCATAGGTCGATTCGAGTACCACCACGTCGGCGGTATCGATCCGCGCCGGATCGTTCAGAATCGGCGCACCGCGCGGCCCCAGATCGCCCGAGAAGACGGCTACCTGTGTGCGCCCCTGTTCGGCGACGGTGAGAATCACACTCGCCGAACCCAGGATGTGCCCCGCCTCGACCAGCTGCACCGTCACGCCCGGTGCAATCGACTTTGGCTCGTCGTAGGGCAGCGGGCGCAGCAGCGCCATGACCGCCACGACATCGGTTTCGTCGAAGAGCGGCGCGATTGGCGCTAAGGCAGCGCGCTGGCGCTGGCGTGTGGTTCGCGCCGCATCGCTTTCCTGGATGCGCGCCGCATCGGCCAGCAGCAGCTCGGCCACATCTATGGTCGCCGGCGTGGCGTAGATTGGCCCCTGGTAGCCGTGCCGCGCCAGCAGCGGCAACCGGCCGCTGTGATCCAGGTGCGCATGGGTCAGCACCACCGCGTCGAGCTGATTGAGATCGAGGTCGCGCGGCAGCTGATTGCGCCGATCATCATCGGGCGATCCCTGGAACATGCCGCAGTCGATTAGCACCTGTGCGTGCGCGGTGGTGACCAGGTACGACGAGCCGGTGACTTCGCCCGCCGCGCCAAAGCATGTGATCTGCATGGCTGCTCCTTGCCGCTCCGCGCGGCTGTGATAGGCGCGATCAATCGTATCAGGGTGGGGGTGGCAGCGGCCGTGCAGGGATGACTGCGCCAATCGCGTGGCCGTCGGCGCTCCCAGCCTGCTCCACCGTCATCGACCGGCCGGTGGCCCATGCCCGCGTGAAGGTTTCTGCTTCCAGTTGTGTGCGGGCGGATCCAATCTGGCGCTCCCAGTCGGCTTGTTCATCCCGGCTTAACCGAACATCGAGCTGATCGAGCAATGCCTCCATGGCTCCCAGGAACCGCGCCTGCTGTTCAGCGGCACCCTGAATCGCTGCCAGCCGCATGAGTCCTGTAACGCACCACGCTACTCCCGCGCTATCTGCCACCTGGCGGGCCAGTTTCAGGCTTTCGGCAAACAGGGCCGCAGCCCGTGCGTGATCTCCTTGTGCTGCTGTCATTTCGGCCAGACAGCCGAGTGTCCACACGCGATTGGCCGTGTCGCCGAGCTCCTGATCCAGCGCGAGTGCCTCCTGGTAGCAGCCCATCGCCCGCGCCAGATCACGGTGCAGATAGGCGATATACCCGCGATGCCGCAGCGCGAGTGCGATGCCCCAGGCATGGCCGCTATCGCGAAACAAGGCCAGGCACTCCTCAACCAGCGCCAGTGCGTCGTCGTTGTCGCCAGCCTCGCGCGCGAGCTTGCCCAGGTGATGCAGCGACCACGCGATCTCCTGGTGATCGTCCAGTTCACGAAACAATGCCAGGCTTTCTGCATACAGATTGCGCGCCTGGGTGAAGCGGCCCTGCATCTGCGCCATCTGCCCGGCGCCGTGGAGTGCCATTGCGGTAGCGCGCAGGTCGCCCAGGTCACGAGCCAGCGCCAGGCTCGCGGCGAACAGTGTTTGCGCCTTGGCGTTGCTGCCCGCGCTAAACGCCAGCCAGCCGGCGCCACACAGTACTTCGGCGCGCAGATTCGACCTGAGCGTAGCGCTCTGAGCCAGTGCAGCATCCATCCAGCGCTGGCCGAGGCTGAAGTGGCTGTGGAACTGCCAGAACTTCCACAGCGCCGCACAGAATGCGAGCGCCATCTCACGCTCGCGCTGATCCATGGCCCACTGCATGGCAGCGCACAAGTTGTCATGCTCGTGCTCCAGGCGATCCAGCCAATCGGGCTGTTGCGGGCCAGTCACTGCTGGCGCGGCCGCCTGTGCCAGTGCCAGGCACCATGCGGCATGGCGCTGTTGCAGCTGTTCCAGCTCGTCGTGTTCGGCCAGGCGCTCCAGCGCGTATTCGCGGATGGTTTCCAGCATGATAAAGCGCGGCACGCCTTCCGCTCCAATGGCTTGCTGGACAAGACTATGATCCACCAGGTGGGCCAGGCCATCCAAAATTGAGAATTGAGAGCTGGCGGCGCCTGCGCATCACCGATCTCAGCCCGCGCAGCTTTGAGGAGCAGCCTGCGCTCCTCGGAGGGGATCGCCAGCTGGGCGGCCAGGCGCTCGGCCAATTGCTGGCCCGGCCGGAGCTGGCCTGCCTCGATCTGCTGGATCGTCTCAGCTGCACAGTTAGCCTGTGTGGCCAGCTGCTCAAGGGTGGGCGCGCGCGACCGACGGTAGGTGGCGAGCATATATCCAAATGATGGTAGCAGCGTCATCTGTTCGGACGCGGCAGCTTCTCGCTCCATGCCGGCGCGAGGAAGCTGCCGCCGCAGCTTCAGCCCGACGATCGGTGTGCCAGCGGTCGGCTGGCGTGCGCCGGCACCCAGTGTAGCACGCCGGTCACCAGCAGGCCAAAGATCCAGTTGGAGCTGGCAGTCTCGATGAAGTGCGAGAGCCGCACGCTTGATGTCATGAGGTCATTCGGAATGGCGTGAAACATGTTCATCGGTAGTGCGATCGATCGAACAGTCATGTCAAACCTCTTTTTCCTCTAGATGTCGGTGACTTTGGGCACACTGGCGCGTGCCCAGCGCCGCCAGCGCGAACACGGCGAGCCCGGCCGCCAGCACCGGGTCAATCATGGCCGTGAAGAGTACGAGCAACGCCGCCAGGATGCTGATCATCCCTTCAATCTCGTTGCGCATGATGTTCCTCACTTCTAGCTGTGGCTGCCATGCGGCGCGCGCCAGCCCCGATCACGATCAGGAATCTGTTCGCAGATCGCGTTTGTTACGTCGCCCGCTGCGAACAAAATGACCGGGTACGCTAATCCGAGCTGCGCGCTCATGGTCGCCGCTAGCTTGATACATGGGCATCGCATGGTTGGTTGTTCCTGAATCGTAGCAAATTTGCGGCGTGTGTGTGAAAGCAATAAGCAACGCCGGGTTGTCGTTTCGCGACCGTGTGCTGCCGCACCGATCTGGAACCGCCAACAGGTGAAGGTATCTTCCCATGAGTGATCGATTTCTTTTCTCACATTACTACCTGGTTGGTATATGCTGGTGTTTAGGAGGTGTGCTATGCTTACGACAAACACTGGTGTGCGCTCCCCAACGCCCCTGGCCTATCTGGCGTGCTACAGCTTGTATGTCCTGCTGCTCGTGGGCAGCGTCGTCACCTTGTTGATCTGGCGTGTGACCATTCTGCTGATGATCGCCACATGGATCGGGGTGAGTTCGGTCAACGGTAGCATCTATGCCGTCAGCATGATTGTGATCGGGCTCGGTTTGTTTATGTTCGTCATCGCCGCCGAGCCGTATCTGCGCAATGGCGTCAAACGCGGGCAGCTCATGCGTCGGTATGTACGCGTGGCCCTGCCTGTAGTCGCCGTTGGGATGCTGGGCTTGCTGTTGGGCATCTGGATATAAAGCGTGATCCCATTCGGCCTCACTCAACGCTGCTCGTACCGTCCGGTTCGCTCCGCCAGGGCGATCCGGTAGATGATTGCGCGCTGGCTGCCGGATTCGCTCTGTGCATGCGGCGGCTGGTCGGTTGCGGCGCCAAGGAGCGGTTTTATGCGCTGAATGAGTTGCTGCTCCGCCAGATTGGCCTGCTCACCCGTCAGTTCCTCGAACCGACCCCAGGCGATCACGCTCTGCCAATGGCTTAGGCTATCCACATGATCGACTTCGAAACAGACCTCAGGATTCACGCGTAGCATACGGATCTTCATCCCGTCGTGAGAGTGACCGTAGATATACCTGCCGTCGTAGGCATAGAAGACCGGGACGACATACGTTTGCCCGTTGGCATGGCAGCCGATCCGGCCAACCACCTCGGAGCGCAGCACTTGGTCGATCTGCCCCGCGTCCAGCGCGCCGGGCATCTCGGTTTCTGTGGCGTGGGCTGCCCGATTCGCCTCGGGTTCCCACTGGCCGATCGCGTACAGCCAGCGCCGGATCGCGATCTCGGCCTGGTTCTGTTCCCACTGCTCGATATCATACGTTGGCATGGCAGGTCTCCTTTCGTGCCGAACTGCGGCCAATCTGCTATCAAGCGAGGGGTCGCTGGTGGAATGATCTTTCAGCTCGGCTTGTACGCGAATGGCGGCTACGACAATGGCCCCCGCTGTTATAACGAGTATAGAAGCAATCGCGTGCGCTGTGGGTGATATGTGCGCTACGCCGGGCGATCATCAAGCAACCAATGCGGCTGGCCAATGCTCCCCAGCTGTCCATCTATAGTGAGACGATCACTAGTGGTTAATAAAGATAGACATATACAGCTCGCTTACACATCTATACTGAGAGCAGTAGAACATTGTTCGAGTATTTTGAATGCTATCCCATGGATACCACATATACTGATCGTGATGGCGACCCACGGATACACCGGGATCGAGCGCTGGCGAATCGGCAGCGTCGCCAATCAGGTGCTGCACGCCACGACAACGCCACTTCTCCTGGTGCGCGCCAAGGCGATTCAGGACGCGTCGTTGCTAGCAGAGTGAGATCCTGGTGCTCAGAGCGATTTCTTTCTGCCATACCGTACGCCAGTGCCGGTGGTGGAAGCAGCCCGTCGCCCTGCAACGAAAGGAGCGCAACTGATGATGCGTCCCGCTGCTTTGAAACCAAGAGCCGACACAACGACGCATCCGAGTGGTGATAATCGCTTCAAAATCTTGGAAGCGACGATGAAGCGCCAACAGTACCAGCCCGATGCGCTGATCGAAGTGCTCCACAAAGCCCAGGAGCTCTTTGGCTACCTGTCGGTCGACTTGCTGCTTCACATCGCCCACAGTCTCAAGCTCCCGCCGAGCCGGGTCTACGGCGTCGCTACCTTCTATCACTTCTTTTCCTTAGCGCCGCAGGGTGAACACACGTGCGTGATCTGCCTCGGAACCGCTTGCTATGTCAAAGGCGCTGCAACGCTGCTCGCAGCGGTTGAGCACACGGCCGGAGTCAAGGCTGGCGCCACCACGTCCGATAAACGGCTTTCGCTGTCGACAGCGCGCTGCCTGGGCGCCTGCGGTATTGCCCCAGCCGTGGTTCTCGATGGCACGGTGGCCGGCCACCAGACAACCGAGGAGTTGCTGGAGCGCGTGAAAGGATGGTTCGAGGATGGATCTCGCTGAGCTTCACGAGATCGCCGAGCGCGAGCGCCAGACACGTAAGCCGATCCGCATTCGTTGCTGCGTTGCGGCCGGTTGTCTCTCGGCGAATGCGCAGGCAGTCAAACAACGGCTTGAAGAAAGCGCCGCAACGGCTGGCCTCCAAGGGCAAGTGGAAGTGTGTGGTGTCGGTTGTTTGCGCTTGTGCAGCCGTGGACCACTGGTTCAGGTCGATCCTGAGGGCGCGCTGTATGAAAAGGTCACGTCCGACGATGCACCTGCGATTGTTGCGGCGCTTGACGGGAGCTGCTCTCCAGACGAGGCGAGCCTACCACCACGCGGCGATCCGGCGCAACCGTTTTTCGCGCGCCAGCTGCCGATCGTGCTCGAGAACAGCGGCGTCATCGACCCGGAGCAAATCGAGTCGTACATCGCCGCCGGAGGCTATCAGGCACTCTATCGCGTCCTCCACGAGATGACGCCAACCGACGTGGTCGAGGCGATCACTCGTAGTGGTCTGCGCGGCCGCGGCGGCGCTGGCTACCCGACCGGGTTAAAGTGGGGAACCGTCGCCAAATCAGTCGGCGATCGGAAGTTCGTCGTGTGCAATGGCGACGAGGGCGACCCCGGTGCGTTTATGGATCGTAGTGTACTTGAGAGCGACCCGCATCGCGTCCTCGAGGGGATGGCGATCGCCGCCTATGCTGTCGGCGCCAACCAGGGCTACGCCTACGTGCGCGGCGAGTATCCGCTTGCCATTCGGCGCCTGGAGATCGCGATTCGTCAGGCCAAGAAGTTCGGTCTGCTGGGCAGCCAGATCTTCGAGTCGGCGTTCGACTTCAAAATTGACATCCGTATTGGCGCGGGCGCGTTTGTCTGTGGCGAGGAGACTGCGTTGATGGCCTCGATCGAAGGCCGGCGCGGCACGCCACGCCCGCGCCCGCCCTACCCGGCCGAAAGCGGCCTGTGGGGCTACCCGACGCTGATTAATAACGTCGAGACCTTCGCCAACATCGCGCCGATCGTCCGTAATGGTCCCGACTGGTTTGCAGCGATTGGTACAGAGCAGAGCAAAGGCACCAAGGTGTTCGCACTGGCCGGCAAGATCCGCAACACTGGTTTGATCGAGGTGCCCATGGGCATCACATTGCGTGAGATTGTCGAGGAACTGGGCGGCGGCGTGCCGGATAGCGGCGCCGTCAAAGCGGTTCAGACCGGTGGGCCGTCGGGTGGCTGCATCCCCGCAAGGCTGTTCAATACGCCAGTCGACTATGACTCACTGGTACAGGTTGGATCGATTATGGGCTCAGGCGGCCTGATCGTCATGGATGATTCAATCAGCATGGTCGATATCGCGCATTATTTTATGGAATTCTGCCGTGACGAGTCGTGCGGCAAGTGCATTCCATGTCGGGTCGGCACGGTACAGCTCTATCGGTTGTTGTCGAAGATCCGGGCTGGAGAAGCCACACAGGCCGACATGCGGCGGATGAAGGAATTGTGTCGGATGGTTCAGGAGACCAGCTTGTGTGGCCTGGGACAATCGGCGCCCAACCCGTTGCTCAGCACGTTGCGCTATTTCCCGCAGGAGTACGAGGAGTTGCTGGCCGATCGCGCCGAGCATGGTCACGATGAGCAAGTGCACACGCGGCCAGAGTTAGAGCGCCAGTGAGGATAGCTATGACGGTCAAAACGCTCACAATTGACGGCACGCAGGTCAGTGCGCGTGCGGATGAGACGATCCTTGAGGCCGCACGCGCGGCCGGAATAGTTATCCCGACGCTCTGCCATCTCGATGGTCTCTCCGATGTCGGCGCATGCCGGCTCTGCCTGGTCGAGATCGCCGGCAGCCAGAAGCTGCTGCCGGCTTGCATCGCGCAGGTAGCCGAGGGCATGCAGGTGACGACGAACAGCGCGCGGCTGCGCGAGTATCGCAAGATGATCGTGGAGCTGCTGTTTGCCGAGCGCAACCATGTGTGTGCGGTTTGCGTGGCCAACGGCCACTGTGAGCTGCAGGATCTGGCCATCGCCGTCGGCATGGATCACGTGCGCTACGAATATCTGGCGCCGCAGTGCGCCGTCGATATCACGCATTCGCGCTTCGGGATCGATCACAATCGCTGCGTGCTTTGCACCCGCTGCGTGCGCGCCTGCGATGAGGTCGAGGGCGTGCATACCTGGGATGTTTCTGGACGCGGCACCGGGGTGCGCGTGATCACCGACCTCAACCAACCCTGGGGCGTGGCCGAGACATGCACTGCATGCGGGAAATGCGCCACGGCTTGCCCGACTGGAGCGATATTCTTCAAGGGCTCGACGGTTGCCGAGATGCAGCGTGACTCGTCGCAGATTGCAGACATCGTGAATGGGCGCGAGCAACGCTGGTAGGAATGGTAAATTGCATAGTGTATGTCGCGCCATCGCGCGGGCAATCTACACTGTGCAATGTGCAATCAGGGCAATGACGATGAACAAGATGCGACTTGCGACAGCCTGGCTCGGTGGCTGCTCGGGCTGCCATATGTCATTCCTGGATCTGGATGCGTGGCTGATCGACCTGGCCGCGCAGTTCGACATTGTGTACAGCCCGTTGTCCGATATCAAGCGCTACCCCGACCATGTTGATGTGGCATTGGTCGAAGGGGCGGTGGCGAACGAGGAGCATGTGCAAATGATTCGCGCGATCCGGGAGCGCACTCGGCTGCTGATCTCGTTTGGCGACTGCGCGGTGACCGGCAATGTGACGGCGCTGCGCAACCCATTGGGGCCGGCCGAAGCGATCCTCCAGCGCGTCTATGTCGATGATGTCGATCTCCACGGCCAGCTTCCGCTCGAACACGGCATCGTGCCGAAGCTGCTCGACCAAGTGCTGCCGGTTCACGCCGTGGTGCCAGTCGATATTTATCTGCCGGGCTGCCCGCCGCCAGCTGGCCGTATTCGCGCGCTTTTGGAGCAGATACTCGCCGGCGAGGCACCACGACTTGAAGGTCGCGAGATGATCAAGTTCGGGTAGGCCAGCATTTAGGATGCGCAGCATCAAGGTACTTCTCATCTGTATGTGGTTTTTCGCTCGCAGAGCAAAAAATCACATACAAAAGATTAGGACGTACGCAAACCAAGGATTTTGGATCCTTTGTAGGTTCTTTTTTCGCCCGCAGGGCGAAAAAAGAACCTACAAAAGAAGAAAAGTACCATAATGACTCAACGGATTGTCATTGAGCCGGTGTCGCGGATCGAAGGCCACGCCAAGATCACGATTCACCTTGACGACGCGGGCCAAGTGACCGACGCCCGCTTCCATGTGACCGAGTTCCGCGGCTTTGAGCAGTTTTGTGTCGGACGCCCGCTGTGGGAGATGGCCGGCATCACATCGCGGATTTGTGGCATCTGCCCCGTCAGCCACTTGTTGGCGTCGGCTAAAGCCGGTGACCAGATTCTGGCGGTCTCAATTCCGCCGGCCGCCGAAAAGCTGCGCCGGATGATCAATCTGGCCCAGATCATCCAGTCTCACGCGCTGAGCTTCTTCTATCTCAGCGCGCCTGATTTGCTACTCGGCATGGACAGCGATCCAGCAGCACGCAACGTGTTCGGCCTGCTTGCGGCCGAGCCAGAGCTGGCGCGCAACGGCATCGCGATGCGGCAGTTCGGGCAGGACGTGATTGAGCTCCTCGGTGGGCGCAAGATCCACCCGGCCTGGGCAGTGCCTGGCGGCGTACGAGCGGCGCTCACTGCCGACAGCCGCGATCACATCCGCAGCCGCGTGCCCGAGGTGCGCGCGACGGCACTGGATGCGCTCGGTCGTTTCAAGCGTCTCCTGGAGCAATTCCAGGAAGAAGCCACTATCTTCGGTGATTTCCCGACCCTCTTTATGGGCTTGGTCGCGGCGGATGGCGCGTGGGAGCATTATGACGGCTACATTCGATTCGTGGACAGCGACGGCAAGATCATAGCGGATCGACTCGATCCGGCGCGCTACCGCGAATACATCGGCGAGGCGGTCGAGCCCTGGTCGTATCTGAAATTTCCGTTCTATCGCCCGGCCGGCTACCCGCATGGCAGCTATCGGGTCGGGCCGCTGGCGCGCCTCAACATCTGCACGCATATCGGTACGCCGCTGGCCGATCGTGAGCTGCGTGAGTTCCGCGATCATGGCCATGGGGCGGTGACCTCCTCCTTTTTCTACCACTACGCGCGGCTGATTGAGATTCTGGCGGCGATCGAACGGATCGACGTGCTGCTCGACGACCCCGATATGCTCTCGAGTCGCCTGCGCGCCGAGGCAGGCATCAATCAGCTGGAGGGGATCGGCGTCAGTGAAGCCCCGCGCGGCACACTGTTTCACCACTACGGAGTCGATCAGGATGGGCTGATCACCAAGGTCAATTTGCTGATCGCGACCGGCCAGAATAACCTGGCGATGAACCGTACCATTGCCCAGATTGCGCGGCATTATATCGATGGACATCATATCTCGGAGGGGATACTGAACCGGATTGAAGCCGGCATCCGCGCCTTCGACCCGTGCTTGAGCTGCTCCACGCACGCTGCCGGCACCATGCCGTTGCATGTCGTACTGGTCGGTTCAAATGGCATCATGCTTGATCAGGTGATGCGCTGATGAATGAACGACGAACGGCAGAAGATGATCCTTCGTCCCGCAAGCTTTTTCCTCGTTCCTTTGTCGTGATTGGCTATGGCAATGATCTCCGCGGTGACGACGCGGTTGGACCGCGTGTGGCGCTGTCGGTGGCACGCTGGCGACGGCCTGGTGTGATGGCAATCGCGGCACACCAGCTCACACCTGAGCTCGCCACATGGCTCGTGCGCGCCACGTTCGCGATCTTTGTGGATGCAGCGTGCGCCGAGGATGCGTCGTCCAGCTTCTATTCCAGGCGAATCGCGCCTT
>WNGB01001582.1_pt1 | contig 37357 bp, 39 predicted proteins | sample 5400681 | NCBI WGS metagenome assembly WNGB01 (sample SAMN13153367, study PRJNA577476) | soil metagenome | isolation source: 115 cm soil or saprolite under grassland replicate 2 | place: USA:California | collected 2016-06-15 | reverse complement strand
TCGTTCCCCCGGCAGAGCGACTCCTACGTCTTCGACGAGCTGTACCGAGCGGGCAAGGTCGAGCTCGAGGTGGTGCCCCAGGGCAACCTCGCCGAGCGCATGCGCGCGGCCGGTGCCGGCATCGGCGGCTTCTTCACCCCGACCGGGGTCGGCACCCCGCTTGCCGAGGGTAAGGAGACCCGCACCATCGACGGACGCGACTACCTGTTGGAGTACCCGCTGCGCGGGGACTTCGCCCTCGTCAAGGCACACCGCGCCGACGCCATGGGCAACCTCGTCTACCGCAAGACCGCCCGCAACTTCGGACCGGTCATGGCCACCGCTGCCACGACCACGATCGTCCAGGTCTCCGAGATCGTGGCCGCGGGCGACATCGACCCCGAGGTCGTGGTCACCCCCGGGATCTTCGTCGACCGGGTCGTCGTGACCCCAGCCGGAGGCACGCGATGACGATCGAGCATCTCGACCGCGGACCGCGCAGCCGGACCGAGATCGCCCAGCGAGTCGCCGCAGACATACCGGCCGGATCGTTCGTCAACCTTGGCATCGGCCAGCCGACCCTGGTGGCCGACTACCTCGCGCCCGAGAGCGGCGTAGTCCTGCACACCGAGAACGGCATGCTCGGCATGGGTCCGGCCGCCCAGGGCGACGAGATCGACTGGGACCTGATCAACGCCGGCAAGATCCCCGTCACCGAGACCCTCGGGGCGTCGTACTTCCACCATGCCGACTCGTTCGCGATGATGCGCGGCGGCCACCTCGACGTGTGCGTTCTCGGCGCCTTCCAGGTGGCGGCCAACGGCGACCTCGCCAACTGGCACACCGGCGAAGCCGACGCCATCCCCGCCGTCGGAGGCGCGATGGACCTCGCGACCGGCGCGAAGGACGTCTTCGTGATGATGACGCTGTTCGACAAGGCAGGGAACGCGAAGCTCGTCCCGAGCTGCACCTACCCGCTCACCGGGCTCAGCTGTGTCAGCCGGGTCTACACGGATCGAGCAACGTTTCACCTCCGCGGCCCAGAGGTCGTCGTCACAGAGACCTTCGGCATGTTCTGTGACGAGCTCCGGAGCCGGCTCGACATACCTCTGGGCGTCAGTGGCGCTGTTGATGACCCCTGGTAGGGTCCGGCGGCTCGCGTTCCTGCGCCGGAGTTCGGCTGGACTGCGGTCATGCGTCCGCGGCGACGGTCGAGGAGAGGGCCGCGCGGCTGCTGTTGAGGACTGCGGTGGGCTGAGAAAGGCGGCCGCACTCCATGAGAATGTCGGCGCACTTAGCCGGAGGCGGGGCCCGGGGTCGGCCCTGGTCCAGGATCTGCGGGCCGAACTGCCGCACCTGCGGAAAGCAGCTTCCCCGCTCGTCTAGCGGGAACCGACCACCGTCGATGGGAGCCTGGAGCACGACCGACCGACCGCCACCTGGCCTTGGCCGCCGCGCCGCTGATCCAGCAACGTCACCCCTCACTGAGCCGTACCGGCGGCAGATCGCTCTCCTTGCTGTCACGCGACGCCTCCAGAAGATCCTCGCCGTGGCGCCTGCGCTCAAGGGCCGCGCTGATCGATGACCCAGCGGCTGGCCTGTGTCCGGGAGCTCAAGCCCAGCTTTGTCAGGATGTGCTCGACGTGGGTCTCGGCAGTCCGCTGGGAGATCACCAGCTGCGCGGCGATCTCCTTGTTGCTCATACCCTCAGCCAGGAGTTGCGCGATCTCCCACTCACGACGTGTCAGCCCACCGGGGATCTCGGTCCGTGCCGTGGACGCTGAGGTGGCTGGTGAGCGACCGCGGCTGGGTGCCTGGCCCAGCGCCAACCCCACGGCCTCGTCCAGAGAGTGCGCCGCTCCCTCCGTGAATGCTGCCTCGAACCGTTGGTCACCCATCGCAGCCCGCAGCCGCTGCTCCGAGCTGTGATCGAACTGAAGGTAGATCGCCTGAGCAACATTTCCCCCGGTGTTGCGCCAGACGGACTCTGCTGCCCCGAGCAGACGCGCCGCATCCGCGTCGGGGGAAGAGGATGCGGCACACCACGAGAGGGCCTGGACCAAGAAGCCAATTCCGTTGAAGTCCCGCATGGCCAGGAACAGCCGGATGCCTTGGCGCATCGACCGCGTCGCGTTTCGGTACTCGCCGGCGTGCCACTGCGCCAGCCCGAGGCCCCACAATGCCCAGCCTTTCGACAATTCGGCTCCGTGCTCCTCGGCCAGCTCCAAGGAACGGCGGCTGAGGTCTTGGTCGCGTGGGTCGCCGAGGAACATCATGGCCAGGGACAGGAGGAGCAGGGCGCGGCACTCGTCTCTGGGCTCGCCGAGCCGCTGCGCGTCGTCGCGCGCCGCCTCCAGCAGCGGCGCCGCTCTGTCCGGGTGGCCGCTGTGCAGCAGTGCGTGCCCTTGACACTGTTTGACCCTGACCGACAGCAGCTCGTCGCCGAACCGTTCTGCGAGCTCGCCGCTCTCGGCCAGCATCGCCAGTGCGCGGTCGAACTCGCTGAGATGAATCGCCAGGTTGCTCGTCGCGAACAGCCCGTACGCGCGGCTGCGCGTGGGCTCGGTCGCGAGCTCCAGCGCCCGGAGCAGGTACCGGTATCCCTCGTGGAGTTGGTCGGCGTGCCACCAGGGCCAGATCAGCGCGGCGATGTCCAGGGCGGCGAGCGCTTGCCCGTGCTCGAGGCAGAAGTCCAGGGCAGTGCGGATGTTGCCGTGCTCCCGGCGCAGGCCGCCGATCCACTCGGCCTGATGGGAGGTGAAGAACTCTTCGGCGAACCTGTTCGCCAGTCTCCGGTAGTGGTCCCGGTGCCGGAGCCGGGTCGCGTGGGTCTGTGCCGACGACAGCCGCCGGGCGCCGTACTCTCGGATCGTCTCCAGCATCCGGTACCAGGAGCTCCCGTGCTCTTCGGCCTCCTGGCGAACGACGATCGACTTGTTGACGAGCGCTGCGAGCAACAGGATCACGTCCTCGCGGGTGATGCCGTCGCCGGCGCAGACCTCCTCTGCCGCCTCCAGGTCGAAGCCGCCCGAGAAGACTGAAAGGCGCACCCATAGCAGCTGCTCGGCCGGAGAGCAGAGGTCGAAGCTCCAGGCGACGACGGCGTCGAGCGCCTGCTGTCGGGCAGGGCCGCTACGGCGACCCGTGGTGAGCAGCTGGAAACGGTCCTCCAGCCGCTCCAGGATCTGTGCCGGGGACAGCGTCCGCAGCCAGACCGCGGCGAGCTCGATGGCCAGGGGCAACCCGTCCAGCCGTCGGCAGAGCTCGTTGACCGTCTCCCGGTTCTCCTCGGTGACGCGGAACTCGGAATTCACCGCCTTTGCCCTGTCCATCAGCAGAGTCGACGCCTCGGAGTGCGAGGCGTCCACGGCGCGGACGGCGGGATCCGGCGTGGACAGAGGCGGCACCGCAAGGACCTGCTCGCCCTCGACATCGAGCACGTGCCGGCTGGTCGCCAGAATGCGAAGGGCCGGTGACGCTGCGAGCAGCTTGCTCACCACGACGGCGCAGGCGTCGGTCAGGTGCTCGCAGTTGTCGAGCACGATCAGAAGCTGCTTGTCCTGCAGGTGGTCGGCCAGGTCTGCGACCGGCGTCGCGGACACCTGCCGGAGGCCCAGCGCGTTCGCGATCGTGTGCGGCAGCAGCTGCGGGTCTTGCAGCGCCGCCAGCTCGACGAACCACACCCCGTTGGGGAAGGCGCGACGTACCTCTGCGGCTGTCCTCAGCGCTAGCCGGGTCTTGCCGACACCGCCCGCGCCGGTGAGCGTCAGCAGCCGACTGCTGGACAGCATGCGGCGAATCTCCCCGAGCTGCTGGCGCCGTCCGACGAAGCTGGTCAGCTCCGCAGGCAACGCTCTGCGCCTCACGGACTTCACACTCGTCATGCCGATCGCTTTCGCCGGGCGACCTCGAGCAGGGCTCACACCATGGTCGAGCCTGCATCCCGGCCACACCCCTGTCAATGGCCGGGGTGACGGGCGGCGCGGCCCTAGCGACGTGCCCGAAAGTCGCGTCCACCGGACGAGCATCAGACGTGCCAGCCGGTCACCGAGAGGCCGCCAGCAGCTTCTTGCGACGTCCAGGATTGCTGGACCTCCTCCGATGCTGGCTGTCAGCGTCGTCGAAGCTACGGCCCGTTGCTCCTGGGCAGGCACCAGCATGTGATCGGAGACCTGGCCACAGGCCTTCGCCGGGACCGGGCCGGCGAGGACTTCCCCGCTACGGTCTGGATTTCAATCGTCGCCCGCCAATCCGGGTGTGGGTGCCAAGCGACGCAAGGCGGTCTCCGCACGCTGTCGCCATCACCCGGCCCTGCAGAAGGCGAATTGTTGGATGCCTGCCACACCGACGGGGGTGGTGATGGATGCGTCCGGGGCTGTGCCGAGGAGGGCGACCTCGCCGCGGGACCGGCCCTCACTTGGCGATCTTGTAGCCGGCCTGCGCCACGGCGTCGCGGATGGACGCGTCACTGATCTGGCCGCTGACCTCGAGCGTCCCGTTAGAGACGTCGACGTCGATGTCGTCTACACCCTCGACTGCGCTGACCGCGTTCGTCACCTTGTTCACGCAGCTGTTGCAGGTCATGCCTACGACCGTGTAAGTGGCGGTGCTGTTGCCCATGCCGGTTCTCTCCTCGTGTCCAGCCGCAGCTGCGGCTCCCTGTGTCCATCTATCGCACTGTCGCGATGACGGATACAATACCCCCCTAATGTATCCAGTCAAGGGGTAGAGCATCTTGACTGATTACCCTGCCCCGGTATGGTAGATGCTACTGATTGTTCTTTCCACGCCAAGGAGTCCGCTGTGCAGGTGATTGTCGACTACGACCGCTGCGAGGGCCACGGGCAGTGCACTCTGGCGGCGCCGGAGGTCTTCTCCTTCGACGATCGGGGCAGTCTGCACGTGGTCGAAAAGATCGGCCCAGACAGTCGCGCCGCGGTCGAAGAGAGCATTCGATCGTGCCCGGCGCTGGCCATTCAACTGGCGGACGAGACATGACGGTCATGCCGCCGACGAGCATCCAGGCCACGCTGGCGCCGCAGCGGATCGTAGTCGTGGGCGCGTCCCTTGCCGGCCTCCGAACCGCCGAGGCGCTTCGCCATGCTGGATTCGAGGGCACCCTCACCATCGTGGGTGCGGAGACGCACGCGCCGTACAACCGGCCACCGCTCACCAAGGCCAGTCTTGTCGACGGTCCCGACCGCCATAACCTCGCCCTGCCCCACGCCGACCTTGACGCGACCTGGATCCTCGGCGTGGCCGCCACTCGTCTCGACCTCGCCCACCGGGAGGTAGAGCTGGACAACGGCGAGAGCGTCCACTTCGACGGTCTTGTCATTGCCACGGGCGCGAGCGCCCGCCGGCTTCCCGCAGACATCGGCGATGCCGACGTGCACTACATTCGGACACTCGAGGACGCCGCTGCCCTGCACCAGGCATTGACCGAGCCCGTCCAGCGTGTGCTCGTCATCGGCGCGGGGTTCCTCGGGTCGGAGGTGGCATCCACGGCGGCCATGCTGGGGCACCGTGTCACGCTCGTAGAAGCGACCGCCGGACCGATGCTGGGCGCCCTCGGTGCCAAGGTCTCCGCCTACGCTGCCCAGCTTCACCGCAACCACGGTGTGGACCTACGTACGTCGACAACTGTGGTGTCGCTGTCCCGCGTCGACGGTGTGCCTGGCCGCGCGACCGCCGTACTGGCGCACCACGCAGACGCCAGTCATTCCCGGACCCATGCGGACATCGTGGTCGCCGCGCTCGGCGCCGCCCCGAACACCGGATGGTTGCACGGCTGCGGCGTCGACGTGGACGGCGGAGTCCTGACAGACGACTCGCTCACGATGCTGGACGCTGAAGGCCAGCCGGTCCATGGAATCGTCGCCGTCGGCGACGTAGCGCGGGTTCCCCAACCGCTGCTCGACGGCGCCCCCGCGCGGGTCGAGCACTGGGCTACGGCGGTCGGGCACTCGCGTATTGCCGCAGCAACCCTGATCGGCCACGAGCGTCCGGCGGGTGCGCTCCTTCCGTCATTCTGGACCGACCAGCACGGCGTCCAGATCCGCGGCGTCGGCCTGCCCGGAGCCGCCGACACCACTGCGCTCGTCGATGGCGCGGTGGAGGATCACCGATTCGTCATGACCCTCAGCCGTGGCGGACGCCCAGTCGGCGTCGTCGCGGTCAACAATGCCCCCGCCCTGCTCCGCTACCGAGCCGAGCTCGAGACGACCTGGAAGACACCCCCAACCGACACAGTGAGGACTGCTCAGATGACCGATACCTCCCACTCGCCGACCCTCCGCCCAACGAGCATCAAGGCCGTGCGCAACGGCCCGCTTCAGCTGAAGGGGACGTTCCGGCTCCTGGACCCGGATGGTGAGGAGTACGACCTCGGCGGTCAGCGCATCGTGCTGCTGTGCCGGTGCGGACAGTCGAAGAACCAGCCGTTCTGCGACTCCAGCCACGTGCGCAACGTCTTCGTCACCCACGACCAGCCGACTGCCTGCGATCAGGACGACGTCGATCAGTTCGACACGTCGGACGACGAGGGCGCGGCATGACGGATGCCGCCGCAGGCCTGCGGTTCTCCCGCCTGCTGCCGCGTCTGGTGGCGCGCATCTGCGGCTGCGCCCCGCCACGTTGGGAGGTCGAGCTCAGTCGGACAGTCGCCGGCGTGACCGTGCGGGCCGAGGCTCGCTCGAGCTGAACCCGCCAGAGTCCGCGGGATGGTGCGCCGCGATCCTACGAACGCACGAGCCGCGCGATGGCGTCGGAGGCCTCCTTGAGCTTGGCCTCTGCATCTCGTCCCCCGCTGGCTGCCGCGTCGACGACGCAATGACTCAGGTGCTCCTCGAGCAGCCCCAGACCCACCGACTGGAGTGCCTTGGTGATCGCCGAGATCTGCGTGAGGATGTCGATGCAGTACTTCTCATCCTCCACCATCCGTTGGAGACCCCGTGCCTGACCTTCGATACGGCGCAGGCGTCGGAGGTAGTCGTCCTTGCGGTGGATGTACCCGTGGTCATGCGGCGCATCAGTCATCAGGTCTTCGTCTCCGTGCTCTCCCGGACAATTCCAGGGTCGCTGGGATTGTACCCCCTACGAGTATGGCGTAAGTGGAACTCGAGCAGCAGCACTTGACCCCGTATACACTAGGGGGGTATCCTATTTTGGGGTAGAACGCCGACGCTCCAGGATCGGTGGGAGGCAGCGATGACCGAGATGTCCCAGCACCCCGGGTACATCACCAGCAAGGACGACTTCCTGCGCAGGCTCCGTCGTATCGAGGGACAGGCGCGAGGCCTCCAGCGGATGGTGGAAGAGGACAAGTACTGCATCGACATCCTCACTCAGGTGTCGGCCATGACCGCCGCGCTTCAGTCGGTTGCGCTCGGTCTCCTGGACGACCACCTGGACCACTGCGTGGTCGACGCCGCCGCCACCGGCGGCCCGGAAGCCGAACAGAAACTGAAGGAAGCGTCAGCGGCGATTGCCCGCCTCGTCCGTTCCTGACCGATTGAGAGGAAGATCCGCCATGAGCGTCACGCAGAGCTACACCGTGACCGGCATGACCTGCGGCCACTGCGTCGCCTCCGTCACCGAGGAAGTCGAGGAGATCCCCGGGGTCGAGACGGTCGACGTTGTCCTCGAGACCGGCAGCCTCACCGTTACGAGCGCGGAGCCGGTCGACGATGCGGCGGTCAAGGCGGCCGTCGCGGACGCTGGATACCAGCTGGCATGACCATCACCAGGAAGCTTCTCGGTTTCCTCGTCACCCTGGCCGCCGTCTTCGGTGGAGCCTTCGGGATCGGACAGGCCGTCGGCCCCGTCGACTCCGTGCCCGCCGCCGATCACGGCGAGATGGACGGCATGGAGGGCATGGACATGGCAGAGGCCAGCGCCATGCCGAAGGGACTGATGGTGTCCCAGGACGGCTACACGTTCCGGCTGGCCCGCTCGAGGGTCTCCGCCGGGAAAGCGGTGCCGGTGTCGTTCACGATCGACGGTCCCGACGGCAAGCCGGTGACGGAGTACGACGTGGAGCACGAGAAGGAGCTCCACCTGATCGCCGTACGCCGTGACTTCTCGGGCTTCCAGCACGTCCACCCGGAGCGGGCCGAGGACGGCACGTGGGCTACCTCCCTCGACCTGACCGCCGGCGAGTGGCGCCTGTTCGCAGACTTCAAGGCGACCGGCGCCGAGGCCATCACGCTCGGCAACGACCTGGCCGTGCGCGGCAGCTACCGTCCGGAGCCACCTGCGTCCGAGACCCGGACGGCCAGAGTTGATGGCTACACCGTCACGCTCGAGGGCAACCTCTCCGTCGGCGAGGAGGCCCGGCTCACCCTCCGCGTCACCCGCGACGGCGCGCCGGTCACCGACCTCGAGCCCTATCTCGGCGCGTACGGACATCTGGTCGCGCTGCGGTCCGGAGACCTGGCGTACCTGCACGTGCACCCCGAGGGTATCCCCGGCGACGGCGAGACCGAATCAGGGCCGGACGTGGTGTTCTTCACCCAGGTGCCGAGCCCGGGCCGTTACCACCTGTACCTCAATTTCAAGCACCGGGGGGTCGTTCGCACCGCCGCCTTCACGCTGACCGTCTCCGCCGACGCAACCGATCACGACGACGAGTCCGATGACGGCCATGTCGACGACGCACACTGATCAGTAGACCAAGGAGAAGCAGATGACCTCCCTCACCGGCTCCACGGACTCCCCCGCCTCGACCGCCCAGGTCGAGCTGGAGATCAGTGGGATGACCTGTGCGTCCTGCGCCAATCGCATCGAGCGCAAGCTGAACAAGCTGGATGGGGTCACCGCGACGGTCAACTACGCCACGGAGAAGGCCAGGGTCGTCATCCCTGAGGGCCTGGACCCCATCGAGCTGGTCCGGACGGTGGAGCAGGCGGGCTACGGTGCCGTCCTCCCCCGGCCGGCCACGGCGGACACGGAGCCGGGCGCACCAGCCGACGACGACCCCACCCGGTCCCTTCGGCAGCGCCTGGTCATCTCGGCGGTGCTCACGGTCCCGGTGATCGCGCTGGCGATGGTGCCCGCCTGGCAGTTCACCAACTGGCAGTGGCTCTCCCTCACCCTGGCGGCGCCGGTCGTCGCGTGGGGCGCCTGGCCCTTCCACCGGGCGGCGTGGGTCAACCTCAGGCACGGTACGTCGACCATGGACACGCTGGTGTCGCTCGGCACGCTGGCAGCACTCGGCTGGTCGCTCTACGCACTGTTCTGGGGCACCGCTGGTACGCCGGGCATGACTCACGCCTTCGAGCTGACCGTGGCGCGCACCGACGGTTCGGGGAACATCTACCTCGAGGCCGCGGCCGGCGTCACCACGTTCATCCTGGCCGGCCGGTTCTTCGAGGCGCGCTCCAAGCGGCGCGCCGGTGCCGCGCTCCGCGCGCTGCTGGAGCTCGGAGCCAAGAACGTGGCCATCCTCCGGGACGGTGCGACGGGGCCGGTCGAGGTGCAGATCCCGATCGAACAGCTCGCAGTCGGCGACCGGTTCGTCGTCCGACCCGGGGAGAAGTTCGCCACGGACGGCCTGGTCGAGGAGGGCAGCTCGGCGGTCGATGCCTCCATGCTCACCGGCGAGTCGATCCCCGTCGAGGTGGGTCCGGGCGACGCCGTCGTCGGCGCCACCGTCAACGCCGGTGGCCGGCTCATGGTCCGGGCCACCCGGATCGGGTCCGACACCCAGCTCGCCCAGATGGCCCGGCTCGTCGAGGACGCGCAGAACGGCAAGGCGGAGGTCCAGCGGCTGGCCGACCGGGTCTCGGGGATCTTCGTCCCGATCGTGATCGCCCTGTCCGCCGCCACGCTCGGCTTCTGGATCGGCGCCGGCGGCGAGCTGGCGCCCGCGTTCACCGCCGCGGTCGCCGTACTCATCATCGCCTGCCCCTGCGCGCTCGGACTCGCCACTCCGACCGCACTCATGGTGGGCACCGGCCGCGGCGCCCAACTCGGCATCCTCATCAAGGGGCCGGAGGTCCTGGAGTCGACCCGCAAGATCGACACCATCGTCCTGGACAAGACCGGCACGGTCACCACCGGGCAGATGGCACTGCTTCACGTCATCGCGGCCGACGGTGAGGACACCGATGAGGTGCTGCGCCTGGCGGGAGCCCTGGAGGACGCCTCCGAGCACCCGATCGCGAAAGCCGTCGCCAACGCCGCCCGTGAGCGGGGCGGCCGCCTCCCGCAGGTCGAGGACTTCGCCAACGTCGAGGGCCTCGGGGTGCAGGGCGTCGTCATCGACGGAGTCCGCAGCCACGCCGTCCTGGTCGGCCGTCCCCGGCTGCTCGAGGAGTGGTCCCAGAAGCTCCCGGCGGAGCTCTACCGTGCCTTCACCGCGGCACAGGCCGACGGCTCGACCGCCATCGCAGTGGGCTGGGACGGCGCGGCCCGTGGTGTGCTCGTGGTCGCCGACGCGATCAAACCGACCTCCGCGGGAGCGATCGGCCAGCTGCGCAAGCTCGGGCTGCAGCCGGTGCTGCTGACCGGCGACAACGAGGCCACCGCACGGACGGTGGCCCGCGCGGTGGGCATCGACGTCTCGCCGGACACGGTGATCGCTGACGTGCTCCCCGCGGACAAGGTGGACGTGGTCAAGCGCCTGCAGAGCGATGGACGGGTGGTGGCGATGGTCGGCGACGGCGTCAACGACGCCGCCGCACTGGCCCAGGCCGACCTCGGCCTCTCGATGGGCACCGGCACCGACGTTGCGATCGAGGCCAGCGACCTGACCTTGGTCCGCGGCGACCTCCGGGTCACCGCGGACGCGATCCGGCTGTCCCGGCGGACCCTCGCGACGATCAAGGGCAACCTTTTCTGGGCGTTCGCCTACAACGTCGCCGCGTTGCCGCTGGCTGCCACCGGGCTGCTCAACCCGATGCTGGCGGGCGCCGCGATGGCGTTCTCGTCGGTGTTCGTGGTGACCAACAGCCTGCGGCTGCGCGGGTTCCAGCCACTGACGGACCACGAGGCCACGGACTGACCTCGCCGTACGCCGTCCCCATGACGTCCACGATCTCGGCGCCACCCCAGGACCTGGCCCCTCCCGACCTCCCCGCCCACGACCGCTCCCGACGGTCACAGCTGTGGTCGCTGCTGTCCAGGTCAGAGGTGCGGTGGGCCGCGCTGCAGTCCACGATCGCCAACGCCGGGCCGCACGGCGTACTGGTCAAGTCGGCGGTGGCCCTGGAGAAGTTCGGCAAGACCGACCTGGTCGCCTTGGACAAGACCGGGACCCTTACCGAGGGCACCACCCTCCGCGTCTCGGAGATCGAGCTGGTCCCCGCTGCGGGCCTCACCACCGACCAGCTGCCCGCGCTGGCCGCGGCCGCCGAACGACCGAGCGAGCAGCCGCTGGCTCGTGCCGTCCTCACAGCAGCCCACGAACGCGGGATCCCGGTACCGCACAGCGAGGACTTCGCCTCCACCCCCATCGTGTGGATCCTGCCGCTGCAGCTCGGTGTCGCCGGACACGAGGGCTCCGCGGTGGTGGTGAGCCTCAACGGCCTGCGCCTTCTGGCCCGGGCCGCGTGGCAACAGGCTGACCAGGCCGTTGGCCGAGCATCCGTCGTCCCAGAGCGGCAGGCAGCATGAGGAGGATCGTGGTTGTCGGCGGCTCGCTTGCCGGGCATCGCGCCGCCCGCACACTGCGGATGCTGGGCTACGACGGCGAACTGTCCGTGGTCGGCGACGAAACCCATCGCCCGTACGACCGTTACCCGCTCTCCAAGGGATTCCTGACCGGACGGACCACGCGTGAGCGTCTCGACCTCGACGGTGAACCGGACGACATCGTCTGGCGGCTCGGCGAGACGGCCACGCGACTGGACCTTGCCGGGCGCCAGGTCGTCGTGGACGGCCGGGTCACGATGCCCTTCGACGGCTTGGTCGTCGCGACCGGTGCTCGTCCCCGCGACGTCAGGTCTGTGGAAGGGGTGCACGGGGCGTTCGTGCTCCGAACGGTGGACGATGCGGTGGACCTCCGTGCGGCTCTCGAAGCCCGTCCCCGACGCGTGGCCGTCGTCGGCGGTGGTCTGATCGGTGCGGAGGTAGCGGCAACAGCAATGGAGTTGGGTCACCACACGACGCTGATCGACCCCTCCGACGTGCCCACCATTCGTGCAGTCGGCCGTCCCGTGGCCGAGCACCTGCAGGGACTGCATCGCGCCGCCGGTATACGGCTGCGATGCCGGACACGCGTCCGCAGGTTTGACGTGCGGGCCGGCGCGGTCACCGGGGTGATGATGGCGGACGGCGGCCGACTGCCCGCCGACGTGGTGGTGATGGCGACCGGCACGAGGCCCAACGTGGATTGGATGCAGGGCAGCGGGCTCACCATCGCGGGCGGGCTGCACTGCGGCCCCACGTTGCACGCGCTGGGCACCGACCGGGTGGTCGGTGCGGGCGACGTCATATCCGCGCCCCAGCCGCAGCTCGACGGCGAGTCGCGCCGCGTCGAGCACTGGGCGAGCACGCTGGACCATGCGGACGTCGCCGCGGCCAATCTGCTCACCGGCCCGAAGGAGGCGCTACCGCTCAGCGGGCCGCCCACGTTCGGCACCACGATCCATGGCGCACGGATCCGGGCCGTGGGCTTTCCCCAGGCCGCCGACCGCAGCCGGGTTGTGCGGGGTTCGGTCGAGTCCGGAGAGGCTCTTGTGGCGCTGGGCCGAGGGACCAGGCTCACCGCCGTGGTCTCACTGAACGCCCACGACAGCCTCGCTGCACTCGTCGGTCAGCTGCGCCCTGGGACCTTGCTCGACGAGGTCAGGCCCGACTAGGTTGCCTCACGTCTTGCCGACGGTGAGCTCGATCCCGGCCAGCCGCTCAGGCTGGAGGAGGCGGTCGAGGTGCTCGGCGTCGACCAGGCCGGTAGCCAGCACCAGGTCGCGGACGAAACCACCGCCGGCCAGCGCGGCCTTGGCGATGTCCGCCGCCGCGGCGTACCCGAGGTGGGGGGTGAGCGCGGTGACGATGCCGACGCTGCGCGCCGTAGTCGCCCGGAGGTGCTCGTGGTTCACCTCGATCCCGTCGATGCAAAGGTCGCTCAACGTCTCGAACGCTGTCGTCATCCAGCTGATCCCCTGGAGCAGGGTGTGTGCGATGACGGGCTCGAACGCATTCAACTGGAGCTGACCAGCCTCAGCCGCCATGGTCACCGCGACGTCGTTGCCAACCACCGCGAAGGCCACCTGGTTGACCATTTCGGGGATCACCGGATTCACCTTGCCGGGCATGATGCTCGACCCAGCCTGCCGTGCGGGGAGTCGCAGCTCACCGAAACCGGCTTGGGGGCCTGAGGACAGCAGCCGCAGGTCGTTGCAGATCTTGGACACTTTCACGGCGGTGCGCTTGAGCACGCCGGACAACTGCACGAAGACACCGGTGTCCGAGGTTGCCTCGACGAGGTTGGCCGCGGTTATCAGCGGTAGGCCGGTGATGTCGCACAAGTGGCGGCACACCGTTTGCCGGTAGGCCGGATCAGCGGTGATGCCGGTACCGATCGCGGTCGCACCCAGGTTGATCTCGCGCAGCAGAGAGCGCGACTCCAGGATGCGAGCCTGTTCCTCGATGAGCGTGGTGGCCCACGCCGCGAACTCCTGGCCGACCGTCATCGGCACCGCGTCCTGAAGCTGCGTGCGCCCCACCTTCGGCACCGCCCAGAATTCCTTGGCCTTGGCATCGCATGCCTCGGCGAGGGCGTGGACCGACAGGGAGAGCCCGTCGAGCGCCGCCAGCAGACTCAGTTTCACGGCCGTGGGATACACATCGTTGGTGCTCTGGCTGCGATTCACGTGGTCGAGTGGATGGAGTTCGTCGTAGCTGCCGGCGGGCAGGCCGAGCAGCGCCAGCGCGCGGTTGGCGATGACCTCGTTTGCGTTCATGTTGGTCGAGGTGCCCGCACCTCCCTGAAGCACATCGACGACGAACTGGTCGTCGAGGAGCCCGTCCCGGACCTCCTGGCAGGCGCGTTCTATCGCCGCCGCCCGATGTGCGTCGACCAGGCCCAGATCGCGGTTGGCGCGTACAGCCGCCAGCTTCACCGCACCCAGGGCGGCCACCAGGTGCGGATGCACCGAGATCGGCGTACCGCTCGCGGTGAAGTTCACCATCGCGCGCGCCGTGTGCACGCCCCAGTAGGCCCCGGCGGGGATCGCCCTCTCTCCCAGGAAATCGCGCTCGACGCGGGACCGGGGTGGGGTCACCTGGACGGCGGCAAAGGTCTCGGCGCCGGTCACCACAGCACCTGCTTGCAGCCCGTGTGGTCCGTCGGCTCGACCTGTACGGTGGCGTGCGTGATGTGGTGGCGGTCGCGCAGGAGGTCACGCGCCCGGTCGAGTACCGCATGGCTGTCGGAGCCTGGGCGGACCTGCAGGTGCACGCTGATGGCGTCCAGCCCGGAGGTGATGCTCCACACGTGCAGGTCGTACGTCTCCACGACGCCGTAGCCGGGTCCATGGCCGGGACCGTGTCCCATCAGGAGTTGCCCTTTCGTGCTGTTTCGGGGGAAGGCATGGTGCTCACTGGTCCCAGAAGTGACAGGTCACGATGTGCTCGTCGCCGGGCCGGGAGATGGAGGGTACGTCGGTGTGGCAGATGTCCCGGGCCATCGGGCAACGCGGGTGGAACCTACAGCCCGCCGGCGGCTCGATCGGGCTCGGCGGCTCGCCCTTCAGTTGCGAGAGCACTTCGTCATCGCCGCGGGTCTCGTCGACCATGGACGCCGCGAGCAGCACGCGCGTGTAGGGGTGCCGGGGGTTCGTGAACAGCTCCTCCCGGGGGGCGACCTCCACGATCTGGCCGAGGTACATGACGGCCACCCGGTCGCAGAGGTAGCGCACCACCCGCAAGTCGTGGGAGATCAACACGAGCGTCAGGTCGAGCTGCTCCTTGAGCTCGACCAGCAGGTTGAGGATCTGTGCCCGGATCGAGGCGTCCAGCGCGGAGGTGGGCTCATCGCAGATCAGGAACCTGGGTTCCAGCAGCAGTGCCCGGGCGATCACCATCCGCTGAAGCTGCCCCCCGGAGCATTCGTGCGGCCGCCGCGCGAGGATCCCGTCCTCGAGGCCGACCCGGTCGAGCATGGCCAGCATCCGCTCGCGTCGTTCGGCGCGGTCCTTCATGCCGTGGTGACGCAGCGGCGCCTCCAGGCTCGTGTCGAGGCTCATCCTGGGGTCGAACGCGCCGTACGGATCCTGGAACACGAACTGCATCGAACGCCGAAGGGCCTTGAGCTCCTTGCCCTTGGCGCGGGTGATGTCCCGGCCGTCGAAGACGATCTGGCCGGAGGTCGGCGCCACGGCCCGCAGGATCGTCCGCGCCAGCGTGCTCTTGCCACACCCGGACTCGCCGACGAGGCCGAGGACCTCGCCCTTGCGGACCGTCAACGACACCCCGTCGACGGAGTGGACGCTCTTGCCACTGCCTGCCGGGTAGTGCTTGACCAGGTCCTGCACTGCCATCAGCGGCTCGTCCGGCTGACGCTTCCTCAGCTCCTCGATGGCGACGGTGGTCATCCTGCCTCCGCATGCTCTCGCGATGCATAGCACCGACTGTGGTGTTCGTGGTCGCCGCACGTGTGCAGCTCCGGCTCCACGCCGCGGCACGTGTCGGTGATGCCGAGCTGTGCGGCGACCGGACATCGCGGCAGGAACCGGCAGCCGTTGTCGAGGGACCGCGCCTGAACGACGCTGCCGGGGATGGAGAACAGCTTGCCTCGCTCGGCCTCGAGGAGAGACGCCCGAAGGAGCGCCTGGGTATAGGGGTGCTGCGGGTCCTCGAAGATGTCCCGGGTGGCACCGTCCTCGACGATCCGGCCGGCGTACATCACCGCCACCCGGTCCGCCATCGACGACACGATGGCCAGGTCATGCGTGATCAGCAGGATCGACAGCCCCAGCTCGTCCCGCTTCCGCTTGAGCAGCTGCAGGATCTGCGCCTGCACCGTCACGTCGAGCGCGGTGGTCGGCTCGTCCGCGATCAGCAGCTCGGGGTCCGCGCTCAGCGCCGCGGCGATCATCACGCGCTGCGCCATCCCGCCCGAGAGCTGGTAGGAGTACGACGATGCCCGACGCGCGGGCTCCGGGATGCCGACGTCACGCAGCATCTCCACCACGCGGGCCCTGGCCTCGCGCCGACCCACCTTGCGGTGCTGCCGCAGCGACTCGGCGACCTGGCTGCCCACCCGGGCCGTCGGGTCCAGCATCACCTTGGGCTGCTGGAAGAGCATGGCCACCTTGTCGCCCCGGATGTGGTTGCGTCGCTTGGACGGCATGGCCAGCAGATCCTCGCCGTCGAGTCGCGCCTCTCCGTCCACCACTTCTGCACCCGGCGGGAGGAGTCCCATCACAGTCAGCGCGGTGAGGCTCTTGCCCGAGCCGGACTCACCGACCAGCGCCACGATCTCGCCACGTCCGACCTTGAGGTCCATGCCGTCGATCGCCGGCGCACCGGACACGTCAGGGAAGTCGACCCGCAGTCCACGGACGTCCAGCATGGTGTCGCCGATGGCCTTGTCACGCACGGGGTGCACCTGTTTCACCAGTTCGGTCATGGCCATCTCCTCAGCGCCCGTCCTGGGCAGTCGCGTGGCTGCGGACCTGTCGGTTCGAAAGCGTCACCACCGCGTCGTCGTAGTGCTTCTTGAGCACCGCCAGTGCCTGCTCCATGTCGCCCTGCTGCATACGGTCACAGATCCGCCGGTGTTCCTGCACCAGGTCGTCACGGGCATCGGCCGCGGTCAGTACGCCAAGACAGAGGCGGGTCTCGGAGATGACCGTGCTGAACATCCGGCGCAGCCGCGGGCTGCCGCTGGCGTCGACCAGCGCCACGTGGAACTCCAGGTCGCAGTTGCTGACCGCCTCCCAGTCCCCGGCGGCCTCGGCTTTCTCCATCTCCGTGACGTACTCGTCGAGGGAGCGGGAGGCCGCCTCGCAGTTGGCGTTGGCCACGATGGACCTGATCGCTGCGGACTCCAGTGCCTCACGGGCCAGGTAGATGTCGACGACGTCATCGTCGGTGAGCACCGGAATGAACACACCCCGATGTGGCTCGCTGAGCAGCAGGCCCTCCTGGACGAGCCTCTGCAGCGCCTCGCGGACCGGTCCTCGGCTCACGCCGAAGCTGGTCGCGAGCTCCACTTCACTCAGTTGCGAGCCCGGCTCCAGGGTTCCGTTGACGATGCTCGCCCTCAGTCGCTCCGTCACCATCGAGGCGAAGGTGGCCCGCGGGATCCGGGTGGCGGTTACGGGTTCAAGGGTCACAAGCCTTCTCCCTTGTCGAGCGCCGTACGGGATGCCGGCGCGGCGGCGGGCGATGGTTCGGTGGTCGCGGCGCGCTTGCGCCGCACCTTCTTGAGGTCCAGGCCCTGACCGATCATGGTCACGCTGAGCGCGGCCAGGAAGATCGCAGCGCCGGGGAGGATGCCGAGGCCGGGTGCACGCTCCATGTAGGGCTGGGCGTCGAGCAGCATCGCCCCCCAGTCGGAGTCTGGCGGCTGCACGCCCAGGCCGAGGTAGGACAACGCACCGACGGTGATCAGCTTGTGCCCGAACCGCAGGAAGCCCATCGCGAGCACGGGCCTGACGGCGTTGGGGATGACGTGCCGGAAGACGATGTAGGTCTTGGGAGACCCGAGGATCTCTGCTGCCTCGACGTAGTCCTTGGCGTTGATCTCCAGGGCCAGGCCGCGCATGAGCCGCGCGAACGGCGTCCAGCCGGTGATCGTCAGTGCCGCGATGAGCGTGCCGTAGCCGCTGCCGAACAGGGCGATGAGGAACAGTGCGATGACGACGTCGGGGAAGCAGATCAGCACGTCCACGCTGCGCATCACGAGCTCGTCGAGCCAGCCGCCGCGGCGGGCGGCGAGCGCGCCGATGATTGCGCCCGCGACGGCACAGATGACCAGGGTGATCGCAGCGATCGTCACCGAGAAGCGGCCTCCCCACATCAGCCGGGACAGCACGTCCCTACCGAGATGGTCGGTGCCGAGCCAGTGCTCGGCCGACGGGCCGGCCAGCCGGGTGGTCAGCTCTTGGGCGGCCGGGTCGTGCGGTGCGATCCACGGCGTGAGCAGCAGGGTCAGCAGGATCAGCACGAGCAAGGTGGATCCGACGTTGAACGTCCAGTGCCGGCCACGGACACCCCGGAGCATCAGCGCGAGCACGTTGGGGCGGTGGGACTGCGCGGATCGCAGTGACGACGGGTGCTGCGGTCGCGAACTTGGCCGGGTCATGGTGCTAGGCATGGCTGGTCGCCCTTATCGATGGGTTGAGTACGCCGTACAGCAGGTCGGTCACGGTGTTGATCACCACGGCCAGGGTCAGGATCCACAAGAGCCCTCCCTGGATCACCGGGACGTCGTTGTTCAGCACGGAGTTGTAGAGGAGCCGGCCCATCCCGGGGATGTTGAAGATCACCTCGATCACCACCGAGCCGCCCAGCAGACCGGCGAACCAGAACGAGAAGAGCGTCATCACCGGCAGCATGCTGTTGCGCAGGCCGTGCCGGACCAGGGTCCGCGGGAAGCTCAGTCCTCGGCTGCGTGCTGCGGTGATGTAGGGGGCGCTGAGAACGTCGCTCATCGCTGCCCTGGTCACCTGGGTGAAGTACCCCAGCGGGCGCAGCGCGAGCGCCATCGCCGGGAGCACGATGTAGCTCAACCCGCTCCAGCCCCCCGATGGCAACCACCCCAGGTGGCGCGCGAACACCAGCACCAGCACCGGGCCCACCCAGTACTCCGGCGCCGACACAGAGCTCTGCGAGATGAAAGTGACGGCGTTGTCCACTTTGCCGCCGCGAGCGGTCGCCGCCCAGGTGCCCAGTGGCAGCGCGAAGACCAGGGCGAGCAGGAGCGCGGCCATGGCCAGGGACATCGACACGGTCAGTGCGGGAACGACCAGGTCCTGGACTGGCGTGCGGCTGGTGAACGAGTAGCCGAAGTCGCCGGTGACCACGTCACGCAACCACGCGAGGTACTGCACGTGGATCGGCCGGTCGAGGCCGAGCTCCCGCGTCAGCGCCTCCACCTGTGCGGGGTCGAGCGCCGGGTCGTTCACCCGCGCTCGCAGGATCTTCCGGGTCGGATCGCCCGCGCCCGCGTACGGGATCAGGAAAGCCAGTACCGACACCACCAGCAACGTCACCAGCAGCGTCGCCGTACGGCGGATCAGGAACGTCAACATCGGTATCTCCCGGGTTGGTCGTGCCGACGGTTCACAGCTCGCGGCCTACTTGATGACATCCTGGAACCTGTAGTAGGCCCCGGCGAACGGCAGGAACCAGGGCGGACCGACGTGCCCCGGGATCCGCTTGAAGCTGATGTCGCGCCACGGATTGGCCTCCTCCACCCCATTCATGTATTCGGCCATCTGCTTGCCCATGTATGTCGCCATCTGCACGCCGTGTCCGGAGTAGCCGACCGAGTAGTAGAGCCCGTCGTGCACGCCCGCGTGGACGAGCCGGTCCATGCTCATGTCGACCAGGCCTCCCCAGCAGTAGTCCACGCGCGCGTTCGCCAACTGCGGGAAGACCGAGACCATCGCCTTCTGCAGGATGCGCCCGCTCTTCTCGTCCGACTCCGGGCTGGACATCGCGAACCGCGCGCGACCGCCGAACAGCAGCCGATGGTCGGGCGTGATCCGGAAGTAGTAGAGGAGGTTCTTGGAGTCCGACGCCATCCGGCGGGTCGGCATCAACTGGTCGCAGACCTCCTTGCCGAGCGGCTCGGTGACGATGATGAAGCTGCCGACCGGCGCGATCCGCACCTGCAGCCACCGGAACGGACGGCCGGTGTAGCCGCTGGTGGCGACCAGCACCTGGTCGGCGAGCACGGTGCCGCGCGGGGTGACCACCTCGTGTCTGGTCCTGCCGAGCCGGCGTACCTCCTCGACCGGGGCCTTCTCGTGGATCTGCGCACCCATCCGCGCCGCGGACTCCGCGAGCCCTCGGGTGAACTTGCCGACGTGGAGGCCGGCGCCCTTCGGGTCGATCATGGCGCCGTGGTAGTAGTCGCTGCCGATCTCCGAGCGCAGCTCGCTCTTGGAGACCATGTGGGTCTCGTAGCCCAGCCGCTCGGCAAGCACTTCGTGGGTCTTGCGGAGCCCGTCGAGGTGAGCCGGCTTCGCGGCCAGGTTCATCTTGCCGGTCCGGGCGAAGTCACAGTCGATCCCCTCTTCACCCACCAGCTTCTCGATGCTGTTGATCGCGTCGTCGTAGGTGAGGTACAGAGAACTGGCGGTCGGGAACCCGTAGCGCGCGATCGCGTCGCGGAACCCGACCGACAGACCGGGGGTCGCCATCCCACCGTTGCGCCCGGACGCGCCCCAGGCGACGGTCTCCCGTTCGAGGACGGCGACCTTGGCGCCCTTGCGGGCCAGGTGCAGGGCTGCGGACAGACCCGTCAGCCCGGCCCCGACCACGGCCACGTCCACGTTGCCGCCTACCTCGGTGGAGGACCTGTCCGGTCCCTGGGGGGCAGTGTCGAGCCAGTACGGCGTGAACTTCATCGGTGATCACTTTCCTCTGGGTCATGGTCGAGGCCGCCTGATGGCGACTGTCGGGGTCAGTGCTGGGATCAGAGCCCGAGCAGGGGCGGCAGTCCCGACAGGTCCTTGACCTCGTGATAGTCGTAGTACGGGTTCGTCGGTTCGTACCCACGGTTGACGTAGACCTTGTTCCTGACGCGAAGGTCGTGGGCCGGCATCAGGTCGTAGCGCAGACTCGAGGAGACATGCAGGATGTCCTCGGGCCCGCAACCCAGCTGGTCGAACATGTACAGGAACGCCTGGAACCGCGGTTTGTAGGCCTGCGCCTGCTGGGCGGTGTACACCGCGTGGAATGGTGCACCCAGCTTCTCCACGTTGGACCCGATCTGGTCGTCGGCGGCGTTGGACAGGATGACCAGCGGGTACCGCGCCGCGAGGGCCCGGAGGGCCTCCGGCACGTCGGCGTGCGGGCCCCAGGTCGGGACGGCGTCCACGAGGGCCTGGCCGTCCGCCTCCCGGTACTCCAGGTTCCAGCGCTCCAGGGTCTTGCGGAAGGAGTCCTTGAGCACGTCGGAGTAGGGCTTCCAAGGGCCGAGCACCTCGTCGAAGCGCTGCCCCTCGAAGTCCTTGATGAAGGTGTCCATCTCGTCCGTCGGCACGAGGTCCGCCACCAGCCCACGGGTTACGCCGCCCATCTGGAAGAAGGTCAGGGTGCCGTAGCAGTCGAAGGTGATGTACTTCGGCTCGAAGTCGATCATGTCGTCGCTCCTCTGTGACCCCTGCTGCCGATCAGCCGAGACTGAGGTCGGCGGTGAGCACGTAGAAGTTCAGCGGGTGCGTCTCGAACCCCTTGACGTCGGACCCGATGGCCGTCACCAGCGACTCGTGGACGAGGAACACGCTGGCGGCGTCGCCCTGGAGCTTCTCGGCGATCTGAGCGTAGAGCTGATGCCGGGCCTCGGTGTCCTTGGTCTTCGCCGCCTTGTTGATCATGGCGTCGGTCCGCGGGTCGCAGTAGTGCGCGATGTTGTAGCTGCCGTCGCAGGTGTAGTCGGACAGGAGATACCCGGACGGGTCGCCCAGGTCAACCAGGTAGCCACGGGAGAGCAGGACTGCGTCGAAGTCACCCGAAAGCAGGCCGGGCTCGAACGAGGCGTACTCGCCTGCCTTGATCTTCACCTTGATACCCAGCTGGCCGAGCTCGTCCTGGATCACGGCCGAGAGGTGGGCGAACTCGGGTCGGTCGTTGTAGGCGATCAGCTCGAAGCTGAGCGAGCTCGGGGCGACCCCCGCCCGGTGGAGAAGACGCTTGGCCTCGTCCTGGTCGAAGGCTGCGGGCGTCGCTCCCTCAGGCGCCCACGGGTCGTCGGGTGAGAACGGTCCGATGGCGGGCACCGCGCCGCCCTCATAGACGCTGGTGGCGATCGCGTCGAGGTCGATCGCGTGCTGGAGCGCCTGGCGCACCAGCGGGTCGTCGAACGGTGGCCGCGAGTTGTTGAGCAGCAACGCCGTCGTACGAGGCGCCTGGAGGGACTCCAGCTCGACGTTGGCGTCATCCTTGATGGTCGCCTGCGACACCGCGGGGATCGCGGAGGCGATCTGCGCCTCACCGGTCTGCACCTGGGTCACCCGCGTGGCGCCGTCGACGACGAACCGCACCTCCGCGCTCGCGATGTTGGGCTTCCCGCCCCAGTAGTTGTCGTTGCGTTCGAGCTCGAGCGACTGCCGCGGCACCTCCTTGACGACGGTGAACGGCCCTGTGCACGTCCCCTTGATGCCGATCTGCTTGCCCTCATAGGCCTTAGGCGCCAGGATCCCCGTGTTCGGACTGGCCATCCGCAGCGGTAGCAGCGTGTCGGGCGCGGGGGTGGTGATCTCCACGGTGGACGCGTCGACGGCCTTCACCCCGGACACGACGTCGGGGTTGAACGAACGAGCCGGAGTCTTGGCGTCCAGCACGTGCTGGAGCGCTCCGACCACCGCATCTGCGTCCATGGGCGTGCCGTCCTGGAACTTCACGCCTTCGCGGAGCTGGAAGTCCCACGCTGTGGGCTTCACCTGCTTCCAGGAGGTGGCGAGGTTCTCGGAGAGCGTGCCGTCGGGCTCGTAGCGGAGCAGTGTCTCCAGACAGCCGGCCCTCGACAGCAAGATGCCGTCGTCGGTCTCCGGCGCCCAAGCGGCGGCCGGTGCGATGAACTCGTCGTAGACGATATGTCCGCCGCCGCTCTTCGCGGTGTTGTTGTCTTCCCCGCCCATGCCACAAGCGGTGGCAGTCAAGGCGACAAGTGCAATGCCACTTGCCCAGCGAAGTCGAGCCATCTGTGGGATTCCTCCTGTGTGGTGCGCCTGCGGGCGACGCATACGGCGTTGTGCTTCAGATCACCAGATCATCACGCCATCCTGTCTGCTGTCAACAACCTGCAGTTGACAACTGTGTTTTGAAGAGGTCACAGTGACGGCATGAGCGAGTCGGCGACACAGACCTGGACCCCCGCGGGCGGAGCCTTCTGGGCGGGCCGTTGGCGAACCACGACACCCTCGCTGGACGTGCTGGACCCCGAGAACGGACGTGTCGTCGGCACGGTGGCGGACTGCTCGGTCGCGGATGTCGACCTGGCGGTACGAGCGGTGGCTCAGGCCGTCCTGACGGGCGACCCCTGGCCGGTCTGGCAGCGTCGCGAGGCCCTGCACCGTGCCGCCGCGCTCCTGGTGGAACGACAGGACTCGTTCGCTGGCCTGGTGTCGCGCGAGGGCTGCAAGCCCATCCGCGACGCAAGGCGGGAGGTGCAGCGCGCGGTCGACACCGTGCGACTGTCCGCCGAGCAGGCCGACCGCCTCGAGGGCAGGACGCTGCCCTTCGGTGACACACCGCGTGGCGAGAACTGGCTCGGCTGGTACACCCGCGAGCCGGTCGGCGTGGTCGGGGCGATCACGCCTTTCAACGACCCGCTGAACCTGGTCGCCCACAAGGTGGCGCCCGCCCTCGTCGGCGGCAACGGGGTGGTGCTGAAGCCGGCCGAGCAGACCCCTCTGACCGCCCTCGCATTCCTCCAGCTGCTGCTCGATGCCGGCGTCCCTGCCGACCGGGTGGCCGTGGTTCCCGGTCGCGGCGCAGGTGTCGGGGCCGCCCTGGTCGGTCATCCGCGGGTCGACATGGTCTCGTTCACCGGCGGCTACGCCACCGGCACCGCTGTGGCCGCCCGTGCAGGCGCCAAGAAGACGCTGATGGAGCTGGGCGGCAACGGCGCCGTGGTCGTGCTGCCGGATGCCGACGTACGCCGTGCTGCCGACGCCGTCGTCGACGGCGCCTTCGGCAACGCGGGCCAGAACTGCCTCTCGGTCCAGCGCGTCTTCGTGGCACGCGAGCTGGCCGACGCGCTGATCGAGCGCGTTGTCGACCGCACCAACGAACTGGTCGTCGGCAGCAAGGCGGACGCCCGCACGGACGTCGGCCCGATGGTCGACGATCGGGCAGCCGAGCGCGTGGAGAGCTGGGTCGACGACGCTGTCAGAGACGGCGCAGTCGTCCATGCCGGGGCCAAGCGTGACGGCACCTACTATTGGCCTACCGTGCTGACCTCGGTCCCAGCCGGCGCCCGGCTGCTCAGCGAGGAGGTCTTCGGGCCGGTGGTCTCCATCGAGCCGTTCGACTCCGTGGACGCGGTGGTGACCGAGGTGAACGGCCTCGAGTACGGCCTCCAGGCCGGCGTCTTCACCAGCGACCTCGACTCCGCGCTCGACGTGGCGCAGCGGCTCCGGGTCGGCGCCGTGATGATCAACGACACCGGCGATTTCCGCATCGACGCGATGCCGTTCGGCGGCAGCAAGCGCTCGGGGGTGGGCCGCGAGGGCGTGCCGTTCGCGGTCGACGCCATGACCGAGCCGAAGATCATCGCGATCCACCGCACCCCCCGGCCGGGCTGACGCCGTCATGGCCCGGACACCGCCCGGCACGGCGCGGTCGCGACGGGTGCCGGCTGGGAACGACCGTGAGTTGCTGGGCCTCGCTATTCCCGCCCTGGGTGCGCTGGTCGCCGAGCCGATCTTTCTGATCGCGGACAGCGCGATCGTCGGTCACCTCGGGACCGCACAGCTCGCGGGCCTCAGCATTGCGTCCGCGGTGCTGCTCAACGCCGTCTTCCTGTGCATCTTCCTCGCGCACGGCACCACCGCCGCCGTGGCCCGACGGGCCGGAGCCGGCGACCTGCGCCGCGCGTACACCCTGGGACTGGACGGGATCTGGCTGGCCGTCTCGATGGGGCTGGGCTTGGCGGCCGTCGGCCTCGCTCTGGCCCCCGTGTTGGTCGATCTCCTCGGTGCCTCCGACGGGGCGACACCGTACGCAGTGACCTATCTGCGCATCAGTCTGCTCGGCCTGCCCGCCATGCTCGTCGTGCTGGCCGCGACCGGCGCCCTGCGGGGGCTCAAGGACACTCGTACCCCGCTGCTGGCGACCGGTCTCGCCGCCGTCGCCAACGTGCCGCTCAACCTGGTGCTGGTGTACGCGTTGGGGCTCGGGGTGGCCGGCTCCGCGCTGGGCACCGTCATGGCCCAGCTCGGTGCCGCCGCCTGGCTGTGCACGGTCGTCGTGCGCGGCGCCCGCGGGTACGCGGCTCCCCTGCGACCCGACCGCCCGGGCATCCGGGCGGCGGCGAGTGCGAACGCCCCGCTCTTCGCCCGCACCGTGCTGCTGCGCATCTCCCTCCTGACCATGACCTTCGTCGCCGCGGCCCAGGGCGACGTCGCCCTGGCCAGTCACCAGATCGCGTTCACGCTGTGGTACCTCCTCGCGATGCCGCCGGAGTCATTCGCGATCGCCAGCCAGGCCCTGGTCGGTCACGCGCTCGGCGCCGGGGAGCCGGCGACCGCGAAGGCCGTGAGCCGTCGGGCGCTTGCCTGGGGGCTCGGGAGCGGGCTCGCGTTGGCTCTCCTGCTGGTGGTCCTGCGCCCGGCGTACATCCCGATCTTCACCACCGACCCTGCGGTCCGCGACCTCGTCTGGTCGCTCGCGCTCGTGGTCGCCGCGAGCCAGCCGATCGGCGCGCTGCTCTATGTCCTCGACGGGATCCTCATCGGCGCCGGCGACACGCGCTACCTGGCGTGGACCATGCTGGTCGCTCTCCTGACGTTCCTGCCGCTCGCAGGCGCCGTGCTCGTCACCGAGGCCGGGATCGTCGCGCTGTGGTGGGCGCTGACCGGCTGGCTGCTGGCCCGGCAGGTCGCGGTGGCCCTGCGCTACCGCAGCGGCGCGTGGGTCCGGTCGGGGCCGGCGCGCTAGATGCCCCGCCCGGAGGACTCTCGGCCCCGGTCCGAGACGGACCGGGGCCGATGTGCAGGGAGATCGTCGGCGTCAGCCGGCGGACGCCGACTCCACGGCCGTGGTCCAGATCCCGATGGCTTCATCGACCTGCTCCTCGGTGACCACCAGCGGCGGGATCGTCCGCACGACGTTGCCGAAGGGGCCGCAGGTCAGCAGGAGGAGGCCGAGCTCGGCAGCATTCTGCTGCGCCCGGAGCGCCGTCGCAGGATCGGGCTGGCCGTCGGCCATGACGAACTCACTGCCGAGCATCAGGCCTAGTCCGCGGACGTCACCGATGCTGGGGGTACCGGCGGCCACCTTCTTGAGGCCACTCGCCAGGACCGCGCCGACGACCCGTGCGTTCTCGACCAGGCCCTCGTCGCGGATCACGTCGAGGGTGGCGATCGCGGCAGCGCAGGCCACCGCGTTGCCGCCGTAGGTGCCACCCTGCGACCCCGGCCACGCCTTGGCCATCAGGTCGGACGAGGCGGCGATGCCTGAGAGCGGGAACCCGCTGGCCAGCCCCTTCGCGGTGATCAGGATGTCGGGTCGCACACCAAAATGGTCGTGCCCCCAGAAGCGGCCGGTCCGACCCCAGCCGGTCTGGACCTCGTCGAGCACGAGCAGGATCCCGTGCCGGTCGGCACGCTCACGCAGCCCCTCCATGAATGCGGTGTTGGCGGGCACGTAGCCGCCCTCGCCCAGCACGGGTTCGACCAGGAACGCCGCGGTCTCAGCCGGAGCGGTCACCGTGGCGAGCATGTAGTCGAGCTCGCGTAACGCGAACTCCGTCGCGGTCTGCTCGTCCCAGCCGTAGCGGTACGCGGTGGGGAACGGCGACACCGCCACGCCGCCCATGATCGGCGCGAAGCCCGCGCGGAACTTGGTGCCCGAGGTCGTCATGGACGCCGCCCCGATGGTGCGCCCGTGAAAGGAGCCATGGAACACCACGATGTTGGGACGCGCGGTCGCCTGGCGAGCCAGCCGGAGCGCCGCCTCCACTGCTTCACTGCCGGAGTTGCTGAAGAAGACCGAGTCCAACTGCTCGGGGAGCACCTCGCCGAGTCGCTCGGCCAGGGTCAGCAGAGGTCGGTGCATCACAGTCGTGTACTGCCCGTGGATGAGCTTCGCCACCTGCTCCTGCGCGGCCGCAACGACGCGCGGATGGCAGTGCCCCGTGCTCGTGACGCCGATCCCGGCGGTGAAGTCGAGGTACTGCCGGTCGTGCTCGTCGTAGAGGTACACGCCCTCGCCCCGGGCGACCAGCACGGGCGTTGCCTGCTTCAACAGTGGAGAGAGGTTGGCCATCGGGAAGCTCCTTGGTAGACTGTTAACAACATACAACACCACACCGCTCTGGTGAACATTCGGAGGCCCCCGTGATCGACAGTGCAAAGGAACAGAAGGTCATTGGCTCGGTGCCGACCGGACTGTTCATCGAGGGCGCCTGGCGGCCCGCAGAACACGGCGCGACGTTCCTCGTCGAGGACCCGTCCACTGGCCGCGTCCTCGCCGAGGTGGCCGACGCCTCCCCCGCGGATGCCATGCAGGCGCTCGAGGCTGCCAGCAAGGCGCAGCCCGGCTGGGCCGCAACCGCGCCCCGGGAGCGCGGCGACATCCTGCGCCGGGCCTACGACCTCCTGCTAGAGCGCCAGGAGGACCTGGCCCTCCTCATGACCCTGGAGATGGGCAAGCCGCTCGCCGAGGCCAGAGGCGAGATCGCCTATGCCGCGGAGTTCCTCCGGTGGTTCTCCGAGGAGGCGGTGAGAATCGACGGCGGCTTCGCCGTGGCACCCAACGGGCAGGGCCGACTCCTGGTGATGCGCGAGCCCGTAGGCCCGTGCTTGCTGATCACACCGTGGAACTTCCCGATGGCGATGGGCACCCGCAAGATCGGCCCTGCGGTCGCCGCTGGCTGCACCATGGTGGTCAAGCCGGCGGAGCAGACTCCGCTTTCGATCCTGGCGCTGGCCGGAATCATGCAGGAGGCCGGACTGCCCGACGGTGTGCTCAACATCGTCACCACCGCCGACCCTGGACCGGTGGTCGAGCCGATGATCCGCGACGGCCGGGCACGGAAGCTGTCGTTCACCGGCTCCACCGCCGTGGGCCGCAAGCTCCTGGAGCAGTGCGCGGACCAGGTCATGCGCACCTCCATGGAGCTCGGCGGCAACGCGCCGTTCGTGGTCTTCGAGGACGCCGACCTCGACGCGGCCGTTGAGGGCGCGATGCTGGCCAAGATGCGCAACATCGGCGAGGCCTGCACGGCCGCCAATCGGTTCTACGTGCACTCCTCGGTGGCTGGAGAGTTTGCCCGCCGGCTCGCTGAGCGCATGGACGATCTACCGATCGGCCGCGGGGTAGAGGAGGGCGTCGTCGTCGGTCCGCTGATCGACGCTGCCGCCCGCGCGAAGGTCTCCTCCCTCGTCGAGGATGCAGTACGCCGGGGCGCCGACGTCGTCGTCGGCGGCAAGCCCCTCGACGGCGCCGGCTACTTCTACCCGCCCACCGTCCTGACCAACGTGCCCGAGGATGCCCAGATGCGGCACGAGGAGATCTTCGGACCGGTCGCGCCCGTGGTGACCTTCGAGACCGAGGAGGAGGCGATCGCCGCCGCCAACGACACCGAGTACGGCCTGGTTTCCTACGTCTACACTCGCGACCTGGACCGGGCCCTGCGGGTCTGCGAGCGGCTCGAGACCGGGATGATCGGCCTCAACCAGGGCATCGTCTCCAACCCCGCGGCGCCCTTCGGAGGGGTGAAGCACTCCGGGCTGGGACGCGAGGGTGGACGACTGGGGATCGAGGAATTCCTCGAGACCAAGTACGTAGCGATCGCGACGAGCTGAGCCGCGCATGAACAGCGCTTCGCCAACACGCCGCATCGCACTCATTCCCGGCGACGGTATCGGGGTCGAAGTGGCCGCATCGGCTCGCGCCGTACTCGCCGCACTCGATGCCCACCACGACCTGGGCCTGCGGATCGATGGGTTCGACTGGTCCTGCCAGCGCTACCTCGACGAGGGCTCCCTGATGCCGCCCGACGGCCTGGACACGCTGCGCCGGTACGACGCCGTGCTGCTCGGGGCTGTCGGATGGCCCGACGTCCCGGACCACGTGTCCTTGTGGGGCCTGCTCATCCCGATCCGGCGCGCGTTCAGCCAGTACGTCAACCTGCGCCCGGTCCGCTCGTTCGCCGGGGTGACCGGCCCCCTGGCCGACGCGGCCAACCGTCCCATCGACCTCGTCATCGTCCGCGAGAACAACGAGGGCGAGTACAGCGAAGTCGGCGGCAGGTTCGGCCGCGGGGATCCGGGCGAGACCGCGATCCAGGAAGCCGTCTTCACCCGCCGCGGCATCAGCCGGATCGCCGACTACGCCCTGGACCTGTCCGCGAGGCGCGGTCGACACGTGACCTCGGCGACCAAGTCCAACGGGCTGGTCCACAGCATGCCGTTCTGGGACGAGGTGGTCCGCGAGCGCGCGGCACTTCGGCCCGAGGTCGAGCTGGTCGAGGAGCATGTCGACGCGCTCGCAGCCAAGCTGGTGCTCCGCCCCGAGGCCTTCGACGTGATCGTGGCCAGCAACCTGTTCGGGGACATCCTGAGCGACCTCGCGGCCGCGGTGACCGGCAGCATCGGCATCGCGCCGTCGGCGAACCTGGACCCCACTCGACAACACCCGTCCATGTTCGAGCCGGTCCACGGGTCCGCCCCCGATATTGCGGGCAAAGGACTGGCCAACCCGATCGGCATGCTGTGGTCCACCGCACTCATGCTCGAGCACCTCGATGCCGTCGAGCCCGCGGCCAGGCTGATGGAGGCCATCGAGCAGTCGCTGAGTGATCCCGCCACCCGCACCGCTGACGTGGGAGGCACTGCCTCCACCGAGCGTGTCACCGCGGCGGTGGTCAACCTGCTGACCGGGCGCTGAACACACCCTGCCCCATGTCCGGCAACCGGCCGGGCCATCCCATGTCGACGGCAGGCGGCACCGATACCGAGGAGGCACTTTCACATGAGCACGTTCATCCACGTCCCCGCGGCCACGATCACCGGAGCTCTCGAACCCATCGGGCAGCGACCGGGAGCGGACTCTGGAGACCCGCAACTGGGCATCCTCCGCTTCGACACCGCCGGGGTCGTCCGGGCGGGAGTCTGGGAGTGCGAGCCGGGTGGCTGGCCGGTGGATGACCGCGAGGACACCGAGACCTGCTACATCGTCAGCGGGCGGGCGATCATCACCGACGGCGCCACGGGCCGCACCTTCGAGATCTCTGCGGGTGACGTCATCGTGCAGCCCCAGGGCTGGTCCGGCCGGTGGGACGTCAAGGAGACGATCCGCAAGGTGTGGAGCCTGCGCTGATCCTGCTGCGGGCCCGGCCACCACAGGTGCCCGGGCTCGCACACGTCCAGAACGTGCCGGCTCAGCCGGCCTGCTCCCCCTCGGCGTCGGCTCCGAGCTGGCGCTTCAACGTCACCACAGCATCGTCGAAGTGCTTCTTGAGCACCGCGACGGCTCCCTTGGTGTCGTCCGCGCGGATCATGTCGCAGATCCGGCGGTGCTCCTCAACGAGATCGTCACGGCGGTCGTACGCTTCGGTCAACATGCCGAGGCACCGCCGGGTCTCGGAGATGACCGTGGTGAACATGCGCTCCAGCCGAGGACTCTCCGCGGCCGCCACGAGTGCGGTGTGGAAGTCGAGGTCGCGGCTGGCCACTGTCTTCCAGTCGTCGGCCTTCTCCGCCGCCTCCATGGCACGGACGGCCTTGTCCAGGGCCTTGTAGGCCGAACCTGCACGCGGCGTCCCCGTGATGCGTCGGACCGCCGCAGTCTCCAGCGCCTCGCGTGCGAGATAGATGTCATCGACGTCGTCGGCACTCATGACCGGGACAAAGACTCCGCGGTGCGGCTCGCTGAGCAGCAGGCCCTCCTGGATCAGCCGCTGCAACGCCTCACGGACCGGGCCGCGGCTGACGCCGAACGTCTCGGCCAGTTCCACCTCGTTGAGCTGGGAGCCCGGCGGCAGGACGCCATCGATGACGTTGGACCGGATCCGCTCGCCCACCATTGACGCGAAGGTGGCGCGCGGGATTCGCGTTGGTGTGCCTTGCCTCGCAGCCATTGTGACCCCCTGGGAGTACCGGTCTGCGGCCCGGGAGCCGCATCGTCAGCCGGGGCGCCGTTCGCCCGCAACTAGCCAACTGTCAACATCATACGTGAGCCGGGAGTGGCAAGTTGCCTCAACGCAACCCGTCCGAGTGTGTCAGGTGTCACATGGACTTACCCGATGATGTCCCGGAGCCGGTGGTAGGCGCCCGCGAACGGAGGAAACCACGGCGGGCCGAAGTGGCCGGGCATCCGGTCGAGGTCGGCGTCCGGGCGAGTGAGGTGTCGCGCCACAGCGGGAACGCCCTTGGCCGCGGCCCGCACGGCACTGGCAGTCTCCTCCCGGGTGGCCAGGCTGACCTGCCCGGTCATCACGCCGGTTGCGGGATTCGTGACCTCAGCGATATCGGCCGGAATTCCGGGCACTGGTGCCCCGTCGATCCAGTGCCCGATGCGGGCCGTTGTCCGGTCCTGCAGGCGCAGCTCAGATGCCAAGCATCGTGTTGACCTCGTCCAGGGTGTCGACCGTCCGGTAGCCGTACCCGGTGGTCACCGGGTCGTAGCCGCGGTCGAGGTACACCAGGTTGCGGAAGCCCAGGTCGTAGGCGGGCATCAGGTCGTAGCGCGTGTGCGAGGACACGTGGACGAAGTCGTCGGGGGTGGCGTCGAGCTGGTCGAGCATGTACTCGAAGGCGCCGTAGCGCGGCTTGTAGAAGCCGGCCTGCTCTGCGGTGTAGACGGCGTGGAAGTCCGTGCCCAGCCGCGGGACGCTCTCCTCGAGGAAGGAGTCGTCGGCGTTGGAGAGGATGACGAGCTTGTAGTTGTCGCCCATCTTCTCGAGCGGCGCGGGGATGTCCGCGTGCGAGCCCCAGCTGCGAACGCCGTCGGCGAACAGCTTTCCGGCATTCGGGTCTACTTCGAGGTTCCACTTGCGGCAGACGCGGGCGTAGGAGTCCTGCAGCACCTGCTCGTAGGCGTAGTACTCCCCACACACCTGGTCGTACCGGATGGCGCGGAAGTCGGCCACGAACCGATCGAAGGACCCCGCCGGGATGCGGTCGCCGACCAGCTGCCTGGTGATCGGGGTGATCTGGAAGCTGATCAGCGTGCCATAGCAGTCGAAAGAGACATACGTCGGCCGGAACTGGGTCGCGCTCATGAAGTGGTGCCTCTCTTTGATCTGATAGGAGTCTATTGTTGCTGACTTTAGATTGTCAACAGTTAACCGTGCGATCTCACCAGGCCATGGGCCGGCGTTCGTAGAAGAAACCGCCCGTGGGGCCGTCGTCGGCAAGCGTGGCCAGCCAGACGGGGGTGTCGGCACCTTGCTCGACCGGTCGCTCCGCGTCCGGGCTCATGTCTGTGCGCGTGTAGCCCGGTGAGGCGGCGTTGACGAGGATCCCGTCGCTGCGCAGCTCGGCCGCGAGCACCTTCGTCAGCATGTTCAGCCCCGCCTTGGAGACGCGGTACGCCGGCGAGCTCGGCGCCTCCGTCAGCTTGAGCGACGCCATCGTGCTCGAGAGGTTGACGATGCGCCCGTACCCACGTGCCCGCATCAAGGGGACAGCTTCCGCAGCGCATCGCCAGGCCCCGAACAGGTTCGTCTCCAGAGTCTGCTGGACCCTGGCCAGGTCAGGAGCCGACGCACGGTGCTGCGGCCCATCGATCGCGATGCCAGCATTGTTCACGAGCACCTCCACCGTGCCGTACAGCTTCACGGCCTGCTCGAAGGCCGAGCGGACGGACTCGGCGTCCGTGACGTCCAACGGCACGCCGGCCGCGTCACCCTGCGCAAACCCGTCGAGCCCCCGTGCCGCCTCCAGAGCCTGCCCGCCGTCACGCGAGGCGACAACGACGCGATGACCAAGGCGCGACAGCTGGCGACAGATCTCGAGGCCGATCCCCCGGTTGCCGCCCGTGACCATCGCGACGCGCTTCTCGTCGTCCTGCATCTGCCTGACCTCTCCGTCGCCGCGTCACCCGGTGACGCCCACACCGAGCGCCAGGCCCACGGCGTACGTCGCTCCGGCCGCCACGGCCCCGAATCCCAGCTGCCGGAGCCCGGTGAGCCACCAAGGCACGACAGTCGCAAGGGACGCAAGCCCTCCGGCGACGAACAGGCCGAGAGCTCCGACCGCGAGGCCGGCGACGAGGGAGGTGAAGCCCAGCAGGAAGGGAAGGATCGGGATGGCCGCGCCGAGGGAGAAGGTGACGAACGAGGAGATCGCCGCGACCCTCGGCGACGGCTTCTCCCGCGGGTCGAGGCCGAGCTCCTGCGTCACGTGCACGAGGGCCGCGTGGTCGGCGTCCCGGTGGATGTCGCGAGCGGCGGCGGACGCTGTCGCCGCGGTCATACCCATGTAGGCGAACATCGCCTCGAGCTCGCGCTCCTCGGCGTCGCAGTTCTCCCGGATCTCCTCGCTCTCCTTGGCCCACTCGCGGTCGACCTGCTCGTTCTGGGTTCGGACGGAGCTGTACTCCCCCATGGCCATCGAGAATGCGCCGGCCACCAGGCCTGCGAGCCCGGTCAGCACGATGAAATGTGGAGCCGCACCGGCGGCGCCCACGCCCGCGACAAGCGCGATGTTGGTCACCAGGCCGTCCATGGCTCCGAACACCGACGCGCGCAGCGCGCCTCCCGAGACGTCTGCGTGCGTGTGGCCGACCTCGGCGAGTCCGGTGGGGGTAACAGTGGATTCAGTCATGGGTCCCATCCTAAAGACAGTGTTAACTGTTGACAATCTAGGAGAGACTTGCCTAAGAGGAGGCCTCGCCCGTTCGCTCAGGCGGTGGCGTCCAGCGCCCGGAGAAGATCAGCGACCAGCAGGTCACCCGGCTCGACGCCACAGGACACCCGGACCATCCCGTCGTCGATCCGGGCCGCTCGACGCTCCTCCGGGGTCACTGAGAAGTGCGATGAGTTGAACGGGGTGCTCACCAAGGTCTCCACCCCACCGAGGCTCGTCGCCTCGCAACCGATCTCCACCGCCGGCATGACCCCGCAGCGCGCGCTGGTCGCCGCCGGTAACCGTGAACGTGACCATCGCCCCAGCGCGGACGACCTGGCCGTCGCGGCCAGCACCCGGTGGGCGACCTCCCCCGCTCGTAGTCGGGCAGCGAGGGATGCCTGACCTGCAACACGTCCTCTCGCGCCGCAGACCCAAGTCTGCCCGCGAGCAGGTCGAACTTGCGATGGGAGGTCTTCCGGATGCTTTCGGACGCTACCCGCGTCAGCGAGCCGACCGAACCAGCACGGAATCCGACGCTGGTCGGCCACTGACACTCTTGCATCCGCGTGTCTGCGGTGCTTAGTATCTGCCTATGCATGCAGATTCGCAGTCACGTAGGTCCATGCCGGCGCCCGAGCAGGTGGACCTCGCCGTGGAGGTGTTCCGGATGCTGTCGGACTCCACCAGGGTGCGGCTGCTGTGGGCGCTACTCGACGGCGAGCGGCCCGTCAACGAGCTCGCGGAGGCGGTGGAGAAGGCACCGGCCGGCGTGTCTCAGCACCTGGCCAAGCTCCGGATGGCGCGGCTGGTGCAGACCCGCCGCCAGGCCAACCAGGTCTTCTACCGAATCACCAACTCCCACGTCCGGCAGCTGGTCGAGGACGCGATCTACCACGCCGAGCACACCGCCGGCGGCATCCCCGAGCACCACCGGGGCCAGGCGGCGCTCAGCGAGCTGCGCAGCGCCGAACAGTAAAGCGCCGACCAATCCAGTGAACGAAACCTGTGAGCGAAGAGAGAACAGCCGATGAGTAACGCCCAACACGACCACGCCGGCCACGCGCACCCGCACGGCGGCCATGCACACGACGACCACGGGCACGGCCACAACGACAAGGGCCACGACGACAAGGGCCACGACGACAAGGGCCACGACGACCACGGGCGCGGGCACGGGCATGGGCATGGGCATGGGCATGGGCATGAGCATGGGCACGGGCACGGTCACCGCGGGGGGATCGTCGGGTTCCTCAAGGAACTGCTCGTGCCGCACTCCCATGACAGTGCCGACAAGGTGGACTCCGCATTGGAGGCCAGCCGGGAGGGGATGCGCTGCCTGAAGGTCAGCTTCGCCGGGCTGCTGATCACCGCGCTGGTGCAGACCGTGATCGTCTACTACACCAACTCCGTCGCGCTGCTCGGTGACACCCTGCACAACTACGCCGACGCGCTGACCGCGGTGCCACTGGCGATCGCGTTCATCGTCGGCCGCCGACTGGCGACCCGGTCCTACACCTACGGCTACGGCAGGGCCGAGGACCTGGCCGGGATCATTGTGGTCGTGCTGATCGCCTTCTCGGCGTTCTACGCCGGATACGAGGCGATCATGCGATTCATGAACCCCGGCGAGGTCAAGCACCTCGCGGTGCTGGCGATCGCCGGCGTGGTCGGGTTCCTGGGCAACGAGATCGTCGCCCAGTACCGGATCCGCACCGGCCGCCGGATCGGCTCGGCAGCGCTGGTCGCAGACGGACTGCACGCCCGCACCGACGGCTTCACCAGCCTCGCGGTGGTCTTCAGTGCCGCCGGCGCCTGGCTCGGCTTCCCGATCGCCGACCCGATCATCGGACTCCTGATCACACTGGCCATCCTCATGGTGCTGCGGGACGCCGCCCGCGAGGTCTACCGGCGGCTGATGGACGCCGTCGACCCACACCTGGTCGACCAGGCCGAGACCGTGATCCGGTCCACCGCCGGCGTGGTCGACGTCACCGATGTCCGGCTGCGCTGGCACGGCCACAAGCTGCTGGCAGAGGCCCGCGTCACCGTGGACTCGACGCTGTCGCTGACCGATGCCCACCACGTCAGCCACCAGGTCGAGCACGACCTCGTCCACGGCGTACGACGCCTCACCGCCGCCACCATCCACGCCGAGCCACTGGCCCACGACGCCGACCCCGCGCACGCCCTGATCAGTCACCACGACTGAAAAGACCCGACCGCACACACCCCCACAGAAAGACAGGAGCAACACCGGCATGATCGAGTTCGAGCCGAAGTACATCACCTTCGACTGCTACGGCACGCTGACCGCGTTCGGGATGTCCGCGGTGACCCGGGAGCTCGTCGCCGACCGGGTCCTGGCGGAGCGGATGGAGGACTTTCTCGACGACTTCGAGGCCTACCGGATCGACGAGGTGCTCGGGGCCTACAAGCCCTACCACCAGGTGATCAACGACGCCCTCGCCCGGACGGCCAAGCTGTGGAGCATCGAGCACCGCGACAGCGACGGGAAGGCCATCTACGAGTCGGTGCCGTCCTGGGGACCCCACCCCGACGTGCCCGAGCCGCTGGCCGCGCTCGCCCAGCGCTACCCGCTGGTGATCCTCTCCAACGCCGCCGACGAGCAGATCCAGAGCAACGTCGATAAGCTGGGCGCGCCGTTCCACGCGGTCTACACCGCCGAACAGGCCCAGGCCTACAAGCCCCGGCTCCAGGCCTTCGAGTACATGCTCGACCAGCTCGGCTGCGGCCCGCAGGACATCCTGCACGTCTCCTCCAGCCTGCGCTACGACCTCATGCCCGCCCACGACCTGCGGGTGACCAACAAGGTCTACGTCAACCGCGGCTACGAGCCCAGCACGCCGTACTACGGCTACCACGAGGTCAAGGACATCTCCGGCCTGGCCGCACTGCTCGGCGTCTGAAGCCCCGGCTCGGGCGGGCGGACTCCACGCCGACCGCCCGGGCCCGGTCTCCACCCACAACACGCGGCCCCGGCCGCAACCCCACGAAAGGAACCAAATTGAAGCGCCGCGACATCTTCATCTTCGTCGCCAAGCCGGGCACCGCCGAGAAGGCCAAGAGCTACCTCGAGGACTGGCTGCGGTCCCTGGGCGGGCACCCCGGCTACCTCGGTGGCTCTGTGCTCGAAGAGGTAGCCGGGGAACTCCTCCCCGACACGATTGTCGCGCTGATGGAGTTCGAGTCCACCGACGCCGCCCGAGCCCTCTGGCCCAAGATCGAGAACACGATCAACCCGCTCTACCCCGACGACAAGAACGACAGGACGCCGGACCAGGGCATCGCATTCTTCGACGGAACCAAGGACGCGGTCGCGGCTGGCGGCGAGCTGCCTTTGAAGTTCACCAGGGGTGACGGCCTCTTCGCGCGGATGCTGCACGTCCACGCAGCCGTGACGGCAGAGATCACCGCCTCGGCCTGCTGAAAGATTGATCTGGCGCCACGCTGAGGTGGCGCGCGCGTCCCATCGGGCCATCGGGGACTGAGCAGGGGGCGGTCGGCGCCAATCGTCGACCGCCCCTGATCGCAATGCAGCTGTCAGAACACCGTGTGGCGTCGCCCGCTCAGGCTGGACTTCTTGTTGTTTCCGGTCACGGTCGAGGCGATGACGACCGTTACTGCCGCGACCATGATCGCCACGATCCAGCGGACCTAGTCGACGCCGTCGCTGCCGTTGCCGCCGAACGGGTGTAGATGAACCATCCGATGAC
>WNGB01002954.1_pt1 | contig 37399 bp, 32 predicted proteins | sample 5400681 | NCBI WGS metagenome assembly WNGB01 (sample SAMN13153367, study PRJNA577476) | soil metagenome | isolation source: 115 cm soil or saprolite under grassland replicate 2 | place: USA:California | collected 2016-06-15 | reverse complement strand
GGTTGACCTTGACCTTCCGGCCCTGGGAGAGGATGTTGACCGTCCCGTCCTCGTTCTCGGCCAGGTACACGCCGTAGGTCGAGGGCGGGGCGCAGAGCTTGTCCACTTCCTCCTTCAGTGACGTGATCTGCTCGCGCGCTTCGTAGAGCGCGTTCACCAGCTTCTCGTTCTGGTTGAAGGCCTGGACGAGCTGGCGGTTCGCCTCGCGCAGCTTGTTCTCGAGGATTAAGGAGTCTCTCGGCGATTCCTCAACAGCTCTTGTCCCCACCACCTCGTCGACGTCGGAGTCGAATGCTACCGGCTTCGGTCTCATGGCTGACCCCTCCGGGCCGTGGACCATCGGCGGCCCATCCGCCCTGTGCAATGCGTCACGTCGCATCCCCGGCGACGCGCTACCCTGCTGAGCCTGCAAGCCATGTGCCCAACAGACGGTGAGGCGGGATTTGACGCGCTGCTTAGAACTGAAGATCATCCCACCAGGCGGAGCCATCCCTTTACGCTAGAAAATACGGGGCATTCGCGCCACACGTGGGGTGCTCACGCTACAGGCGAGTGCAAGGACCGGACGCCGGGGCGCGAAGCCCTGAGGGTAAGAATGACCGTGCCTGATCGACAAATAATGTAGGCTAGGGCGTCAGCCGGACCACGGCTCGGCGGTTCTGTGCCCAGCACGTTTCCAGCAGCTCCCCGCAGATCGGTCGATGGTCACCGTATGTCACGATGGCGACGCGATCACTATCGATGCCGCGGGTCACGAGATGCTCGCGGATCGCGTTGGCTCTCCTTTCCGCCAGCGCCTGGTTCAGGCGGAGATCGCCCCGCTGGTCCGAATGGCCCTCCACGAGCACGCGGGCCTGCTCATTCGTCGCTAGCCATGCTACGACCAGCTCGAGATCACGCCGCGCCACAGGGCTAAGATCAGCGCGGCCAGTGTCGAACTGGGCAACGACCACGCCGGGGCGAGAGCCTTGGGACGGGTGCTCCTCGAATCCAGCGGGCGCTCCTACCGCGCCCGTGTAATCGCCGACGTCCATGTCGGTGCTTGGCGACGCTGCGATCGGCTCCCCCACGCCCGTGGGCGCCACCGCCTGCAGCCGCGCCGTCAGGTTGGCGTACGATGACGTGTGCAAGATGCGCGCGAACTGTGCCCTGTAATTCTCGACCAGGCTGACGCCCTCGATCACGACATCGTGAACCAGCCACGCCTCGTCCGCATTGGTCATCACGTAGTCCAACCGGACGTCGCTGCCGTCCCTGGCTTGGACCTTCGTGCGAATCATCGCCACCCGCCCTCCAGCGACGTCCTCGTCGAGAATGCGGATGACGGGTGGCCGATCCCGCGGCAGCCAGGCCCGAACGATCTCGAGATAGGCGTGCTCGAGGACACCGGTGAACATCCGGGCGAACTCCTCACGCTCTGCGACCGTGCGCTTGTCCCATTCGGGGCCCAGCGCGCGGCGGGCAGCCCCGCGGCCGTCAAACAGCGCTTGCGCGAGATCGCGCACATCGTCCCGGGCCTGTTTCGCATTGGTGGCGTCGCTCAGGATGGCCGTCGCCCGTCGGAAGAACTCCTCAAGCTGGGAGCGGGGCGAGGACTCGGCGCTCGACAGGCTCGGGAGCAGGATCAGCGCGAGCACAGTTCCGATGACTAGACGGTAACGCATTCCCCTACCCTCCGACCACGCCGGCACGCATATCTTGTCCCCGTCGCCCTTGCATCGCCGGCGTGGCCTTTGCCAAGTACAAGGTTTCGAAAGGGGATCTTCGGCATGATTCCACTTTCTCCTCTGCCGCTGTCCCTCGCCTGCCACCCTGACCGCTCGATCCGGTCGGATGCCACGTGAGTCGCTCGATACGCCCAAGATCCACCTAGCCAGGGCCCGCGTCAAATAGTTTTCGCGACCAGGCGGCGCGCATGTCTTGCAAATGGCGCGCCAGATCTTCGGCCCCATCCCGCGCTCTTGATCCCGCGCTATTCCCGCCTTTCTTGTGGGCATCGACGCCGGTACACCACACCTCCAGGCGTAGAATGCGCCGGAGCCGGCAAGAGGATCCGTGTCACGACCTTGCTCGGCCTGGTCGCCGGCTAGTGCGGACTCGTGGTATCAAGACGGCCCGCCGACATAGTTCGAACGCGTGGCTCACGGTGAAGATAGCCCATTTTCATCGCGCAGGATGGGCACGGGCGATGACGCCATGCTGGCTCAGGCCGCGCAGGCGTCAGCACATGCTAGAATCCTGTAACCGGAAACGCTAGGGCCAGCACATACCGCCATGCGTCTCTCGCTCATCGTGGCATCTGGCACGTGTCTTCTCGCGCTCGTCCTGCGCGCCCTCGCAAGGGCGCATGTCGAAACGGTGGAAAACCCACGGCTCATTCCTCCTCCACCGCTGGCGTGGCTGAAAGAGCTGAGACCCATCTCCGTCCAGGTACCCCTGATCTCCACCGTGCTAGTCCTTCTCCTCATCTGTGCCATCGTCTTTGTCTGGTGGCGACTTCGGCCGACGCCACTCGCCGCAACGGGCCTCGGCCTCTTCATCGGGGGCGCGGCTGCGAATACCATCGAGCGGGTCACCTTCGGTGCCGTGACCGATTACATCCCGATCTCGTGGCCGAACGAGTACTACCTCGTGAATTTCCCCGACGTCGCCATCGTCGCCGGAGGCGTCCTGCTGGCGATCGCCCTGGTGTCCTCATTCGCTCGCCGGTGAGCGGCGCGCAGGCGCCGAGGTCATGATGACGAAACCCCTCCACTGGCGAGCCTCTGAATCGTGGAGTGCTTTCGCCGTCAACGCCGTCCATCGCACGGCTGCATACAAGGAGCCTCCAAATGATTCACGAACTGCGTACGTACACGCTGGCCCCAGGCAAGCAAGCCGAGTATCTCAAGCTTAACGAACAGGTCGGCCGCCCCATTCGCGGTGACAAGTACGGCAAACTTGAGGGCTCGTGGACCACCGAGTTCGGTGTCCTCAACCAGTTCGTGCACCTCTGGAGCTGCCCCAGCCTGGACGAGCGCGACCGGCTCCGCGCTGAGCTCGCCAAGAACGAAGACTGGACCCAAGGGTATGTCCCGAGGATCCGACCCTTGATCATGGCCCAGGAGAACAAGATTCTCTCGGCCCAGCTTCCCCTCAAGCCGCCCGCGGAGGGGGGGCACGTCTATGAGCTGCGTTGGTACCGGACCCAGACGGGCAAGGCCGGCGCGTGGCTGGGGCACTACAAGGCCATCATGCCGGTGCGCGAGAAGTATTCGAAGATCGTCGGCCTCTGGCAGACCGAGATGGGGCAACTCAACGAGGTGGTCCACCTCTGGGCCTATCGCGACCTGAACCATCGCGCCTCGGTACGGGCCCAGGTGGCGCAGGACCCCGAGTGGTCCGCGTTCGTCGGCGAGGCGGCGCCCCTCCTGGTCGAAATGCGATCGGTCATCTTGAACCCGGCCCCCGCCTCACCGATGAAGTGACAGGCGATCGCCGGGCTTCGGTCCGCGAGCGTGTTGCAGCGTCGACCTCAGCCGGGAGGAGGAGCCTCTGTGGCCGGGGGCGGGGGCGCATAAAGAGGTGCGTCTCCCTCTTGGGCGAGGTTCCGCTCACTGCGTCGGTGGGGCAATCCCAAGGCAAGAGTGCCGGGCAACGGTGCCTCACCTGCTCGCGCGCTCGATCTGCGACAATACAAGGAGATGACAAGCGTTACCAGTCGTTCACCCGCGAGCCTTTCCCTTCGCAACGGTCTTGCGCGCCCGCCGTGCCTTTCGCGGAGGGCCGGCCATCAGGCGGGCAGGAAGCGCCTTCAGTGCGCTCTTGATGAGTCCCTGGTTCACCGAGACGAACGCATGCTGTCCTGCACGCCGGACCACGAGGAGACCAGCGTCGTCCAGAATCTTGAGGTGATGCGAGATCGTCGGTTGTGAGAGAGGAAATCGCTCGCCGACTTGGCCACAGGAAAGCTCGCCTGCCGCCGCGAGCTCCTGGATCATTCGGAGTCGCTTCGGTTCAGCGAGGGCCTTCAGAACCCGGATCAAGGCGCCGTCGTCCACCGCGTCAGGTCCCCTGACTCCGGACCGGCGCACCTTCGCGGAGGCTGTCGGGAATGTTGACGACGAGGCGCTCCGTCCCGTCGAGCCCCGACAGGATCTCCACAGACGAGCCGAGATCGCGCCCGACGTCCACCTTCTGATAGTGCACGGTCTGACCGAGCGATTTCCCGTAGCGCCGCATGGGAGAGATGGGAAGGATCCGGGCTTCCCCGGCGGGGTATCATCTACCTTGTGACGGCCCTGACCCACGACGCAGGAGCGGTTCTCGCCGGCCTGGTGGAGTGCCTGGCGGCCATCGGCCGCTCCATGCAGGACGAGTTCGACCCGCAGCGCTTCCTCGAAGACTTCTCCGCGAAGGTCGAGCGCCTCATCCCCCACGACCGGCTGGTCATCGCGTACCTCGACGACGACCGCCGCACCTTCACCATCTTCGCCGAGCACGCCAAGAAGGGCCCGGTCCTCCACGCCCGGCACTACACGACCGGCTTCTCGCCGGAGGGACGCTACCCTCTGGGCGAGGGCGCCCTCAAGGACATGTTGGACGGCGAATCGCTCCGGCTCGACGACCTGCAGACGGACTACCGGTTCGCCGGGGAGGGCTCGGTAGAGCAGCACGTGCGCGAGGCGGGGTTCCGCTCCGCGCTGCTGCTGCCGCTGTACAGCGGAGGCCGCGTGATCGGCGGCCTGGCGGCGAGCAGCCTGACCCGCGCCGTCTACACCGACGTCCACCTGGCCAACGGTCGTCAGGTCGCCGACCTCATCGCCCCGTTCATCCAGAACATCGTCCTGCTCCAGCGAGAGCGGCGCCGGCTGCGGCGGATCTACGGGCTGGACGGCCTGTCCCCAGCCCTCGCCACGAGCCTCAACGTCAAGGACATCTTCAACCGCCTCGCGGATGCCGTGCGGCCGGTGCTGGACTTCGACGTGATGGGGATCGGTCTTCTCTCGTCGAGCGGGCGGGAGATCGAGCTGCTCGCGGAGGTGAACAACGCACCGGATGCCGAGCCGCCGCCCTGGCGCCTGGACCTGGACAGCATCTCCTTCGCCGGCAAGATCAAGGCCGGCGAGCCGAGCCTGATCCGTGACGCCCAGCTGGAGTTGGACCCGACCCGTCCCGGGGATCGCCTGATCCTCGACGGCGGCGGGCGCTCCTGTCTGGGGGTGCCGCTGCGCCTCCGCGGAGTGGTGGGGGGCGCACTCTACTTCGGCAAGCGGCGGCCCTACTGGTTCGATGCCTCCGACACGGAGATCGCCCAGGGGGTCGCCGACGCCGTCGTGGTGGCCATCCACCACCAGCGGCTCGCCGAGGACCAGCGGCGCCTGGCGGCGGCGGAAGGACGCGCGCGCAGGCTCGAGCAGCGGCTGGAGTCGCTCAAGGAGTCCCTGGGCGAGCGCTACGCCTTCGACCAGATCGTGGGGCGCGCGCCGTCCCTGCGCGAGGCGCTGGAGCGGGCCGCCAAGGTGGCGCCCACCGAGACGACGGTGCTGATCACGGGCGAGAGCGGTACCGGCAAGGAGGTGGTCGCGCGCGCCGTCCACCAGTCCAGCGCGCGCGCCGACGGCCCCTTCGTGGCCGTCAACTGCGCGGCCTTGCCCGAGGCCTTGCTCGAGTCGGAGCTGTTCGGCCACGAACGGGGAGCCTTCACCGGCGCCGACCGTCAGAAGCCGGGGCGCTTCGAGCTGGCCGCGGGGGGCACGCTGTTCCTCGACGAGGTCGCGGAGCTGACACCGCCCGTGCAGGCCAAGCTCCTGCGGGTGTTGCAGGAGCGGGAGTTCCAGCGCGTGGGCGGCACCGCGACGCTCCGGGCCGACGTGCGGATCGTCGCCGCCACCAACCGCGATCTCGACCATGCGGTCACGGCCGGGCGGTTCCGCGAGGACCTCTTCTACCGACTCAACGTGTTCACCGTGCACCTACCGCCGCTGCGGGAGCGGGGCGAAGACATCCTCCTGCTGGCCGATCACTTCGTGCGCACGCTCGGCGCGCGGATCGGCAAGGGCGAGCCCGGGCTCAGCCGGGACGCCCGCGAGACCCTCCTGGCCCACCACTGGCCCGGGAACATCCGGGAGCTGCAGAACGCGGTCGAGCGCGCGCTCATCGTGTCCGACGGGGGCCTCATCACGGTCGGCCAGCTTGGCATCGCGCCGCGCCGGGAGCCGCCGGCCGCAGAGGGGAGCCGGCCAGCCGCGCCGGCGCCGCCCGCGTCGCTCGCGGAATGGGAGCGCCAGATGGTCGGCGACGCCCTGGAGAAGGCGCGCGGCAACAAGTCGCGGGCCGCCAAGATGCTGGGCCTCACCCGCGCCCAGCTCTACACGCGGCTCAAGCGATTCGGCCTAGCCGGCTGAGCCGCTGTAGATTCCTCAGCAACCTGTAGGAATCCCCGCACCTCTGCTGTAGAGCCGGCGCCAGCCTCGCGCGCCCACATCCCGCGCAACATCACTCTTTCCGCTCACTTTCCGGCCGCGTGCCGGGTCGGCGCGCCTCTTGCTTCTTGTCTCTGGAGCGGGAGGAGCCATGAGTCAAAGATCCGTAGAGCGAGCGCTGGGCAAGCTGGTCACCGACGAGACATTCCGCCGGGAGTTCTTCCGCGATCCGGACCGTACGAGCCTCGAGGCGGGACTCGATCTGCTTCCCGAGGAGATGGACGCGCTCCGGCGTGTGCCCCGCGCCATGCTGGACCGGCTCGGGGCCTGCCTCGACGGCCGGATCTGCCGGCTCTCCGTCTCACGGCGCGTGCCGAGCGAGGAACACTCCACATGAACACGAAGACGACCCCCGGACGGACCTGGCCCGCGGCCGTCGCCCTCGCCCTGCTGGCCGCTTGGCCGGTGGCCGGCTGCATGAAGTCGGAGGCGGAGAACACGCGCGCCAACTCGCCGGCGCCCCAGCCCATCGCGGTCGCGAGCGCCCTCGCCGAGGCGCGGGCCCTGCCCGGCGCCCTCGACGTGACGGGCACGCTCAACGCCGACGCCCAGACCGACGTGGCCGCGGAGACCGAGGCGCGCGTCGTGCAGGTCCTCGTGGAACGCGGACAGGTGGTCGCCGCCGGCGCGGTGCTGGCTCAGCTCGACCAGCAGGACGCCCTCAACCAGCTTCATGAGGCCGAGGCCACGGAGGCCCAGACCACGGCCAAGCTGGGGCTCGGACCCGGCCAGGCTTTCGACGCGTCGCAGACGCCGGAAGCGCGCCAGGCCCGCGTCACGCTCGAGCGCATGGAGCTGGAATTCGGGCGCTACGAGCGGCTGGTGAAGGAGGGCGCCGTCTCGCGCTCGGAACACGATCTTAAGCGCAACGACTACCTCGCCCAGAAGGAGCAGTTCGACGCCAAGGTCAACGAGGCGCGTCAGACCTACCACACACTGCTCGCCCAGCGCACCCGCGTCGCCATGGCGCGGAAGACCCTGGCGGACACCACGATCCGCGCCCCCTACGCGGGCCTGATCGCGGAGAAGCTCGTCAACACGGGGCACTACCTCCAGAAAGGCACGAAGGTCGCCACCCTGGTGCGCGTGGACCCGCTCCGGATCGAGCTGACGATCCCCGAGGGCGCCGTGGCCTCGGTGAAGAAGGGGCAGAAGGTGTCCTTCACGGTGCAGACCTATCCGGGTCGCAGCTTCGAGGGAACCATTGCCTACGTGGGTCCCGCGCTCAAAGCCGACTCGCGCGCGCTGGTGGTCGAGGCGCTGGTGCCCAACGCCAGGGCCGCGCTGCAGCCGGGGCTCTTCGCGACGGCGCGCATCGAGCTGCCCGCCGGCGCGCCCACGCCCTTCGTGCCGGCGTCGGCCGTGCAGACCGAGGCGGGCGTCTCGCGGCTCTTCGTGCTCAAGGGCGACCGCGCCGAGCAGCGCTTCGTGCAGCTCGGCCGTCGCGTGGACGCGCACGTGGAGATCCTGCGGGGCCTCCAGGCCGGCGAGCGCGTGGCGACGGCGCCCCCGGCCGAGCTGGCCGACGGGATGCCGGTGGCGGATCGGGGAGCGAAGTAACATGCAGTGGCTGGCCGAGATCTCCATCAAGCGCCCCGTCTTCGCGTCGGTGCTCGTCCTGTCGCTGGTCGTGGTGGGCGTGTTCTCCTACTTCACCCTGGGCGTGGACCGCTTCCCGAAGGTGGACTTCCCCACCGTCTCCATCACCACGCGCCAGACCGGCGCCGCGCCCGAGGACGTCGAGACGGAGATCACCGATCGGATCGAGCGGGCCGTGAACACCATCTCCGGGATCGAGGAGCTGCGGTCCGTCTCCACCGAGGGCGTCTCTCAGGTCTTCATCCAGTTCCAGCTCGAGAAGAACGTGGACGTGGCGGCCCAGGAGGTGCGGGACAAGATCAATCAGATCCTGGCCGACCTGCCGAGGGACATCGACCAGCCCATCATCGACAAGGTCGACCCGGACGCCGCGCCCATCCTCTACCTCTCGCTGGCGGCCAACCGGCCCATCCGCGACATCACGGAGTCCGCTGACAAGACGCTACGGCGCGAGATCGAGTCGCTGCCGGGCGTGGGCCAGGTCACGATCGTCGGCGGCCGCGCGCGGCAGGTGAACCTCTGGATGGATCCGGCGCGGCTGCGCGCCTACAACCTCACGGTGGCCGAGGTGTCCCGCGCGGTGGCGAACCAGAACCTGCAGCTCCCGGGCGGCAACGTGAACCAGGGGGCGCGGGAGTTGACCGTGCGGATGAAGGGCCGGGTGAATGCCGTGCCCGAGTTCGACGGCCTGGTGGTGGCCACCCGCAACGGCGCGCAGATCAGGCTCCGGGATCTAGGCCAGGCTGAGGACGGCACCGAGGAGGTGGAGACGGCGGCCAGCATCGACGGCAGCCCGGCCGTGATCCTGATGATCCGGCGCCAGTCCGGCACCAACACGGTGGCCGTGATCGAGGGGGTGAAGGAGCGGCTCCAGGCGATCCGGTCGCGGCTGCCGGCCGACTACCAGCTCAAGATCGTCCGCGACGAGTCCGAGTACATCAAGGCCTCCGTGGACACGGTCCAGGAGCACCTGGTCGTCGGCGCCTTCCTGGCCGCGCTGGTGGTGCTGCTCTTCCTCAGGAACTGGCGCTCCACCCTCATCGCCGCCATCGCCATCCCGGCCTCCATCGTGAGCACCTTCGCCCTCATGTGGGCCATGGGTTTCACCCTCAACATCCTCACGCTCCTGGCCCTCACGCTGGCCGTCGGAATCGTCATCGACGACGCCATCGTGGTCTTGGAGAATATCTACCGGCTCATGGAGGAGAAGGGCCTGCCCCCCATGCGGGCGGCCATCGAAGGCACGCGGGAGATCGGCCTGGCCGTGCTCGCGACGACGCTCTCGCTGGTCGCGGTGTTCCTCCCGGTGGCCTTCATGGGCGGCATCGTGGGCCGCTTCATGAACTCCTTCGGCCTGACCATGGCCTTCGCCATCCTGGTCTCGCTGTTCGTGGCCTACACGCTGACCCCCATGATGGCGAGCCGCTGGCTCTCCTTCGACCAGCACGCCAGGCACTCCTCGAAGGAGTCGCGCTTGTTCGGGCCCATCGAGCGGGGCTACACGCGAGCGCTGCGCTGGGCCATCGCCCACCGCTGGGTCGTGGTGCTGGCGTGTGTGCTCGCGCTCGTCTCGGTGGTGCCGCTCTTCGTGTTCGGCGGCAAGGACTTCCTGCCCAAGAACGACGAGTCGCAGTTCGAGGTGAACCTGCGCGCGCCCGAAGGCACCACCGTGGAGCAGACGGAGCTGATCGCCGGCCGGATCAGCCGCGAGATCAAGCCGCTCCCCGGCGTGGCCTACACCATCGTGCTCGTGGGCGACGACGAGCGGCGCACGGCCAACGTGAGCCGGGTCTTCGTCAAGCTCCTGCCCGTGACCGGGAGCCGGCAAGCCCAGTTCCAGATCATGGACCGGGTGCGGACCGAGGTCCTGCCCCGGTTCGCGGCCGAGAAGCTCCGCACCAGCGTCTCCCAGGTCGCGGCCTTCTCCGGCGGCGGCCTGTCGAACAAGGAGATCAACTACTACATCAGCGGCCCCGATCTCCGGCAGCTCGGGGAGTACTCCGAGCGCATCGCGGCGGCACTCGGCAGGACGCCCGGCGTGGTGGACGTGGAGACGACCCTCGTGCTGGGCAAGCCGGAGCTGTCGGTGAAGCTCGACCGCGCCAAGGCGGCGGAGCTCGGCGTCCAGGTGGCGGACGTGGCCAACACGCTGCAGACCATGGTGGCCGGCCAGAAGATCTCCACCTACAACGAGGGCGGCGAGCAGTACGAGGTGCACGCGCGCGCGGTGCCGGCCTGGCGCACGAGCGCCCGGGGCCTGAGCCAGATGAACGTGCCCTCGGCGAAGCTGGGGGCCGTCAGCCTCGACAACGTGGCCGGGTTCGAGGAGAGCCAAGGCCCCTCGCAGGTGGACCGGCTGGGCCGTCGGCGGCAGGTCACCGTCAGCGCCAACATGCGGACCGGCTACTCGCAGCAGGCGGCGCTCGACGCCATCCAGCACGAAGTCAGAGCCATGAAGGTGGATCCGGCCTACCTCACCGGCACCACCGGCACCTCCAAGGAGATGGGGAATGCGGCCAGGAACTTCCTGCTGGCCTTCGTGCTCTCCTTCATCTTCATGTACCTGGTCCTGGCCGCCCAGTTCGAGTCCTGGCTGCACCCGGTGACGATCCTGCTGGCGCTGCCGCTCACCCTGCCCTTCGCGCTCCTGTCCATCATCGTGTTCGGCCAGTCGCTCAACATCTACACGTCTCTCGGATTGCTGGTGCTCTTCGGCGTGGTCAAGAAGAACGCGATCCTCCAGATCGACCACACCATTGCGCTGCGCGCCCAGGGGATGCCGCGGGAGGATGCCATCGTCCAGGCCAACCGTGACCGCCTCCGGCCGATCCTCATGACCACCCTCGCGTTCGTGGCCGGCATGCTCCCGCTGCTGGTCTCCCGCGGCGTGGGGGCCGGCGACAACCGCGCGATCGGCTCCGTGATCGTGGGCGGCCAGACGCTGTCGCTCCTGCTGACCCTGCTGGCGACGCCGGTCTTCTACTCGCTCTTCGATGATCTCGCCGCCCGCTTCGCTCCCCGCGTTTGGCTGGCTCGCGTCGTGGCTCGTGCGCGTCCGGCCGCGGCCATCACCGGAGGAAGCGATTCATGAATCGGATCTTCGCTCTGCTGGCGGTGGCGGCGCTGCTCGCGGGCTGCGCGGTGGGTCCCGACTACCTGCGCCCCGACGTGCCGGCTCCCCAGGGCTGGCGGACGCCGGCCGCGACCGAGACCTCGCTGGGTGACCTGGACTGGTGGCGGGTGTTCGCCGACGAGACGCTCCAGGGCTTGATCCGCACCGCGCTCGAGGAGAACAAGGACGTGCGGCTGGCCGTGGCCCGGGTGCTCGAGTCGCGGGCCCAGCTGGGGGTGACCCGCTCCAGCCAGTTCCCCCAACTCGACGCCAACGGCAGCTACAACAACCAGCGGACCTCCACGGTCAGCGCGGTGCCGCTGCCCCCCACGGTCAACCCCGAGCAGGAGGTGTTCCGATCCACGCTGGATCTCTCCTTCGAGATCGACCTCTGGGGCCGGCTGCGCCGGGCCACTGAGGCGGCGCGGGCCGACCTCCTGGCCAGCGAGGAGAACCGGCGCAGCGTCGTCGTCACCCTGGTGGGGGATGTCGCCCAGGCCTACTTCGATCTGCTGGAGCTGGACCGGGAACTGGACATCGCCCGCCGGACGCTGGAGTCGCGCCGGGAGTCGCTCCGCATCGTCCGGCTGCGCTTCGACAACGGCATCACCTCGGAGCTGGACCTGCGGCGCGCGGAGGGCGAGGCGGCCAGCGCGGCGGCCCAGATCCCCGATCTCGAGCGCCAGATCGCCCAGACCGAGAACCGCATCTCGATCCTGCTGGGCCGCAACCCGGCCCCCATTCCACGCGGCGGGAGCCTCAGCGAGCAGCCGGTGCTGCCCGAGGTGCCGGCGGGGCTGCCGTCGGCTCTGCTCGAGCGGCGCCCCGACCTGCGGCAAGCCGAGCAACGGCTCGTGGCGGCCAACGCCCGCATCGGAGAGGCCAAGGCCGCCTACTTCCCGCAGATCACGCTGACGGGCGCCTTCGGCGTCGAGAGCATTGCGCTCTCCGATCTCTTCACGGGGCCGGCGCGGGTCTGGCAGTTCGGGCCCCGGATCACCCTGCCGATCTTCAATGCCGGGCGGATCACCAGCCAGGTGCGCGCCGCCGGGGCCCGGCAGCAGCAGGCGCTGGTCCAGTACCAGCAGGCCATCCAGCGGGCGTTCACGGAGGTGGAGGATACCCTGGTGAGCCATCGGAAGTCCCGTGAGATCCGCCCGGACCGGGAGGCGCTGGTGGCGGCCACCCGCCGCAGCCTCGAACTGGCCGACCTGCGCTACAAGGACGGGCTCGCGAGCTACCTCGACGTCCTGGACGCCCAGCGCCAGCTCTTCTCGGCCGAGATCGACCTGGCCCGGACCAATCGCGACCAGCTCACGTCGGTCGTCCAGCTCTACAAGGCGCTTGGCGGCGGGTGGGCGTCCGAGGCGTCGACCGCCGCCGCGCGCTGAGGCTCCATCATCCCGACCGGCTGAGCGGTCAGAGCCAGGGCAACAGCAACCGACTGCGCTTCAAAGAATTGTGAGGGAGATGGTGGGCAGGGACGGGATTGAACCGCCGACACCAGGGTTTTCAGTCCCATCAGTTACTTTCACCAGGCATCCTCATTCGACTTCAAGCGTTGCAGTCCGCGCGATTGCACATCCATCGCGATCAGAACATCGCCGATGGCACCGGATCGGGTCAACGGGGGCGCCACCGCCTGCCACCCGCCGATCGGGTAGGGCGCTCGCCCGCGCCCCGGGGCTGCCGTCGTGCGGCTCAGTCCAGGCCGAGGTAGTGCCGGCGGATCGAGGGATCGCGGTGCAGCGCGCGGGCGGCGCCGGCCTGTGCCACCCGGCCGTGCTCGAGCACGTAGATTCGGTCGGCGACGCGGAAGGCCGAGGCGGCGTCCTGCTCCACGAGCAGGATCGTGACACCCTGGCGGCGGATCGCGCCGATCGTGTCGAAGATCGCGGTCTTGAGCTTGTGAGCGAGACCGGTGGACGGCTCGTCGAGCAGCAGGAGCTTGGGCCGCGCCATCAGCGCCCGGCCGATTGCCACCATCTGCTGCTCGCCGCCGCTGAGCGTGCCCGCGAGCTGCCGGCGGCGCTCGCCGAGGACCGGGAAGAGCGCGAGCACGCGGTCCATGTCCTGCTGGATGCCGGGTCGGTCGGTGCGGAGGTAGGCGCCGAGCATCAGGTTCTTCTCGACGGTCAGCTCGGGGAAGAGCCGCCGGCCCTCGGGGCAGTGGGCGATGCCGCCGGCGACGACTTCGTGCGGGGCGACACTCGCGAGCAGCCGCCCATCGAACCGCACCGTCCCATCCGCCGGCACCATCCGGGAGATCGCGCGGAGCAGCGTCGTCTTGCCGGCACCGTTGGCGCCCAGGATGCCGACGAGCTCGCCGGCCTCGACGGACAGGCTGAGGCCGTCGAGCGCCAGCGCCTTGCCGTAGCGGACGACGAGGTCAGCGATCTCCAGCAGCGCCATCGCCGTTCCCGTCCCGACCCAGATAGGCCTCGATCACCTTCGGGTGCCTGACGATCTCTTCCGGACGCCCCTCGGCGATCACCTCGCCGAAATCGAGGGCGATTACCCGCGCGACGAGCCGCATCATCTCCCGGAGCTTGTGCTCGATAAGCAGGATGGAGAGCCCCTCGCCGTGCAGCTTTCGGATGAGGTCGGCCAGCGGCTGGATCTCGCCCGCGCCGAGCCCCGCGAACGGCTCGTCCAGGAGCAGGACCCGCGGCGACGTGGCCAGGGCCCGGGCGATTTCGAGACGCCGGAGGTCGCCGTAGGGGAGGATCTCGACGGGCAGGTGCGCCTTCGCGTCGAGCCCGACCTGGGCGAGCGTCTGACGCGCGCGCGCCATCACGTCCGGCGTCGTCCGCCGCACGTGCGGGGCGAGACACGCGACGGCGACGTTGTCCAGCACGCTCATGAGCCGGAACGGCCGGGCGAGCTGGAAGGTCCGTGCCATGCCGCGCCGGACGATCGTGTGCGGCTTGAGCCCGCGCAGGCTCGCGCCGGCCAGGCGCATGTCGCCGGCATCGGCGGCGAGAAAGCCGGTGAGCAGATTGAACACGGTCGTCTTGCCCGCTCCGTTGGGCCCGAGGATGCCGGTGATCTCGCCGGCGCCGAGGGTGAAGCTCACGCCGTTGACGGCGACGAGGCCGCCGAAGCGCTTGGTGAGGCCCTCGACCTCGAGCAGCGTCATGCGGGGCCCCGCCCGCGGAGGCGCTGCCAGAGCGGCGCCACCAGGCCGCGCGGCTGGAAGAAGAGGATGATGATCAGGACGAGCGTGTAGAAGAGCAGGCGATACTCGCCGAAGCGCCGGAGGCCCTCGCTCAGGAGCGTGAGCAGGAAGGCCCCGCCGATGGCGCCGTACACGCTGCCGATCCCGCCCACATAGGCCATGATGATGACCGTGATCGAGAGCACGATCGAGAAGAGCTGCGGGCCGACCTGGAGCTGATAGTGGGCGTAGAAGGCACCGGCCACGCCGGCGACGAACGCGCTCACGAGGAGTGCCAGGATCTTGTGCGCGGTCGTGTTGATGCCGGCCGCCTCGCATGCCGCCTCGTCGCCGCGAATCGCGCGCAGGAGAATGCCCCACGGCGAGGCGGCGAGCAGGACCAGGACGCCCGTCGCGACGATCATGAAACCCAGCGCCACGTAGTAGAAGGCGACGGGATTCTTGATGAGTGGCGTGAGGCCTGGCAGCCCTTCCTCGCCGCCCGTCAGCTCCCAGAGGATCAGCGTGAGCCGCTGCATGATGGTCGCCGCCGCGAGTGTCGCGAGCGCGAAGTAGGGCCCGTGCAGCCGGAGCGTGGGCAGCCCGATCGCGAGGCCGAACACCACCGCGACCGCCCCCGCGGCGACGAGGCCAAGCCAAGGGGAGACACCGCGGTTGAGATCGAGGAACGCGCTCGTGTAGGCGCCGGCGCCGATGAAGAGCGCGTGGCCGAAGTTCTCGCGGCCGGTCTGGCCCGACATGAAGTCCCAGCTCGCCGCGAACACCGCGTAGACGCACGACAGGACCAGCACGCCCAGGAAGTAGCGGTTGGTCGTCAGCAGCGGCGCCACGGCGAGCAGCGCCACCAGGCCGGCGAGGACCGCGGAGCCGCGGCCGCCGGGCGCGGTCACGGCTAGAACGCGGCCCGCTTGCCGAAGAGTCCGGCGGGCCGGAGGATCAGCGTCAGGAGAATCGCGACGAGCGAGACCAGCTCGGTGAACGAGCTGGAGAACGCGTAGGCCACGATGGTCTCGCTGTAGCCCAGCAGCAGCGCGGCCAGGAGGCTCCCCGGGATCGAGCCGAGCCCGCCGAGGATGACGATCGAGAACGCCTTGGTCATGGGCAGGAGCCCCATCCCGGGCTGCACGGTGAGGAAGGGCGCGACGAGGACGCCGGCCGCGGCGGCGAGCGCCGCCGAGATCGCCATGACCACGGAGAAGATTCGGTCGGTGTTGATGCCGACGTGCTGCGCGGCCTCGGGGTCCTGGGAGACGGCGAGGATCGCGGCGCCGAGCTTCGTGCGCTGGATGAAGAGCCAGAGCGTGACGACGAGCGCGACGCCGCAGGCGAGGGTCAGCAGGCGCTGGCCGCTGATGTCCACCGCCGCGAGCGTGATCTTCTCGCGCACGAAGCTCCGGACGTTGCGGTACTCGGAGCCGAAGATGAGGAACAGGAGCTGCTCGACGAGCAGCGAGGTGGCCAGTGTGATCATCAGCACGGCGAGCGCCGAGCGGCGCAGCGGCCGCACCAGCGCGCGCTCGACCAGCATGCCGAAGAGCGCCACCGTGGCGACCGACAGGAGCGCCGCCGGCAGCAGGGGTATGCCGAGGACGCCGTTGTACACGTAGGCGCCGTAGGCGCCCAGCGCGTAGAAGCTGCCGTGCGAGAGGTTCAGCACCCGGGCCACCCCGAAGATCAGGGTGAAGCCCACCGCCAGCATGGCGTAGACGGCGCTGGTGACAGCGCCGTAGATCAGAACCTCGAGCAACCTACTTCTTGACCCATGCGGGCAGGACGGCGGGACCGGTCGCCTTGTCCTTTGGCCAGACGATGACGCGCTTGGCGCCGTCCTGCCACTGCACGAAGATCGGCGTCACGTAGCCCGCGCCGTAGCGGACGTCATGGTTCTCGTCGAAAACGATGCGTCCGCCGGTGCCCACGAAGTCCGTCTTCTCCAGCTCCTTGATCACCGCGTCAGCCTGCGCGCTCTTGGCCCGGGTCACCGCCTCGGCGTATAGCTTGATCGCGTCGTAGGCGCCGCCGGCGGTGTAAACCGGGTTCCGGTTGAAGCGGTTGACGAACGCGTCCCAGAACGGAATCGTCGCCGGCGTGATGGGCGCTCTCAGGAATCCCATCATCACCGTCTCGCTGAGCGACTTGCCGCCCACGCGATTGTAGAAGTCGGTGTCTTGCGACTTGACGTCGATGCCGCCGATGGGCAGCGGGACCCGCGCGTCGAACCACTGCTTCACGAAGACGTCGGAGGAGGCGTGGGAGAGGATCGGCACGAGGTACTGGGCGCCGCTCGAGCGGGCCTTGGAGAAGATCGGCGAGAAGTCGGAAGTCTGGACGTCGAACAGCTCGGTGAGCGTGATTTCGACGCCGCCGTCGGTGGCGCCCTTCTTGAGGAAGGGTACGAGGTCCTGGACCCACTTGGCGCTCTCGCCGACGATCGCGACCTTCTTGAAGCCCTGCTCCTTGGCCACGGAGCTCACGATGTAATCGACGAGCGCGGCGGCCAGCCACTTCGAGTTCAGCGGGTTCACCCGGAAGATGTATTTGTAGTCCGCGTAGTCCTGCTTGACCTTGGCCGTGATGGCCGGCGAGGCGGCGCCGATGCCGATATAGATGGTCTTGGCGGCGGAGATGTGCGGGAGCTGGGCCAGGGTCACACCGCTGGTGTAGCCCCCCACCAGCACATCCACCTTCTCGTCGGCCGTCAGCTTCTTGATGGCGTTCACGCCTGCCTCCGGCTGCTCGGTCTCGTCGGCGACGACGGTCTCGAGCTTGCGGCCGAGGAGGCCTCCTTTGGCGTTGATCTCGTCGACGGCCATCTGCGCCGCATCCTGCGTGTCGCGGCCGACCTGGACCTGGATCGCCGCCGGGACGCCGATGCGGATCGGCTTCTGCGCCCAGGCAGGCGGGCTGCTGGCGGTGAGCGTGAGGAACGCCAGGAGCGCGACGACGCGTGTCAGCATGAGAGCCTCCTTTGGGGAAGTGAGGCGATTCTAGGAGGGGGCGCCGGGGCTGTCAAGCGGTCGGCCCGAACTGCTCCCACCAAGACATAGCGCCGCCCAGGCGCCCACGGCAGTGGCATGAGAGGCACGGCGACTGGCATGTTGAAGGACCGACCGCGGCTCGTGCCTGGACGGCCTACGTCGAACTCAAACGCGATCTTGAAGGGCTGATCCCCCGTAGGCGTCGGAACGAACAAGGGGTGGCATCCTCGTCTTGGATGGTGATCATCTCGATGCGATGCCTGGCGTCTGTCTCGTCCCATTCATCTCTATTCACGAATCGGGGCAGCGCTCCGGGTACGAGTCGATGACGCCAGGAACGCAGCAAAAGGGATCATCATCGGGGAACTCACCAAGCGTATCTCCTCGGAGAGACCGAGGTAGAACGTGCCGCCGTTTGCGGGCCTCCCTCGGCCCTTGACGACGTCCCTGGAGAGAGGGCAGCCATCTGCGCGGGCCCAAGGTCAGTCAGGCCGTGCCTGGCGGTCGGACGAGGGGGCGCTGGTGGCTAGAGGGGTGGCCGCGAGGGACCTGCAAGTCGCGCCACGCGATCGCGTGGCGGGGATGGCGTTTGCGACAGGCTATCCTCTTCGATGTTAGCCCGACAATCATTTTGGCTCGACGCGAGAACGCACCACCACTTTGCTCTCATCGCCTACGAGGAGATTGCCAGAGGCCCCGCCGGCGTGACGCGGGATCATCTCGACGGCGCCGGGGTGATGGCGCCCAGGCGGCCTCCGGCGCATCCGCTCGTTCGCCTCGCCAGGGTCCCTTCAGCTTGACGTGCGACTGGCACGGCATCTTGCCGGTTGAGCCCGGCCCGCCCTCCGGCGTCGCGGGCGGCGCCTGAACGGCCGGGCTCCCCCAGAAGTCCGTCGATTGCTGACGGTCAAGCGATGGTCAAGGACTGCCAGTTGGAGCGCGTGTGCCTGCCGGCCCACTGGTTGCCGACGATGGCGCGATCCCAGATCTGAACCCAGATCACATAGCAGCACGGAGAGACACTTGCCGCCCACGGGTCCCAAACAATGGGCGTGAGCGCGGGATAGCCGGTATCGGCGGTGTTGCCATTGTAGGTCTTGGTGTGGATGGGCACCGAGACACCACAGCCGCCGAACAGGGTGATGCTGAGCACGCTGAAGTTGGGATCCCATCCCTGCACCGAGATGACCACCTTGTTCCCCTCTCCCTTTTCGACCGTGTCACAGCAACCCAGATCCTTCAGGTTGCCGTTCGGGTCCTGGAGCTGCAGCTTGATGACGGGCGAAGGCGGCATGGCAGGCAGCGGGGCGCCGTTATCAATGCGGACGGCGACGACCGGACTCACGAACTGTGACGCACCTCTCTTCACCGTGAGCCGGAGATAGTACGGGTCATTGTCCACAAGGGGGGTGTTCCAGTCCGTGAGGTATACGGGGCCCAAGAAGCCCATGCCGTGATTTTCGGCGGGACCGGGCGGCGGGAACGGCGGCGGCGGCGGCGGAATCTGATACCACCCGTTCACATCGGGCTGCCGAAAGTACGGCTGGATGCTCAGGCTGACCGGGTCCCAGGCGAGATCCTTGATTTGGGTCGTGATGGCGGTCCACGACGCGGGATTCAGGGGTGTGGTGGTGTATTCGACCTTGTAATGGTCGGCGTTGGTCACGTTGAACACGCCCTGAATGTTCGTCCTACCGCCAAAAGGGTGATCGCCAATGCCATTCGCCGGATCCACCGGCGGTGTATTGGTCCCGTAGATATCAGGACCCGAGCCATAGCCCTGGCTGTCGATCTGTGACGTGGGAATGAAGCCCACCGCGGTGATCAGCGGCGGCGGCGGACAGAACAAGCGGCAGACCAGGCGGCAGCGGATCCCGCACAGCCAATGGCACAGCTGGTGACAAAAGCGTTCGAGCTTGAGCTCGGCGACCAGTGCACGCCACGCCGCGACATCTTCATGGTCCACCGCATCAATCAGTCGCTTCAGGAGAGCCTGGTCCTGGGCGATTCGCTCGAACGCGAGGGCGAACTGTCTCCATTCTTCGACGTCGAGGACCGGCTCTTGCGTGATCGGACCGCAAAGCCGAATGCAAATGAAGACACAGTGCTTGCTGCAGAGCCACCGACAGATGAGATGGCATCGCTCCAAGAGACCCAGCCCGGCCAGTTCGCTCTGAAAGAGTTCTACATCCTCCGCGCGAAACGCATCCACGATGCGGCGAAATGCGTCCGCATTCGCGGCGAGCTTGCCCACCGCTTCCGCCGTCTCGCGCAGCTCGGCGATGCGGTCATCGGGGGCGACACTGCCCGGACGCGGAGCTTCAGAACCCTCTTCTTTTTTCATAGGTTCTTTCTCCCTGCGCATCTTTGGCGAAGACGGGGTTTTTCGTGCTCTCGGTTGCCGCTCTGGCCGGCGCTTTGAAGGTGGCATTGGTCGTCGTTCACCGCCTCCTCTCTGAATGCGCGCTCTCAGGGCCGACAGAGGGGTACAGCCAGGAGCGGAGGCCAGCACGGAGCGCAGCCTGCACAAATGGGCGGTGTCTGGTGGGGGTCGGGCCGCGGCGGCGCGGGCGCGCGGAGTACCGGGGACGTGTCCGGGTAGCGCAATGCGCCCACGTGGACGTGCGCCGCGAGCAACAACGGCCCTGCTCGGCGTCGTCCAGATGGCCGAGGGATCGGCCGAGGGCGGCACAACAGGACCCGTGGCTCCAGCAGAGCCCGCGACCGGTTCCGAGGGGCCGAACCGAGGCGACCCGAGTGAGATCCATAGCTGCCTCCGGCGAACGCTCGGACGACGACGGGATGTTAAGTCCCCGCAGTGTCCTCCGTCAATGGGTTTCTGTGCAGTTTCTGTGCAGTGTCTGTGCCTACTTGCGTGGCCAGCATGGGCGCCAAACGCGGTAGCGGCCGCCGGCGCCGGAGATCTGCGCGGATCCCGGTGACTTTCACGCGGCCTTCCGGGCCGGTTCGCTCAGCGCAATGCCCGACCAGGACGCCAGTTGCGGCACCATGACGTCGAGCGCATAGCTCTGCGGCCCGAGCAGCGCCAGCGAGACGAGCCCCGCGAGCGCGGCCAGCCGGAACTCGACGTTGATGGGGATGCCGGCCGTGACCGCCGCCACGGCCGCCAGCGACTCGAGTGCGAGGACGAGCGCCGTCCAGCGAGTCAAGATACCGGGGATGAGCGCCACCCCGCCGAGCAGCTCGACGAGACTGGCGACCCACGCCCAAAAAGGTGCCGGGCGTCAGCCCTGCCGACGCCATGAACGCCGCGGTGCCGATGAGTCCGGGCCCGCCGAAGTACCCGAGGAGCTTCTGCAATCCGAGCACGACGAAGATCACGCCGAGGACGAGCCGCAGCGGAAGCGCCGTATAGCAACTCCAGCGCGCCATCATGAGCCACTCACCTCCCTCTTTTCATGTTCTGTCGACTGGGCACAGGGTTGGTGCCCGCGCCCGGCGTCGCCGCTCCCCGAAATTCATGTAGCACCCGGATCCGTGTTGTCAAGACGGCGGCGGGGAGACCGCATCTGCTCCATGAGATCAGGGTTGCGACCGCTCGAAAGGCTGCTAGGAAGGATAGTAGGAACGGAACACAAAGGACGTCCGAAGCGGGCGACTCAGGAAGAAGAGCATCATGAAGACAGCAGCCAACTCCAGGGCGACGTAATGAAGGAACTCGAGTGGGAGCCTCGGATCGACGCGACCGCGCCCGTGCTCCCGCTGGTGACGCACGGGACAGAGACCGTGCTGCTGGTCGAGGACGACGACCAGGTGCGGGCGCTGGTGAGGGAGACTCTCGAGCGCAGCGGGTACGTAGTGCTCGCGGCCGGAAATCCGGCGGAGGCGCTCGCGATCGCCGCCCAGCACCGCGACGTGATCCATCTGCTGCTGAGCGATGCTGCTGAGCGATGTGGTGATGCCGGGCATGAGTGGTCGCGCGATGGCCGACCGCCTGCTCGCCCAGCGTCCAGGCCTGAAGATGCTGTTCATGTCGGGATACCCGTCAACCGCCATCGTGCATCACGGTGGCCTCGGTCCGGGGACGGCGTTCTTGCCGAAGCCCTTCACGCCGGGCGCGCTCGTGCGCAAGGTCCGTGAGGTGCTCGATGCCGGGGCGTGAAGAGCTCGGGCTCCTGCTCCACGACCTCCGGCGCTCGGCGGTCAGGAACCTCGAGCGGGCGGGCATCTCGCGCTCCGTGGCGATGAAGCTCACCGGCCACAAGACCGAGGCCGTCTCACCCCCGCAGCTGTCACCGGCTACTTGACGGGGGTGCTAAGCGGGGCGCCTTTCTCGCCGATCAGGACGACCAACACCTTGGCGGGCTCGGTCGTGCTCCCGTTCTTTGCGGTGTGCACCGCCTTGGCGGGGTTGTGGAAGCTGTTCCCTTTCTTGAGCGTCAAGGGCGGCTTCCCGTCGGGCTCCACGACGAGAGACCCCTCGAGGACGTAGGCAACCTCCGGCCCAGGGTGAAAGTGACGCCCCGCCACCCCGCCGGGAATGATATCGGCAACATACATGATGACTTCCTTGCCAGCGGCTCCTTCGATGTCCTTTTGCTGCAACGTGGTCCGCGTCACCGGTGCCTGTTGAGCCATTGGGGCCCGCGTGGTGATCACCCCGATCGCGATCCCGACCACCAGCGTCGCAGCGACTATCATGACTGTTCGTTTCATGGAACTCTCCTCAGTGTGTTTCGTTCACCCGGTATTTCCAGGAATTTAACGTCATGCCACCACTACCGTGTGCTGGCTTAGCACCACTTCCCCCCTTTCCTGAAGTCGCTAGAGGATACGCGACATGATCGTCGGTCAGAACACGAACGCCCCCGCCGGCCAGCGGCGTGGCCAACGAGGGCGCCAGAGCAATGACCAGGACCCCGGCCCAGGGGCACCGCTGCCTCCTCAACGGGTCCGATTGTGATCCTGGCGGGACTCTACGCCGCCAGTAGAGCGCCGTCAAGCCGACCGCCGGATCGACTCCCGGTGACCGAGCAAGCGCCGAGCCAAGAGCGCCAACACCGGAGGACCGCACCAACGGCGCGGTCCAGAAGAGAAGCGGCGTCCTCGCCGGAACGCGCCGCGGGCGGCCGTTAGCTCGCCCGCCGCAAGCTCCAGCCCGAAGACGATCGCGCGCCGGCTGACCCCCTCACCGAGGCTTCGCCCGTCCTCGCCAGCCTCATCGGCGCCTCCGTCCAGGGCCGCCTCGCCCTCGGCCCCCCCGCGCCGGCGCTCGCGTCCGCCGCCTCGGCGACGAGCCGGACCTCGGTCACGTCGCCTCCCGCTGCCCGCGCCAGGCCCAGCTCGATGGCTTCAACCTCCACGCCAACGTCTGGGTTCCCCCCAACGATCGCCTGGAGGAGCTCTGCCGATACCTCCTCCGCCCCCCGCTCGCCCAGGACCGCGTCGCCTCCGCGCCGACGGGCCCGTGCTCGTGGAACTCAAGACGGTGTGGCGCGATGGAAGGGCTCACCTCCTCTTCGAGCCCATCGAATTCTTGGAGAAGCTTGCGGCCATCATCCCCACGACCCCATCACACTGCACCTGGTGAGAACCTCCCGCCCGAGCAGGTGACCATCACCCTGCCGGTCCATCCCTTTTCCGGGAGGGCGCTGCCGGTGCTGCGTCTGGAGCGGGACCGTCAAGGCCGTCGCTACGTGACCGTCGAGCATCCCGGCGGCGGACACCTGCGCCTGCCGCTGGACTGGACGGATCGAGCGGCTCCCGCCGCGCGCCGCGCCGAGGTCGAAGGTCGAGGTTTTCCTCCGTGCGGATCTCACGACGGAGATTCCCGAGACGCTCGCCGCCTATGGCGCCTATCTCAAGGCGTTCATGCCGCGCCCCTCGAAAACTCCTCCCAGGGGCCAGAGACTGCGCGGGAATTATACCTGGCCGCTGGAGGCCGGGCGGAGCAGGGTGCGACGCGGTATGCTCGGAGTCCAGGCCACAGACCAGGGAGGAGCAGGCCATGGCGCAGCCGTCGGGACTCACACACGTGTATGTCGGCGCGGCTCCGGTGACGTCGGGATCGCTGGGAGGCGTCTTCCGGCGGACCGTGGGCGACGGGGGCTGGGAGCATCTCACCGAGGGCCTGCCTGAGGCGAGCCACGTCCAGGCCATCACGGTCCACCCTACGAATCCCGACGTGGTCTACGCCGGCACGCACGCCGGCCCGTTCCGGAGCACGAACCGCGGCGGGCGCTGGGAGCGGCTCGGCTTTCCGGATGAGCGCGCGGAGGTCTGGTCGATCCTGATCCATCCCGGGAATCCGGACATCCTCTACGCCGGGACCTCGCCGACCGGCGTCTGGCGCAGCGACGACGGCGGCGACACCTGGCGGCGACTCCCGAGGGCGATCCAACCCGAGAAGGTGAAGATGGCTTTCCCCAGCCGGGTGCTCCGGCTGAGCGCGGACCCGGCCCGTCCCGACGAGCTGTACGCGGCGCTCGAGGTCGCGGGGGTCATGCGCAGCCTGGATGGCGGCGAGCACTGGGAGGACTGCAGCGCCGATCTGCTCAAGCTCGCCGAGCGTCCGCACCTCAAGAACCGGATCCAGAGCGACACCGACATCGAGGGCATGATGGACGGCCACGCGCTATGCGTGAGCGCGGCCCAGCCGGGCACGGTGTTCCTGGCCGTGCGCATGGGGCTGTTCCGCAGCGCGGACCGCGGCGCCCACTGGGAGGACATGGAGGTCGGCCGCTTCTCGCCGCTCACCTACGCCCGTGACGTCCGGGTGTCCCCCCACGACCCACGCATGCTGTACGCCTGCCTGAGCCCGGCCGCCCGCAGCCAGGACGGCTCGCTCTATCGCAGCAGTGACCTGGGCGAGACCTGGGCGCGCTTCGACCGCGGGGTCAAGGCCGAGAGCACCATGATGGCGATGGCGCTCCATCCCCGCGATCGCGACAAGGTCTACTGTGCGAGCCGCAGCGGCCAGGTCTTCGGCACCCAGGATGGGGGCTGGACGTGGGACGAGCAGCGGCTGCCGGACGGGGTGAAAGACGTCTACGCGATCGCCTGCGGCTGAGGCCCGCGCCCTTCAGATCTGTTTGACGAGATAGTCCGACATGGTCAGCGAAGGACCGCGGACCAGCGTCGTCACCCGGGCATAGCGTGCCAGATGCACGGCGGCCTGGCCCGCGGAGTTTCCCCCGCCCACGACGAACACCTCTTGGCCCGCCGGCGCCGGGGCCTCGGCCATCGACGAGCCATAGAACACACCCTTGCCCAGGAGAGCCTCGACACCATCGACCTCGCCGGCCGCGCCGGGGAGCTACTTCGACTTCAGCGTGACGTCCTCGTAGGGCGCCGAGTATGCATGCCCGGAGATGAGCCCGAGGCCTGATTCCCCGACGCGCGGCCCTACCCCGTTGAGGAACGCCAGCTCCCAGATGGGCGCATAGATGACCTTGTCGTACACGAGCTGCTGGATCTTGGAGAGGACGACCTCGCGCCGCTTGCGATCCGTCGCGGCGGCCTGCTCTTGGAACAGTCCGTCGATGTCCGGGTAGCTACCGTAAACATAGGTTCCGCCGGTAACGGCGAAGGCCTCGAGGCGCGTGGCGGCATTGCCGAAGGCGCCGCTGGCGCCCTGGATGAGGTTCCTGAGCTTCTTCTCCCCGTATTCCTTGAAGAACGCCGCCCGCTCGAGCGGGCGGATCTTCACGCGAATCCCCGCAGCCTGGAGATTGTTGACGACGGCTTCGGCGAGGTTGGAATACGCGACGTCGCAGAAGTACTCGCCGGCGTCGAAGCCGCTGGGATAGCCGGCCTCGGCCAGAAGCCGCTTGGCCCGGGCGGGATCGTAGGCGGGTGCGGGCGGCTGCCAGTAGTAGTCGAAGGTGCTGGGGATGATGCTGCCCGTGAGCTTGGAGTGGCCGAGCGTCAGGGCCTGGTTGATCGTTTTCCGGTCCATGGCCAGGCTGGCCGCCATCCGCACCCGCTTGTCGTGCCAAGGCGACTTCGGATCCCATTGATCGGGGAAATAGAGCCAGAACGGCGCCTGGATCACCGCCGGCTTGAGAGAGAGCCCCGGGGTTCGCTGGAGCTCCTCCGCCAGCTCGCCGCGGATCGAATAGACGATGTCCACCTCGCCGCGCTTGAGCGCGGCCAGCCGCGTGGACTCGTCCGGGATCACCTTGAAGACCAGACGCTTGACGCTCGGGGCCTTCCGCCAGTACTGGTCGAATGCCTCGAAGACGAGCTCGACGCCGGGCGTGAACGATACGAACTTGTATGGGCCGGCGCCGATCGGCGCCTTCTTGTAGCCCTCGTCACCCACCTTCTCGACGTATTTCTTGGGCACGATCCAGCCCGCGCCCGTCGCGCTCGCGTAGAAGGTGAGAAAGTCCGGCCAGGGCTGCTTCAGGCGGAAGCGGACATGCTGCGCATCGGGCGCCTCCACGGCCGCCACGCGGTCCTTCAGCATCTTGTGGGACGTGCCCCGGTAGCGCTCGAAGGAAAACTTCACGTCCTCCGCGGTGACGGGGTCGCCGTTGTGAAAGCGCGCTCCTTTGCGGAGAACGAACTCATAGACCTGGCCGTCCCTGGAGACGGACCACGACTCGGCCAGGCTCGGCGCGATGGGCTGGCCGGGCATGGGCTTCACCATGGCGTCGTGCAGCGCATAGAGCAGCATGAAGGGCGTGATGATACCGGGCGTCTCGGCGGGATCGAGCCAGGTCGGCGCCAGCGAGACATGCACGCCCCAGGTGAGCTGGCCTTCCGGGGCCGCCACCCCCGCGGTGGGCAATGCGAGGAGGACGAGCAGCAGGGCGACAAGGGTCGGAACGAGCGCGCGTCGAGAAATCATGAGCACGTCTCCTTGTTGACGCAGAGAGCTACTTGGCGCCGATGGTGGCCTTGATGCTTCCCATGTGCTCATCGGTGTGGTTGATCAGGATCCGCTCGATCACCTGCGCGGTTGTCATGGGCGGCACGCCGGCCAGGACCGTTGCGCTTCGGTCCAGCTCGGCATCGCTGAGCCCCCGGACGATCTTGGCGGCATTGGCGCCATTCGCCTTCAGGAGTGTGAGCGTCTCCGCCTTGCCGACCCCGGCATGCTCCTTCGCGTGCTGGGCGTTGCGCTCGTGAACCATGTCCATCGTTCGGTGCGGCACGGGCTGCCCCTGGGCGGCCAGCTGAACAAGCCCCACGACCGAGCCATACGCCATGGCGAGGTGATGGGCCACCACGCCGACGGGCCATTTCTCGGCCGCCGTCACCTTCTTCCAGTCGGCGTCGCTCAGCCCCTCGACGACTGTGTTCATCTGGCGGAATTTCTCGTCGAACCTGCCGGCCATCGTCTCCGCACGCGCTCCCATGTCTGCCTCCTCGCGGGTGGGTGAGGAACGCCTTGCCCGAACCTGCCAGACTCGGACGCTGGCCGCCAATGGTCGGGACGAACGCCGTGGCGGCTCCGGCGAGGAGGCCGATGATGGCCACCGACGGACGGCGGCCGATCAGCCCGGCCACGCCCGCGATGATGAACGCGGCCGCCATGATCCGGATGACCGCACCGCTCGTCAGATACTCCCACGCCGTCTTCAGCAGGTTGTCGAGAGGATGCTGCGGAACGCGCGCTCGCCGAGCCCGACGACGACGCCCGAGTCGCGCCGAGCCCGACGACGACGCCCGAGTCGACGACCTCGATCTGCCGCCGGAGGTAGCCGGGCTCGCAAGCCCGCGCCGGTCAGGTACGCGGCAGAGCGCGCACCGCAGTGAGGATCTCCTCCTCGGACGGGAACTTCCCGACTCCGGCGATGCCCTCGGTGGCGCACTCGACGTTGGCCCAGCGCACGATACCGCCACGATCGATCAGGAACTGGCCCTTGAGCTGCGGCCACTGCCGCTCCAGCTCGGCCTTGTCCGTCTCGTTCTCCGTGTAGCCGTCGAGTTTGGCGACGGCCATGGCCGCCGCCGGGATGGGCAGGGGCTCGGGCAACTGGCCGGTGGGGTTGATCCGTGTCGACTCCAATGCCTTCATGAACTCCGGAGTCGGGGCCGGCTTCGGCAGGCCATACGCGCGATGCGTGGTGAGCTCGGGATCGGAGGCCAGACGCACGCGGGTCGGGCGGAACTTGAAATAGAGCCGCGCGTTCTCCGGGGTGGTGGCCACGATCGCAAGCGTCTCCACCCCGAGCGCCTTCAGCTTGCCCTCGGTCGCGCCCATCTGCGCGATCGATCGCCGGCAGAACGGGCACCACAGCCCGATGAACAGGGCGAGGAAGACGGGGCTCCGGCCCCGGTAGTTTGCCAGCGACACCATCTCTTCCCGGTCGACGGCCGGAAGCGTGAAGTCGGGCGCCCGCTCACCGGGCGTCACCGGCGGACGCGATTCAGTAATCGTCATGTCGGGCTCCTTCGTGTGGTCTCAGCAGAGGAACGGTAGCACCATCAGCGCGTCGGGCTCAACGCCGGCCCGCTCGCAGACCTCCTGCGCCTTCGCCAGATAGGCTTCGGCCATGACCTGGTTGCCGGCGTCGAGATAGAGGGTAGCCAAACCGTCGTAGCAGGGGAAGAGGAGCTGCGGTTCCCTGACCTGCTCGGCCAGGCCCAGCGCCTCCTCGTACATGGCGAAGGCCTGGGTGTGCTCGCCATGGCACTGATGAATCTGGCCGAGGACGATCAAGGGCACGGCCAGATGATCGAGCAGGCCTAGCCGCCGGTCGAGGTCGATGGCGGTCTGCGCCGCCTCGATGCCTTCGGCCTCGCACCGATCGGTCAGCGCACAGTAGGCCACCGCAAGGTTCGCGTAGAGCCGCGATTGGAACGCGAGATCGCCGACCTTCTTCGCGGTCTCGAGCCCCCGTAGGCAGGTCTCGATGCTCCGCCGCGGGTCGAGCGAGCTGTAGAGGACGCCGAGGTTCGTGTAGCCGCGGCAGGCCGCGTGCAGCAGGCCGCGCGCCTCGGCCAGCTCGATGCTGCGCTCGATCTGGGCGACCGCTTCGGCCAGACGCCCCGTTCGCGCGAGCGCGACGCCCATAGTGTTGTAGGCCTGCGCGCGCATGGCGGCGGCCTCGCGGGCCCGCTCGGGGTCCGTGGCGGCCTCCTCGTGCCCCGCCTCCGCCAGAGCCCGCTCGGCCCACGCGATGGCCGGGGCGTTGTCGCCGGCGCGAAACGCCAGCCGGCCCAGTTCCTGGAACAGGTGGGCGCGCTCGATCGGATCGCCGTCCTCACCGAGCAGCTCGAGGCCGGCCGCGAAGCAGGCCCCGGCGCGCTCGCGGTCACCGGCTTCCCAGTGCAGCCCGCCGATCTTCCGCTGCACGCGCGCCGCCGCCGCGCGGTCTCCGGCTCGCTCGATCTCCTTCCGCACCGTCTCGTAGTGCCCGAGGGCCTCGGCCCGCCGACCGGTGAGCCCGAGCAGATCGGCCAGCCGCTCGCGCGCGACCCGGGCGTCCGCGTCGCAGCCCGGGCACTCGGCGAGGGTCTGGAGAGCGCGCTCGTAGTGGCGAATCGCGTCGGCGTTCGCGTAGACCGCGCGCGCCCAATCACCAGCGGCCACCAGGTAGCGCGCCCCGCGGGGCTTGTCCGCGCTGAGGCTCCAGTGGTGGCCGAGGGCTTCGAGGTCGCTCAGCCGCTCCGGGCGCGGACCGGCGGCGCCCTCGAGCGCCCGTCCCACTCGTTCGTGGAGCTCGGTCCGGCGCGACAGCAGGAGATTCTGGTAGACCACCTCGTGCACGAGCGCGTGCGTGAACCGATACCGACCGCCCTCGTGCCAGCTCCCGAGGGCCTGGACGAGATCGGCCTCGACGAGGCGATCGAGCGTCGCTTCGAGGGTCCCGGGCTCGGTCGCGACGGCGCGGAGGAGCGCCTCGTCAAACACCGCCCCGAGCACGGCCGCCTCCTGGAGCAGCCGCCGCGCATCGGGGGGCAGCCGATCGACGCGCGAGAGCAGCAGCCCGTGGAGCGTCGGCGGCACGTCGACCGCCTCGCACGCGGTGGTGCATGTCCAGCGATCGGCCTGGCGCACGAGCACGCCCTTGCCTACCAGGCTCCGGACGATCTCCTCGACGAAGAAGGGATTGCCACCGGCCCGCGTGGCGACGAACTCTTGGAGATGCGCTAGCAGGTCGACCGAGGCGCCGAACAGACGGGCCACCAGCGTGCGCGTCTCGTCCGGGGAGAGCGGGGCGACTCGGATGACGGACTGCGCCGCCCGGGCCACGAGCGGCGGCCGCGTGTCTGGCCGGTGCGAGAGCAGCAGCATCAGCGGCCGGTCCGCCAGCTGATCGACCACCTGGCGCAGCAGGTCCACCGAGGCGGCATCCGCCCAGTGGAGATCCTCGACGAGGACGAGGAGCGGCTGCTTTTCAAGGCGCCGCTCGACCAGGGCACGCGCGGCCAGCGCGATCTGGCGCTGGAGCTGCTCGGGCTCGACGTCGGAGTGGGTCTCTCCCTCCAGCCCGAGCACGTAGCTCAGCACCGGCGCGATGGCGCTCGCCTCCTCGTCCCGCGCGCCGAGCGCCCGCAGGCCGGCGGCCAGCTTCTGACGGGCGACGTCCAGCGAGTCCGCCGGCTCGACCTGATAGGCTTCCCGGAAGAGCGCCCCGAACACGCCGTAGGTCGGCTCGCCCAGGGACGAACACGCGGCGCGGCGCACGGCTGTGCCCGCGAGCCGTCCGTCGGCGTCGAGTCGCGCCAGGAGCTCGGCGATGAGCCGCGACTTGCCCGTGCCCGCTTCCCCGACGAGGCTCACGACCTGGGCCCGCCCCCGCCGCATTCGGTCGAAAGCGGCGAGCAGCTGATCGAGCTCATCGGTGCGTCCCACGAGCGGCGCCGCGAGCCCGAGCGCCGCCAGGCCCCGAGCCGATCCAGGCTCGGCGAGCGCGCCGACCAGACGGTGCACGACGATCGGCTCGGCCTTGCCTCGGAGCGTCAGCTCGCCCGCCGGCTCGAACGCGAACCGGTGCCGCACGAGGGCATGGGTGGCCTCGGAGACCAGGACGGTCCCCGGGGCTGCCGCGGCGAGGAGCCGGGATGTCGTGTTCACGGTGTCCCCCGTCACCGCGTAGGCGGCGCCGGCGGCGCCGCCGAGGTCGCCGGCCACCACCGGGCCCGTGTGGATCCCCACGTGTAGCGTGACGGGCCGGCCGAGGCGCGCCGACCATTCAAGGCTGAGCGCCGCGCCGCCTTCGAGCATGGCGAGCGCGGCGTCGCAGGCCCGCGCCGGATCGTCCTCGTGAGCGACCGGCGCGCCGAAGACCGCGAGCGCGGCATCGCCAACGAACTTCTCCACGAAGCCTTCGTAGCGCGTGATCGTCCGGGCCAGTGTCTCGAACAACGCGTTCTGGAACGCGCGGACGACTTCGGGATCGAGCCGTTCGGCGAGCGCGGTGAACCCGGAGAGATCGGCGAAGAGCACGGTCACCTGCCGGCGGTCGGCCTCTCGACCGGTGCCGTCCGGCTTCACCGGCGCCGGGATCTTCTTCGGCTCGACTCGGGCCGGTGCCGCCGCGCCGGGCGTCGCCCCGGTGGCGCCCGGGTCCCGCACCGCCCCGCAGCGGGGACAGAACGCGAAGTCGGGCTCGCAGGGGAAGCCACACGCGGCGCAGGGGCTCGGCAGCCGCCGCCCGCACCGCGGGCAGAACGCGAAGCTCGATGAGGCCTCGGAGCCGCAGCTGGAGCAGGTCGCCATCTTCCGCAATTCTACCGGTATTTCGGGCGAGATGCGCTCAGGACCGCCTGCGCCATCTCCCGCGCCCTCGCGGTGCCGCCCGGGTCGGGGACCAACACCTTGCCGTCGCGGCAGAAGAGGGAGGTGCGGCCGCGGGATGAAATGCGCGAGCATTCTGCAGGCCCCGTTTATCCCCCTTAGTGACGCCACGCGTTTGACAGGATTCGCTGAACGAATCTCAGATCCCCCTCCTTCCGCCGCATCGCCCTGGAGCGTCGGGCTCGCACGAACTGGTCGGGGGCCCGGATGACCGGATCGCCGCCGGCCCTCTCACAATAGAGGCGCCGGCGCAGCCCGTCAAACCAGGATGGGTCACAACCGCGGGGTGCGGCGCCGGCTGTCGGGGGCAGCGACGGGAGCGGAACTGAGGCGCGGGCTACGTGGTTGCGGCGGGCGCAGGTGGGGCGGGGCCGGGCGGCGCGGGGGCGCCGCAGCGGGCAAGGTAGGCGAGGATGGCCTGCACGGCGAGGAGATCCTGCACGGTGGCGATGACGCGCAGCCGGCCGCCAGCCGTGCTCATCCGGCCCCGCGTCTCCAGGTACAGCCGTACCAGCCTGGCGCCCCTTCGACGGCCGCCTGCAGGAATTCGGGGAACGCCTCAGTCATACCCCGAACAGGTGCCCCGCCGGCTAACCTGAGCGTCGCGTGGCGAGAGCCGCGAGTACCGATGCGTCGGTCGGGAAAGCCATTGGATTCGACCTCGACATGGAGTGAGCGAGACGCCGGCCGCTACTTCACGAAGCCGAAGAGGCGCGGGAGGAAGAGGACCGTCTCGGGCACGAACGCCACGAGCAGCAGCACGGCCACGATGGCGGTGAGGAACGGGACGAGGGGGCGGACGAGCTTGTCCATGGGGAGCCCGCTGATGGACATCCCCAGGAAGAGGCAGAGGCCGACCGGGGGGGTGACGTGGCCGATGGCCGAGGCGATCACGCACACCATGCCGAAGTGGATCGGGTGGACGCCGAGCGCCTGCGCCCCGGGGAGCAGCACCGGAACCGTCACCAGGATGATCTCGGAGGGCGTGAGGAAGGTCCCGAGGAAGATGTACAGGACGATCACGAACACCATGAACAGCCACCACGTGGGCGCGAAGGCGCCGATGAACTCGGCGACCCGGAACGGGAACTTGGAGTAGGTCAGCACCCAGCCGAAGGCGCCGACCAGGCCGATGATGAGCCCGATCACCCCCGACAGCCGTGCCGAGTCGGCGAAGATGCCCGGCAGATCGCGCCAGGACAGCTCCCGGTAGAACAGGGGCGGGACCACCAGCGCGTAGACCACCGCCACCGCCGCCGCCTCGGTGGGGGTGAACCACCCGGCCAGGATGCCGCCCATGATGATGATGGGAATCATGAGCGCGGGCAGCGAGTTCCGCAGCGCCGTCCAGAACAGCCGGAGCGTCGGCGGCGGCTCCTTGGGGTAGTTCCGCTGCCGCGCGATCACGAAGACGGGGACCGCCATCCCGAGGCCGACCAGGAGCCCGGGTAGGTAGCCCCCCGCGAAGATGGCCGCGACCGACTCGTCGGCCATCCAGGCGTAGATCACCGCCACGATGGACGGCGGGATGATGGGGGCCAGGATCGCCGTGCAGATGGTGAGCACGGTGGCGAAGTCGCGGTCGTAGCCCTTGCGCACCATCTGGGGGATCAGGAAGGTGCCGAGCGCGGAGACGTCGGCGACGGCCGAGCCCGAGATGCCGCCGAAGAACATGCTGTCGAGGATGTTCACGTAGGCCAGGCCCCCGCGGAACCGCCCGACGAGCACGGTGGCGAGGTCGATGATGGCGCGGGCCACGCCACCCCGGGCCGCGATATTGCCGGCGAGAATGAAGAGCGGCGCCGAGAGCAGGAGGAAGGAGTCCGACAGGAGGCCCACGAACCGCGTCGGGATGATGATGGGGTTCAGCACCGGGTAGAGCGTGGCCGCGGCGAGGGTGCCCACGCCGAGGGCGATGCCGACCGGCATGCCGAGGATCACGAAGACGACGAAGACGATCAGGAGGGTTTCCGCCACAGGGCCCTCAGTGCGGCGACCAGGTTCCAGGCCATGGGCAGCGTGATCAGGGCCGCCCCCACCGGCACCGCCGCGAACACGTAGCCGAGCGGCAGGCCGAGGCCCGCGCTCGACTGCAGTTGCGCGTTCGGCACCAGCGTCACGCTCGAGCGGATCAGCGACAGGAAGAGCAGGATCCCGCAGGCATCGGTGAGGGCCGAGGCCAGCGCCCGCCCGCGGGGGCTCAGGCGCTCGCGGAAGTACTCGAGGCACGTGTGCTCCCCGCGGTGCATGGCCGAGGCGGCGCCCATCATCACCAGCCACACGAAGAGATAGCGTGGGATCTCGTCGAGGCCATCCATGGGCGTGCGCGCGAGGAAGCGGGTGACCACCTGCACGAACACGGCCAGCGCCATGGCGGCGAGGACGCCGCCGCCGACCAGCCCGAGGCCGTCGTAGAGGCGCGCGCCGGCGCGCCCGAACGGCGGGCCGCCGGCGCGGTCGGAAGGGTCGGCCACGGGCTACTTGACGCTCAGGATGTGGTCCACTACCTTGCGGGCGTCCTTCCCGGCCGGCGTGGCGTAGAACTCCTCGTAGACGCTCTTCGTCGCCTCGCGGAAGGGCGTGGCATCGGGCTTGGTGATGCTCACGCCCTTGGCGCGCACCTGCTCCTGGATCGAGCGGTCCTCGTCGAGGATGAACTTGCGGTTGAACTGCCGGGCGTGCTCCCAGGCGTCCATGATGGCCTTCTGGGTGGCGGCGTCCTGCTTCGTCCAGGAGGCCTTCGACATGATCAGCGCGATGGCCTGGTGGGTGTGGCGTACGTCGGCCACGTTCTTGACGATGTCGTAGAACTTGTTGTGGTAGAAGGTGTTCACGCCGCCTTCGGCGAAGTCGATCACCTTGGTCTGCAGCGACGTGGCCACCTCGGGGAAGGCGATGGGGGTCGAGATCATGCCGAGGGCCTTGAACGTGGCTACTAGGATCTTGTCCTCCTGGACGCGGATCTTCTTGCCCTTGACGTCGGCGATCGAGTTGATCGGGTAGTGCCCGTAGATGCCCCGGTAGCCGGCGGCGATGAAGCCGATGAGCTTGAGGCCCTTCTTGTCGAGCACCGGCTCGTAGTACTGGCGGATGAAGTCGCTGCCGTCGAGAGCCACATACACATGCTGGTAATCGCGGAAGATGTACGGGAGCTGGAACACCGACATTTCGGGCACCAGCGTGGAGAGCGGCGCCGTGGTGATCGGCCCGAAATCCACGGTGCCGAGCTGGATCTGCTGGGCCACCTCGCGCTCGCCGCCGAGGGCCCCGGAGTGGTGGTGGACGACCTTGACCTTCCCCTGGGTGAGCTCGGCCAGCTTGTCGATGAACTGCTGGGCCGCCTGGGAGGTGCCGTGCTTGGGCGGGTTGACATTGCCCATCACCAGCTCTTTCCCCTGGGCACCGGCGCTCGACCAGGTGCCGAGCGCGACCGCCAGCAGGGAGAGCCCCGCTGTCATTACACGCAGGATCCGCGTCATCGCTCGCTCCTCCTCGCGCCGCAACCCGGCGCTTGGGCGTGGACGTGACAGCCCGCCGGGGGGCTGGGGTCCGGGATAGCGCTGAAGTGACGCGCCGGTCCCAGGCAGGCCCGTTTCGGCGGCCATTCTAGCCGAAGTCGCGGCGGCACAGAAGCGGAGTGTTGCTCAGCCGGGCCAAGTAGCCTCCCTCTCCCTCGGAGAGAAAGAGGGCCGGGGTGAGGGTGGCGCTGCGGGCGGCGGACCGGGCACTCCGTCAGAGGTACGCGAGGAGGCGGCCGCAAGAGATCGCTCCTCTGCGAGGGCGCGGCGGGCGTGGGGAAGACCGCGCTGGGCAAGGGGATCGCCGCCGCGACCGGGCACAGGCTGACACGGCTCCAGTGCTACGCAGGGCTGGACGAGGCCAAGACGCTGTACGAATGGAACTACAAGAAGCAGCTCTTGCGCGTCCAGGCCGATTCGGGCGAACGGGATTGACCATCGCCCCCGCCGTGGCCCCGTTCGTTCGCCGCCCCGGGCCCGGCCACGCCCTCGATGGCTCCCTTGCCGAACCGCTCGGGGGTCTTCGAGACCTTGCGCTCGGCGGCGACGGCGAGGGCCGCCCCCGCGCGCCCGTTCCTGGTCATCTGGTGGCCGTCGAGCGCGGTGACCACGGACGCCGCCTCGCCGGGGACATTGACCAGGATCGATGTCGTCGCGTCGCTCGTTGGGGCGGGTCGAAGAGCAGGTGACGGACGTACAGGACGAGGTTGGCTGGCGCATCCTTGCCCCGCCCGTTGCCCCGGGCGGTTAGCCCCGTCGCCGGGTGCGCGTAGCGAACCTCGCCGGTGCCGCGAACCTTGATCACGCGGCCACCGAGCTTCCGCAGGAAGCGATTCAGCTGCCTGAGACCGATCCCAAAGTGTGGAACACGAATCTTCATATGCTGGTCCTTGGAGGGTGGAGGCCCCCCCGATCAAATTGCTGTGGCATCGGGCTCCTGGGCCGGCCAGCGTCCGAGTATGGCAGATTATGTCGCGGTGACGGGAACCAGGGGCGGGGCAACCGCGGCCGGAGGGCCGTTCATGTTGCCTTCGCTCTGTGGCATCGGGTGCGATGACAGCCCGTTGTGCGACAGTACTCATCCAGGATCCGCCCCGGCCCGCGCTTGTCCGCGAGGCGGTACTGCGCCCGCAACACCTCCACATACTCTCGGCGTGCTCGCTCGGTCACGGGGCCTCCTTTCCGGTGTCGTTGGTAACAGTTTTGAGGGTGATCGGTCCCTTGACTGCCTGCTCGCCTTGGCGCATGATCCCCACCGGCAGGGGTGGCCTTAATCCGCCCCGTTTGACGGCGTGGGTTGTTGGAAGCGGGCGCGGGGGTGGCCCAGCGGGTGGGAGTGGGCCGTGGACGGCGGATGAAGGGGAGGTTAAGAGGGGCGGTTTCGCGATTGACGAGGGCGAGGCCGAGATTGGCGGCGCGCTGAACGCGAATGGCGAATGACGCGCTGGCGGTGTTGGGCGTCGTACGCGGCGGCTCCCGGATCGCGGTAGACCAGGCCATCCTTGAGTGTGCGGTAGACGAGGATCGCGAGCTTGCGGGCAGTCGCGGTGATTGCTTTGGCCTTGCCCACCCGGAAGGCCAAGCGGCGATAAAAGGCGCCGAGCGCGGTCTCGGTCCGGCCGAGGCTCATGGCGGCCATGCGCAGGATCCCCGCGGCGAGGTTGGCGGAAGGCGGCGTCGCAGAGTTGAGGAGGCGGCCGCTGGTGATCTTGTTGTGGGGCGCCAGGGTCAGCCAGGACGTGAAGTGCTTCTCGCTAGCGGCGCATGTCGCAGCCAATTTCGGCGAGCAGACGCAGGGCGCTGTAGGCCGATCGCGTCGATCTGAGTGAGATCAACACCCGTCAGCTGGTGAAGCGGGTGCGAATGTCGAAGCGCGGCTCATTGTCGCGCGGCTTCTTTCTCGTCCTCGGGCCTGGCATCGGGCCCGCGGGGGCGGGCGCCTTGGCGGCCAGCGTGTAGACGTGGGCTTCGATCGCCGCGTCGCACGCCGCCAGCTGACGCTGATACGCGTCGAATAATGCGCCTCGGACCCGCAAACGATACCGGTGGCATTCGGGGTGATGCGCTCCAGGAGTGAGGGACCGGAGGCTGGTTTCGTCCGGTGACGACGCTGGGCGTGCTTCATGGGAGGCTGCTCTCTACGGTGTGATCGACGGAGCACCCGGGGACAGGGATGAAGCGAAGAGACATTTTCCTAAACGGGATCACGCGCCGAGCCGCGTATCGCCACTGCAGTCGCCGCAGCATCCCTTGGGCCATGCTATGAATCACTGCTGTCCAAATTAAATTAGCCGGAATCGACTGTGAGAGCAGCCCGTTTTGGCGCGAAATCGGACGGGTGTAGGCGGGGGCGCTGATCAGGCCTCCCCGAGTTGCTGTCCCAATTAGCCAAGGCTGAGCACCGCCTGCTCGACCGCCGGTCCGGGCTCGGGTGGCCCCTCGAAGGGCTGCTCAAGCCAGGCCCACAGATCGCGATGCGTGAACAAATTCATCCGCAGCAAGGCGACCAGGTTCGACAGCGACCAGGCAAACTGGGCCCGCAACTGCATGTACTTGAGCAGAAGCATGGCGATCAGGGCTGTCCACAGCTGGAGCTTCAGGGCATTGGCACTCGTCCCCACGAACGTCTTGACCTTGAGGTTCTGCTTCAGAGCCTTGAAGAACAACTCGATCTGCCAGCGGTCCTTGTAGATGGCGGCAATCGTCGTCGCGCCGAACTTCAGATGGTTGGTCAGGAAGACCAACCGCATCTTCGTGTCAGGGTCGTCGACCTCGACCCGCCGCAGGAGATGGGGGCACTTGCTCGGGGCGTCCGCCCCCGTGAGCCGAATGA
>WNGB01001576.1_pt1 | contig 37447 bp, 37 predicted proteins | sample 5400681 | NCBI WGS metagenome assembly WNGB01 (sample SAMN13153367, study PRJNA577476) | soil metagenome | isolation source: 115 cm soil or saprolite under grassland replicate 2 | place: USA:California | collected 2016-06-15 | reverse complement strand
CATTGTGGCCGCCGAGGCCCATCGAGTTCGAGATCGCCACGTCGAAGCGGGCCTCCCGGCTCTTCAGGGGTACGTAGTCGAGGTCGCATTCGGGGTCCGGGTCCTCGAGGTTGATGGTGGGAGGAAGGACCTGGTCGCGGAGGGCGAGCGCGGTGATGATCGCCTCCAGCGCTCCGGCGGCGCCGAACAGGTGGCCGGTCATCGACTTGGTCGAGGAGGCGGCGAGCGCGTCGGCGTGGGCGCCGAACGCCTGCCGGATGGCGTGGGTCTCGGCCGGGTCGCCGAGCGGGGTGCCGGTGCCGTGGGTGTTGATGTAGCCGACCTCGTCCGGCCGGACCCGAGCGTCGTCCAGCGCGTCCTGGAACATGCGGATCACGCCGCGGCTCTCGGGGTGGGGCGTGGCGACGTGGTACGCGTCGTTGGAGGCGCCGTAGCCGGCGACCTCCGCGTACACCTTGGCGCCGCGGGCCCGGGCGTGCGACTCGGACTCGAGCACCACGATCCCGGCGCCCTCGGCCACCACGAAGCCGGAGCGGCCGCGGTCGAAGGGCCGCGAGGCGGCGGCCGGCTCGTCGTTGCGGGGGGCCAGCGCCTGCATCTGGCAGAAGCCGGCCAGCACCAGGGGCGTGATGCACGCCTCGGTGCCTCCCGCGATCATCGCGTCGGCGCTGCCGTGCCTGATCAGGTCGGCGGCCTCGCCGATCGCGTGCGAGCCGGTCGCGCAGGCCGAGATCACCGCGAAGTTGCGGCCGATGGCCCCGAACTTGGTGGCGAGGTAGCTGGTGGCGGTGTCGACCAGAGCGTTGGGCAGGAAGGTCGGCGAGACCCGCCCCGGGCCCTTCTCCATGAGGATGCGCTGCTGCTCCTCGATGATCCCGACTCCGCCGATGGCGGAGCCGACCACCACCCCGACCCGCTCGGGCCGCTGCACCTGCAGGCCCGAATCGGCCATCGCCTCGTCGGCGGCGGCGATCGCGAACAGCACGCCACGGTCCATGCGCCGCGCATCCTTGCGCGAGACGACCGTGTCCGGCTCGAAGCCGCGCACCTCGCCGGCGATGCGCACCGGGAACGGGGTGGGGTCGAAGGCGGCGATCGTGTCGACGCCGCTGTGGCCGTCCAGCAGCGCCTGCCAGGTGGAGGCGGCGTCCAGCCCCATCGGGCTGACCGTCCCGATCCCAGTTATCAGCACTCGTTCCATCGTGCCCAGAGCGTAGCAGCCGGTTGCGCCACCTCCCCAACGAAACTGGCGATCGCCGCCGTCTCGACCGGATTCGCTAGAGCGCTTCCGCGTCGTCCAGCTCGTCGCGGGAGACGAACACCGCCAGGTCGGGATCCAGGCCGGCGTCCTGACCCTCCTCGGCGACGAGCTCGTCCGGAATGGAGTCGGCCATGTCGTGCGGGTCCAGGTCGTCCGGGAGGCGCTCGATCAGCTCGGCCTCGTTGGCCTCGTCGGTGTACAGCCGGTCGGTGTGCTGTTCGCTGTAACTCATGGGTTAAAAGGTTCCTCCTGATGATCGATGGGTTCGCTCATCCCTCGCCGAGCCTGCCCGCAAGGTCCTGATAGGCGGCTCTGGCGGCACGCTCGGCCTCCACCACCCGCTTCTCCGGCTCCACGACGTGCCTGGTCCTCGGCTCGGTGGTCAGGCCGAGGGCCAGCAGGGCGGCGCCGCGCGCCGACGCCTCCGGCTCGTCCACCACCCGGATGGGCCGGGCGAGCACGTTGGCCAGGGTCTGCTGCCACCACGGGGAGCTGACGATCGCGCCGCCGGAGGCGACCACCTCGATCGAGCCCGGCGGGGCCCGTAGCGCCCGTTCCAGCGCCTCGATGCCGGCGGCGAGCTGGAAGCAGATCGCCTCCAGGGTCGCGGCCACGATCTCGATGGCGGTGGTCGCCATGGACAGCCCCGCGATCACGCCGGATCCGGCGACCAGATCGAGGGGCGCCCGCGAGCCTGCGTGATAGGGCAGGACCAGCACGCCGCGGGCCCCGGGCGGCACGTCAGCCAGGGCGGCCTCGACCTGGTCGTCGTCGGGCAGGTGCAGCACGGCTTTTGCCCATGCGTACAGGTTGCCCGCTCCGGAGAAGGCGGCGCCGGTCACCAGGCGGCGGTCGTCGACGCGGTAGCGCCACAGCTCCCTGGTGAGCGGTGTCGAGTCCTGGTGGATCGCACGGACCGCCGCGGAGGTGCCGAGGTTGATGGCCGCTCGATCCGGGGTCACACAGCCGGCGCCGAGGTTGGAGGCCGCGCCGTCGCCGACGGCCGGGTGCCAGGCGGCTTGGGCCAGGTCCGGCCAGCGCCGTGCCGCCTTGCCCTCGAGCTGGCCGGTCCAGCCTGGCTCCAACAGCTCTGGGACGGCGCGCTGGTCGACGCCTGCCAGCTCCAGCGCCTCGTCCAGCCAGCGCATGGAGTCCAGATCCAGCAGGCCCGTGCCGGACGCCTGCGAGATCGAGGCGCGCGCATCGCCGAGCAGCGCGCCGGTGACGTACTCGGCCAGGCCGAGATAGCCGGATGGCGCCGGCTCGACGGTCCGGGCGAGCCACGGGATCTTGACGGTCCAGTAGGTCGTGTGCGGGAGCGCCCCGGTGATGGCCTGGAGGCGCCCGGGGTCCGTGCGCCCGCGCAGCTCGCCGACCAGCCCGGCCGCCCGTGTGTCCGCCCAGGTGAGCGCGCCGGTCAGCGGCTGCCGCGCCGCGTCGACGGCGATGACCGAGTGCCAGGCGCACGACATCGCCACGTCGGTGACCCCGCGCAGGCCGCCCCCTCGACTGACGAGCTCGTCGATGCAGTCGCCGAGCGCGGCGACCATTCCGTCAGGGTCGAGCTCCGCGCGCCCCTCGTCATCGATCTCGAGATGGGTCGCCCGGCGGGCCAGCAGGCCGGGCACCGGCTCGCCGTCGCCGGAGAACAGCAGTGCGCGCACCGAGGAGGTGCCAAGGTCCAGCGCGAGCACCCCCCGCTCCATGGCCCCTCCCTCGGTCGCTCGGTCGCTTGCTCTCCGGCGCAGATACCCAGCCGCGCCGCCCACGAACCCGGCCCGGGGAGCCACCTCCGGCGACCATCGCCGGCCGCCGGGGCAGCCGCCTCCGCCGCGCCTCCCGCCGCCATGCTGGTACAACTGATCATCGGGATCTTCTCAGGAGGTTGCGTGCGCCGGCTGGTTCTCTGGGACGTCGATGGGACGTTGGTGTTCTACGGAAGGATCGGCCGGCAGGCGTTCGCCGACGCGTTTCTGGCCTTCGCCGGGCGGCCGGCGACCGACCTGGATCACCTGATGATCTCCACGGCCGGGCGCACCGATCCCGACATCGCCCTGGAGTTCCTGGCCAGGCACGGGGTCCCCGACGGAGAGGCCCGGCTCGACGCGTTCCACGCGGCGCTGGTGGAGGCGCTCGCCGCCAAGGCCGGGCTGCTGCGGGAGCACGGCACGGTCCTGCCGGGGGTCGAGCGGGCTCTGGCGGCCCTGGCGCGGCAGCCCGGGGTGGCGCAGTCGCTGCTCACCGGCAACCTGGAGGCCAACGCGGTGCTGAAGCTGGCGACCTTTGGGCTCGACCGCTACGTGGACTTCGAGATTGGCGCGTACGGCTCGGACCATCGCGATCGCACGCAGCTGGTCGAGGTCGCCAGGGCCAAGGCCAAGGCCAGGCTCGGTGTGGAACTCGACCCGGACTCCGTGGTGGTCATCGGCGACACGCCCCTTGACGTGGCCGCCGGACGCGCCGGCGGGGCCAGGGTCATCGCCGTCGCCACCGGCCACTACGACGTCGAGTCCCTGCTCGCCACCGACCCCGACGTCGTCCTGCCCAACCTCGATGACACCGGCGCCGTCCTCCACGCCATCCTCGACAACGCCTGATCCACCCCTCCGCGGCGCCGTTGGCCCCCCTTCCGCAGTCCCCGCGTGGTGCCGTTGGGCCGGCGCCTCGAGCGGTGCCGGCGCGCCGGCGCGCTTGTCTTGCTTGAAATCTAAGAGAATGATGAGGGGTATTGCCAAGAAAGCATAACCAGGGTTCCTTGACCGAGATGAGCTCAGAGGAGCACGATCGGATCAAGCGGGTGAACCCGCCGGTCGTGAAAGGGAGGCTCACATTGGCAGACGATGGTGTCCAAGCCGCACGGCCTACCAGCGACCCGACCCGAGCGGTGCCGCCGCCGGCCGACGTAACGGCGGTGTCCATCGCGGATCCGGCGCCTCTCGGCCTGGCCGGATTCGCGCTGACCACCTTCGTGCTCAGCATGTTCAACGCCGGGCTGGTCGACACCAAGGGCCTGCCGGTCGTCTTCGGCCTGGCGCTGGCCTACGGGGGCGGTGCGCAGCTTTTGGCCGGCATGTGGGAGTTCCGCAAGGGCAACACCTTCGGGGCGACGGCCTTCAGCTCCTACGGAGCGTTCTGGATCTCGTACTGGGCCTACGTGACGTTCTTCGCCAAGGACGTGCCGACCGCCAACGCCGGCAGCGCGGTGGGCCTGTTCCTGATCGCATGGGGCATCTTCACGGCCTACATGTGGATCGCGTCGTTCCGGACGACCGCCGCCGTGAACCTGGTCTTCCTGCTTCTGACGATCACCTTCATCCTGCTCGGGATCGGTGAGGCCGCGGGGAGCACCGGGATCGGCAAGCTCGGTGGATGGTTCGGGCTTGCCACCGCGGTCGCGGCCTGGTACGCCTCCTTTGCGGGCGTGACCAACTTCACGTTCGGGCGTGAGATCGTCCCGGTGTGGCAGCTTCGGCGCGCATAGCGCAACACGGTCCGTAGCGGCGCGAGGCCGGGACCGCAAGGCCTCGCGCTGCTACTGTTCGTGCCGGTTCGGACTCGTGAAGGAGTGAACTGATGCCGGATTCCGTCGAGACCAACCAGCAGGCCCAGGACACCATCTCGGTGCTCGTACGCGAGGGTCGCACGTTCCCGCCGCCGCCCGAGTTCACGGCGCAGGCCATCGTCAAGGACGACAGTGTCTACGAAGAGGCTGAGCGCGACTACGAGGGCTTCTGGCTCCGGCTGGCCAAGGAGTACGTGGAGTGGTTCAAGGAGCCCACGCAGTCGCTGGAATGGGACCCGCCGCACTGCAGCTGGTTCGCCGACGGCGAGCTGAACGTCAGCTACAACTGCCTGGACAAGCACGTCAACGCCGGCCGCGGCGACAAGGTCGCCTATCACTGGGTTTCCGAGCCGGTCGACGAGGAGGACCAGAGCATCACCTTCGCCGAGCTCAAGGACGACGTCTGCCGCTTCGCCAACGGCCTCCGCGAGCTGGGCGTCCGCAAGGGCGACCGCGTGGGCATCTACATGGGAATGGTGCCGCAGCTGCCGATCGCGATGCTGGCGTGCGCCCGCATCGGCGCGCCGCACGTGGTGGTGTTCGGGGGCTTCTCGCCCGACTCGCTCGGCGAGCGCATGTCGAGCACCGGCTGCAAGGTCCTGGTCACCCAGGACGAGGGGTGGCGCAAGGGCGCGGCCATCCCGCTGAAGGAGATCGCCGAGAAGGCCATCCAGCAGGCGCCCAGCATCGAGCGCATGGTGGTCCTGCGCCGCACCGGCAACACCGTCCCCATGCAGGAGGGCCGCGACCTCTGGTGGCACGAGCTGGTCGACGGCAAGCCGACAGAGTGCGAGCCCGAGCGCTGCAAGGCCGAGGACGTCCTCTACCTGCTGCACACCTCAGGCACGACCGCTAAGCCCAAGGCCGCGGTGCACATCAGCGGCGGCTACCTCACCTACGTCTCGGCCACCCACAAGTGGATCTTCGACGTCCACGACGACGACGTCTGGTGGTGCGCGGCGGACGTCGGCTGGGTCACCGGCCACAGCTACATCGTGTACGGCCCGCTGAACAACGGCGTCACCGGCGTGCTCTACGAGGGCGACCCGGCCTACCCGCGGGCCGACCGCCACTGGGAGATCGTGGAGCGTTACAGGGTGCGCGAGTACTACACCGCGCCCACCCTCATCCGCTCGTTCATCAAGGCCGGGCCGGAATGGCCGCAGCGGCACGACCTGTCCTCGCTGAAGCTGCTCGGGACCGTGGGCGAGCCCATCAACCCGGAGGCGTGGGTCTGGTACTGGAAGTACATCGGCGGTGAGCGTTGCCCGGTGGTCGACACCTGGTGGCAGACGGAGAACGGCGGCATCCTGATAACCCCGCTGCCCGGCGTCACCGTGCTCAAGCCGGGCTCGGCCACCGTGCCGTTCCCCGGCAACAAGGCGGCGATCCTCGACGAGCAGGGCAACCCGGTGGAGCAGGGCAAGGGCGGCTACATCGTGATGACCAGGCCCTGGCCGGGGATGTTCCGCACCCTCTGGAACGACGACGAGCGCTTCGTCTCGAACTACTTCTCGAAGTACGGCCCCAGCGTCTACTTCGCCGGCGACGGCGCCAAGCAGGACGAGGACGGCTACTACTGGCTGCTCGGCCGGATCGACGACGTGATGAACGTCTCTGGCCACCGCCTTTCCACCATCGAGATCGAATCCGCGCTGGTCGCGCACCCGGCGGTCGCCGAGGCCGCCGTCGCCGCGGCTCCGGACGAGCTGACCGGCCAGACCCCCCTCGCCTTCGTGCTGCTGCGGGCCGGCAGCGAGCCCTCCGACGAACTGGCCAAGGAACTGCGCGAGTGGGTCGGGGAGCGCATCGGCAAGATCGCCAGGCCCAAGGCGGTGCTCTTCGGCGCGGACCTTCCCAAGACCCGCTCCGGCAAGATCATGCGCCGGCTGCTCAAGAACATCGCCAACGGCGAGGCGTTGGGCGATACCACCACGCTTCGCGATCCCCTGGTGGTCGAGCAGCTCAAGGACGAGGCGGACAGGATGCTGGGACGCGAAGGGTCCTGACCGGGAGGACGGGCCGAACGTGATCTGGGGAGGTGGCGCCGGGTGTCAGCACCGCCTCCCCCCGCGTCCCCGCGGCCGTCGGTCCTCCGCAGCCTGGTGGTGCTCGTCCTGGTCCTGGCGGGCCTGGTGGTGGTGCGCTGGTCGGTAACTGGCGGGCTGACCCGCCCGCTGGCGCCACCGGCCCAGCCGGCCGTCCCGCGCCAGTCGGCTCCCAGTGATCGCGCCCTTTCCTCGCTGCGCGGGACCCTCCTGTACTTCGGTGGTCGCCAGGTTCTGGCGGTCGACGCGGCTTCCGGCACCATCTCGTCGATTCCCTCGCCCGGCGCCGGCCGGGTCAGGGTGCTGCGGCAGGGCAGCTACATCATCCTGCTGGCCAGCGACGGCGGCGCGGCCGTGCAGGGGACCGACCTGGCGTCCAGGCAGCTCCGGCTGGCGGATTCGCTCGACGTGCTGCCCTCGCCCCGGTCCAACCGCATCTGGCTGGTGACCCAGGGCAACACCGCCCCAGAGCAGGCCTTCGTGCTGCGCGAGGTCGACCTCGCAGGCAACCGCCAGCTCCGGCGCTGGACCCTGCCCTACGATGCCGAGCCGGTCGCGGTGGTGCCGCAGGGCGTGGTCACCCGCGATCTCCAGAACGGCTTCGAGGTCCGCGATCCCCGTGGCAGACGGATCGTCGATCTCGGCCGCGACCTCACCTTCCTGGACCGCCACGGCAGCCTGCTCGCCTACCTGGACGACCGCAGGCTGCACCTGCACGACCTGGCCAGCGGGGTCGACCGCACCGTGGCGCCGCCCGCCGGTGCCAGGAGCTGGTTCGCGCTCGGCCCGCCGCTGCCGGGCATGGGGTGCTGCCTCCAGCTCGGGTCCTTCTCTCCTGACGCGAGCACCCTGGCGGTGTTCACCGAGCTGGCCGGCCCCGGCGAGCCTGGGCTCACGATCGTGGACGTGGCCACGGGCCGCGCCAGGTTGCTGCCCGGCTCCGGCGGGGCGACGCCGGTGGCCTGCCAGCCGTGCCTCGGCTGGAGCCGTGGCGGCTGGCTGTTCTTCTTCAACGGCGGGCCGGCGCTCGCCGACCCGGCGGCCTGGCGGCCGGGGGAGCGGACCGCCATCCCGCTGGCGCTGAACCTGCGCGACGTCACCACGGTCCTGCCCAGCGGTCTGGCGCCCGCGTAACCCGTCGGGTCAGGAGTCCAGGAGCTCGGCGAGCAGGCGCACGCCGGCGCTGATCTCGCCTTCCGAGAGCGAGCCGTAGCCGAGCACCAGCCCCGGGGCCGGCGCGCGGCCCGCCATGTGGAACCCACCGAGGCGGTGGAGCCCGACCCCGGCGCGCGCGGCGCGGCGCACCAGCGCCTCCTCGTCGGTGCCAGGCGGCAGCTCGACCACGGCATGCAGGCCGGCAGCGGTCCCCCGGACCCGCAGGTCCGGCGCGTGGTTGGCGAGCGCGCGCACCAGCGCGTCACGGCGACGCCGGTGACGGGCGCGGCCGGCGCGCAGGTGGCGGTCGTAGGCGCCAGAGGCGAGCAGGTCCGCGAAGGCGAGCTGATCCAGGGTGGGGGAGCCGAGGTCGGCGTCGTGCTTGGCTTCGGCCAGCGGCGCCAGCAGGCCCGCGGGCGGCACCAGCCATCCGAGCCGCAGCGCCGGCGCCAGCGTCTTGCTGAGCGAACCGGCGTAGACCACCAGGTCCGGCGCCAGGCCCTGCAACGCTCCCATGGGCTCGCGGTCGTAGCGGAACTCGGCGTCGTAGTCGTCCTCGACGATCAGGCCATCGTGGCTGGCCGCCCAGTCCAGCAGCTCGGCCCGCCGGCGCGGCCCCAGCACCACGCCACTCGGGAACTGGTGGGCGGGAGTGACCATCACCACCCTGGCACCGCTGGCGCGGAGCTGGTCGACGCGCAGGCCCTCGTCGTCGACGGCGATCGGGACCAGGTCGAGCCCGGTGCGGGCCAGCAGGTCGAGCTGGCCCGGACTGCCCGGGTCCTCGAGCGCGACCGACCGCCCGTAGCGCGACGGCAGCGTCCTCGCGAGCAGCGTCAGGCCCTGCGCGAAGCCGGACACGACCAGGACCCCGGCCGGTTCGGTGTCGACGCCGCGAACCCGCCCGAGGTAGGCGGCCAGGCCGTCGCGCAGCTCCCGGGCGCCCCGCGGGTCGGGGTACCCCAGGACAGGCGCCGGCGCCTGCAACGTGACCCTGCGCAGCGCCGCCGCCCAGGCGCTCCTGGGGAAGCTGACCGGATCGACCGCCCCTGGACGGAAGTCGATGCGGGGCGAGCCGGTCCGGTGCCCCTCGAGCCGGGCCGGCCCACCACCGGCCGGTGCCCCGCCGGCCCGGCCCTTCCCGGCCAGCCCGCCGCCGGCCGGGATCCCGAGGGCTGGCCCGTTCCCCGCCTGCTCGCCTCCCGCCGGGTCCCCGCGGGTCGGGCCTACGCCCGGCTCGCCAGCGCCGGCCGGGCGCACCGCTCGGCCGGCCTGCCCGGCGACCCGGGTGCCGGAGCCCTGCCGGGCCTCCAGGTAGCCCTCGCCGGCGAGCTGGGCGTAAGCCTCGACCACCAGACCACGGGAGATGCCGAGGTCGGTGGCCAGGGCTCTGGAGGAGGGAAGCCGCGTGCCCGGCTTCAGGCGTCCGCGCCGGATCGCCACGCGCAGCCCCTGCTCCAGCTGGGAGCGCAGCGGCTCCCCAGCCCCACGCTCGAGCGGCAGCAGCAGCTCCGGCCCGCCGCCGTGCCCGCGGCCCTCGTTGCCGCGGCCGCGGTCGCCGCCGCGGTTCTGGTTGCCGTGCCCGCGGTCCCTCGATTGGGAAGTGGTCCATTGGATTGCCATCGAAATGGACCTTACCAATGGACCTCTTGGACGGCCAGGCTGGCGGCGTGACACCGAGCGAGCGAACTGGAGCCCTCACCGCGGCGGCGGCGACGACCATGGTTGGTACCGCGGTGGCCGCATCGAGCCTGCTGGTCCATTACCCGGTCATGGGTGGCCAGGCGATCCGGTACGCCGCCAGCGCCGCCATCCTTTTGGCGGCCCAACGTGCCGCCGGCAGGCGCCTGCCGCGCCTGGTCCCGCGCGAGATCGGGCTGGTGCTGGCGCTCGCCGCCAGCGGGCTGGTTGCGTTCAACCTCTGCGTGATCGGTGCGGTCGGGCGCGCCGACCCCGCCGTGGTGGGGCTGGTGGTCGGTTGCGCGCCGGTGCTGCTGGGGGTCGCCGGGCCGCTGCTGGCCCGGCAGGCGCCGCGACTTCGAATGCTCGCCGCCGCCGCCGTGGTGGTGGCCGGCACCTCGCTGGCCCAGGGCGGGGGGCGCGCCAGCGGCGCCGGGCTCGCCCTGGCCACCGGAGCGCTGCTCTGCGAGGCGGCGTTCTCGCTTCTGGCGGTGCCGCTGCTGCCGCGGCTCGGCCCGGCCGCGCTCTCGACCTACGCCTGCGGGGCCGCCAGCGGCATGCTGGCGATCGGCGCCGCCGTGCTCCAGGGCAGCGCGGCACTGGCAATGCCGACTGGCCCCGAGGCGGCCGCCCTGGGCTGGCTGGCGCTGGCCACCCCGGTGGCCTTCGTCGCCTGGTACTCGGGCATCGGCCGGCTCGGGGTGGATCGAGCCGGCCTGTTCGCCGGGCTCATCCCGGTGGCGGCGCTGCTGAGCGTGGCGGTGGTCGGGACCAGTCACATCACGCCGCTCAAGATGTCCGGATCGCTGCTGGTCGGGAGCGGGCTGATGATCGGCCTGGCGACCCGCTCACCGGAGCGCGTCAGGCGCGGCCGGGTTTGGGCGCGGCGTGGTAGAGCACCCGGGTCCCAGATGGCAGCTCCTCGCGATCCAGCACCTGGAAGCGCTCCTCGAGCACCCGCTCGAACACCGGCCGCCGGTAGTCCCCATGCATCCCTGGCGGCTTGTTCGCCAGTAGCCGGTCCGCCATCGGGTCCTCCGGGTCCACGAACTCCACCACCAGCCGGGCGCCCAGCCCGTGCCACCAGTCCACTAGCTCCGCCAGCGGCACGTTTCCGGTGATCGCCAGGTGATGGATCAGCGCCAGCGCCAGCACCACGTCCGGCCGGTCGCGGTCGAAGAACGCCGCGCGCTCGCGGCCGCGCCAGCCGAGTCCCGGCGAGGGGTCGCACAGGTCCAGCGTGATCGGCAGGATCCGCTGGTCACCCCCCTTGGAGAGCGCCTGGAACATCAGGTCGACGGTGAGTTCGTCGCCGTCGGCTGCGACCACGTAGCTGGCGTGCTCGGCGGCGACCCGCGAATAGGTCCCGTCGTTGGCGCCGAGGTCGTAGCACAGGCGCACCGGCGCGGTCGCGACCGAGCGCCGCACGAACGCCTGCTTGCGCTCCTTCTCGCTGTCGGTATAGGTGCTGGTGCGCTGATAGTCGGACCAGGCCGACTCGCCCGCCCGCCAGCGCAGCCCGGCGACCAGCTTGCGGACGGCCTTGACGGTGGCAGCCTGAAGCTCGGTCGAGAAGCCGGCTTTCTGCAGCTCCTGCCTGGTGTCCGAGGCGCGCGCCTTGGAGAACCGCGCGTCCATCGCCTGGTGGAGCACCACGTGCTTGAGCACGCCCGGCTTGAACACGTCGAGGCCCCTGAACAGGGGGCGCATGTCGCCAGGGGTGATGCCCTGGACCGCGCCGCGGAGCCACGGCTGGAAGCGCACGCCCTTGTGGGCGGTCAGCAGCAGCGGGTACAGGAACGTCTGGCAGAACTGGCGGTATCCGGCCCACGGCTCGCCCGGCCTGGCCGGCTCGAAGGAGCCGACGTCGATGAACACCGGCCGCGCCCCGACGAACTGCAGGTTGTAGGCGTAGCCGTCCTTCATCGTCTGGCCTTCGGCGAGCCCCTGCTGGAGCAGGTCGAGGTGGAGGAGCGCCGCCGCCTTGAGCATCGAGAAGGTCCACTCGTACGGGTAGGACACGACCGGGACCCGGTCGTGCTCCAGGACCATCGCCCACGAGGAGCCGCCGTCGACGGCCGGCAGGTCTCCCTCCGGCAGCGCTCGCGTGCCGACGATCTGGCCGGCTTGTACCGCTCGGGGAAAGAAGCGGGTGGCAGCCAGCGTCTCGTAGTCCGCGGCGCCCTGCTTGGACAGACCGCGCAGCACGCGGCCGTCCAGGTAGAAGACGGTGCTGGCAGGGTCGCGGAACGACGCCGGCTCGATGCCCACGCCGCTGGTCAACGGGTCCACGACGGGCGGCTCAGGACGGCTCAGCGCTCGTCGCTCTTGGCGGCCACCGCGTTACCGGCGTGCGCCCGCGTCTCGGTCTTGCGGCGGAACGGGCTGGTCAGGCGACGCCAGAAGAGCTTGGCGAAGACGGCCAGGCCGGCCACGCCGGCCACGATCGCCTGGATGAGCATGCTGCCGGAGGCCGCGTCGATATAGGCCAGATGCATCGGATGGTTCTCCTCACTGATCGGGCGGTCCACCGACCGCTGACGGGGCCGCATCGAACGCATCCGGGACCGTGCGGCCATACGTCTGGAATCCTGGGACCATAGCACGGTTGGACATCTGTTGTTTCGCCGCCATCCATCTTGTGGACGAGGTGCCGCAGGAGTGTAGTCGTCCATCTGTCACCTGGAGCTTGAGTCAAAATCAGGTGTCATCCGCGCCGCCATCCAGGACAATCGAGGCCATGGACTTCGAGATTCGGCCGATCGCCGACACCGACGAGGACTGGGAACGCTTCTGGCCGGTCCTCGAGGCAGCCTTTGGCGAGACCACCTCCGAGGGCGAGGCGGGGGAGTGGCGCGCCAACTTCGAGTTCGACCGCAGCCTGGCTGCCTTCGACGGCGAGCGCATCGTGGGCACCGGCGGCGCCTACACCATGGAGCTGACGCTTCCCGGCCTCACCGCGGTGCCCGTCGGCGGCCTCACGGCCATCGCCGTGCTCCCCACCCACCGGCGGCGCGGCATCCTGAGCGCGATAATCGACCGGCACCTGCGGGACGTCGAGGCCCATGGCGAGCCGATGTCGGTGCTCATCGCCTCGGAGTCGGCCATCTACGGCCGGTTCGGCTACGGACCGGCCACCTGGGGGTCGAGGCTGGAGATCGACACCTCCCATGGGGCCTTCCTTGACCCGCCGGAGACCCCCGGCCGACTCCGCATGTTGGACTCCGGCGAGGGCGCCAAGCTCCTGCCCCCGTTCTACGACCGGGCCAGGCGCGCCCAGCCGGGCGAGCTGACGCGCAGCTCCGAGGTCTGGGCCAGCTACTTCCGCGACCCCGAGTGGTGGCGGCACGGCGCCAGCAAGCACTACGACGTGGTCTACGAGACGCGCGGCGGCACGATCGACGGTTGGCTCAGCTATCGCGTCGAGAACCACTGGGACGGCGAGCTGCCGGCCAACGCCGTCCGCGTGCGCGACCTGCACGCGCTCACGCCCGCCGCGCGCACCGCGCTGTGGCGTTACTGCCTCGACATCGACCTGGCCAGCTCCGTGAAGCTGATCACACGGCCGGTGGACGACCCGCTGCGCTGGCTGCTCGCCGACCCGCGCCGGTTGCGGACCACCCAGATGCACGACGACCTGTGGGTACGCCTGCTCGACCTGCCGGTCGCGCTGGCCGCCCGCCGCTACGCCACCCACGACCGCCTGGTCCTCGAGGTGGTCGACCAGCTCCGCCCCGCCAACCACGGGTGCTTCGCGCTGGAGGGCGGCCCCGACGGTGCATCCTGCGAGCGCACCGGCGACGACGCGGACCTGCGCCTGAATATCGCTGAGCTGGGCGCCGCCTATCTCGGAGGGGTCCGGTTCGCCACGCTCGCCGCCGCCGGCCGCGTGATCGAGCGGACACCCGGCGCGCTACGCCGCGCCGACCGACTGTTCGCCAGCGACCCCGCTCCGTTTTGCACCACCAGCTTCTGAGCGGGGTCCGTCAGGGCGCCGGTAGCTGTCGCAGGTCAGAAGCTCTGTAGCCGTCACTCTCCGTGACGCTGGATCTGTCCCGTTAGGGCCCCATTACCGCTCCTGCGTAGGAATCAGCCTGACAGCCGTGGCTCGGCTCTTGCACGAAGGAAGCGGAACAGCGATGTGCGGGATCTTCGGCATGGTGCGTTCGGACCACGACCCGGACCCGGCCTGGGCGTCGAGCGTGTTCGTCGCCCTCGGCCACCTCGCGGAGCAGCGCGGCCGCGATGCCGCCGGCTTCGTGCTCGTCGGTGACGAGGCCACGCGCGTGGGCGCCGGCCCGAGCGGCGGCGGCGAGCCGCGCGACCCCATTCACCACCGCGACGTCCAGCTCGGCCGCTGCCGGGCGGTCAAGGACGTGCGCCGGTGGGGGCGCGTCTGGCGGCCGGAGTACGCGCCCGCGCTGGACGGCGCCCGGGCCGCGATCGGCCACACCCGGCACGCGTCGCAGGGCACGCCGGGCACCCTGGCCAACGCCGCGCCGCTGGTGGTGGGTGACGGGCTGATCGGTGTCCACAACGGCGACGTGGACGTCAAGGCGCTCCGGCGCGGCCTGCCGGTCGCCCTGCCCGCCCCGGGCGGCGAGACCGACAGCGAGGTGCTGCTGCTGGCCCTGGACCGGGTCCGGGGGGACGTGCTCGGCGCCTGCGACGTGCTCGAGACGGCGCAGGGCCTGGCGACGCTCGCCTGGGTCGACCGGCAGGCACCGGACCTCCTCCACCTGGCTCGCGCCGCCCTGTGCCCGCTGGTGATCGCCTGGGACGCCCGCGGCAACCTCTACTGGGCGTCCTCGCCGGCGTGGTTCCGTCGCCTGGACGAGCAGACCGGCGGGCGCCTCGGCTTCGAGGTCGAGAGGGTCCGCGAGGGGACGCTGCTGGCCATCGCCGCCGGCGCGACGCCCTCGATCCACGACAGGCGCTCGTTCGAGCCGGCCGCGCGCCCCGGGGACGGCTGGCGGTTCCCGTCGATCTGGAACGGCCTGGACGCCGCCGACGTCGAGGCGTTCCAGGCCGAGGCCTCCCACCGCACCGTCGTGCCCCGCCACGCGGCCCCCCGCGCCGAGCTCGCCCCCGCCGGTTAGCTTTCGCCGGACGGCTCGAACGGCGGCGGCAGCCCGGCCCGCCGGCGGAGCAGGCGCTCGGCGATCAGCAGGTCGTCGGCGAAGGTGATCTTCAGGTTGCCCAGCTCGCCGGGCACGACCGCGACCTCCAGGTCCGTGTAGCGCTCGACGCAGGCGGCCGTGTCGGTGCCGGCGAAGCCGTCGCGGGCGGCGGCCTCGTAGGCGTCCAGCAGCGGAGCGGCGCGAAAGGCCTGCGGCGTCTGGATGCTCACCAGTTGCTCGCCGCCGCCTGGCACCAGCCGTCCGGTGGCGTCGACCGCCAGCACATTCTCGATTGGAACGCCTGGCACGGCGGCGCCGCTGGACAGGGCGGCGGCCAGCACGCGCTCGGACAAGCCGGTCGAGGCCAGCGGGCGGGCCGCGTCGTGGAGCAGCACCGCGGTGATGGCGCCCTCGCGGATGTCGCTGGCCAGGTTTCCCAGCGCGCGGTGCTCTGACTCGTGACGGATGGCGCCGCCGGCGACCAGGTCCACCGCAACGCCCGGCAGCTCGCGCTCCAGCACCTCGCCGGCGAGCTCGAGGTCCTGGGCCCGGACCGCTAGCACCAGCCGCTCGACGCCACCGGTGCCCGCCAGGGTCTCCAGCGCCCACACCAGCATCGCCCTGCCGGCCAGCGGGAGGTACGCCTTGCTGCCGCCGTGCCCGACGCGCGTGCCCGAGCCCGCGGCGAGGACGATGCCGGCATACGACCCCCCGGCTCCGCTGTGCATGGCGGTCATCCTACGCAAGCCACCGGGCGGGCGCGGCCGTCAGCGCCGGCCCGCGCCGGCCACCGCTTCGAGAAGCGCCTGGGGCGTGGCGATGGGGTCCACGCGCTTGCCGTCCACGAAGAAGGTCGGCGTCGCGTTCACGCCTCGCGCCGACCCCTGGTTGGTGACCTGGCGCAGCCAGGGTTCGTAGGTGCCGTTGCGCACGCAGCCGGCGAAGCCCGCGCCGCTGATGCCGGCGCGGGTGCCGAGCTGGACCAGCCGGTCGGCGGTCAGGGCGCCGGAGTTCTCCGGCGCCTGCTGGGCGTAGAGCAGGTCGTGGTAGGGCCAGAACCTCCCCTGGTCGCCCGCGCAGGTGGCGGCATTGGCGGCGAGCGCGGACTCGCGACCGAGGATCGGCTGCTCATGGAAGACGAAGCGGATCCTGCCCTGGTCCACGAGCTGGCGGACGGTGGGACCGACCGCCGTCTGGAAGTCCGCGCACGCCGGGCACTGGAAATCGCCGTACTCCTCGACCAGCACCGGGGCCGACGGCCTGCCGAGCAACTCGCCCTGGTTGGGCCCGAGCGCGTGGGCCGGAGGCACCAGCGGCCCCTTGCGCGCCTGGATGCCCGCCCTGGCGCTGATGGCGATCCCGGCGATCACCAGGATCGCGACGATCAGCCACGTCGACCCGCGCGACCGGCGGGCGAGCCGCGCGGCCTCCTCGACCCCGGCCTCACGGGACCGCTCCGGCGGCGAATCCGTTTCGGAAGGCTTCCGCCGCCTCCCTACGGGCCGCCGCACCCTAGGAGCCTTCCGTCTCGTCGGCGCGGACGGCCCCGGCCACCTCCGGCCCCTGGGACGCCTCGGCCCTGGCAACCGCGGGTCCATGGGCCGCCCCGGCCGTGGCCGCGCGGGCGGCGCGCTCGCGGGCGATGCGGCGGTCCTCCCGGGCGGCGACCTTCTCCTCGTAGCTCGCCCACGACGCCAAGATGGCGATCACCGCGACCAGCGAGATGATGTCACCGGCGCCCCACATGATCGCGCCGCCGGCCTGCTGGTCTGCCAGCGGTGCCGGGCCCCAAACGCGGACGAACTCCGCCAGCGCCGGCGCCAGCAGATGGCCGGAGTTCATGATCGCCACGCCCAGGAACGCGTGGAACGGCACCATCACGAACACGTACAGCACCCTCGCCAGGTGGTGCAGGCGCCACCTGGTCGGATCCACGCCGACGACCGGCCACCAGAACAGCAGCCCGACCGCGATGAAGTGCAGGTGGATCGCGTCGTGCACGTACTGGTTGCGCAGGCTGAGCTCGAACAGCGGCGAGAAGTACAGCGCGTACAGGGTCATGGTGAACAGGACCCAGGCGATCAGCGGGTAGCCGATGATCCGCACCGGCAGGCTGTGCACGATCCGGACGATGCGCTTGCGCGCCGGCGCCGGCGAGGTCATCAGCAGCATGGTGATGGGGGCGCCCATCGCCAGCAGCGGCGCGGCCACCATCGCCAGCAGCAGGTGCTGGCTGGCGTGCACCGAGAACAGCGCGGTGTCGTAGTGCTCGATCGGCGACTGGAGCGCCAGCGCGATCGTGCCGAGCCCGGTCAGAAAGCAGGCGGTGCGCTGTGCGGGCCACCGCTGGCCGCGCTCGAGGATCCGCCGCCTGCCCCGCAGGTACAGGACGGCAAGCGCCAGCAGGGGGACCGCCACCAGCGGGTCGAAGCTCCAGTCCAGCAGCACCCGGCGCAGGGTCGGCGACGGCACGACCTCGCCGGGCGCCGGACCGGCCAGCGCGGGCGCGACGGCGGGCCCGGCAAGCAGCGCCAGGGCGATCACCGGGGCGCGCCAGACGGTTCGGATCGGGTTCCACCGCAGCATGACGGCCCCATGGTATGCCGGTCGACCGGAAAGCTCGGCCCCTGGACGAACCGGCGAGCGATGACAGTTGCAACAGTATGCAGCTGCACTGTTAAACTGTTTGGCGAGATGGCACCCAGCACGGACTCCGCGATCGCCCTGCTGCGAGAGCAGGGCATGCGTATGACGCCACAGCGGATCGCGATCGTCACCGAGATCATGACCACGCCCGGCTACGTGATCCCGATGCAGGTGATCAAGCGGATCCAGGCGCGTGTGCCGGGCACCAGCGCGTCGACCGTGTACCGGACGCTGGAGCGGCTCGAGCAGGTTGGAGTCCTGGTCCACATCCACCTGGAGAGCGGGATCGGCTATCACCGGCTCGCCGACGTGCAGCACGTCCACCTGACCTGCGCCGGCTGCGGCGCCGAGCGGGAGCTGCCCTCCAGCGCGCTGGAGCGGCTGGAGCGGCAGATCGTGGACGACCACGGCTTCTGGCCCGACTTCAGCCACCATGCCATCTCGGGGCATTGCGCAGCCTGTCGCGAGCAGCAGGGCTCCGCGATGGCCGCACACGCCCACCGGGACCGCGAGCCAGTCGCCTGACCGCCGAACACCCGGGCTGTCGCTCAGGGCGGCTCGACGAGCGGTCCAGCGGGCTCTGGGGGTCGGCTGGGGCGCCACGGCGGCGGCCGCCCAGGTACCGTCATACCCCAGTCAACGGCGTCAGCGTTCGGGAGGGGACGTGCCCCGCTACAGCTTCCGGTTCGACGAAGCCGCCATCGGCGACCTTCAGGCGCGCATGGAGTCGGGGCGGCTCACCTCCCGCGCGCTGGTGCGGGCCTACCTGCGCCGCATCGACACGATCGACCGCTCGGGTCCGGGGCGAGTCGGCCTGCGCTCGGTGCTCGAGGTGAACCCCGATGCCGAGAAGATCGCGGCGGCGCTCGACGACGAGCGGCGCCACGACGGCCCGCGCGGGCCGCTTCACGGAATCCCCGTACTGGTCAAGGACAACATGGACACCGCCGACCGGCTGCACACCAGCGCCGGCTCGCTGGCGCTGACCGGCTCGCGCCCCAAGCGCGACGCGACCGTAGTGGAGCGCCTGCGCGAGGCCGGCGCGGTGATCCTCGGCAAGGCCAACCTGAGCGAGTGGTCCAACATCCGCTCCCCGCGCTCGTCCAGCGGCTGGAGCGGCCGTGGCGGCCAGACACGCAACCCGTACGCGCTGGACCGCTCGCCCTCGGGGTCCAGCTCCGGGTCGGCGGCGGCGGTGGCCGCCAACCTGGCCGCCGCGGCGCTGGGGACCGAGACGGACGGGTCGATCCTCTGCCCGGCGGCCGCCTGCTGCGTGGTGGGGATCAAGCCGACGGTGGGCCTGACCAGCCGGGCCGGAGTGATCCCGATCTCCCACAGCCAGGACACGGTGGGCCCGATCTGCCGGACGGTCAGCGACGCCGCGATCGTGCTGGGCGCACTGGTCGGCGTTGACCCCCGAGACCCCGCGACGCGGGAGTCCGAGGCCAGGTCCCACACGAACTACCGGCGGTTCCTGGACGCCGGCGGGCTCCACGGCGCCCGCATCGGCATCCCGCGCGAGGTCTACTACGACTACAGCCCACCCGCCAACCAGGTCGCCGAGCAGGCGATCGAGGCGCTCCGCTCGGTCGGCGCCGAGGTGATCGACCCCGCGGACGTCCCCGGCGCCAGCGAGATGGCCGGCTTCACCGGCGAGCGCGAGCTGGAGGTCCTGCTGTACGAGCTCAAGCACGACCTGGACGCGTACCTGGCTGAGCGCGGCGACCCGGGGATCCGCAGCCTGGCCGACGTGATCGCCTTCAACGAAGCCCACGCGGACACCGAGTTGCGGCATTTCGGGCAGGAGTTCTTCCTGGCCGCGCGGGAGAAGGGACCGCTCACCGAGCCCGCCTACCTGGAGGCGCTGGCCAGCAACCGGCGGCTCTCGCGCGAGCAGGGCATCGACAAGGTCCTCGAGGCCCTGCGTCTGGACGCGCTGCTGGTCCCGACCAGCACCCCGCCCTGGACCATCGACCTCGTCAACGGCGACCACGTGCTCGGGGAGGGATCGACGCCGGCGGCTCTGGCCGGCTACCCGGCCGTGAGCGTGCCGGCCGGCTATGCGAACGGGCTGCCGGTCGGCGTCACGTTCTTCGGCACCGCCTGGAGCGAGCCCGCCCTGATCCGGTTGGCGTACGCGTTCGAGCAGGCCACCAAGGTGCGGCGCCCGCCACGCTTCCATCCCGGGGGCCTCGACCACAAGGTCCGGACATGACCCCAAGCCCATCGAAATCGACCAAATCACTCCTTGTCATATAGCCTTCCATGACAGAGATTGGTGGCGATGGGCTGGCGTAGGACGATCCGTCGCCTACCGCTGGCCGGTGCGGGAGTCGCCGGCGCCGCGGTCGGCCATTCCATCGCGTACCTGGTCGTGGCGCCCCAGGGCAGGGAGCGCGCCACGCTGCTGGCCGGCACCGGCCACGGCTACTGGTCGACCGCGGTCGCGGCCGAGATCGTGCTCGGGCTGCTGGCGGTCGTCACCTTCGGGCTGCGGCACTTCAACCGCGGCCTGCGGCAACCCAGGCGCCCGGCCAGCGACGAGCCGTGGGCGCGGCTGGCGGCCAGGCTGGCGCTGCTCCAGGTCACCATCTTCGGCGTCCAGGAGGTCGTCGAGCGCGCCGCCAGCGGCCACACGATCGGCGACCTGCTCAGCGACCGGTTGCTGTCCATCGGCGTCCTGCTGCAGATCGTGGTCGCCGTGGGCGTTGCCACGCTACTGGTGTGGCTGGGCCGCGCCGCCGAGGCGGTCGGCCGTGCCTTCGGTGCCGAGCGCCTGCCCCGGCCCGTCCGGGCTGTCATCGCCTGGCCGCGCATCGTGGTTCGGCCGGCCTCGCATGCCCGCGGTGCTCGCGGCATCCGCGCACCGCCTCGCATCCGCATCGCCTGAACCCATTCAGTCGAACCGCTCGTCGCCGGCGCTTGGAGCCCGGCGGCTCGGGGTGGGCTCGCCTGCCCCGCATGGCGGAGGACGCCGAGAGGACACCTCGATGAAAAGGCGGATCTGGTCGATGCTCGCCGCGATCGGCCTGGCCGGCATGCTCGTGACCTTCACCAGCGCCGGACCCGCGTCAGCGCACGAGGAACGCAAGGTGGGCAACTACATGTTCCATGTCGGTTTCGGTGACGAGCCCGCCTATGCCGGCGAGAAGAACAGCGTGCAACTGCTGTTGCACGACGCCAAGACCGACAAGCCCGTCACCGACCTGGGCGACACCCTGAAGGTCGACGTCACCCAGGGCGAAGGCAGCGTCACCGACGACAGCCAGAAGTTGAGCATCAACGTCGAACCGAACTTCCAGGTCGGCGAGTTCGGCACCCCGGGCGACTACCGGGCGTTCTTCGTCCCGACCAGCCCAGGGACCTACACCTTCCATTTCACCGGGACGATCAAGGGTCAGAAGGTGGACGAGAAGTTCACCTCGGGGCCGCGGACGTTCAGTGACGCCGACGACCCCGCCCAGGTGCAGTTCCCGGTGAAGGAGCCCAGCGGGTCGCAGCTGAACGCGCGGCTGGACCGCGAGGTGCCGCGGCTGAACGGCGCGCTGGCCGCCAGCCAGCGCCGCGCCAGCAAGGCGGAGGACGCGGCCGCACAGGCCAGGACCATCGCGATCGTGGGGGTGGTGGTCGGCGTCATCGGCCTGGCGGCCGCCGGCTACGGGCTGAGAAGGCGGGCGTAGGGCCATGCGCCGCCCGCTCATCGTCGTCCTGCTCGCGGGGATCGCGCTGCTGCTGGCCGCCGGGGCGGCCAGCGCGCACGCGGTGCTGCGCGGCTCCGACCCCGCAAGTGGGGCATCGCTCGGGAAGGCTCCGGAGAAGGTGACTCTCACCTTCACCGAGCCCGCGGACCTCTCGTTGTCGAGCGTGCACGTGCTGGACGCCACCGGGAAGGCGGTGGAGTCGGGCAAGGCCAGGTCTGTGCCGGGCAAGCCGCTGGCGCTCGAGGTCCCTCTCGGCCAGCTGCCGAACGGCGCGTACACAGTGAGCTGGCGGACGGTGTCCAGGAGCGACGGGCACCTCACCAGCGGCTCGTTCGCCTTCGGCGTCGGCGTGCAGCCGCCGTCCGCCAGCTCACGCGGCGCGCCGGCGGCTGCCGGCTCGCCCTCGCCCTCGATTCTCGGGGTAGCCGGCCGCTGGGCGCTCGACTGGGGGCTCATCCTGCTCGTCGGGGCGGTCGCCAGCAGCCTGCTGGTCTTCCGCCGGCGGGAATCCGGACCGCCCCTGCCGCTGCTCGGCGGAGCGCTCGCGCTGAGCGCCGGCGGGCTGGCGGCGATGGTGGTGGCGGAGCGCTCTCGCGTCGGCGTGTCCATCGGCGAGCTGCTCGGCTCCAGCACCGGCAGCAAGCTGATCAGCCAGACCGTGGCCCTGGTGGCCACCGCGATCGTGCTGGGCGCGGTGGCCCGCTGGCCACGCCGTCCCGAACCGCTCGCGCTGCTCGGGGTCGGGGCGGCGGCCACCATGCTGGTGCACGTCGCCGGGGGGCACGCGGCGGGGGAGGCCTCCCTGGCCCCGCTGAACCTGCTCGCCCAGTGGGCCCACCTGCTCGCCGTGGGGGTCTGGGTCGGCGGCTTCGTCTGGCTGCTGCTCGGGCTCCGCGGTCCCCGCGCCGCCGGCGCTGAGCCCGGCAAGGGCCTTTGGGCCATCATGCGTTTCCAGCACGCGCACGCCGCCGCGGGCGGCCCACACCCTGGCCCGGTTCCGGTCGCCGGGCCCGGCGTGGCGGCCGTCGGCAACCGAGAATCGCCGGCGGCGGGCGCCTCCTCGCCGGCGGCGGGCGCCTCCTCGCCGGCACCGGTGGCGACCGCCGTCATGGCGGTGCCGGATACCGGTGACGAGCGCGTGCTCGCCGTGGAGCGCTTCTCGCGCATGGCAACGGTCGCGCTCGGCGTGGTGCTGCTCACCGGCCTGGCGCGAGCCCTGGTCGAGGTCAGGAGCTGGCACGGCCTGGTCTCGACCAGCTTCGGCCGCACCCTCCTGGTCAAGCTCGCGCTGGTCGCCGGCCTGGTCGCCGTGGGAGCGGTCAACCGCTTCCGGCTGGTGCCGGCGCTGCGGGTCGGGCGCGCCAAAGTGGTGACGCTCGGCTCGACGGTGCGCGCCGAGCTCGCCCTGGCGATCCCGATCGTGGTTGCCGCCGCGGTGCTCGGCGAGCTGCCGCCCGCGCGGTACGTGAGCCAGCCGGCCGCCGGACAGCGGGCACCGGCCGCGGTGACGGTCAGCGGCAACGACTTCGCCACCTCGGTGAAGGTGGAGCTGACCGCCCTGCCCGGCACGGTCGGCGCCAACCGGTTCAGCGCCAGGGTGCTGGACTACGACAGCGGCCAGCCGGTCGCGGCCGACCGCGTCTCGCTGCGCTTCACGCAGCCGAACCGGCCGGACGTCGGCGCCTCCACCCTGGAGCTGAAGCGGGCGCCAGACGGGCGCTGGCAGGGCGAGGGAATCCTGTCCATCGCCGGGCGCTGGAGCATCACCACCCTGGTCCAGCGGCCGGGGGGCGGCGTCACCGTGCCGCTGCAACTGGAGCCGCGCGCCGCGCCAGCGACCTCGCCGCAGGTGAAGACCTCCAAGGCTCCGGGCCAGCCGACCGTCTACACCATCGTCCTGCAGCGAGGCAGCTCACTGCAGGCCTACCTCGACCCGGGCAGGCCCGGACCCAACGTCCTGCACCTGACCTGGTTCGCGGCGAACGGCTCCGAGCAGCCGATGTTCCAGGTGCGCGCCAAGGCCACCAACCCGGCCGGCGCCACCTCCGGCCTGTCACTCCAACGGTTCAGCGCGGGGCACCTGGTGTCCAACCTGAACCTCAAACCTGGGCGCTGGTCGTTCGACGTCGTGGCCACCTCCAAGGCCGGCGACCTCAGCGACGCCCGTTTCGAGCAGGTGATCCGATGAAGAACCTCCGTTCCGTCACGGCGGCCCTCGCGCTGGCCGCGCTGGTGCTGGCCGGCTGCTCCGGCGGCGGGTCGTCCTCCTCAGGCTCCGGCGGCCAGAGCGCCTCCGGCCAGGCGGGCGCCGGCGGGTCTCCGGGCGGCAGCGCCGCGTCCGCCGACCGGCCCAGCTCCACCGGCAGGATCGCCATCGACGCGCCCCACAACGGCCAGATCGTCAAAGGCACCAATTTGACGCTCAGGCTTGAGCTCACCGGCGCCAAGATCGTCTCGGCGACCACCACCAGGATCCGGCCCGACCAGGGGCATGTGCACGTGATGCTGGACGGCAAGCTGATCTCCATGAACTACAAGCTGTCCGAGAAGCTGCCGAAGCTGTCCCTTGGCACCCATCTCATCCAGGTCGAGTTCGTGGCCGCCGACCACCAGCCGTTCGACCCCAGGGTGCTCACCCAGGCGGCGTTCCAGGTGAACGGGTGAGGCCGTGACCGCCCCGCTCCAGGCGCGGGCCGCCGGGCGCGGGCCGGTCACCGGCCCCGCCGTGCCGGCGACCCTTGCCGGACTGGCCTTCCTGCTCGCAAGGCCGGGGCTGGAGGTGCTGCCGCCCGGCGCCCGGACCGGCCTGCTCGCGGCCGGCTACCTCGCCCTCGCCGGCGCGGCCGCGATCCCGCCTCGCCCGGCGGCCCCCTTGGCCGGGGCGAGGGGCGGGGCCGTGCCGTCAGGCACCCGCGTGGCTCCGGGGGCCGGGGCGAGGGGCGGGGCCGTGCCGTCAGGCTCCCGCGTGGCTCCGGGGGGCAGGGCGAGGGGCGGTGCCGTGCTCGTGGCCGGGCTGGCGGCGGTGGCGGCCGCAGCGCTGCTGGCCGGGCCGGCGCCGCCGCTGCCGGCCGGGGCGGTCGCGGTGGCGCTCAGCCTGCTCGCCGCGGTCGCGGAGGAGGCGCTGTTTCGCGGTGCGCTGTACGGCGTGCTGGTGCGGTGGGGGCCCGTGGTGGCGGTGGCCGTCTCCGCTGTGCTGTTCGCGCTGGTCCACGTTCCTGCCTACGGTCCGGCGGCGCTGCCGGTGGATCTCGGAGCCGGGCTGCTGTTGGGCTGGCAGCGCTGGGCGTCGGGCCGTTGGACCGTTCCCGCGGCGACGCATGCCGCGGCCAACCTGCTGGCGGTGATCCTTCGATGACTTGGAAGCCGGTTCGCGTCATGGCGACGGTACTGGCGGTCGTGTTCCTGGCGACCTCGTGCTCGGGGTCGGGCGGGTCGGCGAGCCGCCCCGATCCGCTGCGGGTCGGTGCCATCTACCCGTTGAGCGGCTCGCAGGGCCCTGGCGGGCTCGAGGAGTACCGCGGCGTCGAGCTGGCCGCCCGGCTGGCCAACCAGAGCGGCGGCGTCGCAGGGCGGCCCATCCGGCTGGTCCCGGTGGACGCTCCAGAGGCCGACGCGGCGCCCGGCGCGGTCCAGCGCCTTGCCAGCCAAGGTATCGGCGTCATGCTGGGCAGCTACGGGAGCACCATCTCGGAGCCGGCCGCCCAGGCCGCGTCCCGAGGTGGCCAGGTGTTCTGGGAGACCGGGGCGGTCGGTGAGCTGATGGGCCTGCCGTCGGGCGGCGACCGCGTGTTCAGAGTCGCTCCCGCCGGGTCCCTGCTGGGCAGGGCCGCCATGGACTTCACAGCCTCGCAGCTGCTGCCGAGGCTGAAGCGCCAGCCCGCCGGCCTGCGCTACACCGTGGCCGCGGTCGACGACCAGTTCGGCGACGGCGTCGCCCGCGGCGCCATCGCGGAGCTGCGCGCCCGCGGCCTGACCGTGGCTGGGGACCTGCGCTACGACCCGAGGCGCGACCCGGCCGCCGCCGTGGTGAGGCGGATCGCGGCGACCCGGCCGGACGTGCTGTTCGTGGTCGCCTACCTCGACGATGGGGTGGCCATCCGCAAGCAGATCGTCCAGCGGAAGCTCCACCTGGTCGCCAACATCGGCACCTCGTCCAGCTATTGCATGCCGGCGTTCGGCGCCGCGCTCGGCAGGGACGCGGTGGGCCTGTTCGCCTCGGACAAGCCGGCGGCCGACTGGCTCAGCGCCCGCGGCCTGGCTCCCGACGCGATCGCCTTGCTGAACAAGGCCAACCACGCCTACCGCGACGCCTACGGGGACTCGATGAGCGCCGCCGCGCTGGCCGGGTTCGCGGGCGCCTGGGCGTTGCTGCACTTCGTCCTGCCGAAGGCGGGCTCGACTGATCCTGGCCGGGTGGCCGCCGCGGCTCGCGCGGTGGAGGTTCCGATGGGCGGCCTGCCCAACGGCAGCGGCCTGCGGTTCGGCGCGGTGGGCACGCCGGACGCCAGCGACAACCTGGGCGCGGCGTCGGTGATCTGGGAATGGGTCGGCGTCAACGACCGGCAGATCACCTGGCCGCCCCGGTTCGCGACCGCGCCCATCAAGGCGCTCGAGATCACGCCATGACCTGCTCGAAGCGGACCGCCGCCGGCCGCCGTGCCAGCCGGCTCTCGATCGCCTCCGGGATGACGGTGATGCTCGCCTACCTGGCTGGGGCCGCGCTCAGCGGGCAGCTGAGCCCGCTCGCGCGCCGGCCGCTGCTGGACGGGTTGGCGCCGCCGCCCCCATACCGCTGGGTCAAGCCCCCACCTGAGCTGTCGTCTGGCAACCGCCCTCCGTCAGGGGCAACCAGCACGGTCCCGCTCGGCCCCGCCGGGTCCTCGGTGACCGCGATCTCAACCAGTGACGGCCAGGCCAACCTGGTCATGGAGGCCGGCGCGATCGCGCCGGCGGCCGGCCAGCGCTCGGTTCACGTCGCGATCCAACCGGTCGACCCGGCCACGCTGGCCGCCCCGCCGTCCGGGCTGGTGCTGGCGGGCAACGCCTACCGGGTCCGGTTCAGCTACCAGCCGTCGGGCAGGCCGGTCAAGACCCCGGCGGGCAGGAGCACCGTCTCGCTGATCTACCCGGTGCTGCCGATCCCGGTCAGCAGCCCGTTCGACTACGCCATCCTGTCCTCGACCGACGGCAGGGCATGGGCCAGACAGTCAAGCACCGCCACTCCCGGGTCGCACCAGGTCTCCTCGACCCTCCCGGCGCCCGGCTACGTGATCGCGGCGGTGCCGCGGGCGCCGGCCGAGCAGGCCGCGCCCAACCGCACGCCGTTGTTCGCCGGCCTGGCGGCTGCCGCGGCCCTGATCGCGGTCGCGGCGATCGCGCTCGCCCGCCGTCTCAGGGCGGAACGGGCCGGAGGCGACGACGACCACGACGAGGATGACGACGACGACTACGACTACGACGACGAGGAGGATCCCGAGGGCCCCGATCCCGGCTCGGAGGAACGCCGATGAAGGGTCCAACAGCGTCGGAGGTCCGGCCCACCCGCCGCCTACCAGGCCGGACATGGCCGCTGAGGGCGGGGCTGGTACTGGTGCTGGCCGGGATGGTCCAGCTGGGAGGCGTGGGCCCCGCCTCGGCGCACGCCGTCGGCGGTGGCCCCGCCGCCAGCAACTACCGCACCAGCGTCCGTGGCATCGAGCCGCCGATCCCCGGCGTCAGCGTCCGCGTGGTGGACGGCGGCAACCAGCTCCAGCTGACCAACCGCGGCGCCCAGGAGGTGACGCTCCTCGGCTACGAGAACGAGCCGTACCTTCGCGTCGGCCCGAGCGGCGTGTTCGAGAACCAGCGCTCACCGTCGACCTTCTCCAACCGCTCGACCACCGCGCCCAGGCGGATCCCCGCCGAGTTCAGCGCCGACGCGCAGCCTGACTGGCGGCGCGTCTCCTCCGAGCCTGTGGCCGTGTTCCACGACCACCGCGCGCACCGGTCTGGCGGCCCCGACCCAGCGGCGGTCCAGCGGGCCAGGGGCAGGCGCCAGCTGGTCACGCCCAACTGGCAGATCCCGATCAGGCTCGGCGCCAGGACCTCGATCCTTTCCGGGAGCATCGAGTGGGTGCCCGGACCCTCGCCGTGGCCATGGGCGGCGGTCGCCGTGGCGATCGCAGCGCTGGTGCTGCTGGTGAGCCGCGGCGTCTGGCATGCCAGAGCGCTCGCCGCCGTGACCGCGCTGGCGGTCGTCACCGACGCGGTGCACACCATCGGCGCCTGGACAGGCTCGACCGCGCCGATCATGAGCCAGCTCTACGGCAGCGCCACCTCGTTCGCGGGCTGGGTCATCGCCGCCATCGCCATCCAGCGGCTGCTGACCGGCAAGCTGGAGGCCGGGCACACCTTCATGCTGCTCGCCGCGATCTTTCTGGCGCTCGCGGGCGCGGCGCCGGACGTGCAGGCGCTGGCGCGCTCCCAGCTGCCCTCCGGCCTCGACCCGCTGATGACGCGCGCCGCCATCAGCGCCACCCTCGGCCTTGGCGCGGGCATGCTGCTGGCCGCCCTCCTCGACCGGCAGCTCCGGCCCCGGCCAGCCGGCGGGGCCGGGGCCGGCGCCGCGCGGGCGGCGGGCAAGCGGCCGCGACCCGCCGGAGTCAAGGCGCGGCGCACCGGCGGCGGTGGTGGGGCGGCGCAGGCGGGCGCCCGCCGCCCTGGCGGCTCGCAGGGCGGCTCCGACTCGCCCAACCGCCAGCGCGAATCGTCCGGCGGCCCGGGCGGCTCCAGGGAGCGGTCACGGAAATCTGGCGGACGGTGACACCGGTCCTTTGGGGACGCTGGCGTTCATCGTCGGCATCGCCCCGCGTGGGGCGACCTGGCATGCAGGCCGCGGTCGACGCCGCGCCGGCGGCGAAGTGACGGCCGCTTCCGGCAGCATGGACTGACCGGGCAGCAGCGCCCGAGCGCCTGAGGAGGAGGGAATGCGCGTGGATCTCGCCGATTCGGTTCGCCGGTACTGGGACGCCGACGCCGCCACCTACGACCGCTCGCCGGACCACGGAGCGGCCACGCCGGCCCAGCGGGCCGCCTGGAGCGCGGCCCTGGCGCGCCTGCTGCCACCGCCGCCCGCCCGTGTCCTGGACGCCGGCGCGGGAACAGGGTTCCTGTCGCTGGCGGCCGCCCGCCTCGGCCACCAGGTCACCGCGGTCGACCTGTCGCCGGGCATGCTGGCGCGCCTGCGGGAGTCGGCCGAGCGCGAGGGCCTGCCGGTCGAGGTCGTCGAAGGACCCGCCGAGCAGCCGTCGCCAGGGCCGTTCGACGCGGTGATGGAGCGCCACCTGCTGTGGACGCTTCCGGACCCGGCGGCCGCGCTCGCCGCCTGGCGCCAGGCGGCGCCGGCTGGACGCCTGGTCCTGTTCGAGGGCCTCTGGGGGCGCGCCGACCCGATCGAACGGCTGCGCGGGCAGGCGCGCGAGGGCTGGCGGCGCCTGCGCCGCGAAGCCGACCACCATCACGGCCGCTACGACGCCGAGCTGGTGGCCGAGCTGCCGTTGGCCGGCGGTGCCCACCCGGACCGGCTGATCAGCATGGTGGAGCAGGCCGGTTGGGGACCCCCCCGGCTGGAGCGGCTGCGCGACGTGGAATGGGCCGTGCTGCTGGCGCTCCCCACCTCCGCCCGGCTGCTGGGGGTCGCGCCACGGCTGGCGATCACGGCTGGAGCGCTCACCCGGGCTTGAGCGGCGCGCTTACGCGGGCTTGAGCGGCGCGCTTACGCGGGCTTGACCATCCCCTGACGACCATGGGCGGGCGCCTTGCGGGGCGCATCCCTGGCAACCCGACCGGAGGTGGACTCCATGAGCGGGAGCACGCTCACCTGCCCGAAATGCGACGGCGCCATGCGCAGCTACGAGCGCGGCGGCGTGACCATCGACCAGTGCGGCGAGTGCCGCGGCATATTCCTCGACCGCGGCGAGCTCGACCACCTGATCGACGCTGAGCGGAGCTGGCATTCGGAGGCGCCGGCCCAGCGCGAAGCGCCCTACCGGTCCGACAGGGACGAGCGCTCGGGCCACGGCGACCGGCACGGGGACTCGCGCTACGGGGACCATGGCGGTTACCCGCGCAAGCGCAAGAAGAGCTTCCTGGACGAGCTGTTCGACTGACGCCTCGCCGCCTCAGCCGGCCAGGTCGCCGGCCAGGTCCGGCCGCGTGGCGGCGCCGGCGTTGCGCGCCGCCTCCAGCGCCTTGCGCACCGCCTGGCCGTAGAACTTGCCGAGGAAGGTGTAGCCAGCGCTGGACGGGTGGAACAGGTCGGGGCTGAACATCTCGCGGTTGCGGCGGAAGACGCCTCTGGCCACGGCCGCCACGTCGACCACCGTGATCCCGTGGCGCGCCAGCTCGCCCTGGAACAGGCGCGTGTACGCGCGCGCCCACAGGCCGAGGACGTGGCGGAGCGGCCAGCGGAAGGCGAGCGAGGTCTCCGCCGGCGGCAGGCCGGACACCAGCACGACCGCGCGCGGCGCGGCGGTGACCAGGCCAGGCCCGAGCAGCCTGAGCTGCCGGCGGACCTCGTGCACCGGCGTGACGTGGGTGATGTCGTTGGTGCCCACGCACACCAGCACGACGTCCGGGTCCAGCTCGGCGAGCCGTGGGACCTGCTCGGTCACCACGTGCTGGAGCCGAGCGCCCGAGGTGCCGAGCGCGTACAGGCGCACCCGGTAGCGCTCGGCCAGCGCCACGGCCACGCCGTAGGTGAGGGTGTCCTCGGCGCAGTCGGCGCCGACCCCCGCGACCGAGCTGTCGCCGAGGACAGCCAGCACCAACGGCTGGCCGTCTTCGGGGCCGAGCATGCTGCTGATCTCCAGGGCCGGCTCGGACGGAAGGAAGCGATGGTTCCTGGCCGCCAGGACCTCCGCGGCCAACGTGGTGACGACAGCGCCGCCAGCAACCAGGGCAGCGCGACCGATGTGCTGGATACCAATCCCCACCCGCGCCTCCTCAGGAGACCGGAGGGCTGGCCGTCGCGCCTGGAGGCCTCGACACGAGCCCCCCCGGGACCGTGCTCACCTATCGAGAGAGTACGAAGCTCTGCCCGATATGTGAAGACTCTGGTTGCATTGCCTGGAAAACCAGTGTAGCCGCGAGGCAGACAGCAACGGGGGGAGGGCGGCTCAACAGGGCGATGGCCCGAGCTGTCGAAGCTCGTCGGGATCGCGCCGGTAGCGGTCCACCAGCTCGGCGGTGCAGGCGTCGATGTGCTCGTGCAGGTCGCGCCGCCGCTTGGAGAGCTCGGCCTCGATCTCCGCCAGGATTCCCTCGACCTGGCGCAGGCGCTCGGGATCGTCCCAGGGGATCGGCGTGTCCCAAGCGGCCGCCAGGCTCGCAAGGCGGCCATCCTGGGTGCCGCTGACGAACCTGGCGAAGCCGGGAGAGCGCCGCGGCGCGGCGTTTCGGCCCGGATCCGACCGCTGAAACGAAGCGGTGGCGATGAGCTTCTCGACGCTGGGCTGGTGGCCCGCGAGCGCAGCCCGCGCAAGGTCCAGGCGGCCCTGGACGAGGCGGCGCCAGTAGCTCACCCGCCGTTCCTCTTCGCGCAGCGCCTTGCGGAGCGTGCGCAGGCCGGCGAGTGATTCCCGGCGCAGCCGCTCTACGAAGCTCTCGTCGGTCACGACCCTTCCCCTCCGCCGGCGGCGCATCCCTTCCCCTGCGTTCTCGGCAGGCTGGCCTGCGCACTAGAGTCCCTGGTGGTCTAGCATCGCCGCATGCCTCGAGCAGTCAAGAAGACCGCCGTCCCCGCGCGTAGGAAGACCGCGGCGGCGCCGCGCCGCCGGCGCCGCTCGCCAGCGCTGGTGGCGCGCGCCGCCGAGATCAACGGGCGCCTGACCGAGCGGTATCCGCAGGTGACCACCGCGCTGCGCCACCGCTCGGCCTGGGAGCTGCTGGTCGCCACGATCCTGTCGGCCCAGTCGACCGACGAGGTGGTGAACCAGGTGACCGCCGAGCTGTTCCAGCGCTACCCGACGGTCGCCGACATCGCCTCGGTCCCGCGCGCCGAGCTGGAGCAGGCCATCTACCGCACAGGCTTCTTCCGCAACAAGGCCAAGTCGTTGCAGGAGGCGGCCCGGTACCTGCTGGAGCACCACGACGGCGAGGTCCCAGACCGTATGGAGGACCTGGTCAAGCTGCCGGGAGTGGGGCGCAAGACCGCCAACGTCGTGCTCGGGTCGTTCTTCTCGCGCAACGACGGGGTGGTGGTCGACACCCACGTGGCGCGGCTGTCGCGCCGGCTGGGCCTGACCAGGCAGACGGACCCGGAGAAGATCGAGCTGGACCTGATGGGGCTGCTGCCCCCGGAGGAGTGGACCAACTTCTCGCACCGCCTGATCTGGTTCGGGCGGCAGGTGTGCCTCGCCAAGGATCCGCGCTGCGATGTCTGCGAGCTGGCGGAGCTGTGCCCCTCCGCGTTCAAGGTCGGCCGCTGGGCCAAGCCGGCCGCCGCCAAGCCGAAGCCCAGGACCACCGCTGCCCGCAAGAGCGGGGGCGCCAGGCGACCCGCCGCCGGCTGATCAGTCGAGGAGCTCCGGCCCCAGGCGGGAGCGCAGGAGGGCGGCGATCTCGCCGGGATCGGCGTGGCGGCCCGTGCCGGCCTTGGAGTAGAGCAGGTCGCCGTCGAGGGAGACCTCGAACCGTCCGCCGCTGGCGGGAACCAGGTCGAGCTGGGCGATCACGGGCGCCCAACCGCTCAGCAGCTCGTCCGCCAGACCGACGGCACGGGAGATGTAGTTTCAGGGGACGCAGAACTCGATGCGCACCGTGTGGACCGGATTCATCACCATGGTCCAGAGCGTAATCGAGCCGCCCCGCCGGCGCCAGGCCGGCTGGACCGTCCGGTTCGAGCTGGAGTTGGCCCAGCCCAAGGGGCGTGACGCCGGCCGCTCGCGGGTCTATCCTCCTAACTAACAATTGTTAGGGAGGACCAAACGCGGTGTCGACGCGCAGAGAGCAGATCGAGGACGTCGCCAGCGCCCTGTTCAGCGACCGGGGCTACCGAGCGACCAGCATGCGGGACATCGCCCGGCAGCTCGACATCCGGGGCGCCAGCCTGTACGCGCACATTCCCTCCAAGGAGGCGGTGCTCGCGTCCATCGTCGAGCGCGCCGCGGCGCGCTTCCACCAGGCGATCCAGCCGATCGCCGAAGGCCCTGGCTCGGCGGCGGATCGGCTGCGGCGCATGATCGACGCGCACGTGCGGGTGGTCGCGTCCAGCCGTGAGCGCGCGCACGTGTTCCTGTTCGAGTGGGTCTCGCTCGGCCAGGAGCGACGCGAGGCTGTCGCTCGTTCCAGGGACGCGTACGAGAACCTGTTCACCAGGGTCATCGCCGAAGGCATCGCCACCGGCGAGCTGGTCCACGAGGACGCCAGGATGGCGGCGATCTTCCTGCTCTCGGCCATGAACGCCCTCGGCCACTGGTACCGGCCGGACGGCCCGCTGGGTCCCGAGGCCATCGCCAAGCAGTACGCGGACCTGTTCCTGCACGGGCTTGAGCGGGGACAACCTGAAGGAACCACCACTGCCACGGCAGGGGGGAGCCCATGAACGACTCCGCGCGCGCCCAGCCCTTCTACCGACACGTCGCCTCCGGCGGCAAGGTCGAGATGGGCGAGTGGATGCCGGACGACTACCGGCAAGCCGTCCGCAGGTTCATCGAGATGCACGCCAACTCCGAGCTGATGGGCGTGCTGCCGGAGCGGGAGTGGATCCTGCGCGCCCCCACGCTCAAGCGAAAGCTCGCGCTCACCGCCAAGGTCCAGGACGAGGTCGGCCACGCGCAGCTCCTCTACCGGGTCGCCGAGGATCTCGGCAAGCCGCGCGAGGCCATGCTCGCCGACCTGCTCGCCGGCAAGACCAAGTTCCACAACGTCTTCCACTACCCGACCAGGACGTGGGCCGACGTGGGCGTGATCGCCTGGCTGGTCGACGCCGCCGCGATCGTCGCGCAGCAGGCGCTGCGCGAGTCCTCCTACGCGCCCTACGCCCGCACCATGAAGAAGATCTGCTGGGAGGAGTCGGTCCACATCATGCACGGCCGGGACGTGGTCCTGACCCTGGTGAACGGGACCTCCAAGCAGCGCGAGATGGTCCAGGAGGCGCTGGACCGCTGGTGGGGCCCGCTGATGCAGATGCACGGGCCGCCCACCCACCCGGCCAAGGACCGCGACCTGGCCTGGCGCATCAAGAACAAGGACAACGACACGCTGCGCCAGGAGTTCCTTTCGACCTACGTGCCGCGCATCCGCGAGATCGGCCTGCACCTGCCCGACCCGGAGCTGCGCCAGGACCCCGACACGGGCCGCTGGCACTACACCGAACCGGACTGGAAGGAGCTCTACTCGGTGGTCACCGGCCACGGGCCCAGGTCGAGGGAGCGCCTGGAGTTCCGGCGGCTCAACTACGAGGAGACACGCTGGGTCCGCGAGACGATCCTGTCCGAGCCGAAGGTGGCCGCCTGACCATGGAGATCTACGAGGTGTTCCGCCAGGAACGGGAGGGCGCGCCCATGCAGCACTCTGGCAACCTGCTGGCGCCCGACCCGGAGCTGGCCAGCCACTACGCGCGGGAGTTCTACGGGCGCAGGCAGGAGTCGGTCCGCCTTTGGATCGTCCCGCGTGCGGCCATCCGCGACCTGGACGACCCGGACCTGCTGCAGCCGCCGCTGGACCGCTCGTTCAAGAAGCCGGTGGGCTACTCGGCGGACATCAAGCGCAAGCTGGCGGCGGCCCGCACCCGGCTCCAGGAGCAACCATGAGCGCCCCCGCTCCCGCTTCGGCCACCGCCACCGCCGCGGCCGGCGCGCTCGACGAGGCGACCCGCCGAGCCCTCGCCGACCTGTTGCTGGCCATGGCGGACGACGAGTTCGTGATCGGCTTCTGGGACTCCGAGTGGACCGGGATCGCGCCGCTGCTCGAGGAGGACGTGGCCTTCAGCTCGCTCGCACAGGACGAGATCGGTCACGCGCAGGCGCTCTACCAATTGCTCGCCGAGCTGGACGGCGGCGATCCCGACGGCATCGCCTTCGGCCGCGGGCCCCAGGAGTACCGCCACGCGCGGCTGCTGGACCATCCCCGCACCGACTGGGCCTTCTCCATTGCCCGGCGCTTCCTGTACGACACCGCCGACGCCGCCCGGCTCGACCAGCTCGCCGCCTCCAGCTACGCGCCGCTGGCCGGCCTGGTCGCCAAGATGCGCCGTGAGGAGACCTACCACCTGCTGCACTCGGCCGCCTGGGTGGAGCGCCTGGCGCTGGGCGGGCATGAGCCGCGCCGACGCCTCGAGGAGGCGCTGGAGCGGCTCTGGCCGGACGCGCTGTGTGTGCTGGCCCCGCTGGAGGGCTCCGAGCGCCTGGTCGAGGCGGGTGTGCTGGCCGAGCCGCCACACGGCGCGGAGCAGCGCTGGCTGGGGAGCCTGGCGCCGCTGATGGAGCGGCTCGAGCTTCCGTTCCCGTTCCGGCGGGCCGGCCAGCGCCTGGAGCCGACCATCACGCGGCCGGCGAGCCCTCGGGGTGAGCATTCCGCCAGCTTCGAGTGGCTATGGGGTGAATTCACCTCAGTCCAGCGATCTGATCCGGAGGCGAGCTGGTGACCCGGCAGCTGCTGACCGAGCAGGCGGTCCGGGAGGCCCTGGCCGAGGTCAAGGACCCGGAGATCCCGACGGTCTCCGTGATTGACCTCGGGATGCTCCACCGCGTCGAGGTCGTCGGCGGTCGCGTGCGGGTGGAGTTGCTGCCGACCTTCGTGGGCTGCCCGGCGATCGACCTGATCCGCCGTGAGGTCGCCGAGCGCCTGCGGTCCCTGGCGACCGTGGTCGAGGTCGAGGTCGAGGTCACCTTCGCCGAACCGTGGACCAGCGACCGGATCACTCCTGAGGGACGCCGCAAGTTGCGCTCCAGCGGCTTCGCGCCGCCGGCGCCATCGGGCCCGGCCGGCGACCAGCCGCTCTTGGCTACCATCGGCAGGCGTCCGCAGGCTGCCTGCCCGTACTGCGGGTCGGCCGACACCACGATGGAGAACGCATTCGGGCCCACGCTGTGCAGGGCTATATTCTACTGCAACGGCTGCGGGCAGCCTTTCGAGCAATTCAAAGCGGTCTGATAGCGCCTGGCGAGCTATCATGCCGGCGGAGGTTCTTCATGGCACTGCTTGAGGTCAAGGACCTGCGGGTCCAATTCCATACCGACGACGGGATCGTCAAAGCGGTCGATGGTGTCGATTTCACCGTTGACCGGGGTGAGACGCTCGGGATCGTCGGTGAATCGGGCTCGGGCAAGAGCGTCACCTGCCTGTCGATCCTGGGGCTGGCCAGGGGCGGCCGGGTCGCCGGCGAGGCCCAGTTCGAGGGCCGCGATCTGCTGAAGATGCATCCCGACGAGTTGCGCCAGGTTCGTGGCAAGCAGATCGCCATGATCTTCCAGGACCCGCTGTCGAGCCTGCACCCCTACTACCGGGTGGGAGCGCAGATCATCGAGGCGATCCAGGCCCACGAGAAGATCCCCAAGAAGGACGCGCACAAGCGCGCCGTCGAGCTGCTCGGCCTGGTCGGGATCCCGCGACCTGAGCGGCGGGTCGACGACTATCCCCACCAGTTCTCGGGCGGGATGCGGCAGCGGGCCATGATCGCCATGGCGCTCGCACTCGACCCCGCCGTGCTGATCGCCGACGAGCCCACCACCGCGCTGGACGTCACCGTCCAGGCGCAGATCCTCGACCTGATCGAGCGCCTCCAGGACGAGTTCGGCACGGCGATCATCATGATCACCCACGACCTCGGGGTGGTCGCCGACATGGCCGACACCGTGCTGGTGATGTACGGAGGCCGCGCGGTCGAGGTGGCCGACCGCCGGACCGCCTACTACCACCCGCACATGCCCTACACCTGGGGACTGCTCCAGTCGCTGCCGGCGATCGGGCCCGAGCGGGATGCCGAGCGGCTGCACCCGATCAAGGGTCTGCCGCCGAGCCTCATCCACCCGCCGTCCGGGTGCAAGTTCCACCCGCGCTGCCCGTACGTGATGGACGTCTGCACCAGCGAGGAACCGAAGCTGCTACCGGCTGACGCCTCCGAACCTGGCCATCTGTCCGCATGTCATCTGACGCTCGAAGACAAACAGCGAATCTGGCAGCAAGAGGTGGCCCCGACACGATGAGCGTGAACGAGACTCAGAGCGGCGCCGCTCCGGCGCCCGGCGGCTCCGGCGACCGGCAGCCGCTGGTCCGCCTGACCGGGATCAAGAAGTACTTCCCGATCACCCAGGGCATCATCTTCCAGCGCGAGGTCGGCCGCGTGCATGCCGTGGACGGCGTCGACCTCGAGGTCGCCCCGGGCGAGACCCTGGGCGTCGTGGGCGAGACGGGCTGCGGCAAGTCCACCCTCGGGCGGATCGCCGGCCGCCTGCTGCCCGTCACCGAGGGCACGGTCGAGTTCGAGGGCAGGGACGTCACCAACCTCAAGGGCAAGGAGCTCCGGCAGTTCCGCCGCCAGGTCCAGATGATCTTCCAGGACCCGTACTCGTCCCTGAACCCGCGCAAGCGAGTCGGGGCGATCATCGGCGACCCGTTCCAGATCCACGGCATCGCCGACGGCAAGGAGCGCAAGCTCAGGGTCCAGGAGCTGATGGAGGTCGTCGGCCTGAACCCCGAGCACTACAACCGCTTCCCCGCGGAGTTCTCCGGCGGCCAGCGCCAGCGCATCGGCGTCGCCAGGGCGCTGGCCCTGCGGCCGAGGCTGATCATCTGCGACGAGCCGGTCTCCGCGCTGGACGTCTCGATCCAGGCCCAGGTGATCAACCTGCTCGAGGACCTTCAGAGCGAATTCAACCTGACCTACGTCTTCATCGCGCACGACCTCTCCGTGGTCCGGCACGTGTCCGACCGCGTGGCCGTGATGTACCTCGGCAAGGTGGTCGAGCTGTCGGACGCCAAGCGGCTGTACGCGGAACCGAAGCACCCCTACACCGGTGCGCTGCTGTCCGCGGTGCCGGTGGCCGACCCGGACCTTGCCGAGAAGCGCGAGCGCGTGATCCTCTACGGTGACGTGCCCTCGCCGATCGACCCGCCGTCCGGCTGCCGCTTCCACCCGCGCTGCCCCAAGGCGCAGGATCGCTGCGTGGTCGAGGAGCCGCCGCTGGAGCCCAAGGCCGCCGGCGACCTGGCCGCCTGCCATTTCCCGCTGGAGCCCGGCGAGAACCTCGCCAAGGCCAAGCCCGGCATCAAGCAGGAGATCGCCGCTCCGGCCC